>JAABUV010007648.1_pt1 | contig 11262 bp, 6 predicted proteins | sample 5559971 | NCBI WGS metagenome assembly JAABUV01 (sample SAMN10711881, study PRJNA513362) | rock metagenome | isolation source: Antarctica rocks | place: Antarctica: Victoria Land, Knobhead nord | collected 2015-12-19
TATACTACTAAATAAATAGCCCAAATGTTGGAGTTCCCCAGCTTGATTTGAGGGTTTAATGTTTGAATGCAGGTGGGGGGTGGTTTGTTGGGGGAGCGCAGCCGAAGACTTAGCGCGGGGTACTGTAGTATTCGGTGCGAGTAGCTTAAGGCTCTGGATTGATGGTGTCATCTAGCGTTCCCTAATGTTGCCTATTTTTAACATTCAAATAGCTCCCAATATCGCCAAATATCGATCCTTCAGCATCCCCTCCTTTCCCCGCCTGTTTTTTACTGTAGCCCATGCTTTAAACCCCTCGTACGTAAGTCAGCCTCTAGCTCTGGGGCCTGTTTGTCCCAAATTCTGAGTTTGATCCGGAAGCTTGAGCGTAGGCTGTCCGTGAGGCAGCAGGGGATGTGAAGATATGGCGTATGGCACTCGGCTGTCTAGATGTTGTTGGCCAGCATTCAGCCAGGGAGCGTCGTCGCCCACGCGTCCAACCCAGAGTCTTAAGTCGCTCGGCATCCGGAGGGAGTTTTCGAGGGTTTAGGCGGTTTCGGGATTTTCTACGTTTGCCTACGGCCTTTTTAGCTCATTAAAGGCGTCGAATCGTCTCCCAGTCGCTGCTCTCCGGGTCTGCCTTGTCCAAAGGGTAAAAACTCCTCCTACTCTTCGAGAGCAGGTAAAGAGCGTTTTGTTCGTGTTGGACGAGAAGAAATGATCGAATCGATTCTCGCAGGAGGGTGTCCCTCGTAGCGGTAGAATAGACCCTCGGCTCGAGCAGCGGAAATTCAAGTCCGCTCTGTCTGATCGTGGCCAGGACGATTTGCCGATCGATTGTCCGGCATGTTTGATGGGAGCCGGACGTCGGGGCTCAATAGACGAGTGACAGTAGGATTAGTTTTAGGAGGGCCTAGATGGAGAAGCGGGTGGGACCGATGTGGGTCGAAAAATGTCAGTTGGACGGTAGATGTTTGAGGCTTTGTTTCAGGCTCAGATCCTTCCCTGTGATCCGGTTGCAGGGGCCTCTTGAATGTCAGAAGCGATTGCTGGGGCTTCTGCTGGCTTAGAGGGTCGTCTGGGGGTGCTTTAGGGCCTGGATATATAGATTGGCAGGAGTAGTATTAAGATAGTGTCCGATGGAGGGCTAGTAGAAGATTGAGGTATCCATTCGGGCTTAAGTGACCTCTTCTGTCCGATATGAGGGAGTTCTTGACATCTTGGAGCGGTCTTCGAGGGGGTTTCTGATGATGGAGGGCAAGGTCGGTCGTGAGTGCTTGGTAGGCATGGCAGGGCCCTCAAGTACATGTGGGTAGGCGTAGAATGACGCGGAAAATCAATAGTCGGCCACTAGGCGTTCAAATTTACTCTCTCATGACCCGTTTTCGAGGGAGCTTGGAAAGTTTTAATGCGAGTCCTGGGCTCCCTCGATACGGAAATGCAAGGTTGGCCGGGGTTGCTTGATTGGGGTCTGAATACAGGTGTCTAAGAATAGTATACCAGCTGGCAGAAGCAGCTGCGGTGTGCCGTTCGGGCTTAAGTCATGGTCCATGGCACAGTCGGAGGGTGCTTTGATGGTGATGTTGGGAACTATGTTGGCTGGAGGAGCTTTGAATACAGGTCGAGAGTACTACTAAGCTGGCATATAACAGCTGGCAGTAGCAGCTCTGATTTTGTCATTCGGACTCGGGCCATCGGTTTTGCTTCCGCCAACTAGGTTTATGTCTGCGGGGGCACCAAGGGATGGCCCCCCTAGACTTCAAACCACAGATCCGATGAAGGTAAAGCCACACACACAGTCCTGGTGGAACATCTGTCTCGTGAGATCAACCATAGGTCCTATTAGAAGCTGTTCCTCCCTTCAATCGAGATCTTTCCTGTCCTAGGCCATGAATCCCCACAACCATGGGGCAGGCCCGAGACTGCACGCACGTGATCGTCGGCCATACCTCGGTCATAACAACAATTCATTCAGCATCAACATCTTCCATAACTCTGAAATCTGACTCTTACACCGACACATCCACTCGTGGTAGTCAGTGAAGATACGGGGTACGGCCGTCACATTGCCTTAATAGGTCGATCTGCCGAGAGAATAGAATGCGACACTGCGGGATATCCGTGAATAGCTTCACCCCAGGGTCATTCGTAGATATTTAAACCGCTCGAACTCAGACCTTCCTCTTTCTTCCTCCATCATCTCTCTCATATATTTCATCAGCCAGTTTATATATCATCAAACACAGTCAAAGGTCTTCGATGATGAGGATGATGAGGACATCCTTATCACTTTGCTCAAGGATGTCTTTCTTTACCATACAATCTTGACCAAGCATTACTGGTGATCAAAGAGGCTCTGGGCCAAGTCATCAACTCTACCTCTTAAAGCTTCTGGCTTTGGTACCTATCTTGAATTCTGCCAACGACTGGCCTTGGAGCTCTTTCCTAAGCACACAAATATAATATTTTATCACCTATAAATATAGACATTCGATGGTCCGTCAGCTTCAAACATGCTGGATGTCATTATCAGCCGGCACAAGACTGTATTCGCACCACAGTGCTTGGCTTGAGGAAGTCAATCACACTGTCCCTTCGAGGTCCTGGCTTTGGAGGTTCGTGACATAGTGCACAAACATTGTTTGCCGGTCGGAAAGGTGCACCCATATCTGGAGTTTCAGAGAGCTTTATATCAAGAGCAAATTCCACAGGACGCAACGAAGAACGGTACCACCTATACTATTATATATATAGGTCAGTATCATCATAAGTCTGGAAATTTCGGAAGAAGGGCTGACGTCATAGTCAGCCGGTACCAAGAGATTCTTCGCATGCAGCTCGACGTATGATTACTGGCAATGACTCACCGAAAGCTTCTTCTCGCAACACTCCCCATGAAGTACTCGAAGGTACTGAAGGGACCAGATGTGGGTCGATCATAGACGAGGAACAAACAACTCATCACAGGGTTTGACGGAAATAGTCCATGGAAGTGGGGAGCTTGAAGAAATAAACCTAATCAGCTGTTGAAGAAACCTACATCATGTAAGATCGGAACTGGCATTGGCGAACGATTGGTTCGGGTGTCGGTGAACGATACGCCGTTCTAAGCGCAATAGTCCCCGGACTCCTTTGCTCAGACAACAAGGGAAGTAGACTAAGACCAGCGTGAAAGGTCTAGCAGCCAAAGTCGAAGGACCCGGGATTGAAGAAGCTGGCACGAGCTTGAACAGTAGTACGAAGACCAGGTGGTGTCTCTATATGGAAACAGCTGAAGTGGCTTATGAAAAGCACAAGCACCAATGTTCACTGCCACCGACACAATCGAGCTGCGAGACCTACCTGCACGCAGTCGTCTTTCACGATCCCACCGAGATCCTACATTCGACAAGGAAAAAGGCGCGTCCAGGGACGAAGATCATATTCTCTGACAGTCGAATCCCCATACAAGGTCAGCTCTTCGGTTCGCCCCTCATCTCCGCCCTCGCCACACTTACGGCTTAGGGTCTGGCTCACTCTCTTCCTCCCTTGATCATATTATCGCTTCTATACGGCTTTTTCGGCGGAGGATACGTCGTCTTGTGGGCCAGGATAGGAACCTTTCTGGACGATGACGACCCAACTATTGCCTTGACCACGTTCGGTGTTTTTGCATTCCTAAAGGGCGTAGGGAATGTGCTTGCAGGACCGATCAGTTCTCTTCTAATAACGCAAGCTGCTACCGCACGACAATACGCTATCGGCAGGTACAAAGGCGTGGTTATATATACTGGAGTCTGCATGTTTGTCAGCTCACTTGCCATGGTTGTCTGGTAAATAGGGCGGATGATATCCAAGCGGATCCTGCGTTGTCTTGCCGTATGGCGCTGCCCTGCCTGATGGAGCAGGTTCACAAACTATCGACGCCATGATAGTTCCAAAACATGCCTCCATGATAACGGCGTCTTGACTCAAGTCATAGACTATATGGCCGATTTCACTATTGAGGAGTGAGGCTGTGAACCAGCGATCCCGTGAGCGTCGCTGAATCGAGTAGCGGAAGTGAATAAAGCGGTCTTGACTAGGATGGCCCAGATTATTATAAATGTAACGATCAAGGACGAGGCAGCAAACCAGCGATCCCATGAACACGGCTGGAGTGAGCCTCGGAAGTACGACTATGAATCGTACAACGCCGGCACTCGCGAAGAGCGTGAAGCTATCGAATACGAGTGGAAGGAGGAATATGAAGATGTGGACCCGAAAACTTACTATTGGTGAGGTTCCCAAAGACAAGAATAGCACGTCAAAAGGCCGGAACATCCCAAGCTGGAGAGAATGCTCTCCAAGGACCATGCCAGTATACAAATCGGGCATTGAGTTTGACACATACTCAACTTCCTCATATTGCGGCTTGGTCGTGATGCAATTACGGAATCCATAGTCGTAACGTCCCAAACTCCATCGAGCTGGGTATCTGAATTCCTTATCTGTGATAACAGCGCGAAATCGAGGAGCTGAAGAGAAGCTTGCCGCAGTAAGAGCCAAGAAATCCGCTTCTACTGCCGCAAGACAGGCACAATTACGAGACAATACTGTGATTGACCTAAGGAACGGCCAATCTACTATATCTGGGACGGGCTTGACCTCTCATCATTACGCGGAGCCGCGACGTACCTTAACCTCGCCAACGTCATCAGCGCAGTCATGAAAATCACTGCCCGCTCAGGGTTCTTGCCCTTCTTTAGCTGATTACTTAAAGCCGCTCCAGAATTTGCTTGACCACAGGAATTGAAGAAAGTCATAGCTCGCTCAGTGTTCTTCTCCATCCATCATGAGGGTGAGGCGGCCCAAGACTGGACCACTTGTCGTAAAGGTTCGAAAGAGTTGTTCAGTAGTAGATCTGAACACCGATTCTTACACCAAGAAATTCCCACAGCCACACTCCGTCACAAAGTAGATCTCTTCGCTGGCTGGTGACGTAGGAGAGCGAAGAAAGTTACGACTCTCCGAAGATTCTTACTTTCTGTTGCTAGTCACACAGAAGTTATTTCGTTGACATCATAAATCACGGCGGAAAGACAGCCGGAAGCCTATCGGTCAAGCTACGCTCAGTCTATTGTTTGGGTCACGGGGACGATGAAAGACGTTATGAAGTCCAGAACACGGAATTCAGATCCATGAGCGATGTCCGCCGGCGGCGACAGATTCGGCTGATGAACCGCTCATGATCTGACTTGTGTCGGGAGAAGACCCCACAAGACAGAGCATTGAAGCCGTGGATGACGAGCGTGAGCTTGTTTGCCGGTTTAAACACAGTGTAATGAGAAACTTGGTAAATACTCAGATGTCATGAACACTTACACCACGGCCGATGAAAGTCACTTCCCGCTCAGCGCTCCTGTCTTCTCTGGCTTTCTCGCGCAGCAACATCACTTCCTAACTTCAAATCGAGCGTCATCAGAAGGTCACAAGCGCCGGATTGGTATCACTAGGCACCGGAATGGTATCGATCGCAGAGCCACATCCGGGTATTGTGTCGAAACGAGAGGCGCACGGCTCGTTTGCCTTCTATCAGAGATACAATGTAATGCTTGAGAGCCTCGACTAAGGAAGAGAGCTCAGGCGGGTGGGATTTGGCGAGTGGACAAAGAGACAATGTTTACGGTGGTGGCAGTGGGCCGCTATATAATCTCGTCGTGATGGTTTTCGAAACAACAAACCACCGATTCCTTGGTGTATTCACGCTACATGTATCATACCTTGCTACGTTGGCTCCGACCATCCCAGTGGAATTCGAACCAGTTTCTTATTGATAAGGATATCGCTCACTCTGTATATATATCTGCAGTGTTTTTGGACCTCCTGTTCCCAACCCACAGCTTTAGACGTCTCTAATGCCATTCGACAAGCTACCCATCGAGGCACTCGGTATGATCGTGTTGAAACGCGATTATTCGGACCTGAAAACTGCAAATGGAGAAGCACGATGCTCAAGCACTAATTTATACCTTATCAGAGTACGTGCGAACAGTGACAGCGGCTCCAGGGATTCTGCCGGTACCCTCTTTCACCAACCTAGAGAACTCATCCAGCTTGAGACAAGTACATTCCGCTCCGGAGATTCTGCAGGTTTTTGTTGCACCATCAAACGGACCGGCTCACCCCTGAAACCCAGGGGTCAAGCAATCACGGCCTTGTCCACTTCAGATGCCCAGGAAGTCCTATACTTGACACAGTAACCTGACAACAGCTTCACGCGGCTCATCATCCAATACTCGAAACTTGCTAGTGTCAATATGCAGCTTCCTAAAGATGGTGAACTACGATGCTCAAGCACAGATTCATAGCATGTCAAAGTACGTGCGAAAAGTGACGACGGCTTCAGAGGTCCTATCAGGATTTCCGTTCGTCGATCTTGACGACTCATTTACGTTGAGAGATAACAGCGGTCTCAGAGATTCTGCCAATACGCTCTTTTAAGAGATCTTGTTCTGCGTGAGAGTGATAGTGAAGGCAGAGTGTTCATTCTGCCATCGATTCAGCGGCTTTCTATTCCTTTCATTTCTACAGAGATGTTGCCAATATTGCGTCGAATGCCATTACGATATCGAGCCGATCATTCGTTACATGGCGACTCAAGCATACAAGGTCCCAGTAAGGCCCTTCAAAAGCTCCTTAGGATGCAGTGGCCATCGGGTTACTTCGGGGAACCTGTCAGACCACGGACAAAGCCATGTGGATGAGATAAGTTGATGAGCCGAGGGTTGGCTCGCCAAGCTGGGAATAACCGGCAAGGTTGTGTGAATTTAGCTTGATCAATCTCAAGAATTCTTTCAAGCCTGAGAAGAGTACATCGACTACTAGCGACGTCAGAGTGTGTCGAGGCCCAAGTCGGCCAAACAGCACCACGCAGTGAACAACTACTAAGAAGAGGAATAAGAACATTTTGCCCAAATTTCTTCTGGTTTTGCTTTTCAAACAGGAAGCGCCCTTATTGAAAGATGGATTAGCTCGGAACGAGGTACCTTACTGGACAACTCAACTTCTGTCTAGCGGACGATAAAATTCACCACGCTACGGCTCGTCAGTTCAAGACTTTGTGTGCATTACACTCATTTGTCTTAGATTGGACGGTCCACAAAAAGTGCGTCCTGTCACGGTTAATGTGATGGAAACTGTGCACGTGGGTGCGATCACATCTTGGGGTAAATCCTAAATAATGTGTCCGCTGGAATCCAAGTCATCGAGCAACTAGGGTGAGATGGAAGAGCAGAAGAAGGAGCTGGAGGAGAAGGTAAAAGAGGAGGTGGAGGGGGGGAAATCTGCCCTGCATTGATATATATAGCCAACTACGGTGCAAGGCTGCGGATCATGCTCAGAGTTTCACGATCTCCGTCGCACTGAATACTATATAAAGAATTGCTCACTATCCGTGGTTTCAAATCGACTACAAGGCTTTGGTCAAAGAGCTGGGACCAGACTGTACTACCGAAGCAGTTGTTCACGGCATTGCCATATACCGTATCGAAGGCAAAGCTCGGCTTTAATAAAGGAGAGAATTTGCTGGTTGTTCCTCCAGACACTGGAACTTCCTGCGCGCTTGAGGGAGTTTAGGACCTCAAGCAGCTAGCAATCCAGATAATGCTTCGACCGATAGTTGAGTCAGCGAAGCACTTGGAAATCGATCATCAGCTCCGCCAACTCGCCGTGCCGACCATGATTTGGGTGTTCGAGCCTCATCCGTTGATAGAGCTCCTGGTGACGATAGCGATACAGCAATGCTCCTTCGCCAGTCTCGTGACCAATGCAGGGACTTGAAAGAGGGATTCGGGAAAACGTTCTGAAGAATCAAAGGAGAACATGATTCGTTGAAGAAGCAGAAGGGGGAAGGGTTGGCCCAGCTTAAGATGTAGAGACGTGAAAGCGGGTTCGGGGAAACGTTCTGAAGAATCAATAGAGAACATGATTCGTTAAGACACAAAAGGAAAAGCTTGAATCGGCTCAAAAAGCTTTAAAGATTCAGCGCGAGTAACAGACAAACTCGGACCTAAGATAGCGGAGCTGATGAGAAGCTCAAAAAATAGAAGCTTCAAGAAGGACGGACGAGCTTCGCAACAGGGTACAAGATCTAACACCAGAGATCGATTCGGGGGATTTCAGAGAGCTTGAAAAGATCAACAACATTATGGCGTGCAAGTTTCGAGTCGTGAAAGCTCGACTGTACTCTCTTGCCGGACTACTATATACATGTACCTCAGACAGCGTGCTGTCGCACAGTAGTGGTGGAGACCCATTCCAGGACCTCTTCCTCTGGACATCCATCTCTTTCCCACTTGCAATAATTCAGATCAAGGTCGGCAAAGGAAATGTGGCATATTCAGAAGAACTGTGCTGGGAAGAGCTTCTTACACAAAGCCTAAATCAAGGTCGGCAAAGCAAATGTGGCACATTCAGAAGAACTGTGCTGGGAAGAGCTTCTTACAAAAAGCCTAAATCTCCATGCAGGCGGATTCAAGGATCTTCACTTCCACCCTTTAATCGTGGGTTGGCATAACTACTAAATATATGTCACTGCATGTTCTGGATCATCGCCATCGAACCAGTGGCACCAGGCAGCGGCTGCTCCATCGTTTTGGCCATCTCCTCGCGTCTCGCAAATGGCATGCTTACGGTACTATCTCTTACCAGAGCTTGGTCGGTGAAGGTTGGTTAGGGATATATATAAAGGTCGACCGTTGAAAGGAAGTGATTGATAGACGCGGTATGCCGTGAAAGAGGGAATGCAAACGAGGATGACAGAACCTACGGGCAGTCTCTCAAGACCCATCCTGAGAGTGGTAGCAGTCAATCAACTTTCCAAACTGATGGGGAATCCGCCAGGGACTAAATTATGGGTTGAAGGCCAAGCTAAGAATGGCGAAGATGGCAATCTGTTTCCTTCGCCGTCGCAGCGCGTGGTGGGTTTCGGGGGTCCGGGGGATAAAGAGTCCAGGGGGCGAAAAAAGGTGGGCCCAATAGATATCATCAAAGATATAGACGGAGTGGATAGAAAAGATTATTATTGAATAGTATATAGCAATAGATGCGCAAATTTATAACCTTTGCTCAATGGCACGAGAGATGAAAGTTTTTCGGTGCCCGCTTGCTTGTCTTTGATCAAGGAGACGACGTGAGAATGGTTCCCGAATTAGAACAAAGCGTAGACTATCGGATCCGAGCAATCATTTTTCAGATTACAAAACGCGTAATTTTGTTTCTCTTCTTTTCTTCTTCTTTCCGACAGTAATCTGGGAAAAGGGGATAGTTACTAGGTGAACGTTGGCGTGTTCTCCCTCCTCCCCTCTCCCCTCTCCCCTCTTCTTCTTCTTCTTCCTCCCTAAGGGGGACATTCTGCGCTTTGTTTTTCTAGACGACGTTTGTTTGATCTTTGTCACCCGCACTTCCACTCGGCCTTTTTCTTCTTCCCACATCTTCACATTGTACATATCATTCCACACACATCTCATATCTTTCGTTTTCCCCTCTCTCTCTCATATTATTTACCGATGATTTATCAGTTAGTTTTTCGAAGCAACTTTTTTTGGTCAGAAGAATCATCTCAGATGCTCACTTCGTCTTATCTCATCTTATCTTAGCCGGTTTCCTTTCGAAGCTAGCGCTTCTACCAGAGCCACGAGCATTGAGTTTGAACTTGATACTGCACAGCTCCACAGATCCTGTTCGAAGGGGCAAAGACGCACGGTTGCTTGAATTTTGATAGCATCGCTGAACCTAGCACTGCACCTTTTGATCCCTCAACCTCTCTCAGCACCGCTCTACTCCAGCACCGACATGAGCAGGACGTCCACAGAGACGATCACGGAGTAGCAGCGGCCATGGGTCCTTCCAGTGCTATCACCGCCATCCCACTACCTCCTCAGCAGCCTTCAGGCCAAGGAGGTTTAGCACAGGATGAAGAGGAGGAATGGGAAATCAAAAAGATTCTTGACAGGAGATGGACGGAAAGGGGCTATGACTACAAGGTGCGCTGGAACGATACATGGCTCCCTGGACGCGAGCTTGTGAACACACAGGACTTACTGGGGGCTTTTGAGGCCGAGGCCATCATGTGCAGCCTAGACGCAAGCGGGGCAGACCGGCACGCTCACATCGCTGTAGGTGATCTATAGCTGCTTTGTTCAAGGTGAAGGTATATATGTCCTTGATTCTATCTGAGCATCTGTTCTCAGGTTTTGTAATTTGTCACTACAAGTTCTCATTCTTCCTTCCCTCAAGCTTGCAACCCATTTTCAATAGTACTGCTGAAGTCATTTGTGCATGGCTTGTTCATCTACATCAACGACGATTCATTTTTGTAATGATGCTAGAGGCTTTCCTGCATCAACAGTATTGTTGCTGACATGAAATTTATCATTTCAGTCATTCGCTGTGGTCTAGTTCAAAGCTTTTCGAATCATGTTTCAAGCGAAATCGTAACGAGAATTCTGCATTGTGAAAAAGACAGCAGATTACAGACACTTCAATCTTTTAATGTTGAGAGGCTCTTTTGTGGCCAGCGCTGTGTTGTGAGGTTAGCAGACGAAGATGAGATTAATACATTCATCTTGTTTAAGTGTGCCGTACTTGTATTGAAATGTTATCTGATTTGCAGACAAAGTCATTATGCAAAAATGTGCTGAATACAATCGCTTCTCAGCACAGGGTGTCCTCAATCAAGTCGCAAAGCTATTGCTGTTGACAGGGTTGATGCAAAAGAATTCCTTGGTACAAAGAGGTCGACCTCAAGTGCCTGACCATTCTCTCAACCAACTGGTTGAAACAAGTGTATCTGGATGATTTGGCATACTCTTTGCGCGTAATGCAACGACTCTTTTCATCAATGCAATGGCTTCGCTGTGACGACCTTGAGAGTTGTAGGTATATGCTAGGTTGTCCATGCTGGTCAGCGTGTCTGGATGCTCTGCTTTCAGCACCCTTAGACTCGTCTCCATCACTTGCATCTCCAGCTCCTCTGCCTCGTCCAACCGCCCCTGATTCCCGTACGTGACTGCCAGGTTGCTCATGCTGATCAGCGTGTCTGGATGCTCTGCTTTCAGCACCCTTAACCTCGTCTTCATCACTTGCACCTCTAGCTCCTCTGCCTCGTCCCACCGCCCCTGATTCCGGTACGTGGCTGCCAGATTGGCCATGCTGGTCAGCGTGTCTGGATGCTCTGCTTTCAGCACCCTTAGACTCGTCTCCATCACTTGCATCTCCAGCTCCTCTGCCTCGTCCAACCGCCCCTGATTCCCGTACGTGGCT
>JAABUV010007654.1_pt1 | contig 11259 bp, 14 predicted proteins | sample 5559971 | NCBI WGS metagenome assembly JAABUV01 (sample SAMN10711881, study PRJNA513362) | rock metagenome | isolation source: Antarctica rocks | place: Antarctica: Victoria Land, Knobhead nord | collected 2015-12-19
GGATGACGGCGTTCAGCGGCGGCGACGTGCAGTTCTGGCGGCACTTCGGGCGGGAGGAGATGCTGACTGGCAGCTACCACGCTTCGAAAGGCGCACGGGTGCTGGTGACGGTTTCGGGTCGGGACGGTCTGTGGCACGTCTGCTTCATGCAGGACTGGACGTATGTTGGCGTTGACGTGTCGGAAGTGTTCCAGGATCTGGCCAACTCGTTCTATCGGCATGCGCTGATGCAGGCCGCTGTGCAGGCTGATCTACAGCGGGCGACTTGGAGCGGGGTGCGTGGCTGGCTGGGCCGCCTGACGCCGCGGCAACTGCGGGGTGCGGCGCTGCGTCCGGGTGCGTTCCGGTTCTACGAGCACCGTCCGCCGCGGTGGCTGGCGGGTGAGGAGTTTGGCGAGGTGCGGATGCGGTTCCGTCACAGGCGGTTTGGATCGCCTGTTTGGGAGCGGCATGAGGTGATCCCGGCACTGCTGGCAGCGGTGCGGCGTGCGGCGTCGCGTGATGCCAACGCAGGGTTTGCGGACGTGATGCCCAACCTTCCGCGAGCTGGCTGCGATAGCCTCCCTCCGGGTTGCCTACCGCCCAATCCTTCGCGGACAGGTAAACAGGGCAGCAAGGGCGTGGCCCGCAGGGTCCTGCGCTCCATGGCTGAGCCTGGCCTGATCGCTGGCGCGGCACTGGTGGGTGCCCTGATCGAGGGCTACTTCCACCCTGGCTACGGCGACAACCCCACGCTTGGAATGGCTGCGACCATGGCTGGTCTGGCGACATCAGCCGGCCTGGTCAGGTTCATTTCGAGATCATGCCGGGCTGGAACAAAGATGCTGGGTGGCGTCACTACCAGGGTTGCGATGGCGCTGTTGTGCCTCGGCTTCGAGTTCTACGGCTTTAGCTCCGTGTGCGTGTGCGATGACGTGTCGCAGGCGGTGTACTCGCCAACGATCACCTTCGAGTAGGGCCGCCTGGTGCGGCCTGATGCTGCCCGAGAAAAGAAGGCGGCTCCCGTGAGGAAGCCGCCAAGTTTAGGGAGGAAACGTCCTGCGCTGGGCCAAGGCCACGGCGCACGTCCTTTCTACTCCCAACCCCATTAACGGCAAGTTAGGATTTGGTGCAGCGCACCATCCCTTTTGGGCAGCGACATTCGCAGGGAAAGCCGGGACTCTTCTCAGCGATGGGGGGCTGCTGCGGTGCCATGGACATAGAAGTATAAGGCACGCGGCCATTGAGCGAAGGAGGGGACGATGGGGTGGAGACGCTTGGACCCAGCGCAGGTGGCGCGTCAACTACGGGCGGCGTTCGACCGTCCGGAGGCCGGCACGTCGGAACTGGCGGAGGCGGCCCTGGCGCACGCGCGGTCGCAGTTGCTGGGCGGGCAGTATGTGGCGGTCCAGGATGACGACGGCCAGACGTTCATCGGCACGCCGGACGAGGCGGCTGAGCATATGATGGGGGACGCCCGAGGATGACGTGGGCAGAGGGTTGGGCAGGCGGGAGATAGCTGGGGGTGTTAGCTCCCATAAGGTCCTCTCAAACCAGAGATGTGGTTGACGTGGACTGGGCCAAGGTGCGGATCAGGCGGGTCTATGGACCACGATGGTCATGGCGCCCGCTCTACCGTCACGGGTCTTAGGGAGCCACTCTCCTGCGCCCGCGTCCCACCATTCGGCTTGGTCGGACGCGGCCTTCGCCCAGCGCCGGAGAAGTAAGACCAGGAAGCGGCTCAGGTGGGGCGCATCGGCCATCGCACGGCAGGCCGCGTTCCTTGTGGCCCCAGGCTTGGCAGGGCGACACACCGACCTTTCAAACGGGCCAGGTTTGTGAAGCAGCATCCAATCGAAAAATAATTCAATGATAACAATAGATTACTATTGTGTTCCGGTTCGGCGGCGTTTAGGGTGGCGGCAGTGACGAGGAGTGCGATTCGATGAACATCGAGCTGTTGCCCGGCCTGACGAACGTGATCCGGTTTCCGTTGGAGGAGCGCGCTCGTCCCTCCTGCGAGCTGCTGCAGGAGATCGAGCCGGACATCCGGGAGGTGATGAGCGTGGCCGAGGCGTTCGGCCTGGATGGGTATGACCCGAACCTGACGGACGCGACGGACTGTGAGACGGCGCGCTACCTGGCCGAGCAGATCCTGCCGGTTGCCGGCCCCAACCTGAACAGGGTGCTGGACGAGATGATGGCGCGTGCGGTGGCGGCGTGCCGGGTGGCGCACGCCTCGTCGCTGAGGACGGTGGAGGCCCAGCAGCGGCTGCACGCGGCCACGGTGAGCGGCAGCTCGTGGCTGGAGCCGCTGAAGGAACGTGCGGAGGCGACAACGCAAGAGACGGCGGAGCTTCTGGTGGCGGCCTCTGCGCGGTGCCAGGAGGTCCGCGGCATGAAGCGGGCTATCGGCTTCGCCCGCAAGGGCGAGCCGTGGATGCCCTACGATCCACAGGCCGAAGACCTGGGCTGGCTGGACGAGGTTGCCCGCCGGAAAGAACAGGCGGCTGGCTAGACGGCCGAAGAGAGGCGAGCTTGCGCGAGAGCCGCTCAAAATAGGAGCGGCCTTCCTTTTTCCGTAGTTCTCCTATAACGCGCCCGTGAGTGCCGGGCTGACAGCGTTGTCGCCTGGTTACGCATCCGTCCGTCAAAGGTGCCGGTATGGAGTGTGAGGGAGACATCTATGGCGAAGAAGCCACCATACGTGCCTGATACTCCGCGGGAGACGCTGGAGAAGTATCGTCGCCACCTGAAGAGCAAGGCTGGCGAGCCGGACCTTGCGAAGGCTGAGCTGATCCCGACCTGGACCCCCAGCAAGGCCCCGGGCAGCGAGGTCATGGAGCAGGCCGAGATGGGTGACTACACCCTGTATGCGGCCAGGACGACGGAGGCGATGCACAAGCAGGCGCCGCCGGGAGCGTCGCGGATCAGCTGGAGCATCGCGTCCGAAGTCTCGGATTCGATCATCGGCGGTGGCGCCGCCGCCAGCATGGTGGAGGCGAAGGACTACGCCTACCTGGCCTACCAGGCGGCGTGCGGCGTCATCAAGGGTGGCGACGCCTAATCTGCTTCTATGGCGGTCGGCTTATCGGCATCGGGCGCGTGGAAGCCCGCTGTTCGTATGCCGGCCGCAAGCCCGGCGAGGGCTGCGGCGGCGAGAAGCTCCGGGGACGGTGATCCCACCCGCACCACCGTGTCGCAGAGACGCATCCAGACCACCAGCGCGTCGGGCGGGTTGCCTTCGGCGCGGATGGCGGCGGCTTCCTTGTTCAGCATCGCGCGTGCTTCAAGGTCCACACCATCGACGGGGACAAAGCGGCTTCGCCAAGCTGTCAGGATGTAGGGCGGTAGGTCGGCGACCTGCTGGCGCAGGGTGACTGGCTTGGGATCGTCGGGGACGCTCATGGTGATCTGCTCCGATGCAGAGGGCGGCCAAGCACAATCACGGATCGTGCCGAAGCCTGATGATCGAACGAATGCCGCCTATGTCGGGGTCTCGCTGGGCTGGCAGGTTCCGTGGGCGCGCGGCCCCATGATATGGCTGACGAAGGTGTAGCGCCCGGTGCGAAGGTCGATGGCGATCGTGAACACGGTGGCACCGGTAGCGCGGAGGCGGCTGCCCCAGGCAACTTGCTGGTCGCCCGTGTCCACGAACTCGACCTGGTTCCTGGCGATCGCGTTGGCCGCACCGTCCATGGTGACGATCTTGTTGTCCCGCACGGTGTGCGCGTTCGTATCAATGCGGATGGTGCGGCGATCCGTCGCACCCGTGTCGTCGTAGGTGATTGCACAGTGAAACCCGAGCTGCGCGGCGTGTCCGGCAGGCGGGCAAAGCAGCAGGATGGCGAGGGCAGAGGCGAGAAAGCGCAGCATCGGCAGCATCCTTGGTCAGTGAGGCGGTAGAAGGCTGAGATGGTCCGGTCCCGATATAGATGCGGCCTGCGCGGCGGGAGCCGGGCAGGCGTACAAAGACGGACGCGATAGGGAAAGACGCTGGCCCCCAGTCCCTGCCGGATGCCAGCGTCTGATGGGGGAGATCCAGGATGTTGGCGTCAGGCTCCGGGCCGTGACGCCGGTAGGATGGTCAGTCCAGCTTGGGAGGGCCGATCCAGCGCTCCTCGATATACAGGCCGAGCCAGAGGACGGCGGAGAAGGTCACGCCGGAAAGCACCAGGCGCTCTAACATCTCAAGCATCGGTTTTCTCCTTTCCAGTGTCTTTGGGAGAGATATAGCTCATGATCCTCATCGCAAGAAGCTCGATCATCGCCGCCATCGCAGCGCCGGCGATCACCGTCGTGGATGTCGGCTTCATCGAGGGATTGAAGAACGGTGCGACGATGGACGCTCCGATGACCCCAACCGCGATGAGCTGGACGCCGCCTGCGAGCATCTTAAACCGTTCAAGCCGGACGGTCGGGGTTGTTCTGCCGATGACAAACCGAAGGACCATGACGTGTCCCTTTCTTGCCGCTGGTGGTGGTGGGGCGGAACCCGGCCGCCTTGCGTGACGGCCGGCGTCAACGAGGTCGCCTGCGGCTACTGCCAGCACGCGGCGAACGGGATCTCGTCGTCCAGATCCCCGCCACCCATCCCGCTACCCAGGCCGCCGCCCGTGCCTGCCCCGGCCATCGCCGGCTCCCGGCGGCGCTGTGTCGTCCGGCCCTCGTCGTTGTTGCCCCGGGCGTCTCCCAACATGGTCAGCTCGCCGCGATACTGGGCCAGCACGACCTCGGTGCTGTAGCGGTCCATGCCGCCGTTGTCGGTCCATTTCCGGGTCTTCAGCGCGCCCTCCAGGTGGACCATGCTGCCCTTCAGGAGATACTTCTCCGCGATGCCGGCGAGCTGCTCGTTGAACACGACGACACGATGCCATTCCGTCCGTTCCTGGCGCTCCCCGGAATGCTTGTCGGTCCACCTGTCGCTGGTCGCGACGCTGAAGCTAACGATCTTGGTGCCGTTTCCCGCGGTCCTAACCTCGGGATCATTACCCAGTCGCCCAATCAGGATCACCTTGTTGACGCTGCCGGCCATGTTCCAATTCCTTCTCTCTCCCTAAAGGCGGTTCGACCCTGTGTCGGCACGTCCTCTCGGGTGCGGCCGAGGAGAACCGGAACCGGGGCCGGCTCAGCCCCGAAGGTCTGCAAGCGAGCGAGGCAGGGGTGCGAACGGCGCGGGACCGCTTGGGGTCCTGTGACGGGCGCAGCCCTGCCTTGGCGCAGCGCGCGGGCCGCAGCCGCAGCGCGGCGTGCGAAGCACGGGGTTGGGCCGGCCCCGGTTCCGGTTCAGGCCGCAGCAAACCCGAGAGGACGTGCCGACACAGGCCGCTCCGACATGCGTCCCTCCCTCTTTCACCTTATTTCCCACATCTGTTTCGGCTTCGATCCCCAAGTTGTTTTGGGACGCCCGAAAAGTCTTTCCATGGCGGGACCGAAAAGTTCGGTCTTGTCGGGACAATCTGCCACATCGGTCAGAGAAAGCTCATCTGCTCGGTCTTTGGCTCCGCGCATGCAAGCTGCTGCCGAGGCGGCCGGGTCGGACGGGCGGAAAGGGTCGAGCAGGGGTTGATCCATCCCTGCTCCAGGGCGAGACGGTCCCGTTCGGCGTGGACATCGCACTCATGCCCGGACGGCCGAACGCATCGCCGTCCAGGGCAGCGGTCGCAAGACGGACACCTGACTTCGAGTGCCGGATCGCGCGGCCACTGGTCGCCGCAAAACGAACAGATCACCGTCATGGCTTCATCTCGGCCAGCAGCGCCCGCGCGCGGGCCTCGCGCGCCCGATGGGCCTTGAGCTGCTCGTCCGACATCAGGGTCGTGTCGGCGATCATGAACCCAAGCGCGCCGCCTCGCACGCCGCAGAACAGGTGGGCGTGCGTGATCGTCCGGTGATCCGGTGTCCTGGCCTGCATGGCATGGTTCCTTTTGGTGAGCCCGTGCTGGGACGATGATTGTTGCGGCGTGGGGGGGAAGCGCGCGGGGTGCCCCGCTCCTGTCAGCCGATGGCGAAGGAGAGCTGTCCTGGATGTTCCGTCCTGCTTGCCGCACGGGCCGTGGCAGGGGCTGGCGGAGGCATGGTCGTGAGGTCTGGAACCGGCACTCCGCCCGGCTCGAAGCGGGCCTTCAGCCGGGCGAACTCTGCCCGGTCGGTGGCGTCCCGTTCGCTGCGGCCCTTCTTGCGATAGAAGTCGAGCAGGTCCACCTGGCGCAGCCGGCGGCCGATCTCGCGCTCCACGTCGCTGAAGGTGTGGCGAGGATCGCCGTAGCAGGGATGTCCTACCACCTGCTCGATGAACTCCACCTTGCCGGCGGTGCTGGTGAAGTACTCCGTCCAGAAACCTGTCCGGTCATAGTGGGCTATGAAGCCGAAGGTGTGCATCACCTGGCGGTAGAACCGTTCCGTGAACTGGTGCCGCGGTAAGTCGGCCGACACGAACCGCAGCAAGTGACAGGCAAACCAAGCCTTTGTGTCAGCGGGGGTGAACTTCGTCGGCACGAAGTCTGCGGCGGTCGGCGACGGCTCGCGCAGCGCGCGGACGATGGCCGGTGGCAGCTTGCAATCCATGTTGCTCTCCAGGGTTTCGTCTTCCATCCCTCCTGGAAGACCCCTCCTGGCGACCGCGTGCGGGGGACGGCTGCAAGGGCGCGGCGCTTGCCGCGGGATCGCAGCCGCCCAGCGAAGCGGCGGCGAGAACCCACCCCTTGCGGCCGTCCCCCGAACGTGGTGCGTCCAAGCTCTTTATCTGGATTTCTTGCTTTCCTGCGTTCTGCCTTTCTCTTGCTCCATGTGAGCTATCCGGGTTCGGAGGGCTCGTCAGCGTTCGGAGTGTTCTCGATCTTGTGAAGCGCTTTTTGCAGCCGGGAGACCCGGAGGATGAGGGCATTGAACCGGGTTTCCTTCCAGCCGGCTGGGTGGGCTTCCCCGTCCGCAGCCTTTTGCAGGCGGGTCCGCATGATCGCCGCCATCTCCTGGCGATGCAGCCGCAGGCTCTCGTTCAGCCCGAAGGTGATGATTTCGATCTCCTCGGCGTCGAGCACCAGGAAGCTGGTCATGGCCCACGCAGGAGGCGGTCAAGCTGGGCTGCCTCCCGACGTAGACACTCCACTTCTGGTCCGTGCCGGCGAGCCTGGCTGATGGCTTCGGCAACGTAGCGGCCCCAGGTCTTGCTATCCCAGGAGGAGCGGTCGGGTGGCGGGAGCCTGGTGTGGTTGCCGAGTGCGGCAGTTTCGCAGGCATGGTCTATTTGGTCTTCGATCTCCTCTGCGCATGCCCGCCGGAGTACGGCACCCTTGGCCAGAGCTTGCCGGTTCAGCGCGAACCGGTTTGCCCGCGAGGATGAAGCGTCTTGCGGGCTGACAAGGTTCTCACTTCTAAAAAACATGGCCTTCATGGCCGTCTCTCCAATGCTTGCCAGGATGAAGCGGCCCGGTGCATCGAGCACCGGGCCGTGAAGGCCGGTCAGGCCGCCGCCCGCACCGGCACCTCCGCTGGGGGTATCAGGCCCACGATCCCGGTATCGGCGTCCGCACTCTCCTGATCCGCCTCGTCGTCATCCGGATCGCCCACTTCATCACCCGTGGATGCGACTCCCGCGTCCTCGTCTTCGGCCACTCCCAGGCTCTCGCATTCACCGTCCTCGGGCTGGCAGCCATTGCCTTTCTCAACGTCGGCCAAGATGCTGGCTGGATTGCGTCGCGCTTCCAGTTCGGTTTCGGTCGGTGCGAAGCGGGCAGTTGGAAGAATGAACGTCCCGTTGCGGAAGTGCGTGGCGATGGCCTCCCGGGTGTCCTTCACCCGCGGCCATACCCGGATCGAGTGTCCTGTGGCGCATCCTTCCAGCGCGCTTCTCGAAAGTGCCGGCAGGAACTCGGCCGTCGCCATGTTCGGCAAGTAGGCGTCAGCGTCGATGGCGGCGCCGGCGTGCCTGGCGCCCATCCCGCTGGCCGAGTGGTTCTCTCGGCAGGACAGCACCTCCACCAGGGTCTCGCGTGCGGCGTGCCGGATCGCATCCAGGTCGCGCGTCAGCACCCCGCCTTCCGTCAAGGTCTCTGCTAGCGAACCGAGGCGTCTGATCCCGTGCCTGCCAACCACGCCGCCCTGCACCGTGACATTGTTGCCTGCCAGGGCGAGCACCAACATGCCGATCAGTTGGTCGTCGTCGATCGGCTTCTCGCGCAACGCCTGGTGTAAGGCGTCAGTCCGGAAGTCCCCGATCATGGCGGCTCCCTTGCCGGTCAGGTCGGGACGTGCCTTGCGGACCGGCTCGGCAGCTTCCTTTGCAGCGGTCTCACCAGGCTCCGCAGCGGGCAGGGTGAAGTAGTATTCGCGGATGACGCCAGTGCGCTGATCGACAGAGAACGCCGTCATCACGTCCTCGGCTGTGTTTTTCCAGTGTTGCTGTGCGCCTCGCGGAAGCTTCGGGCGCTGGTAGTCGTCCGTCTCCACGATGCAGCCTCGTTCGCCCATGTTCGCCTCCAGCCAGGCGTGCTGCGCGGCCAGGTAAGCATCGACTTGCGTCGTGGAACGGCTGTCCTCGTCGGCAGGCGCGAACAAATCCTCCTGCCACACGATGCCAAACACTTGCGCCTCGTCGTTGCCGAACCTGGCGTTGGAGGCCAGGACCCGGACCTTGTTGAGGCCGTGCGCGATCTCGCTCCAGGGCGCCTGGTGCCCGCGCTTCGGCTTGTGCTGTTTCCAGACCTCGGTCTGCTCCTCCTTGGTGGCCGCAGCGATGACCCGGAGCTGACGCCCATCCGGCACGTCGTTCTTAGCCATCTGGTCCAGCATCGCCGGGCAGATGTTCGCCAGCAGTCGGGCCTGGGCGATGTTGCGCGGCGTCATCCCCAGCGCATCAGCGATGGCCGCCTCATTCCACCCTGCGGCAGCCAGGGCCTCCATGCTCCGCCAGCGGTCAACTTGTCCCATGTCAGCACGAACTAAGTTTTCCGAGATGGAGCGCATCGGGTCGATCATGGCGTCAGCCTCGGCTATCACGAGCACCGGGATCTCCGGCAGGCCGGCAGCGACGCATGCCGCGGTCCTGCGGTGCCCGGCCTGGATGATGAGCTTCTTGCCCTCCTCCTTTACCAGCGGCGGCTGCAGCAGGCCGATCGCCTTGATCGAGGCGAGCATCTGCGCGTCGAGGTAGTCGCCGGCGCTGGTCCGCCGGGGATTGTTCGGGTTGCCCTTCAGCTTACGGGGATCGACGGTCCTGAGTTCCATGTCCTGGGCGCTCCTGCGTGGGTTCGGGTCTCGCCTTCCATTCCTCGGGAAGACCCCTCCCACGCCGCGGGGCGGGCTGGCCGACACCATTGCGGGCGGGCGTCCCTGCCCTGCGCAACGTGCGGCCCGCGCTGGCGGGCTGCGCGTCAGCGGGGCCGGGATGCTGTAGCCGGCGATGGAGCGCAGCGGTGTCGGTCGGCCTGCCCTGCGAGCCATTCTTCCTCCAACCCATCCTGTCCAACGTTCATGTTGCCTGTTTGTTCTTCATCACGCCACCTCTGTTTCTTCCTCGTCCTCGTCGCAGGATGCGCCCCGCAGCCGGGGCATCAGGGCGTCCGCATCGTCGGCGTCGGCGTCGTTCTGCTCGTCCGTCTGTGCGAGGCTGGCTTCCAGGTCCGCCATCTCGGCGATCTTGAGGGCCAGCTCGCCGGCCAGGGCGAACCCGCCGCCCAGCCGAGGCTCGTAGTCGGCGATGCGCCGGGTGTTCTCGACGATGGACCGGCGATGCTCGGCCAGTTCCGCGTCGAAGTGGTCGATCGCGTGCTCCAGCCGGGCTATCAGTCCGAGCGCGGTCAGGTCGGCCGTGAACGGGATGTCCGTGCCCTCCCCGGTACGGTCGAGCGACACGCCCACCTCCAGATCCTTGCTCCGCCAGGTCTTGAACACTTCGGCCGAGACCTGGAACCCGCCGATGCTGGCCAGCACCCAGTCGCCCGCCTTCTGCTCCACGTCGAGGTTCCGCAGCAGGTTCAGCAGCGCGCCTCCCGCCTTCGAGCGTTCGCCGTAGCTGCGGCCGTTCACTGTCATGGTGAACAGGTCGCCGCGGGTGGGCGTCCGGATAGCGATATCCTGCTCGATCTGGCCGATCCGGCGCTCGGAGGTGGCGATGCCCCGGCGTGCGGTGGCCATCTGGCTCCGCACCGCGTGCTGGTCGTCGAAGTGCGCCGCCTCCTGCCGCTGCAGGCGCGCGATCTCGGCTTCCAGCCCGGCCTTCTGCATCAAGCGGGGGTCGCCGGACGCGATCGCCTTCGCCATGGCGAACTGGCTGACCTGGGAGCCGGCGTCCTCAATGCGTCGGATCGAGCGGTCGCCAGATAGAGCGGCGTTGATGTAGCGCTGCTTGCGCTCGTTGTTCTGCCACATCGTCGCATCGGTGCTGCCGAGCGTGGCATAGGCATACACCCCAATCTCCTCGTTCTGGTTGCCCTGGCGTTCGATACGCCCCTCCCGCTGCTCGATGTGGCTGGGTAGCCAGGGCACATCGAGGTGGTGCAGCGCTTTCAGCCGAAGCTGGGCGTTGACCCCGGTTCCCATGGTCTCCGACGAGCCGATCAGCACCGTGACCCGGCCCGCGTTCACGTCGGCGAACAGGCGCTGCTTTGCAGCGGATTTCTTGTGGTCCTGCATGAAGGCGATCTGCTCGGCCGGAATGCCGAGCGCAACCAGGCGGTCCCTGATCCAGCGGTAGGCGGAGAAGCCCCTCTTGGCCTCCACGTTCAGCGTGCCGAGGTCGGAGAAGATCATCTGCGCCGCGCCGCGCACCGGGAAGGCCGATCCGTCCGGCCGACGATAGACGTTCTGCCGGTTGGCATCCCAGATGGCGTGGACCTTGGCGACCAGCGCGTTCAGCTTGTTCGCCGCCTCGTCCTCGTATCCTTCCAGCACGAAGCGCAGGTCGATGGCGGCATGGCGGCCATCGGTGATGACGCTGAGCAGGATGTCGTCGCCCTTCTCGGGGCGGCGCTTGCGGTTTTCGATCAGCTTGATGCGCTTGGCGAGGACGCGCTGATACCACCGGAAGGTCCGGCTCGGCTCGGCGGTGATGATCTGCCGCTGCCCGCTCTCGATCTGCGGCAGCTTCAAGTAGCCGCGCAGGTCGGCCTTCGACACCACGTCCGCAAAGGAGCGGAACATGGCCATCAGGTCCGCGACGTTCACGAACTCCGCGAAGCGCGTGACCGGCTTGTAGGCGCCGGATGGCTGCAGCTCCAACTCGGTCTTGCTGTCGCCGAACGTCGCCGCCCAGGCGTCGAACTCGTGCAGCCCGCGCTCGGC
>JAABUV010007656.1_pt1 | contig 11254 bp, 14 predicted proteins | sample 5559971 | NCBI WGS metagenome assembly JAABUV01 (sample SAMN10711881, study PRJNA513362) | rock metagenome | isolation source: Antarctica rocks | place: Antarctica: Victoria Land, Knobhead nord | collected 2015-12-19
GATGCGACCATAACGAAAGCTCCTCGCGCGAGCAGGCCACCTACTCCCGCTTTTGCTCATGCACCAGAGGTTCCCAGCCCCGTCTCCCCGTGCCGACCTCACCACCCCGGAACCCAATAAGAGCCTCCCGGTTTTGCCGTCAGCGACCTGTCGACCAGCGCCACCGGGCCGCTCGCCGGCGGCGGAGCGGATTTGTGGACCACGGGTCCCGTGCCCCCCACCGACTTCGCCGCAGCGGAACCCTGGGGCAACGCCGGGTTCAACCCATCGCCAATCGGCTACCAGTTCAGCGACCACATCATCCAGAGCATCGTCACTCGCGACCCGGCCTACGATATCCGCGCCTACGACGTGTCGCGAAGCGGCTACATCGGGTTCGACACGCTGGCCAAGTTCGACGCACGGACGGCGGCGGGGAATGCGTCCGATCCTGCCCGGTACGGCGCGTTCATCCAGAGCGGCCGCAAGATGATCATCTACCACGGCTACAGCGACCCGGCGCTGACGCCGTTCCGCACCATCAACCTGTACCACCAACTCGCGGCTATTGCTGGCGGCTACGGCCCATTGCAGCGCTCGGTGGCGCTGTTCATGGCGCCGGGCCTGCAGCACTGCTTCGGCGGCCCGGGGCCGAACGTGTTCGATACCCTGGCCCCGCTGGAGCGCTGGGTGGAGCAGGGCGTGACGCCCACCAGCATCCCGGCCGCCCACTACGCGAATGACGACTTGGCCCAGCCGGTGGACCGCACCATGCCGCTCTGCCCGTACCCGACGGAGGCGACCTATGCCGGCGCCGGCGACGTCGCCAGCGCCGCCAACTGGAGCTGCAGCCCCAACGAGCGCCTGTTGCAGGTCGGGCCGAACGGAACGCAGGCCGGGTTGGACGCGAACTAGCGGGGCCGGCTGCGGATCAGAGGTAGTGCTCGGCCAACGGGGCAAAGCCGTTGAAGCGCTGGCTGGCATAGGTGGTGACATACGCGCCGGCGGACTCGATCTCGACCCGGTCGCCACACGCGAGGCCGAGCGGCAGGCGGTAGTTGCTGCGCTCATACAGAATATCGGCGCCGTCGCAGGTTGGGCCGGCGATGCACACCGGGCCGGTCTCGCCACCATCGAGCGCGGTCAGGAACTGGTACTTGATCGACTCGCCCTCCGTCTCGGCCAAGCCGCCGAAACGCCCGATATCGAGATACACCCAACGCGTCGGATCGGCCTTCACCCGCTGGCTGACGAGCACGACCTCGGACGACACCACGCCCGCGTCGCCCACCATGAAGCGGCCCGGCTCGATCAGGATCTCGGGCAGGTCGTTGCCGAAATGCTCCGTCATGGCGTGCATGATGGCGGTGGCGAACCGGTCGATGCCAGGCACTTCGGTGCGGTACGGCACCGGGAAGCCACCGCCCAGGTTCACCATCCGAAGGCTCACACCGGCGTCGCGCAAGTCGGTGAACAGCATGCCGACCTGGCCGATCGCGGCCTCGTAGCTGTCGGTCGCGGTCTGCTGGCTGCCGACGTGGAACGACAGGCCGTAGGGGTCCATGCCCAGCTCGGCCGCACGGATCATCAGCTCCCGCGCGCTCTCGACCGACGTGCCGAACTTGCGCGACAGCGGCCAGTCGGCGCCTTTGTTCTCGACCAGGATACGGCAGTAGACGCGGCTGCCGGGCGCGTGGCGGGCGAGCTTGTCCAGCTCCTCGGCGGAGTCGAAGGCGTACATCGTGACGCCTGCGTCGAAGGCGCGCTGGATGGCGGACACCTTCTTGATGGTGTTGCCGAAGCTGATCGCGCCCGGCGACGCACCCGCGGCCAAGCAGAACGACACCTCCTCGAAGCTGGCGGCGTCGAATGCGCTGCCGAGGCCCACCAGCCGTTCCAGGATCGGGGCAGCCGGGTTGGCTTTCACGGCATAGTAAATCCGGGCGAGCGGCAGCGCCCGGCGCAGCTTGCCGAAATTCTCCTGGACGCGGTCGACGTCGAGGACCAGGCAAGGGGTCGCCGGAGCTTGCTCAGCCAGGAACCGCGCGATCTTGGGTGTCATCGCACTAAGCCTCCCTTGATTTGGGACGCCCGCCTGTGACGTATGGCGGCGGGCGAGGAGTTGACGAAACGGTCGAACGAACCAGCGAGAAGTCGATTGCCAGAACGCTTGACGTCGTTGCGTAACCTCGAGGGCCAGAGGCACGTGCGTTGCTGCGTGGGAGCCGCAAATAGGACCGACCGACCCCCTGCGCAAGATAAAAAACGTTTATGCCGCCACATATTTGCGGCAGGAACAAACCCCGTCCGCTAGGGGGGCGAAACCTGCGCGCCCGGGGCCACGTTGAAGGCGGAACGATAGACATGAAGGCTGTATCATGAGTAGGCAGGAACCGGTCGTGGAGACGGAAGAGCCCCTGCCAGTCCCCGAGGGCCGCGGCGACATCGTGGACCTCGACAAGATCGTCGACATGCCGGGCGCCGAACGGCTGGGCCGCCTCGCGCATAGTCCGGCCGACATCCCATGGCCCGGGTGGAAGCAGGTTATCCGGCGCACTTTCAACGAGATGATCTCCGACCGCATCTCGCTCGTCGCGGCCGGCTGCGCGTTCTACGCCACGCTCGCGCTATTCCCCGCCATCACCATGCTGATCTCGCTCTACGGCCTCGCGTTCGACCCGGTGACCGTCGAGCCGCAACTGCAGGTGCTGCAGGATCTGTTGCCGCCCTCCGCCTACCAGTTGATCGCCGACCGCGTGCACCTGCTCGTGACCAAGCCGCCGGGCGCGCTCACCCTCGGCCTGCTGATCAGCGTCGTGGTCACGCTCTGGAGCACCACGACCGGCACCAAGTCGATCTTGGGGGCGCTCAACCTCGCCTACGAGGAGCGGGAGCGGCGTAGTTTCCTGCGCTTCCAGGCGACGGCGATCTTGATGACCCTGATCGCGCTGCTGGGCGCCGTGCTGGGATTGGCGTTGCTCGTCGGCCTGCCGGTCGCGCTCGACTTCATCGGCATGGGAGCGTTGTCGTCCGTGCTGGCCCGGATCGCCAGCGTGGCGCTGCTGCTCATCTTCGTGGTGGGGTCGCTGTCGCTGCTGTACCGGTTTGGCCCATCGCGGGAACAGCCGCGCTGGCGGTGGGTGACGCCGGGCTCGCTGCTGGCGACGGTGCTGTGGCTGGTAGCGTCGACGATGTTCTCGCTGTACGTCGGCCGTGTCGCCAGCTACGACGCGACCTACGGCCCGCTCGGGGCGGTCGCGGGCATGATGATGTGGTTCTACGTCACAGTGTACGTCGTGCTGCTCGGCGCCGAACTGAACGCCGAGCTGGAATTGCAGACGGTCAGGGACTCGACCGGTGGGCCGCCGAAGCCGATTGGCCGCCGTGGCGCGTATGTGGCCGACCACGTGGCGCGGGGCTGACGTCGAACTCGTTCACGTCGCTCTCCGGCGCTTCGGCGACCTCGACCGGATCGCCGGCCGGTGTCACCGTCACCACGCCGTGCCCCATACCGATCATGCCGATGCGCTGCGCCGCACCGCGGGACAGGTCGAGGATACGTCCGCCGCGGGGGCTCTGGCGGTCGTTGACCAGCACGACGACCGAGCGGCCGGTGCATTGCAGGGTCACTTTGATCCGGGTGCCGAGCGGAATGCTCGGGCTGGCCGCCGTCATGGCGTCTTGGTCGAAAATTGCGCCGCTGCTGGTACGGCGTCCGTTATGCCAGCCGCCGTACCAGGATGCGACGCCGCTCCGGTCCCGGCCGGCCGCATCCGAAGCGGCTGGGGACACGCAGAACACGGCGGAGGCGACGACGCTTGGCAGTAGGGTCTTGATAGACAGTTTCATCTAAATCTCGCGGAGTGACGGAATAGGAAATCTATCTGATAAGTCCGTCGTCCGGATAAATAATCAAGCGATGATGTAGGCTATCGGCTGCACCGGAATTCAGCCGAAGCCAACACTCGTTGCACTAGGGATACACAAACCCGTCCACTCCGTGTCATCCGGAAATTCCACGACCATTAAATATTGACAATTTAACTTCACAGATGTCCCGTTTTTAAAGTCTTTACTACGCTTTAGGGCACCTATGCCTGCGACAACAGTAATTATAGCGACATCGCCCCAGGAACGCGACTGTCACATCCGTACAACGGTTTAGGGCAACACAGGCCCGATCACGATTTGCGTGATCGAACCTCTGCTAACGGATCAGCCCCGCGAGCGGGCTCGACGGATCGGCCCCCATCCGACGCGGCATCCGTCCGGCCAGGTGCGCCAGCCGGCCCGCCTGCACCGCGGCGCCCATCGCCCGCGCCATCATCACCGGGTCGGTCGCGAGCGCGATGGCCGAGTTCAGCAGCACCGCGTCGCAGCCTAGCTCCATCGCGACCGCCGCATCCGACGCCGTGCCCACGCCGGCGTCGACCAGCACCGGAACCCGCGCCTGCTCGATCAGCATGTGCAGCATCGCCGGGTTCTGCAGCCCGAGGCCAGACCCGATCGGCGCGCCCAGCGGCATGATGGCGACACAGCCCATCTCCTCCAGCCGCTTGGCCGCCACGGGGTCGTCGGCGCAGTACACCATCACCTCGAACCCGTCGGCGATCAGCGCCGCGGCGGCCTCGAACGTGGCGGCCATGTCGGGGTACAGGTGCGGCGGCGGGCCGAGCACCTCCAGCTTCACCAGGTTCCATCCGCCTGCCTCACGCGCCAGCCGCAGCGTGCGGACGGCGTCGTTGGCGGTGTGGCACCCGGCGGTGTTGGGCAGGTACGTGTAGCGCTTCGGGTCCACATGGTCCTGCAGCATCGGCGCGCCCGGGTCGGACAGGTTCACCCGGCGAACCGCCACCGTCACCATCTCGGCGCCGGACGCCTCGATCGCGGCGGCCGTCTCCTCCAGGTTTTTGTATTTGCCGGTGCCCACGACCAGGCGCGAGGTGAAGGTGCGGCCTGCGACCGTCCAGGTGTCGTTGCGCGGCAGCATTCCGTCCATGTCAGCCTCCTCCGATGAAGTGCACGATCTCCAGCGCGTCGCCGGTCGCCAGAGCGGTCGCGTCGTACTGCGACCGCGGCACGATCGCTTCGTTCCGTTCCACGGCCACCTTGCGGCCGTCCAACCCAAGCGAGGCGAGCAGCCCCGTGACCGTGATTGGCCCGTCCAGCCGCCGCCGCTCGCCGTTCAGCATCAGATCCACGCATGCGTCCATGGCGAAAGTATGGGCGCGCGCCAGAGGGCGGGCAACCGCTGCCGATGGCTATGAAATGCGCCCCACCCATGCTAGGGCCGCGCCCATGCCGCAGCGCCTTCCCCTCGTGGCCGTGTTCAATGGCCCCAACATGAACATGCTCGGCCTGCGCCAGCCCGGCCTGTATGGGGCGGCGACGCTGGACGACGTGGAATCGCTGTGCGTGGAGGCGGCCGAGGCGCTGGACCTCGCGATCGACTTCCGGCAATCCAACCTCGAAGGCGAGCTGGTGTCCTGGGTGCAGGAGTGCCGGGGCCGGGCGGCCGGCATTGTCATCAACCCGGCCGGCTACACCACCACCTCCATCGCGCTCATGGACGCGCTGCTGGCGGTCGAGCTGCCGGTGATCGAGGTGCACGTCACCAACATCCACCGGCGCGAGGCGTTCCGGCAGGATTCGTACGTGTCGAAGGCGGCGGTGGGCGTCATCTGCGGGCTCGGCATCCGTGGCTACGCCTTGGCGCTGACCGGCATGGCCGAGCTGCTCCTGGACGGAAGCCCGCCATGACCCGCATTCCGTTCAACACCGACGAAATCCGGGCGCTGGCCGACATCCTAGTCGACACCGGGCTGACCGAGATCGAGATTTCCGAGGGCGACAGCCGCATCCGTGTGGTACGGGCGTTGACGCCGGTCGCGGCGCCCGCCACCTACGCGGTTCCCCTGCAAGCGGCGCCGCCCCTGCAAGCGGCAGCCCCGCTGGAGGACGACGCCGCCCATCCCGGCGCCGTCACCAGCCCGATGGTGGGCGTGGCGTACTTGTCGGCCGAGCCCGGCGCGTTGCCGTTCGTGGTGCCGGGCCAGGCGGTGGCGGCTGGGCAGACGCTGCTGCTGATCGAGGCGATGAAGACGTTCAACCAGATCAAGGCGCCGCGCGGCGGCACCGTCGCGCGCATCCTGGTCGCGTCCAGCCAGCCGGTCGAGTTCGGCGAGGTGCTGCTGGTGATCGAGTAGTGTTCGGCAAGATCCTGATCGCCAACCGCGGCGAGATCGCGCTGCGTATCCACCGGGCGTGCCGCGAGCTGGGAATCCCGACCGTCGCCGTGCACTCCACCGCCGACGCCGAGGCCATGCACGTGCGCCTGGCGGACGAGAGCGTGTGCATCGGCCCGCCTTCGGCCCGCGACAGCTACCTGAACATCCCGGCGATCCTGACGGCCGCCGCGATCACGGGGGCGGACGCGATCCATCCGGGCTACGGCTTCCTGTCGGAGAACGCCGGGTTCGTCGAGATGGTGGAGGCGCACGGGCTGACGTTCATCGGCCCGTCCTCCGCGCATATCCGCATGATGGGCGACAAGATCACCGCCAAGACGGCGATGGCGTCGCTCGGCGTGCCGCTGGTGCCCGGCTCCGACGGCGCGATCGCGGACGTGGCGGAGGCGGCGGCCGTGGCCCAGCGGATCGGCTACCCCGTGCTGATCAAGGCGGCGGCAGGCGGCGGCGGGCGCGGCATGAAGGTCGCGCACACCACCGCGGAGCTGGACGAGGCCTGGCGCGTCGCCCGGGCCGAGGCACGCGCGGCGTTCGGCAACGATTCGGTGTACATGGAGAAGTACCTCGACCGTCCCCGCCACATCGAGCTGCAGGTGCTGGCCGACAGCCACGGCGCCGTGGTGCACCTAGGCGAGCGCGACTGCAGCCTGCAGCGGCGGCACCAGAAGCTGCTGGAGGAAGCCGGGTCGCCCGCGCTGACGGGCGCCGAGCGCGACGCGCTGGGCGCGGTGGTGACGGCGGGGCTGTCCAAGCTGGGCTACCGCAACGCCGGCACGCTGGAGTTTTTGTACCAGGACGGCCAGTTCGCCTTCATCGAGATGAACACCCGCCTGCAGGTCGAGCACCCGGTGACCGAGATGGTGACCGGCATCGACATCGTGCAGGAGCAAATCCGCATCGCGTCGGGCCAGAGGCTCGGCTACACCCAGGCCGACATCCAATTCCGCGGCCACGCAATCGAGGTGCGGGTGACGGCGGAGGACCCGGACACGTTCATGCCGACGCCGGGCCGCGTGACGGTGTTCCACGCGCCGGGCGGCCTGGGGGTGCGGGTCGACAGCGCGCTGTACGCGGGCTGCGTGGTGCCGCCGTACTACGACAGCATGGTCGCCAAGCTGATCGTGCACGCGCCCACCCGCCCCGAGGCCATCGCCCGCCTCCGCCGCGCCCTGGCCGAGTTCGCGGTGGTCGGCATCAAGACCACGATCCCGCTGCACCAGCGCATCGTCGAGGACCCGGCGTTCCAGGCTGGGACCTATACAATCCACTGGCTGGAAGACTTCGTCGCCGCGCATCAAGCAGCCAGCCCATGAGCAAACCCATCACGGCCGTCGCGACGCCCTGGCAGGAACTCGTCGTGGTCTGCGGCAAGTGCAACCGCAAGCTGGACGGCGGCTTCGGCGCGGACGGCGAGGACAAGCTGCGCACGGCGCTGAAGGATGCGCTGCGCGAGGCCGGCCGGCGGCGGCAGGTCCGGGTGATCGAGGGCGGGTGCTTCGGCCTCTGCCCTAAGCAGGCCGTGACGGTGGTCGCCAGCCGTGCGCCGCACCAGTTGCTGGTCGTGCCCGCCGGCACGGACGCGGCCGAGGCGCTGGAGCGGATCAGCCCGGCAGCGCCGCCGCTACCGTGAGCGCGTCCGCGACGCCGGGCGCCGCCGCCAGCATGGGGGCGCCGTGCGCCGGCCCCTCCCCCGCCATGAAGTCGCTGACATAGGCACCGGCCTCGGCCAGCACCGACAGCGCCGCCGCCACGTCCCACAGGTTGATGTGCAGCTCGGCGTAGCCGTCCAGCCGCCCGGCCGCAACCTCGGCCAGCCCCAGCGCGCCCGAGCCGCCCGCGCGCAGCATCGACCCGGTGGCCATGATCCGCCCGCACAGCGCGAGGTAGCCGTCGTTGCCCCGCCGCGGCGACCAGCCGGCCTCCACGATGGCGCGCCGCAGGTCGGTGGTCGCGGCGGCGCGGATCGGCTCGCCGTTCAGGGTCGCGCCCCGCCCGGCGCAGGCGGCGTAGGTTTCGCCCAGCGCCGGGGCGGCCAGCACCCCGAGCAGCGGCTGCCGGTCGTCCAGCAATCCCAGCGACACGCACCAGCGGGTGGCGCCGCGGGCGAAGTTGCTGGTGCCGTCGATCGGGTCCACCACCCAGCGCAAGGCGCCGCGCCGGGCCGCGCCCGCCTCCTCGCCCTGGAAGCCGTCCTCGGGAAAATGGTGCGCCATGGCGTCGGACAGGAAGCGCTCGACCGCGCCGTCCGCCTCGGTCAGCCAGTCCTGCGCGCCCTTCAGCGTCCCGGCGCTGGCGCCGGGGGGCGGGAGCATGGACAGCGCCAGGGCGGCGGCGTCCGCGCACACGGTGCGGGCCACGTCGAACCGGCGGTCGAGCGCGGTCATGCGAGCAGCGTCGTCGTCGGCATTCGAGCGGGCGCTCCTGCGTGGGGCTTGACGTTCCGGATCATGCCCGCGCTTGACGCGAAAGGAAACGGCCGCTTCGGGCGGTGGGTTAGTTTAAATGCAGCTATGGGTAGGAAGGTGACCGTCCGCTTTGGGGTCGGCAAAAGCCGCAGCAGACATTCACGTTACGGCGAGAATTAGCCGATAGCGGAACGGCCGGTTTGAAGCCGGCGATCGGGGATTGCAGACGTTCGAGTGTGCGAAGCTACCGAAGTTGTTGGTGGGCCTAGAGCGGGACGGCACCCGCGTTGCCACTATTGGACAGTCAGACGGCATCACATCTCTCTGGACAGGTCGAAGGCCCGTTTGATCGCGCTCTGTCCCGCCGGGGTTATCGCGACGGCGCGGGCACCGTCGATGCGGCGCAGCCAGCCTTGCGCGAAGCAGGCCCGGCACAAGGCCGCACCAAGTACGCCGGCGATGTGCGGTCGGCGCTCACTCCAGTCCAGGCATAGCCGGCAAAAAAGGCGTCCGGCGGCGCGTTTGTCGCCGCGGGCTGGGGCAGTGTCGAGGTCGACGCCAAGGGCCTGCAGGAAAATTGCGCCGCCTTCCGTAAGCACCCCGCCATCGGCGGACAATTCGATGTGCGCGCGTTCGACCAGGCGGTCGGCGATCGCCACGGCGAGCCTGCCCGCGAGGTGGTCGTAGCAGGTGCGGGCGTGGCGTAGCGCCGCATCGCGCGGGCCGACGACGATCGCCTTTCTCGAACCGCCTTCGGGCCTCGTTTCACGCTCGGCCGCGACGGACATGATGCTTTCCAGCATCTGCGCGACCGCCGGCGAGGCGAGGCGGTGGTAGCGGTGCCGGCCCTGCTTCGCCATTGCCAGCAACCCGGCTTCGGTCAGTTGTGCGAGATGGCCGCTCGCCGTCTGTGGCGTGATGCCGGCGGCACACGCAAGTTCCGTGGCGGTCAGCGCGCGGCCGTCCATCAATGAAGCGAGCATGTTAGCCCGGGCTGGATCGCCAATCAGCGCGGCCGTCGCGGCAAAGGCGGATGTGCTCAGCATGGCTGTCCCTGGCGTTATCGCCGGCCAGTGTCGCGCTTCGGCTGGGCGAATGCTACGGCGCTGGCCGAAGCATCGCCGCAACGCCGTGGGCCATACGTGCGGCATTCCATTGGTGGGACCAGGGAGGGAACGATGATTACCTGCTGCATCCGCTACGAGATTGACCCGTTCAACGTGGAGTCCTTCGAGCGCTACGCCCGCAACTGGGGTCAGGCCATCCCGCGCTGCGGCGCCGATCTGATCGGCTATTTCGCGCCGCATGAGGGCTCCAGCACGACGGCATACGGCCTCTACTCCGTTTCCGATCTGGCCGCCTACGAAGCCTATCGCGCCCGGCTGCGGAACGACCCCATCGGCCGCGAAAATTACGCGTTCGCCCAGCAGGAACGCTTCATCCACCGTGGGGATCGCATTTTCCTGCACCTGGTTTCCAGCCCACACGCGGCCCTGGTGCGGCCGTGATGGCTGTGGATACATCTGGGAAGCGGTTCGGGAGGAAACGCCGTGAGCATCGCCAGCGCCTATGAACGGTTTCGCGCCCTCCATGAACGGCCGGGCGCGTTCATCATGCCCAACGCATGGGACGGCGCCTCGGCCGTGCTGCTCAAGCGGGCCGGGTTCGAGGCGCTCGGCAGCTCCTCCTTCGCGATCGCCGCCGCGATGGGCCGGCAGGATGGCTCCCATGCGGTGAGCCTTGCGGACTCCATCGCCAATGCTGCCTTGCTGGCGCGGGTCACTGGGCTGCCCGTCAATGGCGACCTGGAAGACGGCTACGGCCCGGCGCCGGAGGACTGCACTGCGACCGTCAAGGCTGCGATCGCCGGTGGACTGGCAGGGCTTGGCATCGAGGACACGACCGCGGATCCCGCGCGACCAATCCATAATTTCGACAAGGCTGTTGCCCGCGTGCGCGCAGCAGCCCTCGCGGCCCGTGGGCGCATCCTGCTGACGGGCCGCGCCGACAATTTCCTGAACGGCCGGCCGGATCTCGACGATACCATCCGCCGCCTGACTGCCTTCGCCGAGGTGGGCGCGAATGTGCTCTACGCCCCCGGCCTGCCTGACATGGAGGCGATCCATGCCGTTGTGCGTGCGGTCGCGCCCAAGCCGGTGAACGTGCTGATCGGCCCCAGCGTAAACTTGACCGAGCTCGCCGCAGCGGGGGCGCGCCGCGTGAGCCTCGGCGGGGCCCTTTACCGGCGCGCGATGGGCGGGCTGACCGCGGCAGCGGAGGCGCTGCGGGCCGGTGATCTTCCACTTGCCTTGCGCGGCGCGGTGCCGGGCCGCGACTTGGGCGAGCTGCTGCCGCCAGAAGGAGTGGAGTGAGACACTTCTGGCCGGTAACGGAATGGCAGGTTTGGAGTGGTCGTTAGCGAGAAGCGGACGTTCGCTGTCCCAGGTTGGCCGGTCGCCTTCGACCTTGACCTGGACATTCGGAGTCCTGCCCGCGCAGCTCAGACGCCCTGGATGTTGAATTTCACTGAGACCTGACCCGGTGTTTTCATCGAGAAGTGACCCGGTCCAAGGATATCTCCCGCGTGCTGCGGGTGTGGGTCAAGGGGGTGTTTTGGTTCTC
>JAABUV010007659.1_pt1 | contig 11251 bp, 9 predicted proteins | sample 5559971 | NCBI WGS metagenome assembly JAABUV01 (sample SAMN10711881, study PRJNA513362) | rock metagenome | isolation source: Antarctica rocks | place: Antarctica: Victoria Land, Knobhead nord | collected 2015-12-19
GCTGCCACGGCACCGGACGCATGCTGGTCTCCTTCACTCACTACACAGGGGCGGCTCTCCCTCTAGCCTACGCCGTGGCCCTGCCCCCTGCCAAGCCCCCGCACGATTACTTGAATGGCGCTCTAGGCTGCTCAACCTTTGTGAAAGCGTGCCTGCGTTTCCTTGCACCCCGACGGTGCCAGGCACGCTTTCACAGCGGAAGGCGCGTGTCCCAAGGAAGACAACGGTCATGTGATCAAGCCCCGTCGAGCAGGACATCCACTTCGGCGTCGTAGAGCAACGCGAGGTCGAAGCCCATCCCGCCAAAATGCCCTTCGATCTCCAGGCTGAGCAGGCCGTGCAGCCGCGTCCACCACACCATGCCGCGTCGCAACACGGGGCCGGAGACCTGCTGGCCGGTCTCCCGCGCCCACGCCGCGAACTGCGCGTCCAGCATGGGTAGGCGCGGGTCGGCCCTGGCTGCCGGCGACGGGAGCGTCGCGAGCGCGTTGAGGAGCGGGGCCAGGGCGCGCTGCGCGAGCGCGACCGTGCCCGCGGGCGCGACGTAGCCCGGCACGGGCGTGCCATACAAGAGCAGATAGCGGTGCGGTTGGGCCAGCGCCCACGCCCGGATGGCCGCCGCGAACCCGCGCGCGCGTGCCGCGGCCCCGTCGCCCCGCGCGACGGCATCCGCGGCTTCCATGGTCGCGACGAGGTCGCCGTACGCGTCGACGATGAGCTCGGTCAGCAGCGCGTCGCGGCTGGCGAAGTAGCGGTAGAGCGCGGGGCCGCTGACGCCCATCTCCTTGCCGATGGCGTTGAGCGAGACGGCCTCGCCGCCCCCCGCGGCGAGCTGGCGTAGCGCGATCCCCTTGGCCTCCGCGCGGGTCTCGGCGCGGTACCGCGCGCGCCGGCTCAACGGTTGTTCAATCATCATGTGTCCCCTCCCTACGTGTCCCCCTCCATGAGGGAGTATTGCCGGTGCGCCGCGCCGCGCCGCCGTATGTAGACAGCATAACATGGGATACAACATATATCGACGATGATAGCCATTGACAAAATTGAAGTGGTAGAGTATAGTGCTCTTGTTAGATACTCTAACAATAGAAATGGTCGATAGCAGAGTGTCGGCGGAGGGACCAGTGATGAGGGGAACACGAGTGGACGCAGTACAAGACGATCGGGGGGACGCGGGTCGCGGCGATCAGCTGTCTCGGCGGGCAGCGCTTGGTGCCGGGGTGGCGGCGGTGGCGGCGATAGCGACGACGGCGGCTCCGGGCTCGGCCCTGGCCTCGGCCGTTGACACGCGGTCCGCCGACCGCAGCAACGCCGCGATCTGGGCGGACTGGATCGCGCTGTGGAACGGGGACCTTAGCCGCGCCGCCCACATCATCGCCCCCGACATCACGCTCCACATGACGCCAATCGGCGGGGGACCCCTGGCGCCGCTCGAAAGCCCGGCCGGGATGGCGCGGTGGATCGGCGGGCTGCACCAGGCAATCGTGCCGTTCACCTTTGTCGTCCAAGTGGCCCCCCTGTTCCAGCGGGATATGATCGCGGGACGCTGGCGCGCGACCGGGCGCTATGCCGGAGGCTTACCGGGCGCGAAGGCTCGGCCGGGGACACCGATCGCGTTCGCCGGTGCGGACTTCTTACGCATCAAGGATGGAAAGATCGCGGAGTACTGGTTGAGCGCCGATGTGCTCGACCTCATGGGTCAACTCCGGATGCTCGGCTGACCTCTGCGCGCGGCGCTGAGCGCGCGATGAGAGGCGCGGTGCCCTCGGTGCCCGCGCCCACGGGCGCGGGCGCGAAGGGGACCCGTGCGGGCCGCAAAAGGGCGTCCATGAGTGTCGGTAAAGACACGGCTGATAACAAGGGAGAGCAAGACAATGATAGCAACGGAGATGGTATTACCGGCGGTGGGCGCGCCGGAGACGCTCGAGGTGCGGCGGCGAGAGCTGCCGGCGCCGGGCGCGGGCGAAGCGGCGATCCGCGTCGAGGCGACGGGCATCTCGTTCGCCGAGCAGGCGATGCGCCGTGGGCTCTACCCCGGCCAGCCCACGTTCCCGTTCGTGCCGGGCTATGATCTGGTGGGCGTCGTGACCGCCCTTGGCCCCGGCGTCGCGGGGGTCACGGTCGGCCAGCGGGTGGCGGCGGTGACCAAGACGGGCGGGTGGGCCGATAACGTCGTGCTCCCCGCAGGTGACCTCGTCCCTGTGCCCGAGGGGGTGGACGCTGCGGCGGCGGAAACGGCGGTCGTCAACGGCGTGACCGCCTGGCAGATGCTGCACGGCCTGGCGCGGGTGCGCGCCGGGCAGACCGTCCTGGTGCATGGCGCGACCGGCGGCGTGGGCGGCCTGCTCGTGCAACTGGCCCGCCTGGCCGGCGCGCGCGTGATCGGGACCGCCTCCCCCGCCAAGCACGACGTGGTGCGCGCGCTCGGGGCCGAGCCCCTCGACTACCATGGCGACGACCTCGCGGCCCGCGTCCGCGCGCTCGCGCCGGGCGGCGTCGACGCCGTCTTTGATCACGTCGGCGGCCGGGGCCTGCGCGACTCGTGGCGGTTGCTGGCGCGCGGCGGCACCCTGGTGTCCTACGGCGTATCGGTCGATCTCGACGCCAAGGGATCGCCGTTGGCGCTGTTCTTCTCGCTCCTGGGCCGCATCTACCTGTGGAACGCCCTGCCGAACGGCCGCCACGCGCACTTCTACAACCTGTGGGGCGGCAAGACGCTGCGACCGCGCCGGTTCCACCGGGAGTTGCGCGCGGCGCTGACGGAGGTATTCGCCCTGCTCGCCCAGGGGCGCATCCAGGCGCAGATCGCCCGCCGGTTGCCGCTGGAGCGGGCGGCCGAGGCGATGCGCCTGGCGGAGTCCGGCACGGTGTCGGGCAAGGTCGTGCTGGTCCCCGGCCTGGCCTGAGCGGACCACATGGCATCGTCGTTTCGCTGAAACAAGGAGTTTGTGTCATGGCGCCCGCGCCTCCTCCGTTCCGGGAGTTGGGACGCGCGGTGCGCACAGGCTTTCTCCTACGATACCTCTCCGACAGTGACCTGCGCTCGACGATTCAGGCGGCTCTGAACAAGAACGAGTCGTTCAATAACTACACGCAGTGGGTCGCTTTCGGAGGCGAGGGGCTGATCGCAGAGAATGACCGCGCCGCCCAACGGAAAATCGTGAAGTACAACCAGCTCCTGTCGAACTGTCTCATCTTCTACACCGTGGCCGCGATGAGCCGTGTCTTGTCCGACCTGCGGCAGGAAGGCTATCCGGTCGACGCCGACGCGGTCGCGGCCCTGAGTCCCTATATAACGACGCACCTCACGCGTTTCGGTCGCTACAGCCTGGACCTCGCGCGCGTCCCGGCTGCGCTCGAGTACAACCTGCCCATCCTGAGCACACCGCCAGGACGAGAGGGGCCGGGAGTCATGCCGCGCTAAGTTATTGTCAAATGGCTGTCCTACGCAGGAATCTGTTGGGGGCAACAAGATGTTGCACAAGCATCTGCCGGCTGGCTCCATGGTCGATCGGTCGCCCCCACGGCAGGCGCTGCTCTCTCGAGAGATTGGCGCGCACCGGCCGCTTCGAGCCGTGTGCAACATGCTTTTGCCCCCGACATCCTACGCAGGAATCGTTGTCTGACCCCTAGACGTGTGGAATGTCAATCGCTCTCCCATACCTCTGTAGCCGGATTCCAACGCGCGGCGTCCCCGCAGGATCTATTTAGGACGGGGTCCACACACCTAGCCGCCGTCGCATGCCCCTGCGCTACTCGATCATCAAGGCCGACATCGCTAGCCATCTTGGTATAGGCCACCGACCATATCTGACCCATAGGCGGCTCACTCGGCGGCACGGGAAGGGCCGACGGCAGGGCATGTGTCCCTCGCCGTGCGAACGTTGCCTCCAGCGCGGCGACGAGCGCCGCAGCCTCAATCGTGCTGGACGTGGCGATCAGCGCCAGGTCGATCAGGTCTTTGACGCGCGTCGAGCCGCGCCCCTCTCGCCCGTACGTGCCGGTATAGGCGTGCACCTTCTCGGCGATGTGATACGCCAGTGGCAGTGTGGGAATCGGTACGGCCGGCAGCCCCGCGAAGGAGAGGAGGTCACGACCGACGAGGTAGTCGACCTGCGCGGCGGGTGGTGCATCGAAACCGACGTCGATAACCGTGTTCTCGAACAGACGTCCCCCCAGTGTCACCTGGGCGTGATAGCGCGCCGCCACCCCTTCCTCGCGCAGGTCAGGGAGGTCTTCGGACAACCGGATGGCGTAGCTCAGGTAGTCGCCCAGGTCCACCTTGGCCGCCTCCTGAAGGTCGGTCGTGGCAGCGGCGATGTTGTCGCGTCGGCCCAGGTCGATATCGTTCGTGGCGCGGGCACGATCTCCGAGTCGGTGATCGAGCGCGACACCACCTTTGAGCACCCACCGATGGGGGGCCACCATGAGAAGGCGCGCCAGGAGCCGATCGAAGGCGATTTCTTTACGAAGGCGCGCGACCGAGAGATGGCGCTCACGCGCCATGGGTTTCAAGCGCGCGTCGAGCGCCTGACGAAAAGCGGCGCTCGAGCGGTACGTCATGCTCATCGGCGGCTATCCTGCGCGGCCACACCGGCGGGGCTGCCCGCGCCCATGGCGTCGTCGAGCGCTAGCTTGACCAGGTGCTCGACCCGCACCCCGCGATCGCGCGCGCGACAGAGGATGTGCGGGGCTGACACAAGCCCCTGCGCGAGGGCGGTGCGGGTACCGACGATGACTTGCTCCGGGGCGGTGCCCAGCTCCGCGACATCGAGCAGGGTGCGTTCGGGACTGGTGACGCGCATACCGTCCCGCACCGTCACGTCGTCCCTCCGGGGCGGATGCACTGTGGTATGCACGGCTACCCCCTCCGGTGCATGCAGCCAGCGCATGCTACGGGGGACCGTCACATGCACAGCGTTGGGGATGACGTCGGTCAGATCGTACAGGTCGAGCGCGGTCTCGTGCGAGATGACCGCACGATCGGCGCCGACGCTCAGCCAACCAGCCAGTGCCTCCTCATTCCGCGACGTCGGGAAATCGCGCAGCCGATACAGGCCGGTGCGGATATGCGCGTAGCGCCCCGTGCGCGCATAGTGCGAGAGCATGCGACGGCTGATGTTGCAGGTGAGGGCCTGCGCGGACGTAAAATAGCCGCCCTGTTCCTCGGCAACATGCCACAGACCCCGATGATCAGGACGTGCCGCGTCGGTGTGAGTCGTAGCGTGCGTCGTCATAGTGTCTCCCCGCTACGTGGAGCGCCCATCCTCGCGCACTGTCATGTCCCCACCCTACATTAGTCATGGATACGTTACATTATATGTTACATACCCATGACTGTCAATAGGACGACGGGATGGGCCATTCTTACATGAATCGTTTGTAATGGGCCTGTAAAGGGCGGCGTGACGCTCGCGTTGTGTTTCTCCCGGCCCGCAGCCGGCCCTGTGTCGCCATACCCTGTCGGCGCGTCCCCGTCACACAGGGCCGCGCCGAGCGCGGGGAAAAGGGCGGTTCATGGTCGTTGCTGGGGAATGGGATGGTCGTTGCTGGGGAATGGGAAAGTGCAGCGTTTCGACGGCCTTGCGCTTGGAGGCTTCACCACGGCGGTCGTAGCGCGCCGTTGTCGTCACGCTAGCGTGGCCGGCGAGTTGCTGGGCGGCGGAGAGATCCACGCCGGCGTCGAGCAGGTCGGAAACGAAGCTACGGCGCATATCATGCGGCGACACATGCGCGACGCCCGCCTGCCGGGCGCGTTTCTGGAGCATGTTGTAGACGGCGATGGAGCTGAGGCCATCGCCGTGCACCGCCCCGACCTGCGAGACCGGGAGGAACAGCCGGCCGGGGTGGTCGCCGCGGCGGACGAGCCAGGCGGTGACGACGGCGCCGGCGCTCGCCGTCAACGGCACCAGGCGCTCCTTGTCCCCTTTGCCGTGGCGGATGCGCAGTGTCGGCGGGTCGGGCGTGTAGTCGGCCACGTCGAGGCCCACCAGCTCGGTGCGCCGCACGCCCCCGATATAAAGAACGGCCAGGATCGCCGCGTCGCGAGCGCCGGCTGGGCTCGGATCGCGATAGCACGCCTCGACGAGCGCCTTTAACTCGCCACCGTCCACGGACCGGCCGGCCGGCAGCCGGGAACCGCGCGCCGGCTTGACCTCGGTGACGCGGCGGTACTCTTCATCAGTCAGGAGGTTCTGGTTGCGCGCCTGCTTGAGCACGCCCCGCAGCACGGCCAGAGTCAGGTTGATCGTCGCCGGCGCGCGTTTCTTCTCGGTGAGGGAGTCCTCCTCGGCCAGGCGGCCCTTGATATGGTCGAGGTGGTGGGCGCGCAACTCGTGCCAGGGCATCGCGGCGGGATCGACCCCGATCAACCGCGCCACCGTGGCCAAACGCTCTTTCACGACCGTCTGACTCTTGGGCGCGAGCGTCGCCAGGTACGCCGCCAGCGGGTCGACGAGCGGCCGGGCCGGCAACACGGCGGGAAGTGTGTCGAGGAGGACTGGGGATGTCAATACAGCCGAAGGCTCTTTTTTGACATCTTCTGCGTCACGAGCCGATGCTCTGTATGTCGGTCGCCGCGTCATGATACTTCCTCGTCTTTGATGATACGCAAACGCAACTCTCGATCGACGAGCCCTGTCTTGCCTGAAAGTACGTCCTTCAAGATATAGGCGGCGATGTCATCCGCTTGAGTTTCTACAACGTGATGTGAGGTAGTCGAGGAGACAGCAATCTCATATGAGATTGAGGTGATTCGTACAAATGGGAAACGCGGGTCATCACTGTTGCGCATGTAAGTCGGCTCGGTGAAGTGGTGAGCAACTACCTGAGGAGCAATCTCGCCCTGTATTACCGGATAGAGGGTTTGCTTAAACTCGTAGAGCGTCTGATGCAGCGTCTTGTCTTCGTTGTACAGCGCAACATTTCGTTCATCACCTGCGAAGCGCAGCGGGATCGCGGTACCTTTTGGCACTTCAATGAGTGCGCACTCAGCACGTAACCATGCCTCATCGACTACAATGTCGGGCTGCGACGACCACGGGTGGAGGCCCGTAATATTAATCTCAAAACGCTGGTGGATGATACCTAAATCATCCAGCTCGTTTTCCGTCGGTTCACGCAGGGTATATAAAATAATGCCCTTGTCCTTAGCCAGCTTCTTTGCTCCCGCCTGATAGCTCTTACGTGTGACAAAGATACCGCGTGGCTGTCCTGGCAGGTCGCTCAAAACGTGGTTAAACGTCTGCAACTGCTCTTGCTTGACGGCACTATTCCAATCTTTACATTGAACAATAGTCGAGTAGGTGTTGCCACCAACCTGAAAGGTCAAGTAGACGTCGATTTGGTGGGTGAGACTGAGACCCTGCAAGGTGATGTCGTGCTCGGCACGCAGGTTCTTTATCCCATCCTGCTCATACGCTTGCTGAAGGATAAGCTTGGTCAGGATTTCGTAGGGCCGCCCCGTGTTCTTGGACACACGCCGATCCTAGCACTATAATGGCCTATCCGGCTGTAGCGTCTCACAGTTTCTGCGCCATGTCGACGCGTCATCTTGCCCCATTGTCTCACAGTTCCTGCGTCCGCTGTCTCACACATCGTGAGGCCATCCCTCCGCTGTCTCAGAGTTCGTGACACAGCCCTACCGCATGCAACGAGGAAAGCAAGGGAGATGCTTTCGCCAATGCAACGACCTGTTATCAGAAGCGCTTTTTGTCCTCTATTGCCGCTTAAAAAGCGTGTTATCGGCAGGATACCATGGGGGAACCTGCGTATAACGACGATTATTCAGCAACCGGCGTCGCGCTAGCTCCTGCCCGATCGTTCATGGGGATAGAGCACCATCGTAGACGGGGTCGTCGTGGTGAGGCGATAGGGTGCATGGCACCAGTTCCGTCAATAGACGGCGTGTCCGCAGGCTGACGCGACGCGTCAGCCGGAGTCGACACCTTTTCCTGTTGTTTATTTGCAAGGTATTCATTGCTTTCATAGGGTATTTACAAGGCCGCCTGTTTCCTGTATGATAGTGATCGACGAGCGCCGCCGCGACCAGGATGACCATCATGCCGGCGCGTCATGCCGCCTTCCGTCGCGTCCCACGATCCATCGAGAAGACAACCGACGCCGCCCCCTCCTGAGTCGGGGGTTCGAGAAAGGACATGCCCCTGTGAGCCTGACGCTACGCGTACGTCCCGTCCACCTGGCCCTGTGCGCCCTCTTGTTCCTCTCGTCCCTCCCTCCCGCCCTCGGCGTGGGGGCGGCGCACGCCGCCTCGTCCAGGCCGCCCGTATCGACAGCGACGCCCGCGGCGTCGCCCCGCGCCGCGGCCAGTCCGCTCTCGACGACCGCGACGACCACGGCAACAGCGTCACTCTCGCCGGCCACGCCCGTGACGGCCTTGCCCACGATCACGGTACCCGTGTCGCCCACGTCACCGGGCGCCACACGCGTCACAGCGACGGCTAGCGCCACAACGAGCGCGACAGCCACCCTCGGCACGACCATGACGCCGACCACCACCATGGCGGCCGCGCGTCCCATGGCTCCCAGTCCCACCGTGGGAGGGACTGGCGTCCCCACGCGCGGCACCCCACTCTACTACCCGTGGGTCGCGCCTCCCGCGACGACGACGCACGCGTCCCAGGCCGCCCCCTTCGCCGTCGTGAATGACAGCCTCGGCTGGAACAGCGCGCTGACCGCTCTCCCGCAGGGCCGGCGCGGGCCGGCCGCCGCAGTGGGGCAGGACGGCAACGTCTACGTGTTCGGCGGCCAGGACGACGGCACGGGCATCGACTACAACACGACGTATAGCTATCATCCCGCGTCCAACTCGTGGGCGACGGGCGCCAGCATGCCCATTAGTGTGTCTAGCGCCCAAGCCGTGACGCTGCCCGACGGGCGTATCGTCGTGCTCGGTGGGGGGACCGGCTGCTACTTCAGCAACCCGTGTCATGTCACCAACGCCGTCAACGCCTATGATCCGCGGACCGATACATGGAGCGCCTTGCCGCCCATGCTGAGCCCGCGCTACAATTTCGCCGCCGTGGTGCTCAATGGGTCGATCTACGCCATCGGCGGATGGGACGGCGGCGCCGAATTGGCGAGCATGGAGCGGTACGATCCGGGCAGCAACACCTGGAGCCTGGACACCAGCCTGCCGCAGGTGACGGAAGCCCCCGGCGCGGCCGTCGACGGCCAGACGATCTACGTGGTGGGGGGCTACGACGCGACGACCAAGCAGCGCAACACAATGTATCTCTACCACGCGGGCGTGTGGAGCGCGGGGCCGGCGCTGCCGACGGCGCGCGCGAACCTGAGCGCCGCGCGCGGCGCGGACGGGCGCATCTACGCCATCGGTGGGTACAATCCGGCGGGCGGCTTCCTGGCGACGGTCGAGGCCTACAATCCCCCCTACGCGCGGTGGGACGCCGCGACCCCGCTGCCCACGGCAGCCGGCTGCCTCGCCGCCGTGAGCACGCCCAGGGGGCAGATCTACGCCATCGGCGGCAACTACACCAGCCCACAGGTCGCCATCTACGGCCCTACGGTGGCCCTCACCTCTGATGGCGGCGCGCCGGGGTCGACCACGACGCTGGCCGGGAGCGGCTTCTCGCCGGGCGGGAGCGTCGCCGTGACCTGGGGGGGCGCGGGCGGCCCGGTCCTCGCGCGAGCCACGGCCGACGGCAGCGGCGCGGTGACGCAGACGGTCACGATCCCCGTGGGCGCGGCGCAGGGCGACAACACGCTCACCGCCCAGGATGTGAACGCCAGTTACCCCGTCACGACGAGCTTCGCGGGCGGCGGATTGACGTGGGACACCACGCTCACCGCGTTGCCGGGCGCGCGCCGCGCGCCCACGGCCGCGTTGGGGCTGGACGACAACATCTATGTCTTCGGCGGGACGGACGGCAATAGCATCGACTACGCCACGACCTACATCTACCACCCGCCCTCGGACACCTGGACCACGGGAGCGCCGCTGCCGACGGGCGTGGCGTCGGCGCGAGCAGTGACGCTGCCGGACGGACGCATCGTCGTGCTGGGCGGCGGGACGGGCTGCTTCTTCGGCCATCCCCCCTGCGGCGTCACCAACGCCGTCACCGCCTACGATCCGCGCGCCAACACCTGGAGCGCGCTGGCGCCCATGTTGAGCCCGCGCGATAACTTCGCCGCCGTCGTGCTCAATGGGCGGATCTACGCCATCGGCGGATGGGACGGGAGCCAGAACCTGTCCAGTGTGGAAGTGTATAACCCGACCGCGAATAGCTGGAGCGCCGCGCCGAGCTTGCCGCAGGCAGAGCAGGGCTTGGCCGCCGCCGCCGGACCTGACGGGCGCATCTACGTCGCGGGCGGTGGCCTGGCGGGCGCGGACGGCAAGCTGACGACCGCGTACAATAGCCTGTTCATCTTCGATGGCGCGACGTGGCGGACGGGACCGCCGCTGCCGAACGCGCTGGTCAACCTCGGGGTGACGCCGTTCAACGCCACGTTGGGGCCGGACGGGCGGATCTACGTCATCGGCGGCTACCACGGCATCTTCGGGCTCGCGACCGGCTGGTACGCGGAGGTTGACGCCTACAATCCCCGCGCCAACAGCTGGGGGCGGGCCACCTCGCTACCCGGACCGATCGGGGAGATGGGGCTGGTGACGACGCGCAACGCGCAGATCGTCGTGCTGGGCGGGGCGGACGGAGGGCAACGGGGGGCGCCAAGTGCGCAGGTTAGTATGGGGACGATCTCATTCGCATTGGGTGGCTCCATCCCCTGGCACCCGCACCAATCGGTGCGCATGGCCGACGGGCTCAACGCCACGGTAGACCTGGCCGACGGGCATGCGGACGTGTCCGCCTCCGCTCTGAGCATCCCGGCCCGCGGTCCCGATCTCTCCTTGTCGCATATCTGGGATAGCCGACGGGCCGCGAATGGGGACGCGACGGCGGCGGGGCAGGGCTGGAGCGATACCCTGACCCCGAGCATGGGCGGCGTGCTGACGCAGACCGTCAGCTACACCGACTCGGCCGGCACGCGCTGGCTGTTCCCCTACTATGGCAGCGCGAGCGGAGGCGGTCCGTACAGCCAGTACGACATTCCACCAGGGCAGCCGTGGGTGTTGGCAACCTCACCCATCACCAGTTCATCTTAGCAATAACGGGTGAGCGGGTATAGTGAAAGGAAAAAGAGAGGAGAGAGCCGCCGATGATCCTGCGCTATTGCTACCTGTCGCGCCACCCGCGCGTGTTCCTGACCATGACGGGGC
>JAABUV010007662.1_pt1 | contig 11243 bp, 10 predicted proteins | sample 5559971 | NCBI WGS metagenome assembly JAABUV01 (sample SAMN10711881, study PRJNA513362) | rock metagenome | isolation source: Antarctica rocks | place: Antarctica: Victoria Land, Knobhead nord | collected 2015-12-19
CCCGACCCGGCACGTCGTTTTTGGCTCTGGCGCTGGGAAAATCCGCCCCGCACATGCGCGACCCCTATCGTTATTCATCCTTTTCCCGTTGGTGTATCACCGCCTGGCGCTCGCCACCCCACCCGGGGGTTGTCGGTTAGACGTTGGCGACCACGGTGCGCCTCGTGGTTGTCCCGCCGGTTGATCGCATAGGGATGTTCGTCCCCTGGCCCCCATCGCCCGGCGGTGTGATCTCCCGGCATCCGGGTTTGCCTCCCCGCCCCGGGTCGGTTGGGCCGGTCCTCCTGGTTCCGGGTTTGCCTCCCCGCCCCGGGTCGGTTGCGGATGCGCCACTACTAACTACTCATCGTTCGCCACCGTCTCCGTGCCATCTCCATTCCCTGGGGCCTGGCCTCCTGGGTCTTGCCTTCCTGAGTCTTGCCATCCTGGATCCTGCCCTCCTGGGACTGGTCGCCAATTCGTCACACCTTCGGGGCCCCTCTCGGCATGTTCGCCGGGGCGTACCTGGTGCGCCTCGCCTCGGGCCTATCGCCTGGTATCCCTCGCCTGCCGTGACATCTTGCCTCTCGCGGTCCCACCCCCGAGGGGCAGCGTCCAACGCTCCTCCGGCGCTCCTCATCCAGGGGGGCGGGGGTCACTCGCGGTACGCGTTCTCGAACGTCGCGCTCGCGATCATCCCGGCGCGGGGAACCGAGCGCTTCCCGTGGTTCCCGTCTCGCTGGTTGCCCGACGGCAGCATCCGGGGTGGACATACCGCCGGTTCCCACCAGCGCCGGGCTCCACGGTCGGGCTCGCCATACTCACCGTATTGGTGATCCGTCTATGCCCTGCTTCCGGGAAGGCTGGCCTCGCTGGGGCTGGCCTCGCTGGGGCTGGCCTCTGCCGTGTCGGGTCTGACGCGCGCCACCACGCCTCCATGTGCCCCGCATGTCGGAGGCAACAGTCGGGGGCATCCGCCCGCCACCCGTGCCACCTGTGCATGGGGCCCCGGGGGTCGGCCGACTGATGGCCACGGCGAGCGGTCTCACCCGGTCGGGGACGGCGCACCCCCGGACCACAGGGACCGTGCTCCCCGCCGGAGCCGTGGACAACCGGGGTCGGGCGAGCCGGTCAAGGTGGGTGGGGGGCGTGGGGGGCGCGCTCGCTCCCAGAATCCGCGCCGAGCGCGGCAGCGCGCGGGCCGGTCGCCGACACCGGCGTCTGGCGCCATAGCCGCGGAGCCAGGGGGTGGCGGGGGTGCACATCTCCGGGCACGCGTCCCCGTGGACGCCTGACGGGTACCCGTCCAGGCAGGCGGACGGCCCCAGGCAGAACGCGGTGCATCCCCGCCTTGCACGAGGGCAGGGCAGGGATGCCGCTGTGCACGGGAGCGGGTATGCGGGAGCGTGGGTGCACGGGCCTCGCCGTATCTCCCACGGAGGGGGGCGACTATCGTCGGGGGTAGCTCCGCGCAAACCGGTGGTGGCGGGGCGCGCCAAGGAGGAAGACGAAGGTCGCCACGCGGGAGGGGGCCACGCGGCGCACCATCGCCGGGGATCGTGGAAGGGGGGTCGCCGTGGGCGCTGTAACGCGGCGTTACACCCACAAGCGGAGGCCGCCCAGAAGTACGACCCGGATCGCGTCCCCAGGCACACCGTAACGCGGCGTTACAGTCCGGGGCCAAGTACTCGTGGCGCAATCATCGGCCCGGGCACCTCGGGCGCTGTAACGCCGCGTTACACCCACCGCGAGTGCTTCCCGGCCCCGGGACCGGGCCGGGAACTCGTGCCCGCTGTAACGCGGCGTTACAGCACAGGGACCGAAGGCGGACCCCGCTAACTGGTGGCCGCCATGGCCATGGCACGCCCTCGTTGGTCGAACCAGGGGGGGCGAGCAGGGGCGGCGACCACGGGCGTGCGAAACAGCGGGAGCTAACCGACCTCGGGAGGCCCACCCGCGGGGTCCCGGAGGAGCGCGGGCGCGAGCGCATCGTCCTTTCCCGGGCACACGCCCCGCGCGGGCGGCCCCGCACGCTCGGCCCCGGCTGGCGCGACCGCGCTTGGCACTTCCACCGCGCCCGTGACCGGATAGAGCGGGACGGAGGGGACCGGACGGCACGGAGGACGAGAGAGGCACGGGGGCGCGTTGCGCTCCCCGCCCGTCCCGTAGGCATGGTGGCGAGCCGACCGATCCGCGTCGGTGGAGGACGCCACGCCGGCCTGCCGATCTGCTGTAATGACAACATTACAGCAGATCGGCGAGTGCCCGGGAATGGGTCGTCACTCCCTCGCCCGCGACTCGTCCGCGACTCGCCTGGGTGTCACGCTGGCGTTCCTGGCCGGGCGTCGCCCGCCCTCCTCTGAGCGGCGAGGCGGCGAGCCATCGCACCGAAGCTGTGGCCTCCCTATCCAGCGAAGGGTTACCGAGTGGCCGGAGGGGGCACCAGGCCGAGGATCGGCGGGCGCATATCCGCATATCCCCACGGGAGGATCGCCCAAGCAACGACGAGCCGCGATAGGCGAGCTATGAGATGCAGGCCACGCCGCGAACGTGTCGTCGCCCGTGACGGTGCTGTAATGACAACATTACAGCACCGTCACGGGCATCCGCCCGGACCGGGCATCCGCCCGCTACCCCTCCGGTGCGCGGGCCTGTTCCCCAGGGACCCGTGGCCACGGCGTCCCATAGCAGGGAGATGCCGCAAGGGAGTGGCGCTACCCGGGCAGGGCTTATGCGTTCTGGGTGGTGGGGCGGTGGAGCAAGGCGACGACGGCACCGGGGTGCTGGCCGTAGTGGCGCAGGCGTGCGGCGACGTGGCGACAGCCGGTCGTCTGTAGCAAGCTGAGGGCGGTGTCGCGGAGGGTGGCGAGGATCATCGGCCCCGCGCCGAGGCGGATCTGGCAGCGGTCCTCGCCGAAAACCACATCCTTACGATAGTGCAGGCCATTTGCAATCCTCCAGTGGCCGCGTTTGAGCGCGAGCAAGCGCGCCGCGTCAGCGACGTCGGGTGGGAGGCTGGTGATGCCGTAGTGGATCGCGCCGTACGCCTGGCCGTGCGCGCGCCAGGAGCGCTCGAGGCGGAAGACCTGCGCCAGCCCCGGCCAGTTGAGGTAGTGGGTCAGGTCGGTCGTGGCGAGGAGGTGGCGGCGGTCGTGGGTGCGCCCATGCCCCCTCTCCACGGTCACCGCCTCGCGGCGATCCAGAAGCGGCAGGGACCGGTGGCCGTCGGCGGGCGGGTCGAAGAGCAGGGCCAGGTCTGCATGGAGGGTCGGCTGGTTCCCCTTGACGAGCAGGACGTAGTCGCCGCCCGCCTCACGCAGTTGGGTACACAGATGGCGCTGGCAGAACAGCGCGTCCCCCGTCATCACGCGCCCGCGCCAGTCGAGCCGCGCGATCAGGGCCGGGGCGACGGTCAGTTCGGCCTCCACCTTGGCGGCGGTACTGCGGATCTCCTGCTGGGCCAGCACAATCCCCGCCTCATGGCTATAGGCAGTCAGGGCATGGACGGTACCGCCAGCGGTGGTGGCGAAGGCGAGCCGACCACGCTGGGCTTTGCCCTCGATGGCCACCCCCTGCTCACCACGCTGCGTCGGAGCCGGGAGCGCCGCCGCGAAGTAGCCGCTTATCGCCGCCGATAGGGCCGCCGGATCCAGCACGCGGAAGAGGCGCTGGACGGTCGATTGGTGCGGGGTCGTGCCGTCACGGAAGCCCAGCGTCTGCAACAGGGCGGGGCGCTGGCGAGCACCCCATTGGGCGATAGCGAGGACCGAGAGGTGATTGGCCAGCAGCGCGCTCACCGCCAGCGCCAAGATGGCCGGCAACGCGAAGCGCCGCCCTTGGGCGCGGCGCGGGTCCGGGACGGCGGCGAACGCCGATAGGAGATCCAGCGGGGGCGCGTCGCTGGCGGACACGAGCGCGCTGCGCAGCACGGCAATGACGGTTGTCTCGGGGCGGGCGGGTACCATACACTCCATGCGGGCGCTCCTTGCGACGACGGACGATTCAGCACCGCCATCGTAACAAGGAACGCCCTCTTCACACCGCGCCACGAGAACGCATAAGCCCTGTCCAGGGCGCGGCGCTTGAGGACGCGCTGGATCGACTCGGCCATGTTCAGCCACGACCCGCCGAGCGGGGTGTAGAGCGGCATGACGCCGTGGGCGAACAGCCAGAGCACGAAGCCGGGCGTCAGGTGCCCGGCCAAGTTGTCGAGCACCAGCAGCAGCCGCAGCGGCGGCGGCTCGGCCGGGAGGGTGATAGGCGTCGCTAGCCCGGCCTGCCACGCCGCCCACGCCGCCCGATTCGCCGTCGGCGTGAGCAACGCGGGGGGCGGGAGGGCGGCGAGGATCGCCGCCAGTTCCCTTTCCAGCCAGGGGTGCAGCACCTGATTCGTGCAACTGGTCACCCCCTTCACGCGCACCGCGCCCGTCGCCGGGTGGAACAACGTCAGCAATTTGGCCGTCCCGTTGCGGATGTATTCGTGCGGCTGGTGGGCGGGCAGCCCGGCCGGCGTCCAGCTCCCGCCGGGGTAAGGCACGGTCTGGAACGGCCCCGCCTCATCTTGCGCCCACACCGCCAGCCCTGCTTCGGCTCCCAGCCGGTAGGCGTCCTCGATCAACTTTTTTTCGGCGCGGCGTCGGGATCGGTCACCGTGGCCGGCCCCGCCTTCCGCTGGCGTACGACGACGCCCGTCTCGCACCAGCTGCGGCTGCGCTGCCATTGCCGCCCCGCGCCGCGCAGCACGCACCAGATGGTGTACTCGCTCACCCCCGGCAGCCCGTCGGGGGCCGCGCGCAGCGCCCGCCGCAGGGTGCTGAGTGACCACGTCGCCGTGCCGTCCGCGTCCGGGTCGGGCGCGCGGCGCGCCTCGGCGAGGATCCGCGCCCGCGCCCCTTCCTTATCGATGCGCGCCGCCCCGCCGCCGTGCCCCGGCATGATCGCGGCGAGCCCTTCCCGATTGAAGCGCGCGACCAGCTTGGCCACCGCGTCGCCCGAGCGCCGCCCGACGCTGCGCGCCGCCGCCGCGTAGCCGTGCCCATCGGCGACCGCCAGCACGAGTCGCGCCCGCGCGACATGGCTGGCCGGCTCGCGCTGCGCGCGACTGAGCTGTCTCAGCGCGGCCCGCTCCTCCAGCGTGAGCGGGCGCAGCGGGTCGTTCTGGCGACGAGTCACGGCTTCCCTCCTGCGGCATCAAGCGTCTGCCTCGACTGCCACAGTATCGCCCCGACTGCCAGAAATGGCTACACTCATGGCAACCGACCCACTAGTGGTCCGTCAGTCGTCATGTGCTGATGTGATATGCTCGTGATGCGGTGGCGGGGTCTGTGCGTGGGCGCGGGACGAGAGCGCCGCCGCGAGCGAGGGGGCGCGATGGCCTGCCCGATCTGCACGACCCAACCCGACGACACCGAGCACCTCCGGTGCTATGAGACGCTCAACTGGCGCGTCGTCCTCGCGCCGAACCAGACGCTGCTTGGGCGGTGCGCCATCTCCACGAAGCGCCACGTCGGCGACCTGGCCGCGCTGACCCCGGCGGAGGTGCTCGAACTCTTCGCCCTCATCGGGCGGTTCGAGGCGGCGGCGCGCGCCGCGTTCGGAGCGACCATGTTCAACTGGTCGTGCTACATGAACCACCACTACCGCGAGGCGCGTCCCGACCCGCATATCCACTGGTGGGCGGTCCCGCGTTACGACCATCCGGTGACCTTCGCCGGGCGGACCTTCACCGACCTGGATTTCGGCGGCCCTTACGACCACGCGCGCTGGCGGGAGCTGCCGTTCGGCGAGCGGCGGCAGATCTGCGCCGCGCTCGGGGCCGCACTGGTCGACGCGCCCCGGCCCGAGGCATTGCCATCGGTGTAGGCTCGTACAGAAGAGCGGAGGGTATGATGCGGCGGACGAAACACGCGGTCGTACTGACGGATGAGCAGCGGCCGGCGCTGCGGACGCTGGTGGGGCGCGGGACCGCCCGCATACTGGACGGCGAGCGGGAGGCGCATCTCGTCGCCCTGGCATGTAGCACCCCGTCGGAGGGACGGGCACGCTGGTCGCTGCGGCTGCTGGCCGACGAGTTGGTGCGGCTGGAAGTGGTCGCGAACATCTCACACGAGACGGTGCGGCAAACCTAAGCTCGACTTTGGCCGTTCGAGGTTGGTCAGGCAGCGTAGCAGAGCGCGTCCGTCAAGCGTTCGAGGAAAGCGCGCGGGACTTCTACCACATCGGGGTCACGCCGGGACATGCAAAATACCGTCTCGGCCCACACCTCGCGGCGCGTCAGCGCGAGGGCATCGGAGAAGGTCGGCAGCAATTTGTGGTACCACGCCGCTTGACGGACGACCTCGCCGGGTGGCCCCATGCGCCGATGGGCGTAGAGGGTCACGAGCGAGAAGAGGCCGAGCAGGGCCGGGGTGGTCCGCAGGATGGCCAGGCCCGACCACTGGCGCTGCGTCTCGACGCCGAGGTGCCGCCGGACCTCCTCGAAGGTGACCTCCAGTTGCCAGCGCAGCACGAACCAGGCGAGGACCGGCGCGGGGTCCGCCGTGGGGTCGGTGCAGAGCAGGGCTTGGGTGGCGAAGCGGCCCTGCGGGTCGCGCACCAGCACCCAGCGGATGGGCACCGGCGGCAGGCCCCCGTGGTACCAGACGGCGGTGTCCGAGGCGACCTCCACCGTGCGCGGCCCCTCCCCGTACCAGGTGGCGACGGCGACGGCGGCCCACGTCGTGGCGGGATCGCCGATGCGGGTGGCGAGGGTCGGCTGGCGCTGGCCCTTCTTGCGTGGCCGCCCCTTCTGCCCCGGCTGACGCGGCGGCGCGGGCGCGTAGAGCGCGGCGTCGAGGCGCAGCCGCGTGACGACCGCGAGCGGATTGGCCAGGCGCGTGCAGCGCGCCAGCAGTTCGATGGCGGCATAGCCGCTGTCGGCGACGACCACGATGGCCCGGTCGGGCAGCCAGCGCCGCAGCTGGAGCAGCGCCTGGCGTGCCCAATCGGTCAGCTTCTTATGCCGCCGCCCGTGCTCCCGGTCGTGCCGTTCGGATGGGGCCAGGATCGTCAGGAACGGCAGCGCCCAGGTGCGTTCCGCCCAGGGAATCGGCACCAGCAGCATCAGACAGCGCCAGCGCAGGCCGCTCACCTTGACGAAATAGTCCTTGCTCGAGCGCACCGCATCCCGGTAGAGCCCCCGGGCCGCGATCTGCGGCCCCCAGCGCCGCTCGATCGTCTCGTCCAGGCCGACGACCAGCGGCCCGCGCGGGGCGAACGTCGCCACGAGCAGCCCGAGCAGCACGCGGGCGACGGTGCGACTCGACCACTTGGCCCGGTTGAGCACCCGATGGTAGCGCGTCCACTGCTTGGTCTGGCTCAGTCCCATCGCGCGCAGGGCCGCGCAGACCGTGCGCCGCCCCGGCGTGCGGATGGCCCCGGTGACCAGCACCAGCGCGTGGCACCACACCCGGCGGGCGAAGAGTGGCGCGAACGGGGCGAGCAGTTGTAGCATGGCGGGCGGTAGGGTAGGCATCGCCTCCTCCTCCGGCAAGAGCGGTCGACGGGCCTACCCTACCACTTCCCTTCTCACCCCTCAAAAGGCCAAAGTCGAGCTAAGGGAAGCGCAAATAAATAGGACTCCCGCGGTTTGGTATACTCCGGGCCGACAGAGAGGTGGAAGCGGGCGGGGGCGGGGGATGGAGCTGACCGAGGCGCTCAAAGGGGTATTCATCGAGACCGGCCGGAGCCTGAAAGGGCGCGCCCGGCGGCTGTTCATGGCGCGCATCGTCCGCCAACTCGGCCCTGGCGGCCAGCGGCGGCCGGAACGCGAGCTCGGCTGGAGCCGCACGGCCATACGCAAGGGCGCGCGCGAGCTGGCGAGCGGGTGCGCTAGCGTCGACGCCTTCGCGCTACGCGGGCGCAAATGCGCCGAAGCGCGCCTGCCCGATCTGCTCGCCGACAGCACCGCCATTGTCGACGGTCAGCGCCGGACCGACCCGCAGTTCCGCAGCACCCGCCTGTACACCCGGCTCACCGCCGCCGAAGTCCGGCGGCAGTTGATCGCGCAGCAGGGCTACACCGACGCCGCGTTGCCGACCCGGCAGACGATCGGGGCGAAGCTGACCGCGTTGGGTGACCACCCGCAGCGGGTGGCGCAGAGTCGGCCCCAAAAAAGATCCCCGCAACCGACGCCCTCTTCGCGTAACTGACGGCGATCAACCAGGCGGCCGACGCCGCAGCGGACACGCTGCGGGTCTCGCTGGATGCGAAAGCGACGGTGAAGATCGGCCCGTTCTCGCGGCGCGGCAAGAGCCGGGTAGCGGTCGCGGCGGCGGACCATGACTTCCAGCCGGAGGCCACCGTGACCCCGGTGGGCCTCCTCCTGGCGGCGACGGACGAGGTCTTCCTGTATGGCGTCACCGCCAGGGTGACCAGCGATTGCCTGGTCGATCGGTTGGGGCAGTGGTGGGCGGCGGTGCGCGACCGCTTCGCCCACGTCACGACCCTGGTCCTCAACCTGGACAACGGGCCGGAGAACCACAGCCGCCGCACCCAGTTCATGGGGCGGCTCGTGGCTTTCGCCCGACACGACCGGCTGCTGGTGCGGCTGGCCTACTCCCCGCCCTACCACAGCAAGTACAACCCGATCGAGCGCTGCTGGGGTATCCTGGAGCAGCACGGGAACGGCACGCTGCTCGACACGGTCGACACGGCCCTGCGGTTCGCCGCGACGATGCCCTGGAAGGGCGACTACCCGGTGGTGACCCTCCTCACGACCGCCTACCAGCGCGGCGTCACGCTGACGCAGGAGGCGATGGCGGCGGTCGAGGCACAACTCACCCGCTTACCGGGACTGGAGCAGTCGTTCGTGGACATCGACGGGCGCTGACGGCACGGGAGGCGTAATTCCTTGCGCTTCCCTTACCTCTTGGTCGTACTCCTCGCGCAGGAGGTCCATCAGGAGCCCGTCGTGCCAGGTGCCGTCGAGGCCCCGCTCGTACCGGCGCATGCGCCCCACCGGGCGGAAGCCCACCTTCACATACGCGCGGATCGCCGCCGCATTGTCCGCCGCCGGATCGATCACGATCCGGTGGTGCCCCCGCGCGACGAAGAGGTGGCGCGCTAGGAGGCGAATCGCCTCGGGCCCGAGGCCCCGCCCGTGGTGGGCCGTGGCGAGGAAGAGGTCGATGCTCGCGTGGCGATACATCGGGTCGTCCTCCTCCCCGTACTGGATCGCGCCGACGACCTCCCCGCCGACCTCGATGACGAAGCCCTCGGCCGTGCCGATGAAGCCCTCGGCGACCTCCGCCGCGATGTCGTCTCCGCCCCAACGCGCGCGTATCGCGGGCTCGCGCCGGATCCCGACGAGCACCGCGGCGTCCCCCGGCGCGCCGGGGCGTAGTCGCACGCGCGCGCCCTGCAAGACGACCATAGCCCCCTCCCCGCCACACATAACACCCCGCCCTGTCGCCAAGGCCGGGAGTATAGCAGTTGTGGGCGGGGGTGACGGGTGGCAGAGCGCAGGTGGCGTGACCCCATCGCCCCCGCAGAAGAACCCCGGCGCGGATGTTCGCGCCGGGGCCGTTGTGTCGCGACATGATCCGCTACGGCCGACGTGCGATACTGCGGGCATGAGTGAAACAAGGGTACTGTCTCTCTGTAACAATATCGGGGAGCGCAGCGCGGTGGGCTGACTCCCTAATTGTCTGGTCCCGTGCCTGCTTAAACGACGTGTCGCCCCCGCGCTGGGCTCCTGGGGCGTGACCTGAGAGAAGCCGGTCGTCTGCGACGACCCAAGAGAGACCTGTCCGCCCCGGAGCCGTGCTGCGAATTGACGCGTGAAAGGAGGGCAGGATGCGCACGATCGGGGTCGATGCGCATAAGCGCGTCCATGCGGCGGTGGCCGTCGACGACGGGGGACGCGAAATCGGCCAGTGGCGCGGGCCGAAGAGCGTGGACGGGTGGCAGGCTCTCGCCGCGTGGGCCAAGGAGTTGGGCGCGCCCTCCCGCTGGGGCATCGAGGGGGCGCGCGGCTACGGGCGCGGGCTGGCCCAGGCGCTGGTCGCGGACGGCGCGGAGGTGTACGACAGCAATCCGCGCTGGACGGCGGCGGGCCGCTGGCGCGCGCGGCGGACGGACAAGCATGATCGGCGCGATGCCCAGGCGATCGCGCTCCTCGTCTGGCGCCAGGCGGGCGACCTGTCGCGCGTGGCCGCCGCCGACGAGACGGCGGTGCTGGATCTCCTGGTGACCGAGCGCACCGATCGCGTCGCCGGGAGCACGCGCTTGCGGAACCAGCGCCAGCACCTCCTGCTCCAGTGCGATCCGGAATACGCCACGCGGGTGCCGAGCCTGCGGACGCAGGCCGGACTACGCGCGCTGGAAAGCGACGCCGTTGTCGGTGCCGATCCCCTCCAGCGGCAGCGGGCAGGGGGGTACTGTCAAGGTAACTGGTTGGCCTAGCGGGCGGGCGGGTGTGCGATACTCGGCGCATGAAACAACAACCCGCAGCTCCCAACTACAAGCGGCATCGGTTCCCGCCGGAGCTTATCGCGCACGCCGTGTGGCGCTACTTCCGCTTCGCCCTCAGCTACCGCGATGTGGAAGAGCTGCTCGCCGAGCGCGGCGTCATCGTCACGTATGAGACGGTGCGCCAGTGGTGCCGGAAGTTCGGCCAGCAGTACGCCAACACGCTGCGCCGCCGTCGCGTGCGGCCGGGTGACAAGTGGCACCTGGACGAAGTGTTTATCACCATCACCGGCGCGCAACACTACCTCTGGCGGGCGGTCGACCAGGATGGGCATGTGCTTGATATCCTCGTACAGGCGCGACGTGATAAGCGGGCCGCCGTGCAGTTCCTGCGCAAGCTGTTGAAGGGCTTGGCCGATGTCCCGCGCGTGCTGATCACCGACAAGCTCGCCAGCTATGGTGCCGCCCGGCACGCGGTCCTGCCGAGCGTCGAGCACCGGCGGCATAAGGGGCTGAACAACCGCGCCGAGAACGCTCACCAGCCGACCCGCGAGCGGGAGCGCAGGATGCGGCGCTTCAAGGACCCGGGCCACGCGCAGCGCTTCCTCGCCGCCTACGGCCCGATCGCCTCCCATTTCCGCCCGCGTCGCCACCGCCTGACCGCCACCACCTACCGCCAGACCCGCGACGAACGCTTCGCCGTCTGGCGGTCAGTCACCGGCACGCCGGCGATAGCCTGAGCCGCGCCGCTACCCTCCTTCAGCACGCCCATGTTCCTCGGCAGACCAACCAGCCCGACTTTAATTGACAATACC
>JAABUV010007663.1_pt1 | contig 11241 bp, 17 predicted proteins | sample 5559971 | NCBI WGS metagenome assembly JAABUV01 (sample SAMN10711881, study PRJNA513362) | rock metagenome | isolation source: Antarctica rocks | place: Antarctica: Victoria Land, Knobhead nord | collected 2015-12-19
AGGGGAGCAACAGTATCATGATCTCTGGGGGCAAGGTAGGCATGGCAGACCTCTCATTCATCAGCATGATCACGTGGTCTCCAGCGTACCCTGTCTCCCCTCAGTTGGCCAAAGTCGAGCTAAGTAAAGAGGAGAGAATCAATGTCACTACGGGTACTGTTCGCGGCGCTGGGCGTCGTGTTTGTGATCGTGTGGGCGGTGCTGGGATTTGGCTGGGCCCTGCTGCTGCTGCTGGGCGCGCTGGTCGGCTACTACATCGGCGCGGCGCTTGAAGGCGGGGTCGATCTGTCGGGCCTGTTGGAGCCCTTGCGCCGGGCGGGCTAGTCGCGTGGGCATGGGGATCAGACGTGAGCGCCCCGGTGGGAGAGGGACGGGGCAGGACACCGCTCCGCGCGTTCTCTGTCTGGTCGCCCTGGTGGTGTTCCCCGTGGAGGGCGGGGCACGCCTCACTGGGGAGCGCGCACATGCTCGCGTCGGTCACGCACCCTTTTCTCACCGCTCGCTGCGCGCGTGAGTCCGGCCCGGATAGCCCACGTAGCCAACACAGGTGGAGCCCTCAGACCTCCAGACATCACCGACGGGGCCGTCCGACGACGAACCGCCCCGGGACATGAAGGCGACGAGGAAAGGGGAGATCGTGCCGCGGCGAGGGTCTAGTCGCACGAGCGGCCGCGGGCCGCGCACCCCGAGCTTCATGGCCGTCCTGGGGAGTCGCGGGTTCCGTGCCCTGTGGATCGCGCAGATCTGCGCGCAGCTGGCCCAGAACCTGACCTGGCTGGCGTTGGGCGCTTATGTCGTGCACATCGCGCTGTCGGGCAAGAACACGGCCGTCGCCGCCGTGACGCTGAGCGCGATGGTGGCGCAGTTATTCCTCTCCGGCTTCGCCGGCGTGATCGTCGACCGTGCCAGCAAGCGGCGGGTGCTCACGCGCAGCAACATCATCCGCGTCATGCTCACCCTGCTGCTCGTCCCCGTGACGTGGCTCGACGTCGGCCTGCAGCCGCGGGCCATCATCCTGCTCATTTTCCTCATCAATGCCGTGGCGCAGTTCTTCACGCCGGCCGAGGCGGCGATGATCCCCCTGCTCGTGGACCGGCGCCACCTGCTCGCTGCGACCGCGCTGTTCACCATCACGTTCAACGCCTGCCAGGTCATCCCTATCATGCTGGGGCTGGTCGTGCTCGAGCTCATCGGTATCGTCCCGCTGTTGCTGGTGATCGCTGCGTGCTACGGCACGGCGGCGTTCCTCGTCGCGACGCTGCCGCGCGAGCCCGCGCCGCGCGGTCATCCCGTGGCCGCATCGCTCCCCCTGGCAATCCGTCATGTCGGGGGCGACCTGTTCGTGGCGCTGCGCTTCCTGGCGCGCGACCCCGGCCTGCGCCTGACCCTGTTCCAGATCAACGTGGCCCCGACCTTCCTGTTCATCTTCGCCACACTGGGCCTGAACTTCGTCAGCGAGACGTTCGGGCTCACCCAGGCGGGCGCGTGGCGCCTGCTGCTGCCGGCGGGGCTGGGTCTCGTCGTTGGCGCGGTGGTCATGGGCCGCATCGCCGCCGGGCGACGCAAGGAAGACCTGATCAACGTGGGCTTGCTGGTGATGGGCGTGGCCGTGACCATTCTCGGGTCAGTGGCCGTCATCGCCACCGCGCTCTACCACGCCGCGAGCGACATGGGCGCCTTTGTCGCGCGCCACGTCCATCGGCTGCCGCCCCTGCGGGCACACAACATCGCCCTGATCCCGCCGGCGATGGGGCTCGCGTTCATCATCGGGCTCGCCATGGCGCTCTCGACCATCCCGGCGCAGACGCTCGTCTTGGAGCGGACGGCGGAGAACGTCCGCGGACGGGTGCTGGCCTTGCAGCAGCTCGTCGGGGGGGCCGTCCCCATCATCCCGCTGCTCGTGGCGGCGCCGCTGGCCGACACCTACGGCAACGCGGCCGTGATGACCGGCCTGGGCCTGGTGATCGTCGTGGTCGGCGCGCTCAGCGTCCGTCTCGACCGTGAGCACAGACGGCAAGCCAGGCGCCGGGTGCGGTAAGCCGGGTGCGGTAAGGAAGTAGTGGTAAGAGGGCGTGGTGAAAGGTCAGGCAGCCCGAGTTAGAGGAAGCGCGGTCGGCTGCTGAACGGCCTGCGGCTGGCGGAGGAGAGCGGCATCGAAATCCTGCGCACGGCGTACCCGGCACCCAAGATGAATGCCTTCTGCGAACGATTCCTTGGCAGTGTCCGGTGCGAGTGTCTCGACCACCTGCTCATTCTGGGGGAGGCCCACCTCAGGCGTGCGCTGCGGGCCTATGTCCCTTACTTCAATGAGCAGCGCCCGCATCAGGGCATCGCACAACAGATTCCCACACCAGACCAGGGCACCTGTCTCCGGCCGAGCCAGCGCGCGAGGGGCGTGTGGAGGCGCGGCCGGTTCTAAAGTGATGCCAAGGTGGAACCTACAGGCCACCGCGCACGGAGCCTGCAGGTTTCGCCGTGGCTTGGGTATAGGGGGCCTGCCCGAGTGCTTTCGTCATTCCCCCTCCCTCATCCGCTGTTTTCCCCATTCTAGCGCACGCGGCGGCAACGGGCGCAGTGGAGGACGGCGCGGATCGTCGGCCCCGCGACCGCTGCCACGGCAAGCGCATAGCGTACATCAGGAGCGTACAACCGGGGCCGGATGAACCAAGCGGCCAACACAGCGATGGCCCGGTGGGACGTGGCGCTTAATCTTTGCCGCTGGATCGTCTCCTGCGCCATGACACTCTAGGGAGTTGAGCCGAAGTAAGCGCGAAAATAGGACTGATTCCCTCCTCATTCCCGCCCCTGCACGACAGCGGCCTAGGCCGCATCGATAATGACGATGGCGTGGCGCGTGTCATGAAGCAGATCGAGCGCGCCGGGATGCGCGAGCTGCGACACCATGAGGCCCTCTACAACGATGCCACGATGACCCCCACTAACCGTCGTGTTGTTATTGACACCATGACGTAAAGCTGTATAATAGGATGGCAACAGCATGCCGTATACCGTTCGGCTGTGTGGAGGTCATAGTGCGTGAGCGTGATCTGGTCACATGGGCTATTGGGGAAGTGGCTGAGCAAGCAGGAGTCACTCCACGCACGGTGCGCTACTACGTAGTGGAGGGCCTGCTGCCCGTGCCCGGTGGGGCTGGCCAGCAGCGCACCTATATGGCTGAGCACCTGCGCCGGTTGCGGGCGATCAAGCGCTTGAAAGAGGCGTACCTGCCGCTGGATGAGATCCGCCGCCGGCTAGCCGTGTTGCCCCCGGAGGAGGTGGAGCGTCTGGCCGACGCGCCGGCGGCCCGCGAGGCAGAGTCGGCGCTGGACTACCTGGCCACCGTGCTGGCCCGCCACGGAGGCGGACGCTTTCAGTACGTGGAGACAGCGCGGCACATACCGGACTGCGTGCGCGGGGAGCTGGGCGAGATGCTGCAGGTCAGCGCCCGCGGCGTGGCCTTGGAGATCAGGCTGCCCCAGTGGCGCCGCCAGCGCCCTGGCCGCCGCCGGTCAGACGCTGGGTGCCCTGCCCGGCGCGCCGGCCCCCGCCGTGGCTGCCCGGATCGCTTCACTGGAGACGCTAGCCATGGACGCGGCGGGACTGGATGGGCGCCAACTCAAGGAGTTGCACAACCAGTCGTACCTCACCCGCGAGGATCGCCGCCGCTACGACCAGGATTAGCTGACGGTTCTGAAAGGACAAATCCAGATGGGCACATCGGCACGGGATGGTCTGGGCCACCCTGGCTCAAAGAGGCATGAGCGATGCGCGTCCTGGTGATCGGCGGAACATCGTTTATGGGGCCAGATGTGGTGGGTCGTCTGATCGCCCTGGGACATAGGGTCACTGTTTTCCACCGCAGCCAGAACAATGGCGAGGTTGATCCTGAGGTCCAGCACATCTATGGGGACCGCGCCCAGTTGGCCGCTCACAGGGATGTCCTGAGGGACCAAGCGCCTGAGGTGGTTCTTGATATGATCCCCACCTCGCAACAGGAAGCCCAAACGCTGGTGGACACGTTCCGCGGAGTCGCTCACCGCGTTGTCGCCATCAGCAGCATCGATGTGTACCGCGCCTACAATCGCCTACGCCGCATAGAACCGGGGCCGCCTGATCCGGTTCCCCTCGCCGAGGATGCCCCCCTGCGTGAGCAGCTCTATCCCTATCGAACCACAGACGCCAGTAGTGCGGGCGACACTAACCCGCGCAGAGACGAGTACGAGAAGATCTTGGTTGAACGGGCGGTGATGGGCGTCCCCGATCTGCCGGGCACAGTGCTGCGGCTGCCTATGGTCTATGGTCCTCGCGACGACATGCACCGCCTCTTTGAGTTTCTCAAACGGATGGATGACGGACGTCCCGCCATTCTGCTGCCCCAAGAGATGGCTGGCTGGCGCTGGACGCGCGGCTACCGCGAGAACATCGCTGAGGCGATCGCGCTGGCGGTAACGGATGAGCAGGCCATGGATCATATCTATAACGTCGGCGAGGCCGACGCCCTGACTATGACCGCATGGGTGCGCGAGATCGGCGCGGCGGCAGGCTGGCAGGGCCGAGTCATCGCCCTGCCTCGTGAGCGGCTGCCGCCGCATCTGCGCCGACACTACGCCGCTGAGCAGGATTGGGTAACCGATACAACACGCATACGCAGTGACCTGGGCTACGTGGAACATGTGCCGCGCTGGGAAGCGCTGCTCCGCACGGTGGAGTGGGAGCGAGCGCACCCACCCTCGGAGTTCGACCCTGCCCTGTTCGACTACGCCGCGGAAGACGCGGCCCTGGCCGCTCTGACCTAGCCACTCGGGGGAACCAGAACTCCGGTCAGAGGGAGACACCGGCCCTGCTAGCCGTGGCCGGGCTCTGGACGTGGCGGTCAACCTCTCCATGCGCACCCTACAGAAACTGGAGCTGCCCGCCACTGTAGCCAGGCTGGTGGCCTTCGCGCAAGGGCTGGGACGCACAGCCTGGTCCATCAGGACCCGCGCACAGCGTTGCTCACTGCACGGAAAGGTCGTCCAGAGAGCACGCCTCAACACGCTCTGTGCAGGAGCGGTTCCGCGCGTCTGGTCAGCCGTGTGCCTCACCTATGTCCCTCGGGTGTCCCTAAAAAAGAGGTGGCCCAGACGGCGGCTTTCGGGTAAACGGGGGAGAGCAGGAGAGACGTCCGCCTTCTGTGGGGCCAAAGAAAACAGCCTCATATCTCCATGTCTGCTGATCAACAACCGCGTGCGCCGAGTTAATGTGACAACGCCCGTGTCGGCCGTAGGGGTGCCTGTCAGTATCCCCGGTACGGCTCTTGCGGGGCGAGGGTACAACAAGAAGCGTTGTTGCACCATAGCTTTATCAACGGCCCTGCGGTGCTGGCGCCCGCCCATGCAGTGCCCTGCCCGCCCACACGTGCTGGGCTCGTGCGTGGGGGTCTTGGCAATCGTGCATGGATGAGCTATACTTAAGCCAGACCACTGGATAAAAGGGCGTGTGCAAAGCCAGTCCCACGTGATCGAAAGATCACGCCTATCCCGGACGGGATGGATACCTGATAAAACAGGGAAGAGGTTCGCCCAGAGGTGTCAGCTCCGGCTGCACCGAATAGGCCCGAAAAGGGCCTATTCCTTTTTCCCCTTTCCCCTCATGGCTGCTTACCCCAGACGTGGTACTCGTCGGTGCTGGCCCGTGATACGGCCGGGACTTTGCCTCTGCATGCGCAGGGCCACTAAATGCCGGAAGCGCACATCGCCGTGTGTCACCGGTGGCGTCTCGGCAGGATAGGCCGTCTTAATGCGCATGTGCAGATGCACCGGCAAGCCTGTGGCGCGGTCCAGGCTGAACATGATGGTGTAGAAGACGCCCCTGCCTGACTGATCCACCGTCGGCAAGATAGCGAAGGCGTCCTCTCGCACAGTCCACACCTTGCCGTCCACCGCTTTCGCGATGTGGGCTGTCAGGGATAAGCTCTGCGTATAGCGCTCAAAGCAGAAGTGACCGGGCTTGCGATCACTGGCCGGATAGAGCAGCCCGGCGTCGTCTCCAGGCGCAGGATTGCGCGTGAAGCAATGGTCAGAGAACGTGACTGCGATCCGACGATCACAGGTGGCCGTGTCGTTCACAGTAAGCTCATACTCGTTTAAGTGGGCCAGATCGTAGGGTACGCCCTGGTAGATAAACGCTGCCCAGTTCGGCTGGAAATACGGGCCGCTCACACCGACGTCCCTTACTTCCCGCCCTCGCCGATGTCGGCATAGGGCATGGGCGTGCCATAGAGCCGGTGCGTGCCGGCGGCGATAATGTAGGCCTGGTCATAGTCGGCCTCGTGCGGTTCGATCGTGCGCCAGGCCGTGGCCACGATCGCCGTGCCATCGCCGAGCTGGCCATGCACCGAGACGCGGATCCGCAAGGGCAGGCGCGGCGGCTCAGGAGCTGGGGTCATGGGTGGATGTTTCCTCAAATGGTGGCGCCTCAGGGGGCTGCCAGTCGGCGAGCAAGCGAGTGGCCTGGGCGTACACGTCGCGCCGGCTGCCCTCCTGGCGAAGTCCGACGGTGACCACGTAGACGTGTACCTGTCTCTCGACAATGCGGTAGATGATCCGGTAGCGCTGGCCAGCGGCACGGATGCTATGAAAGCCGGCGAGATCGCCCGTGAGCGGCTTACCGCGACGCTCAGGGTCTGTCTCCAGTCGATCGATCACCTGGCTGATGGCCTGGCGCACACGTTGATCGGCGATGGCCAGCAGGTGGGCACGGGCCAGAGGGGTGATGATCACCTGCCAGCGCAGGCTCATACCACGCCCAGCTCCGCCTTGACCTGCTCCCAGGGCACGCCCTCGCCGCGAGCGATCGCCTCGTTGCCCGCACGGATCGCGGCCATGGCCTCCGGATCGCTCAGGACCTCCAGGGTCTCCATCAGCGACTCATAGGCGTCCCAGGCCAGCACGGCGAGCACAGGCTGACCATCCTCGGTCACCGTGATCACCTCGGCCTCAGTGGCGCTGTCATTGGTCTGGTGCGTGTGGAGGCGTCCCAAAGCGCCCGTTTCTTCTAAAGGGATGGTCTGCATGGTCATACCTCCTGGGGATCGTCGTCGTTGCGTTGGGGCGCCTGCCGGCGTTCCTGTACGGTGCGTTCGCCGAACCAGCGGCGGGGATTGCCACAACAGTGCTTTGAACAGGGCGTCGGTGTGTGTGTGGCGATCCCAACCCAGCGTGTGCGCTCGTCGTCGGTCATGCGGCTCCGCGGCGTGTCTTTAAAGGTGCGGCAGTACCACGTGGCCCAGGCCTTGGCGCGGGCGAGCTGGTGCCGGCGGTACGAGCGGCTCTTGTGCATCATGGGCGCGTCTCCCCAGCCGCCTCGTCACCGGCGTCCTGGCTGCTCTTGGGCTGGCCGCGGCGATAATTGCCTGGGCGCACCGTGGCCAGATAGGCATCAAGCCATTCGCGCCGGGTCAAATTAACGCGCTTGCCCGCCTTGACGGCACGCAGCTTCCCTTCGGCCACGGCCTGTCGCAGGCCGCCAGCTGATGCATAGCCGGCGATCTGGGCCGCCTCGGCAAGAGTGATAAGGCCATCTCTCTGCTCCATGATGTCAGTATATCATGGGCATTAATGCCCGATAGAGCCAGGACCGAGGCGTTTTCCTTCAGCCGTCAGGGCCTGCCATACAGCTCAGCACACCGTGCCTGATAGGATGCGCTCACCCTCTCTTGCTCATCGGGAATGATGACACGGTGCTCCGCCTCGGGTAAGGCCTCGTCGAAGCCCAGCGCCCGGGCTGCGTGGAAGTACACGACGGATTTGGGCATGGGTCGCTCGGGCGCTTCTGCGCCTGGAGTCGTAGCGGGGCGCTGGCCCAGGGGCAGGTGCGTCCGCCCGAGGGGATCTCCTGGGCGGACTGGGCACGGGTGGTGACCGCGCGGGCGCAGGAGGCCGAGACGTCCCTGGCGGCCCTGCGGCGGTTGGGACCCGAGGTGGCTCCCGGCCAGATGCTCCTCGTGCTCGATGAGGTGCTCACACGGGCCCCAGAGCAGGGCCAGTTCCACGAGCTGCGCACCGCCTGCCTTCTCACCACCGACACGCGCCGCTATCTCAGTGGGCGCGGGAGCGCCTTCCTGCGCCAGGTCGAGGCCGCTGTCACCGCCTGCGTCGACCAGTCTCTGCTGGTCGTGGCCGACGGTGCCGCGTGGATCCGCACCTTCTTTCAGGAGTCCCTGGCCGCCCTGCCCCAGGCGGAGTTGCTCCTGGACTGGCATCATTTGGCCCAGAAGTGCCGCGATCGCGCCCGCCAGATCTGTCCGGATCGGGCTGCCCGCGCGCTGCTCTTGCGGCGGCTGTTCCGCTGGTTGTGGGTGGGGGATGTGGCCCGCGCCGTGGGCGTGCTGGCGCGCCAGCGCTCTCGGGCGGCTGACCCAGAGGCGGTGGACGCCCTGACGACCTACCTGCAAGCACGGGCAGAGTGGATCCCCAACTATCGCGCCCGTCGGCGGCAGCGCCGCTTCATCGGCAACGGTCTGGGCGAGAAGGCCAACGACCGGATCGTCGCCCGGCGGCAGAAGCGCAAGGGGATGTAGTGGAGTGCCCAGACCGCCGACGCGTTGGCCGCGTTACGCACGCTCCTGCTCAACGAAGGATGGGAGGGCTACTGGCACCAGCGCCGGCCTCTCTACCTGGAGGCCGCCTAACCCCAGCGCTTGCGCGCGCCTAGCCCACCAACCGCCTGATGGAGTGCTTGGTATCGTCCCCCACCTCCTTGGTTTCTTTTTCTTGCTTGCTTAAACTATCACGGCTACCGTATAGTTACGGCATGGAGAGGGCGGAGGTGCTGAGTACAGCTGAAGCGGCGCACGCATTGGGCGTTAGCGCTGATCGGGTGCGCGCACTGATCAAAGCGCAGCGGCTACCCGCGTGCAAAGTCAGTCGTGACTGGGTGATCGCTCGGGCGGATCTCGCCCTGGTGGCTGATCGCCGCCCTGGTCGGCCACGCCGGCGTGGTCAAGAGGGAGTGACGTCGTGAGCGGTCAGATAGCGCAGAGCCTGCAGGAGGTAGCCCCAGGCATGATCTCAGCAGCACGCCCAACCATCATTGCCGTCGCCGGCAGAAAGGGGGGGAGCGGCAAGACCACGAGTAGCCTCAATCTTGCCGGCGCGCTGGCCGAGCGTGGCCGCCGTGTGCTCCTGGTCGACCTGGACCCGCAGGCGTCACTGACACGCCTGCTCCTGGGGGATGAGGCTGAGGGCCTTGAAGGGATTGGAACCTGGATCCTGGCGCCCCAACGCCGCCTTGATGGGCTTGCACAGACGGTCATGATGTCCATCGATCTCTATCCGGGGGATCGGGCCATCGAGACGGCGGCCTACACCCTGATCGACAATCCCACCGGCCCCTTCCGGCTACGGAAGCTGCTCCAGGCAGTGCAGGGCTATGACATGATCCTGCTCGACACACCGCCGACGCTCGGCTTCGCGGTGAACTCAGCCCTCCTAGCTGCCCATGTGGCTGTGGTGCCGACTCTCCTTGTCCAGCAGGACCTGGACGCCCTTGCCGACGTCCTGCGCCTCCGTGATGAACTCCGCGAGCTCGGCGGCGTCGAGCGTCTGTTGATCGTTCCCAACAGCGTGCGCAACGACAGCGCCGATACGACCGCCCTGGCCGCGATTAGCGCCGCCTATGGGGACATGGTGACCTCCTCCATCCCTCTGTCCGTGGCCATCAAGCACGCGTTGAACAACCGTCGCCCTGTTGTGTCCTTCGAAGCGAAGGGGACGGCCGCGCAGGCCTACCGCGCGCTGGCCGAGCGCCTGGAGCAGGAGATCGCTCGTGGCCACTAAGCGCTCCCCGCGTTCCATGCCGGCCATTGGGCGTGCTCAGGCGCCCCGCCCTGAGGCTCCGTCGACAACTCCCCGCCAGATTGAGGGAGAACGCCAACTCGCCGGCGCTCTCCTGGCGCCCGTGGAGCAGATCGCGCCTGATCCCGCACAGCCGCGTTCCGCTGTGGATCCCAAGAGCCTGCAGGAGCTCGCGGCGTCGATCGCGGCGGAGGGCTTGCTCCAACCGCTCGTCGTCCGCGAAGCCGGCTTCCTCGACGATGGCCGCACACGCTATATGATCATCGCCGGCGGCCGGCGCTATGCTGCCGTGATCCAGGCTGGTCTCACGCGCGTGCCGGTCATCGTCCGCGCGAGTGAGGGCGCGTCTCTCCGTGTGCTCCAACTCACGGAGAACCTGCATCGTGAGGCGCTCGCCCCCCTCGACGAGGCCCGCGCTCTGGCCGAGATCGCCGATCTTGAGAGCCTTGATACCCGCGCTCTGGCCGTGCGCCTCCATCGTAGCCACACCTACGTCGCCGATCGGCTCAAGTTGCTCAAGCATGAGGACGTCGCCGCGGCGGTCCGCCGTCAGGAGCTGACGCCATCAGCGGCCGCGACCGTGGCCAGCGAGCCGGACCCCGCGCGCCGCCAGCACTTGATCGAGCAGGCCCGGACACACGGCCTGCAGAAGCGTGATGTCCAGCGACAACGTGGCGCCGCCGGCGCGCCGGCCGTGCGCCCGCGTCCGGCGCGTGATACTCCACTTGTCGGGGGGCAGCCGACCCTGCGCGAGGTTGGCCGGCAGTTGGGTGCTACGGACGCGCAGATCGCGGTGGCGGCTGCCACACGGCAAGTGGAGCCCGACCTAGCCCCAGCCGAAGCAATCGCCCTCTCCATGGCGGCGGAGGGCGCATTTCCTGGCGAGCTGGCATCCGTCCCAACTTCCAGTCAGCCAGTGTCCACGCTCCCCCTGCCGGCCACCTCACCGCTAGCCAACTTCGTGGCTGCTGCCGGCGGACCATCCATGGTGCTGGGTCTGCTACGTTGGGCCATCGGCGAAGGATTGTCCGCTCAAGATCTGGTGCATGCTATAGAAAATCTGCCGCCCAGCGACCTCTAGTTATTGTAAAGTTGTAAGAACTTCTTACGGGATAGGCCCTTCTGGCCGCCAGGATCATCTTTGCACGAAGTGGCTATGAGACCGTCTAGAAGTCGTCTACAGGCCGTATATCAACCATATAGCACGAGGAGCAGACGAGCACTTATTGGCCGCTTATTAGTCAGATGGAGGAGCAGACGAGCACTTATCGGCTAGGGGAACAGGAGCTGATAAGCACTTAGCTCGACTTTGGCCAACTGAGGGGAGACAGGGTACGCTGGAGACCACGTGATCATGCTGATGAATGAGAGGTCTGCCATGCCTACCTTGCCCCCAGAGATCATG
>JAABUV010007664.1_pt1 | contig 11241 bp, 14 predicted proteins | sample 5559971 | NCBI WGS metagenome assembly JAABUV01 (sample SAMN10711881, study PRJNA513362) | rock metagenome | isolation source: Antarctica rocks | place: Antarctica: Victoria Land, Knobhead nord | collected 2015-12-19
ATCTTTCTCCTGCCGTATGTCGCGCATTCGGTCGGCGCCGTTATCCTTCTGGTCGCGGGCACCATCATCGCCCGCTTCCTTTCGAGGTCCGTCCTCATCGGCGCGGTCAACGCGAAGTTGCAGTACGCCCGCTTCCTCTCCATGGGCGTCAAGTGGCTGGTTCTGGTGTTGACCGCCGCCATGGTGCTCGATCACCTGCAGGTCGGTGGCGCCATCGTTGAACTTGCCTTCGGCATACTCTTCGGGGGCATCGTCCTAACCCTCTCCCTTGCCATCGGCCTTGGATCCCGGGACATCGTAAGCCGCTCTCTGGAACGCAGTGCGGACCGTCTGCCCTTTGACCCAGCACCGGCCGATCCGGTGCATCCCCCAAACGCGCCTGTGGAGCACCTGCGCCACTTCTAAGCACCGGAATCCGCCGTTCCCGCCGGGCGCAGAAAACTATGGCAATACCGAATCTTTGAAACCGCCCGGCCCCCGTCTTCCAAGGCCACAAAGGAACCCGAAACGGATGCAGGTCGAGGACATCTACGCGCAGCTCACTCCCATATTTCATGATCTCTTCGACGACGAGACCCTCATCCTTTCGCCTGGCCTCAGCGCGGGCGACGTCCCCGAGTGGGATTCCTTTAACCACATCAACCTGATCGTCGCGGTCGAAGCTACGTTCAAAATCAAATTCCAGACAGCGGAACTTGAGTCGCTACAGACTGTCGGCCATCTGACCGATCTCATTCGGAGAAAATTGGCGGCGCGGGGGCGGTAAGCGAAGGCGCGTTCGCCATCGATCGGTCCGGTACCCTTGTGATCGTGTCTTTTGCTCTGTTGAAAATCTCGCCTTGAAGCTGCGGTAGAGTCGAATGCAAGCGATTCGCGCTGGCCATCTATGGCGGTGCACGCAAATTCAAGCTCCACCCGGAGGCCCTCCCCATGGCATCGAGCAGAAGCAAGCCGAGCGCGGCAGCGCAGCCCCGCTCCATCCTTCCCGGAAGCGAAAAGCCAGCCTTCGGGGGGCAGGCTCCGATCGGAAAAGCGCCTTCGGGCCGCTTGACGGTCACAGTTGTCGTCCGGCCGAAGTCCCCCATCGACCCGCAGACCCTCGGAACCGTGCGCCTTTCACGCGCGCAGTTCGCCGCCCAGCACGGTGCGGATCCCGTCGCCGTTAAGGCGGTTCGCAGCTTCGCCAAACAGTTTGGGCTCGCCGTCGATCCCGGATCGCCATCGCCCGGAACCCGCAATATCCGGCTCTCCGGAACCGCCGCCGCCTTGCAGGCAGCCTTCGGCGTGACCTTGCAGCAGCAGACCTGCGACGGTGCCGTCTACCGTGTGCGCGAAGGTGCGATTCAGCTCCCCAACGACCTCATCGGCTTGGTTGAAGCCGTCCTTGGCCTCGACAATCGCCCCCAGGCAAAGCCCCACTTCCGCATCTCCGGCAATCGCGGAAATGCCTCAGCCAAGCCTGCGGCCAGGGGTTCCGCAATTGTCTCGCATGCGTCCGGCACGTCCTTCACCCCAGTACAGATCGCCGGCTTGTACCAGTTCCCCGGGAACGCCAGTGGAGCGGGGGAGACTATCGGCGTAATTGAGCTTGGTGGCGGCTACCGCACCGCCGACATCCGCGCCTACTTCAAGTCACTCGGCCTCAACCCGCCCAAAGTCACCACCGTCTCCGTTGACAAAGGTAAGAATGCGCCTAGTACGCCCTCCGGAGCCGACGGCGAGGTCATGCTTGACATCGAAATCGCGGCCGCCGTCGCACCCGGGGCAAAGATCGCCGTCTACTTCGCGCCAAATACAGATCAGGGCTTCATCGACGCAATCTCTACCGCCGTCCACGACAGAACCAACAAGCCCAGCGTCATCTCGATCAGCTGGGGCGCGCAGGAGTCCGCCTGGACCCAGCAGGCGATCACCGCTCTCGATAGCGCCTGCCAGGCCGCGGCCGCGCTCGGCGTCACCATCACCGCCGCCTCCGGAGACAACGGATCCGGCGACGGCGGCACCGGAAACAACGTCGACTTTCCTGCATCGAGTCCGCACGTGCTCGCCTGCGGCGGAACCAAGCTCGTCGCGAACGGAACCACGATCGCATCCGAGGTGGTGTGGAACGAGATAGCGAACAACGAAGGTGCAACCGGCGGCGGCGTCAGCAACATCTTTCCCCTGCCCTCCTGGCAAGCAAACGCCAAGGTGCCCGCACCCTCGGTCCCGGCTGGCGGCCGCGGTGTTCCGGATGTCGCCGGAAATGCCGATCCCTCTACGGGATACACAATCCTCGTCGACGGACAGACGCTTGTGATCGGCGGAACCAGCGCGGTTGCACCGCTATGGGCAGGCCTCATCGCGGTTGCGAACCACCGGAACAATATCTCCGCAGGCTTCATCAATCGCGTAATCTACGCGCCCATGGCAGCTGTGGGCTTCCGCGACATAACGCAGGGAAACAACGGCTCCTTCGCGGCCGCGCCCGGATGGGACGCCTGCACGGGCCTGGGATCTCCCATCTCCACTTCCCTCATCCCCCTTCTCGCCACTTCTACGCCAGTCAAGAAGCCGCCCACCAAAGGAAGAGGCAAAGGAAAGCACCCGGCCCCGCCCGCCAACGGAGCGAAGAAACCAACCGTCAAGCAGCGTTAGCCTAAAGCGTCACGCCCGCGGCGCGATAGATCGCGAACATGTGCTGCATGTCCCGCAGACCCTCTTCGCCCGGAGTCTTCGGCGTCTTGTTCTCGCGAATGCACTCGGCCAGATGATCCGCCTCGCGCCGAAACTGCGTCGGATCCTTCTCCGGATTCGCCTTGTCGATCTCCTGTCCGCCGGGCAGACTCGCCCGCAGCCGCAGGCCCTCGTAGCTGAACGCAGGTTGCATCCCAACCCATCCCTTCGACCCGTTCACCTGAAAGAATCCCGGCATCATCGCCCCATAAGTCGTGCTGCAACTCGCCAGGATCCCCGACGGAAAACGCGTCACCCACGACACGCTCTCCTCCATCTGGTCGAAGCGTCCATCGTGATCGCGCGTAGACGTGTAGGCCCGGAACTCCGCCGGTTCCTCGCCGGTCAGGTACCGCGTCGCATTCAGGCTGTAGATACCCACATCAAACAGCGATCCCCCGCCCGCCATCTTCTTGTTCAATCTCCACACGCCCTTCGTTGCGTTAAAGCCGAACGCGCTCTCGATCGACTGAACCTCCCCGATCGCCCCGCTTCGAATCATCCCGATCGCTTCGAGGTTTAGCGGCTCATACTGACAGCGATACGCGATCATCAGCTTCACATTCGCCGTCTTGCACGCCGCAATCATCTGCTCGGCCTCTTCCACCGTGACACACATCGGCTTCTCGCACAGCACGTGCTTTCCCGCCTTCGCCGACCGGATCGTATACTCCGCATGCATGTTGTTCGGCAGCGCCACGTAAACCGCATCGATAGCCTTGTTGTCGCGCATCCGGTCCATATCCTCGTAGCTGTAAATGGACTCCTTCGGAACGCCAGCCTGCGCTGCTATGCGCTCAGCCTTGCTGCGGTCTCCGCTCACCAGCCCAGTCACCTTGGCGTGCTCGCTCCCCTGCACGCCGGCCATGAAATGCTTGGCAATCTCCCCTAGGCCGATAATGCAGTACCCGATCCGCTGGCCGCCAGCTTGCGCCTCCACCCGCGGCAGAGCGCCCGCGACCAGCCCCATCGCCCCCATCTTCGTGAAGTCCCGCCTCGATAGAACTCGTCCGTTCATCATGCTCACTCGCTCACCTCTCCCCAACCTCGTACGTCCCTCGCCCCTGGCCACCATTCCTCTGCGCGGCTCCGTGGGCGCATCTGCTAGGCCTCGACCGCCCATCCGCCTTCGATCTTTCGTCTATCCTTGTCCCGAAAGATCAACACCGGTTGTCATCGACCATCCGGCTTCGCACTTCGTTCGATGCAGAAGAACACTCCCATCGCTAGGCCCACATCTCCTTGTGAGCAGAAAAGTTCCGTTGAAACCCTCCTGGTCTCAGAGGTTCTGCCCCCGGGCGCTCTGCCCCTTTCGGAGCACCTCCCAGCAGGTCCCTCCGCAGCGAGGTAGCCGATGGGGCGACCTCTCCTTTACCCTCTTCCATTTGCCTGGTCGCTATTGTCGGCAGCCTCGCATCCCTCTATCTCCCCCCCGGAGATCTGTGGCACATTGCCAAGTCTTGAGCCCGGATCACAACGATCATTCGCCCCCGAACATCGCACGAGCCCGTTCCAGATCCTCCTCCGAATCGACGTCCGTCTCGCCACCCTTAAGCGCGACCGCGCAGACGTCACGCAGAAGCTCTCGAGCCCCCGCGTCCCCCCGCAGCTCCATCAACTTCCCAAACATCGCCAAGGGAAAATACGCCGGAACGCCACGACGGCCAGCATACGCCGAAGCCACAACCTCACCCTCCGCCTCCGCCGCGAGCAGGCGCAAGTGCGCCGGGGAAACGGCGGGCTGGTCGCAGGTCATCACAATGGCTCCCGTCGCCGCGCCCCCAAGCGCCCCCACGCCCGCCCGGATTGACGTTGCCATCCCCTCCGCTGCGTCTCCATTCAGAACCACCTCACAGCGGAGACTTCGCGCCCCGGCGATCACAGCGGCATCGGCAGCGCTCACAACCACATAAACCGGGCCAAGCTGAGCCTCCGCCGCAACCCGCACCGAACGCGCCAGCAGGCTCTCTCCGCCAAGCTCCTCCATCTGCTTCGGTCGGCCCAGACGCAGCGAGGCTCCCGCCGCGAGAATCACAACCGGGATCATGCGGCGGCCACCCTCACAACGCGCACTGCGCCTGCAGGTAGCGCGATGCACCACCTCGCTCGACATTTTCCGCCACGTCCTCCGCCGAAAGCCGTCGCGAGGCACCCAGCCGCCCCTCCACCCGGGCATGCGCCTCGGCCACCACCGCCAGCGCAATCGCGCCCGCACCGTCCCCACCTAGGTCCAGTCCCATCGGCGCATAGATCCGATCGCAGCAGTCGCTTACAGACCGGCCCAGCATCACCGCCACTTCGCTCACCAGAAGGCTGCTCCTGTGCTTCGCCCCCAATAGCCCCAGGTACACCGGCGGTGCGCTCAGCGAAAGCATCGCCGACAGAGCCTCCCGATCCTGTTCATAGCTGTGCGTCATGATCACCACTGCATCGCGCTCGCGCACATCCAGCTCCGACGCGCTCCGGACGGCGATGACCCGCTCCGCCTCCGGAAACCTTTCCGCGCGCGCCATCTGCGCCCGACCGTCCGCCACAAGGACATTCCAGCCCAGCATCGCCGCCATGCTCACGACCGGTCGCGCATCGTCTCCCGCCCCAATCACAAACAGTCTCTGCGGAGACACAATCCGCTCCACGAAGACACCGTCCGCAGCCGTCGACCGAAACACATCCACAGCCGCAATCTCCTCCGGCCGTAGATCTGCACTCGCAAACCTCAGCTCCCCGGTCGCCGCAAAGACCGCCCGCATAAGACTCCGCCCAACCTCCGGCAGCCAGGTAGCAACAACCGCATCCCGCCCCTCTAAAGACTGCTCTAAAGCCATCAACAGAGCGTCGCACTCCGCCGTCCCCGCAGGCTCCAGCAGCAAATCCAGCACGCCTCCGCAACCCAGTCCATAAGGGATCTCCGCCGTGTCGTCAAACATCGTCGAATACCGGTCCATCACCGGCCCCAGTCGCGTCTTCCAGGCAGCCTTCCGCACCACCTCCGCCTCCAGACATCCACCGCTGATTGTTCCGGCATAGCTCGCACCCGCCCCCACCAACATGCGCGCGCCCGTGCGCCGGTACGAGGATCCCTCCGCTCGAACCAGCGTCACCAGCACCTCGCCCTCGCCCCTCCGGCTCATCGCCACAATCTGCCGACGTTCCATTGATCTCCTCGCTCCCCCCCATTCTCGCCCTCCGACCTCCATTGCGCCAAACTGCCCAGGCAGCAGAGCCCGTATCGGGAAAACTCCCTGTGCAGAACTCTGCAGTGCAAAGTGAAGATATTTCCGCTTACCACCCCCAGCCCACCAGGAAGGGGCCACGTAACCCATCGCAATGTCCGCCTAGCGCAGCCTGTCGACTCCCTATAGGTACGCAAACTTCGAACTTGCAGAATTTGCGTAAAGCAAGCGGGGGATTCGTTGACGCAATTGGTTTGGCCCCTCGTGTGCATCCACGGCAGCATACTAAAATCCAGTCGTCCCGACCCAGCCGCCGCCCACAAAGCCGGGATCACCATGACCGCCTTGTCTCACTTGTCTGCCGGAGCTCTCTCGCTATGCACAGCACTCGCCGTTCCGAAAGCACCGCCTCACTCGCCCTCGCCGTCGTCGTCGCCCTCGCCATCCTGGCGCTCCCCGCTGCTCTGGCCTTCAGTTAACCGGCACGCCCTCGCCGGTAGCCGCGAAGCCGGCACCAGCGCGGCAGGCACCCTAAACGTCTACAGCTATGCCGAGCGGGCCCATACGCTGCCGTCAGCCGCAGAAGGCCCCAGATCGGCGGTACCCTCCGCGATCTCTGCTAAACTAACCCGAGTCGGCAACAGGTTGAGTTCGCACGCAAGTGCCAACGAAGCCACACGGAGCTGGCATCCCTCCCGTCATCACCAAGGTTCGGGGCGTAGCGCAGTCTGGTAGCGCACCTGGTTCGGGACCAGGGGGTCGGAGGTTCGAATCCTCTCGCCCCGACCAACTAATCCCAAGGAATTAATGCACTAGGAAACTACGGCTCCCTTCGAGTGCATCGATTTGGGTCCATTTGGGTCCAAGCTGCAAATCTTGCATGCGATCCAGGGCGTTTCGCGACTCAGAAGAGACCGCGTGGAGGTAGTGCTCCCGCGTGACCTCGGGCGAGGAATGCCCGAGTAAAGTCTGTACCGTGCCCAGGGAAGCCCCCGAAGCATCGAGTAGACTCGCGGTCGCATGGCGCAACCAGTGCCAAGTGATCCCCCTCTGTCCCAACCTCTCCGCTGTCGGCCTGAGCTGGCGGTTGAGCAGATTGCGACGACAAAGCGGACCACCAGCACCAGATGAAAAGATGAGCACTTTGCCACTTCCCTGCCTTTGCCGTCCGAGGATGTCCAGCACCATAGGTGACAGCGGGACCACCCGGTTGCTGCGCTTCGTCTTGGGGGTATCGAAGACGCCGTTATAAACCGTTTGCCGCACCCTGAGAGCCTTCCCGGCCAAATCCACGTCCATCCATCGAAGTGCGAGCAATTCTCCGACTCGCAAGCCTGTGAGGACGAGCATTCCGGCAATCGAACGGGAAGGTTCCGGCAACGCTTCCAGAAGGGAACGGGTCTCTTCCAGGGAAACCGTAGGCGATTCTTCCCGGAGGGTGCGACGGGGTAAACGGGTCTTCTTGACGACGTTCTGGCGGATGAGTTCGTCCATCTCGGCACCGTTTAGAAGTGTCCCAAACACGGTACGAAGATGACGCACCGAATTCCAGGACAACCCTCCCCGGTACTTTCCATGCAGCCATTGCTGTATTCCATCCCTGGTCAGGAGACGAAGTGCAACGTCACCAAATACAGGCAGAATATGTGTGTTGAGGTTGTGGTCATAGAAGAGACGAGTAGACAGCTTGATCGACGGGAAGACTGAAGGCTTCCATACCTCTTCGGCAAATCGCCTCAGAGTCATCGAACCCGATGCGGCTTGCTTCCCTACGTTGAGCAGTTGCAGTCGTTCCCACAACTCTCGTTCCGCATCCCGCTTCGACGGCATGTCCTCTACCCTGCCGAGGATCACCGACCTTCGCACGGTGCGAATGGAGCTATCACGAGCCGCGACTTCTTCACGCCAACGTCCGATCCACACTTTTGTCTTCTTGCCTCTCTTCGAGACTGACCCATACTGAAATCGACTATTTGGAGTCATGTAACGCCCTTTCAGACTCGTTTAGCCGATGCTGCGTCGTAGGCGCAGTGTATGGGCTATTTGGCGTGTATACAAGCGTCATTGCGCTGCGCCGTGTTCGACCCACATCCGCACGTCTTTGAGACGGAAACGAAGATATTTCCCGATCTTGAGATGGGGCATCCGACCTTTTCCCGGTCTGCGCACTCGCTCATAGACCCAAGATGCGGGAACTCGCAACGCAGCCGCCACTTCGGTCACGGTGAGAAGCTCAAGGAGGTTCTCTGCGGCACCGGCATCCATGACCTCCGGCAATCCGGATGATCCGGGCGTCCTTTCTCGTGCCATCATCTCCGCCGCCTCGTTTCTTGCCTGATGTGATCGCGGAGCGGATCCGAACCCGGAGATTCATGTTCGGTGAAATCCGAGAGAGCGAGTTGGGTTCGTTTTCGCCGCGTTCGCACGGATGTTCGTTTTGCATCATTGTTGGTTTGCGTCACGGTCATGGTCACCCGCTGCTCCGTAAGAGGCAGGACGACTTGCTGCACCCGGAACGCTCCGAGATTGTCGCTTATGTCCCACTCGCCTGCCTGCTTCGTTACGTACTTCGAGACGTAGAACGCCGCTCCCAGACCCGGATCAAAGGGCAGAATTCGTGCGTAGCCGTTGCGCTGCTCCCATCGCTTCATCCAGGTAAGGCGATGGAGATGTTCGACGTTGGCAATCAGCAGGTGAAGGTGAAACCTCCCCGTTCTCTCGCCATACTCATCGGCTCGAAACCAGGCAATCGGAAAAGCAGCGGCTCGCTCCAGGTCACCTAACCAGGCTTTGCAACGTCGGTAGGCGGTAAAGGACTTCACCTCATGCTCAAACGTAAGCGTGACGAACCAGTCCCAACGGAACTCCGACAAAAACTCTCCCAACGCGTGACCCTTTGGACTCTGAAACAAGACGCACCCCTCTCTTCAAGCAATGGGAGACAAGACGGATACAGCCCTGCCTCTCCCCATTTTTGGCACCGCTCTAGGCACTGGGCCTTCGGGCACTCAAACCAGTCCAAGGTGCCTGTCGCGTCGCGGGGCGAGAAATGGGTGGAACTCGTGGCCCGCTCTGAAAGTGCCTTGGACTGGCTTCAACGCCCGTCCCTATACCTGGTGCAACGACGTATACGCCCCTTGGAGCGCTTCCTGAACCGCCGTCCATAGCTTCCTAGCTTCCGACCGCTTGAGGTCGCCCATGCAGGTTGAGCAGAACTGGAGAGCCTTCGATGACTTTTGCAGCCGTGGCCTGCATCCCTTGGTGGATAGCACCATGCAAACCGAGATAGTCGATTCCGCACCGCAACGTAGACAGTTCATGCAACCTCCTTCCTGGCGTTCTTCAACGCCTCGTTGTAAGTCAGTCCGATCTTGGTATAGACAATCGTCTTCAATTTGCCGGAGAGCAGGACGATATCGAAGTACTTGGATTTGCCCTGGCGAGCCGGAGGCACAACCTGTATCGGGTCGCCCATCACAGACCAACCGAACATGATGAACTCACCCGCGTCGCCCAAAGCCACGGTTACATCTGCAAAGGCTTTGAGCCTGCCGGGTTTGTTGGAAAACCGCAACTCTACCGTCACATCTTTCGCTTCAATCATTCGTCTCTCCTGCCCTTAAACGAGCTAGCAAGAGTGACACTATCTCGGAATCAGAACGGTTTGAAGAGGCCCAGCTTCAGCGCCATCTCAGCTATTTTGAGGAGAACACCCATGTATACGAGATAATTTTGCGGATGAGGTTGCGTATACGCGGATGGTTTACCGGAAAGCCCACGGCAAAAATAAAGTTCCAGAGTCCCAGGAAGAGCGCCTGCGAGTGATCGAAGAGCGCTTGCGAGTGATCGACGAGCACTTCCTTCAACTTGAATGGCACGCGAATGAGGACCAGGATGACACCTACCATTTCCCGGCCCAGGCAGGCGCGGTACAGGTTGGCAATTATGAGATGTACGGTGAAAACTACCCCCACTATGAGCGGGCCATACCGAAACGACCCGCTGGCAGGTCTCCCGCGATCCCCAGCCCAGAGTTCGCCGTGCGGCGGGACAAGATGGTTTACTTCATCGAAGGCTTTTGGCCGGAGCTTGAGAAATTAATCGAGAAGCGGCATGCAACTTCCGACGATCTCAGAGCCGCGCTGCTGGTTACGTTTCCGGCCCGCGATGACGATGAGAGATTCCGCAGACTACTGGACAACGTCTCCATTCTGCAAAACTGCTTGCGAGCGAGGAAGTCCCTACAGCCACGCAGTCTCGCCTATGTGATCGCCGGAGCTCCCGAACAGGCCGCGCGCTATTCGCTGGACCGCTGTGCTCCCTCGCGCGAACCGTGCAAACTGCCAATTCACTTCCGCGCCATGCGGGAACACATTCAGCGTCGTCACACAAAGTGGTATGCCTATCTGGTTGCCGAGGATCCCTCGAACGTCGTGCCATCGAAGAAAACGATGAACCTGTTTCCGTCCAGATGCTCAGAATGTAAGCGCTTCATCAAGAGACCTGAAGGTATCCTCGCCGCCATCCGGGTTCAGCCTTTCGCGTCCGGCCACGTATTAAATAACTGAGGTCGCCGTCGTAAACGCGAAGCCATTGAGGCCGAATACACTGGATGAATTGTCCTTGGAGAATTCCTTACATGCGAATCGACGAATTCCGCGAGTGGCTTAGGCTACGCGGGAACAGCGCGAACAGTGTCAACTCTAAAATGGCCGCGGTGCGGAAGATTGAGACGGAACTGGCGGCCCTTGGCAGTGCTCATGGGGATCTCGACACAGCCTATGAAGACGACAGGTTTACCCAACTTCGCCGCGTCCTTAACGAGATCCGCAGTGACTATCGAAACGGCGGCAACCGCTTCCAATTGCTCTTCCCAGATTCGAACAATCCCGTCAACCGCATCGCCAATCCCATCGCCTGGCTGGGCCAGTACGATCAGTTTCGCAGAAATCTAGGCCAACATTCGAGTTTAGAGCTTGACTCATCAGAAACTTACTGGCTTGTAGGAGCCAGTTTTGGCCGCAATGAAGATCAGGTCGAGCGCTTTCGTCAGGAGGGTATTTGGGAGATTAGAACCCCCAAAGACAATGAGGCAGCGGCGGTCCGATCGATGAAGATCGGTGATCGTATCGCCATCAAATCAGCTTTCGTTCAAAAGCTAAACCTGCCCTTTGATAACCGGGGGAAGAGCGTCTCTGTGATGCGGGTGAAAGCACGAGGAACGATTACGGCAAATCGTAAGATGGTGAGCATGTTTCCGTTTTATGGGACGACGACTTCGAGCCACGCGATTGGTACTTCTATACGTTCCGACCGACTATCTGGCAGCTGCACCCCGGCAGCGAGCTCGCGG
>JAABUV010007669.1_pt1 | contig 11235 bp, 19 predicted proteins | sample 5559971 | NCBI WGS metagenome assembly JAABUV01 (sample SAMN10711881, study PRJNA513362) | rock metagenome | isolation source: Antarctica rocks | place: Antarctica: Victoria Land, Knobhead nord | collected 2015-12-19
GCAGGCCGCTCTGGCCCGACACCGCGGCACTTTTGCCTGCAGCGAGCGCTGCCAGCGCCGCTGCAGACTGTCGCTGCCAGCAGCGCTGCGGGCGGCCGCTGTCGGCGGCAGCGCGCTGGCAGCCGCAGCCCGGGCGCTCGGTGGCCGCCGTAGCGGCTCATGCGCACGCGCGCGCGCAGGCGCTGGCCAGCCGGCTGATGGGCGAGCAGCTGGCGGCGTGCCTGGCGGCCGCGGGCGGGGCGGCCGCGCCGGCGGCCGCGGCGGCCGCCGGGCCGCGCCTGTGGGCGCGCTGCCGTGCCGCCGCGCTCGCGCAGGAGCTGGCCGTCTTCCGTCAAGCGGGCGGCCGGGCGGCCTACGCGCGCGCGGCCGCCGGCGCGCGCGCCTGCGCCTCCTTCCTGCCGCCCGAGCCGGACCCGGGCGGCCTACGCGCGCCGGCGGGCGGCCGCGGCGCGCGCCCGGCCGGGGACGCCGGGGACGGCGCGGCGGCCGGGAGGGGAGCCCCGCCGGCCGGCGCGGCAGCGGCCGCGGCCGCCTGCGGCGCGGCCGCGCCTGGAGCTGCAAGGGAGGCGCGGGCGTGCGGAGACGAGCCGCCCAGGAAGCGGCCCAGGGCTGCGCCCGCGCCGCAGGGCGGCGCGGCGCCGCAGCAGGGCGAGCCCGGCGGCGCCGGGCGCGCGCTGCCTGCCGCGGGCGTGCTGCTGGACGCGGACATCGACTGGGACGCTGTGGGCGCCCCGGACGCTGGCTGTGTCTCTGGCTGCAGCGGGGACGACTCAGACGGCCCTCCGGCTGCTCATCAGGGGCAGTCCGCTGAGAGTGATGCGGGTGAGCCTGCAGGGCTCGACACGGCGGGCCCTGCGGGCGGCAGCAGCCCGGCCCGCAGCCCGCTGGCTCCCGAGGCCGCTCAGCAGCCCGCCAAGCCTACCGGTGCTCGCGATGCGGCTGCTCGCGCGCCGCGCACGCCCAGGCTGCGGTCGCGCGGGGGCGCCGACGTGCCGCTTGCGCCAGCCGCCTCGACGCCCGTCGGCGACCCGGCCGCCAGCATGCGCCTGGCGCGCAGCAGTGCGGCGGCGGGCGTGCCTGGCGGCGCCAGGGATGGCGGCGGCGCGTGCGCGCTGCTGAGCGACGGCGGGGGCTGCAAGGCTGACGCAGTGGGTGCGCAGGGCGGGCAGGAGCCGCTGGGCGACGTGTGCGAGGCGGACAGCGGAAATAGCGGGGCCGCGACCGGCGAGCCTGAAGCTGGGCCAGGTGCTTGCTTGGCTGTCCGCGGGCGCGCGGGCGGCCCTGGGGCGCAGCAGCCGGAGCAGCCGCGGCAGCGACCGGCGGCGCGCAGCGGGCGGGCGGGCCGGCGTGCAGAGGCCGGCGGGCTCGGCGGGGCGGGGCGCGCGGCGGCGGCGGGCGCGGATTGCGTGGCGGACGCGAGGGAGCGGGGGCCGGCAGCCGCGCGAGGACAGGCTGCGCCGGGCGCGCACCTGCCGGCCATCCGCGGCTTCGTCCGGGCGCTGCTGGACCCCCTGTACGAGGCCGGGGTGCACGCCTGTCCAGGACCGGCGCTCACCAGCGCGTGCCGGCATGGCCTCGTCGCTCGGGGACCCAGCGCTCGCCCGTACACTGCAAGGAGCGGACCAAGCGTATACAGGGTCTGGCTGGCTCGGCTCCACACAAGTGTGTTGACACGCCCGCCGTCGGCCCACATCAGCCAACGGCCGGAGCGCGCGCTGCGCAGGTGGTGACGCGCGAGCAGTACAAGTTTGTGGCGGTGCGCGCCAGCGACAAGATCGCCCGCACGCACGCGGGCGCCGGCGACGTGGTCTTCCTGGTGCACGAGGCGGACAGCATCCGGCGGCTCGTGCAGCACTACATCCAGCACTCGGCGGCGGTGCAGGGCTGTGGCTGAGCCTGCTGCGGCCAGCGGGGCGGTGCTGTGCATGTACTCACTGTACATGTACAACATGTTCAGGACACAATGGGACCCTGTTTAGACAGGAGGTGTTACCATAGCTGTATTGTACAAGTTTGCTGGCAACCTTCAGGACCACTCCTGTTCGCACACAATGTAAAAGTCCAAGCCTAGACAGCGGCGCCTGGCTCGCACAAGCTGGGCTGGCGCCACTGGAAGCACCAGCAGGCGCCTATGCGCTGGAAGCACATCGGTTGCTGCCTGTACCTGGTGACCAGCCTTGCGTGCGAGCTTCTGTGCGCATCCAGTGAGCAGACAGCCGAGCAAGAGCTCCTTGACTGGATAGTAGCACAAGGCGGGCGGGTGCGGTGTCATCATGTTGGCATCATGGTGATACATACAATCTGCCTTCATCACTGCAAAGTCGCACAGTGCGAGTGCAGCTGCCTGCTCGCAGGCGGACGTGACCATTGGCACAAACGTGCGCGGCGTGCGCGGCGTCCTTGCTGCGGGCAGCGCCCAGCCTGGCGACGTCCTGGTCAAGGTGTGCGCAAAGAGCGCGGTGGAGCTCGCAGACTTCGAGGGCCTCACAGCCGCGGTGAGCGGCGCCGTGCTACCCCGAGCCCCTGAGGCATCTTCCCAGCTCCGTTGCGCAGGCCGACCGAGCTAGAGCGCGCTCGCGGACCATGCATTTAAATGATCGAATGAATGAGTTCCAACCGTGCATCAGCCAACTTTGGCTGCTTGCGGGCGCAGGAGCAGGCGGTGGTCCTGCTGCAGCAGCAGCACCGCGACCCGGCCTGGAACCGCTCGCTGGCGGCGTACTGGCGGTCCCTGCCGCCGCGCGGCCGCGTGTACACCAAGGAGGCCTTCACGGACGCGCACCTGCGCCTGCTGCAGGACGCGCGGCTGGTGCGCGGTGACCCTAACCCTATGCCTACCCTAAAACTTGCTGGTGCGCGGCGCTCGCCCGCCGCGCGCACGGCGCGCGCCTGCCGCCGGGCGCGGCCGCCCAGCCGGCTCTGCTCGGCGCGGGGCCGCAGGCGGACTATGCGCGACTGCACCGCACCTGGACGCGCGAGGTGTACGCGGGACTGCGGGCGGCGCTGGCCGGCGCGCGCGTCCCGCTGCCGGACTTTGTGCACGCGGCAGCCCTGGTGCGGTGCGCGCGGCGCCGCTCGGCGAGACAGCCCGCCTGCTGTGACAAATAGCATGAGCTCGCCTGCGTGACCGTTGGCAGCTGGGGCAGGGCTGGGCATGCGACTGGTCGGCCCTGCGGCGAAGGCGGGCGCGCGCCGCAGGTGAGCGCCTACTCTTTCACGTTCCCGTCCGTCCCCGGCGATGAGAGCTGGCCGGAGCTGCCGCGCCAGCAGGTGCGCTGGCTGGTCCCAGTACTGGACTTGCTCAACCACGGCGCCGACCCGAACGTGGCCATCGAGCGTGCGCCGGGCGCGGCCGAGCGCGCGTTCTTCGCGCGCGCGCTGCGGCGCATCAGGTGCGCGGCCACGCGGCGCGGCCGTCGGCTGCGGCCAGCAGAGCGGCCATGCTGGAGCGGCCCCAGGCACGCGGTTGCTGCGCTGGACCAGCGCGGACGCCTAACTGTGGCGTGCCGCACTCCTGCTGCACTGCTTAGCTTCCAATTCGGCCATGCAGCCATGTCACCTGATGGATTGCAGCGCCCTGACGCCCACTCCGGCCTCACCATGCGGCCACCTCACCCAACGGCTCGCAGCCCCTCCGGCTGTGGCACACAGGTGCATGGAAAAGGGAGGCGCGTGTATTCGCGCAGGCCGGGCGAGGAGCTGGTGCACAGGTACAATCACGCCGCATCGCGGCCCGACCGCTCGCTGCTGGATTACTTCTTTGTGGACGCCAACGACCCGCGGCCGCTGCTGTGCGCAATAGACCTGCCGGCCGGCGTGCCGTGGGGCGAGCCGCCTCCAGACGACGCGGCGCACGCACCAGCCAGGTGATACTTTAATCACGAATCATTCAGCTGGCAGGGCGTGAGAGGCAAGCATGTGCATTGCGGTGCAAGCTGTGCATGTCCATGGCAGCCGGAAGGAAAGAGTGCTTGTGCTCTGTCTGTCTGAAAGGCTCCAAGGTCCTGCCAGTGGGATGATGGAATAGACGAAAAGGTGCCTCACAAGTAGATGGTGAAAGTCGCTGGCAGCAAGCCAGCAAAGGGGGTGTCAACATGCAGGGGAAGGCCGAAGCGGGGTATGGCTGGCAGGTCTGGCGGCATGGTGACTGTGGACGAAGTCGCCCGGCTGGAGCACATTCTGTCAGGCTTTCCAACTTCAGAGGTCCAGGATCAGGCCCTGCTGCAGGACGTAAACTTGGGGCAGCGTGAGCGCACATTTGTGCAGTTTCGGGTGCTGCGCAAGCGCGCGCTGCGGCAGACAGCCCTCACGATCAGAGCAGCCCCGTCTGCATGTGGCCTTGATGGAGCGGAGGAGCTGTGAGGTATCATGCATTACAATTATTGCAGATGCAAAGCATCGCACCAAAGCAGCTAACGCGCTTGCAAGATGCGAAGGATGCTGCTGCAAGCGCACATGCTGTGGCTCGGTAGCTTTCAGAGTGGGTGAGTGATTGAGGCATGTCTACAGGCCGAGCTGAATCCTGCTAGAATAGTGCGGCAGAAGTCAGCTAAGCAGCAAGGCTGTCCAGAACTGCCTTCGTCTTGAACAGCTACGCGTGTCTGAAACAAATCAACTTTGTTTGCGTCCATGTCCCACGCAGCCTCCACCATGTGGCCGCTGTACCAGCTGACCTTTGATCCTGAAATAAGTTCTTCAGTACTGGGCTTGCTAAAGTCACAGGGCGCAATCTGTCAACAGCTCCATCACAACAACCATGTCCCCGCCTCACAAGCCCCTGGGGCCCGAGTGGCGCGCCGCCTTGGCCTCCTTGTCCTCCTGGATGCCGAACGCGCCGATCGTCACGGGCGCCAGGTCCTCCACCGCCGGCCCGTGCAGGCACTTGCCGTGCTTGTCAAAGTGGCTGCCGTGGCACGGGCAGTCTGCGTGCAACACAAGCGCATGTGTGAGTACGTGCAGTCAACACGCGCTAGCAAGTGGGTGGCACCCTCCAGCACAGCCTGGAACCTGCCCCTTACACAGGCACATGCATACACTGAGCGCGCAGCAGTGCCCTGCGGATGCAGAAACTACAAACCGAGCTTCACATGCGCATGGCTGCATGCGTGGCCACTCAACACCATAGCGGCCCTATCTGCAGGCACTCCTGAGCACCAAAATTTGCATTTGCGCATGCTGTGCTCAGATGACCGCACATAACTGTCTGTGCCCACGCATTGACCTGCATGCCCTGAGCCTGCAATATCCGCTATCATGCTTTGACATCCTTTGACATCCCGTCATTAACATGCTGGGGAGCGGGGCCGCACCGAACGTCCCGTCCAGCGGGTTCCACTGCACGAGGCAGCCCAGGTGCGGGCAGGCGGCCGCGAAGACGTGCTCGGTGCCGTCCTCGTCCTTGTAGACGGCGACCTTGTCCTTGCCGGCCTGCTGCACCGCGCCCGTGCCGGGCGCCAGGTCCCCCGGCTTGTCCGAGCGCCCCGGCAGCACCACCTCCGTGAACGCCTGGCGCCGCAGAGCATCTTGGTAATCATGGGGTCGACGTGCCTAGCAGAGCCCTGCAAGTGCAGGGGCCGTTGGGGTTCTCACACTGGCTCCTTGTCCCTGCCAACGTAATGCACGGCGCTAATTCCAAGCGGCAGCCCCAGCGGTTCTCACCATCTGCCCCACTAGGGGCTTGGCGCACATACCAATCAAGCTCTTCACGCCATGATGCTGCTTTGAAAACCAGATAGCAAGCTTGAAGCCAGCATGCCATGTATGTCATACCCCCACAACAGCATTCCCCAACAAGCTCCAAGGCAAGCCGTCCATCACTGCCTGCCGTTGCCCGTCAGCGTCATGCTTGGACAGCGGGGCATCTTTCAACCACATGGTATGGGCCATGTAAGCAGCATAGGGCCCTCAGTCAGTCACCTGTCCCGCATGATGTTCGGCCTGGCAGCGCTCGGCCGCTTTTACGTGCTGTTGGCAGCACTCAAAAGCCTCTTTTCTGTGACGGCGCACCTGAATAGTTGTCCTGCTGACCTCAACCAGCTGCGCAACTGTGTTCCTTGATGCTGTTGGCAGCCGGCTGGGGCTGTACACCTGCATTGCTTGCACAACAGTGGAAATCAATATCGCCCACCACACCCTTCTGCTCTTGCTGAAGGCTGCCTGGCACCGCCAGCATGTAACTACACTCAAATCTCAACAACATGGGACACTACACATGCAGCCCGACGCCAGGCAAGCGGCAAGCACGCTCAACACTAATGCCGCATACGCTTGCTCAATAAGATGCACTCTTAAGTCCAAACATTGCAGGACAACACGTACTCCTGGACTGCATCACTATCGGGAAGCAGATCAATTTTTTTCCGCACAGATGTGCATAAAGCGAAGGGAGCGCACGTCAGACCAGGGATGCTTGTTGCCCAGGATCTGCTGCGAGATGATGATGCCCGCGATTGTGCCGCCCGTCATGCCTGTGTGCACAGCGCTCTCTGTTTCCTGCTGTGGCTGGCACTGCAGCATGGGGTGTTACACATGGCCGAGTTTGTCACGTTGCCTGCACCCCAGCAGCGCTTCCACGCCCACCACCCACGCAGCCAGGACCCAGCATGCAGCACTGCGTGAATGAAACCGGAGGGCACGTATGAAAGCAGACGGCCGCACTGAGGCAGGAGGTGCCTCGAGCGGCGCGCACCCTGCCCGGAGTGGCCGGCCACGCAGTAGTAGGTGCCCTCGCCCTGCAGGTCGTTGCCGGGGTCCTGGCCGTACAGGCCAATCCGGTCCAGCGGCTTGTACACCTGCGGTCTCGCGCTCACTCATGTCGCAGCATGCCCTCACACCGCTGCAGGCGGGTGCTCTGATGCAGCTTGTTGCCATCCATGTTGTGCTCATGCATGGTGATGTCTCGCGTTGCTCACATACTCGTGTATGCGCAGGCACGCTGCATGCGGAAGTTATGCAGCGCGCGCGATGGCCAGCACATGCAGGCCAGGCGCAGCAGCAGCGGACCTTTGCATGCAGAAATGACACGCAGGCCATGACTCTCAGCACAAGCTACGTGACTGTCACTGGCGACCATCCTCCTCCTGCCAGTACCATCAAATGAATCCTCATTGCCTCTGCCGATGCATGCGCGCGCCCCTTCCCTCTCAAAGGCCTGCGCGGTGTTAGGCGCACCATGCCGGACCACTCGTAGACGCGCTTGCCGGCCTGCGGCCACCGCTTGCGCGCCCACGACTCCAGCATCCCAAAGCGGTCGTCGTACTCCTGCGGCTTGATGCCGCTGGAGTGGTCCGCGCCTGCCGCCAGCACAACACTTACTAAGCCTGACACAAGACATGCATCTGATATCCAGCTACACACGCGTGACTCTTCTTCTTTGGCTCAAAGTAATCTAAGTGAAGACAAATTTTCAGCACCATAATAACAACTATATCAGTGCATTTACGTCAGCATGGTGAAGCGCTGGCGCACCTGCAACAATCATGACTTCGCCGTACTCAGGGTGCTTCTCAGACCGGACGTACTGGTACGGACTGCACACCGCACAACACTGTTAACACTGAACCTGTGCCGGACGTGCATACCTCAGCACCGCAGCTGAGCTGCCACAGCTACTTGTGCAAAGAAACAACGAAGTATTCTGGGATCGATCAGGATGCTGGGCAAGGTACTATGCCTTTGCCTCGCATCCTACTCCTCTCAACACAGCAATACGGTATCTCAAAGACAGGGAGTGCCTCTTCATCTCCACGTCTGTGTCTGATAGTCAGATATCCGATAGTCAGACGGTCAACGACACGTCAGAGAACATGCAGTCAAGAAGCAGCGGCAGCAAGGCACTCACATGTCCGTGCTCCAGTACTGGGCGTCGGACTTGAAGGCGCCCTGCAACAGCCACGCCCCCAGGCATCGCTCAGCGCACACTTGACTACAGGCTGCACAAGCGCACAGGTACACGTGTGGGCCGCAAGCCCGCATGCATGCCGAGCACTATTCACCACGTCTAACTCTCTGCCTGTTATCACAACACCCAAATAAGACCCAGCACAACAGGCACACCAGCACAGCAAGTGCCAGCATGTCAGATCCCGCCCACTTTTTACCTCAGGCGCGCACGGGCGGACCTCCGGCATCTGCAGCCCGACGACGTAGGCGCGATTCGGGTTGAGCCGCGCGTGGATGGTCATGTTGTGGTGGATGGGCGGGTTGGTCGCCATGACCACGTTCGGCGCGGTCACCACGAACCCATCGCGCGTCCGCACCTGCCGCAAGCGGTGCAAAAAAATAACACGTCAAGGCAGCGACTCATTATCCCGCCGCCGCAAATGCATGTAGGGCGCAACGTGCGCGGCGCGCATGCTCGCATGACGCGCTTCTGATCAGCAGGATGGAGTGGCAGACATACGGCCCCGCCGTGAGGCGTTATGCAGACAAACGTGCGCTTCAGCGTGCGCAAGGCAGGGTGCTATGCTCTCCGCTGCGGCACACAGTAGACTTGGCTGCCTGACACTGGCTAGCACCACTTCTTAGCAAAGCTGGTTGCAGACACATCGGGGCAGAGGCGCCGTGCGGGCGCGCACCTCCAGGCCCTTCATCTCCCGCACGCGCGTCTCCTCAAAAATGCGCCCGCCATGCTTTGTGATCGCCTCGGCCAGGCCGTCCAGGTACTTCAGGGCGTGGAAGTTCCTGTGCGGCAATGCAGCGCACTTGCAGGTTTGCACATGCTCGTAGGAACAAACCTTGCACACAAGCCACCCTGCCTGCTGATGATAGCATGTAGATGCAAGTGATTGCAAACGCAGACATAGTGCAAAGCCATACGGGCGGCCAGCACCCGCAGCTTCCTTGCGTTCTAGATCAAACACTGTGAGCCTCAAAATGTCACATTGCTTGCCACAAGAGCAGTGGCCGCGTCACCTGTGTGCGCATGTCTCTGCCACTCATTTGCAGGTGGCAAGCGGGGCCCGCACGCGCAGCGCGGGAAGAGCAGCGCCTCGCCGATCAGGCCGGCCGCTGGGTCGTTCTCCAGGTTCACCTGCATCCGCGCACGCGCGTGCGCCTCAAATGGTGTACATGCCTCCGTCCAGGCACCAGAAGCGGCGACACCTCCGCGCAAGCTGTGATGCCTGTCCCCATGAGCGGTCCTGGCAGATGTCGAAAGAGAAGCAGAGCAAAAAAGGTGTAAAAGGTGCCTGTGTGGTCAAACTCAGGAAGTGATGCATGAGAACACCCTCATCACCAGGTAGCGCTCATGCCACAGGGCAATAATGTGCACAGCACCACACTCTGCGATTAAAACAGGACCTGCTAGCGGGGGCGGACCTTGCGAACGTCGGTGAGCCCCGCGCGCACGGCCGCGGCATGCTCCTTGTCCAGCCTCTCCGCCACCTCCGGCTCCGCCTGCTCCCCCAACAACTGGTCATTGGCTGGTCACCTAGCTGCGTTGCTGCCCTCACTTGCGAGTGTGAACATGCGCGCTGCCCAAAACGTGTCAGACTTTGCATTACAGAGTCATAAACGGGGCATGGCAGCGTCCATCTGCTCACATGTGGCGCGCAGAGTCCGCAGCAAAGCAGCAGCAGCAGATCACAAAGCGAAGATGAGTGATGCAGGCGAGCTGTACAACATGGCAGCTAGGCAATCACAAGAGCATGTCCCTGGAAGAGTCATGAAGTTTTGAGTAACAGGCAGAAGTGTCTGCTTGCATGCACACGTCATGCTTGTCGCGTGCAGCACCGTGTGCGGGAAGAGGTAGCCGTCCACGTACTGGAACTCGCAGTCGATGCCCTCCTCCTCCACTGTCTGCCCCGCAGCTCATGATCGCTGAGTTGCATATCCGTGCCACCACTCTTTCCACAGGCGGGCTTCTCAGTTGCCACATACCTTTGCCACCCAGTCGATGGACTGCCGGTGGCTCTCAGCCAGAACCTTGGATGTATCCAAGTTCCAGTCCTGCGCGCGCGGCAAGCGCCTGAAGCCCTGCTCTGCGCACTTGAGCCCGGCCACAGGACTTGCACGGCACCTGCTCCTGCTTGTGGTAGTAGTCGTCGTTCCACAGCATCAGGTGGCCGGCTGTCCGGCCAGTCTGGCTGGCGCCCCGCGCGCGCGCCTCCAACACCACCACGTTCTTGCCTGCGCAGCACCCAGGTGTTCGGCCGTTATATCACCTTACACAGCTCATACATCTGAAAGCGACAGTAAGCAGACGTGGTACAGTGGCATATGTCTACAGTTGTACACACGTGTCCTTGCAGAGGATCTTGTTGCGCGTGCGCATTTCGGCCATGCGCACCCGCCTTCACCAAGTTGTACGCAATCGACAACCCAGATATGCCCGCTCCGATGACGCAGACGTCGGCCGACAGGTTCTCCTGGAGCTTTGGGTACTTCGCGTGCTGCACACAACACAGGATGGTGTGTCGCCATGCGCATTGCAGCAGGATGCTCTTGCTCACTGGTCAGCTTTGGGCACTCTGGCGCGCACAGAACTTGATGCAGTAACCAACAAAGAGACAGCGCAAAACCCTGGTATAAACAAGATAGCGGCTGGTAAAAGGCGATGCGTGCTGACAATAGACAGGCGCATGCTCCCTCGGCCCACCTGCTTCTCCTGATCCCATACGTTGCGCGCCAAGCCTGGCAACGCGCCATTGACAGATGCTGTGTTGCGTATGCCGCTGAACCGCCTGGGCTGCGGCGCAGACTTCATGTTCGCAGCTGACCTGAAGGGCACCACTGCCGCGCGCCGTAGGACAGCACTGCCGACCGCACCACGACAGGCCAGGCAACCGCTGGGCAGAGCAAGGGCCATCATCGCGACGCAGAGGGGGACATGCAAAACAAAAACACCAAGTTGGAAACGGCTCAAACCCTTCACCTAGGAGGCTGGGCCACGTTATGTCAGTTGTGCCTGTGACATGCCAGGACAACCAGTGACGCGCTGCAGCTTTCAGGTCCGTGACCTGCCTTGACTGGCGCTTGCAGAGCGGTCGGCCGCATGGCTGAGCGCAGGTGCAAGCTTACAGCTTGGGAGTGAAGCTGGGACTGAAGCTTCCCTGTTGCAGCCACCTCGCGTGCACACTTACCAAGCTGTCCTCACGTGAGAACAGCAGAACATAGCTACCCCTCGGCGGCCACCTCGCGCGCGAGCTGCGTGAGCATCTGCGCGACCGCCTTGACGCGCTCCAGCGCGGCCGGGCGCTCGGCCGGCGCCAGGCGCGCGCCGAGCCGCGCGCCAAA
>JAABUV010007670.1_pt1 | contig 11233 bp, 14 predicted proteins | sample 5559971 | NCBI WGS metagenome assembly JAABUV01 (sample SAMN10711881, study PRJNA513362) | rock metagenome | isolation source: Antarctica rocks | place: Antarctica: Victoria Land, Knobhead nord | collected 2015-12-19
GGCCCTCGCGCGCAGGGTCGGGCGGCCCGCTCGGGACGGGGTGGCTGCGGGCGGGCCCCAGCGATGACCTGCGCAGGGGGGGCCGCCCGAGGCTGGCGCCCGTCTGCACCTGCATCTCGCGCAGCGCGAGCGCCGGCGAGGGCTCGTAGTCGCGCAGCCGCCAGCCGACGCTGCGCGCCTCAGCGCCTGGCGCCCGAAGCACAGAGCAAAGGTTTGCAAAGGCAGCCACCCAGCGAGATGAACGTCCTTCCTTTGTGCTTTAGACAGGCAGTAGGCATGCATGCAGCCACCGTTCCGGCGTCATATGCTCGGGTCCAAGGGATCCTGGTCTTCTGTGCAGGTAGGCGCGACCCTGCCAGACAAGCGTGCCGCGCAATGAAATGCAGCAGGGAGGCGCTGGGCGTTCAGGGACAGCCCAAAGGATGCCACGCATCAAGAGGACGTGCGCGCCACCGAGTGCAGGCTGTCCTGCATCGTCGGACCCCCGCCGTGCGCAGTCGACCGCGCTCGCGCCCGCAGCAGCGTGCGATGCGTTGACTGGCGTGTCGCCACCGCTGGGCGACAGGCGGCTGCGCCGGCCCAGCGCCAGCCCCAGCCCGGAGCCGGGCTGCGGTGCGGACGCAGGAGCACACGCGCTGGATGCGAGCAGCAGCGGCCCCGCTCGCTCGGGCACGCCCTCTACAGGCGTGCCCTCCTGCGGGACGCCCATTGGCAGCCTGTGTCAGGGGAGCACACGATGGCCGCACAGTGCAGCATGTAGCGTGCGCCCGTCTCGAACAGAGCGACTGGTGCAGCCACGACGCCGGGCGGCTGGGCTCAGCAAGAAGCCACATGACAGCCCCGGAGCCGTCAGCAGCCTGCAATGCTTGAGGAGCTGCGCTGCGCTTGAAGGCCAGCCGGCTAGGCGCAGGCCGCAGCCTGTCAGCCTCAGTGCGCGCGCCTGCCAGGAGCGCGCTTGCGACGCCGGCCGCCGCGCCGGCGGCGTCGTGCGCGGCAGCAGCGACCCCGCGCGCTCGGGCACGCCCTCCACCGGCGTGCCCGCAGCCCCCACCCCACTCGCTGCACGACTGGCCGACCCCGTGCGCCCCGCAGCAGCGGACGCTGGCGTTGCCGCCCGCGCCGGCACCTCCACAGCCGCAGGCTTCGGCGCGGGCGACGGCGGCAGCGGCGGCGGCGGCGGTGTGGCAGGCGGCAGCGGCGGCGCCAGCGTGAGGCTGAACACGCGCGGCGCGACCGCACGCCCCGTGCCCGCGCGCCGCTGAGCCGCCGCGTCGCGCGCCTGCCTGGACGCATCCAGCAGCCCGCGCAGCGGCGTGGCGGCCGCGCCGCTGGGCGAAGGCGCCTGCGCACTCGCGGCCGGCCATGCATACCCTGCGCGCAAAAGCCAAGCGCTTGCACTCACCCCTGTGGGCGCGGGCTTTCGTGACAGAGCAAAGGCATTGTTCACGGTGGTGCACCAGGCGTGGGTGCGCCTGCGCCTGGCGCTTCCACCGCGTCCTCAGGCAACCTGCACGTGACCAGGTGCATGTCACTACTGGTGAGGCTTGCTGTGGCAGCCCACAGGGTGGGTGACTTGCTGGATGTCAGCCCCACCGCAGGCTGAAGCGCCGCGGCAACGCAATCCGCCCGGTGCCCTGCCGCCGCGCCAGGGGCTGGGGTGTCACGCGCTCGCTGCAGAGCTCCATGGCTTCGCCCTCGTCGCCACCGGCCCCCCGCGCGGCCAGGTACTCTCTGAGATCCGCGGTCTTCGCTGCCGAGCTCTGCAGCGCTGCGTGCGTCTCTGGCATCAAGGCGGGCAGAGCGTCCTCATCCATCCCTGCGCAGCCCACTGGCTGCGCACTGAGCTCAGCACGCTGAAGCAAAGCCCTGCACGCGGCCAGCTGTCTGGCAGATAGCCTGTGATCAAGAACGAACAAACATGGTGAGCGTGTCCAGGCTACAGGGCCGGGCCGTTCACCTCCTCTCGCAGATTGCGCACCAGTTTGAACTGCGCAGGTTTAGGTGTGGGTGTAGCGAGGTTGTTACCTTGGCGTAGACGAGGCATCCTGCTGGCAGCGCGAGGGACACTTCTGAGCGGCAGAAATGTCTGGCTGCAGCATGGCTACGGCGCACCTTGTCCTGGGCCTGGTGCTCCTGTGCGGTGCGTGCTGCAGCCCGGCCTGTGCGCCACCCTTGCCGGACAAGGTGGCGCACCCGGGCTGCTGACGTGCTTTGGCCGCGCAGGCACGCAGTACCTGGCCGCGGGCAAGGTGATCAAGGAGGACTGGAACATAGCGGTCTTCCCCGACCAGGCGTACCAACCGCTCAGCGTGGCTGTCGGCGACGCGCTCAACCTGACGTGGATCAATACGCATGATGTGGTCGTCCTGCCCGCGCGTGCGCTCCCGCGGTGGTCCACTGGCAACTATATTTGGCGACATTAGCCACGCTTGGTGCTCCACGCTCATTCCACCATGCGTGATTTGTATGAGTGCGCATGGTAATTTTGCATGTGCCGTCTTCATCTGCTTGGCCTCATCCATGACTTCTCAGGGCTGCGTGATGCACTGCATGCCAAAGAAAGGAAGGCTGACGGAGTGTGGGGGCGCAGCGCTGACCCTGCCAGACAACTGCGGCAAGGCCAAGCAGGCTACGCCACTGCCCATCTCCCAGTCGGGTGCAACAAGCTCCTCAGTCGTCCACTTCCCTCAGCGGGGCGTCTTTTACGTGGCATGCTCTGTCGGCATGCACTGCTCTGCGGGGCAGCACCAGCAGATAATCGTGGAGTAGGACTGCCGGCGGCAGCGTCCGTGTGATGGTCGTAATAAGCATGTGAACCATGCAAGGTGCCCTGAGCACCGTGCTCACATGTGAGGTTCTGACGCTCCGTGCGACACATGCTTCTTTGTCACTATCTTGTACATCGCCTATGCTTCAATTGACTTGACAATTGTGGAGTGCAAAAGTGCCAGATACAGGTTGACGCTAGCACCGGACAGGAGCATGATGATCTGCTGCACCGCTTCATGATGTAAACATGACAGAACCAGGTGAGAGAAGGCATGCATGAAGTTTACGGTGGACGAGGCAACAGCAGCCTGTTGAAGCAGTCTGCAACTGATATCAGCACATCTTGCTTCCATACAATATGCACTGCTGCTCAGCACCCAGTCAGGTGGGCCTGCAACTGCCGAGCCTGGCGGCCATGGTCCCTGCAGCTTTCCAGCAGCGGGGCGCACGCCATGAGAGAGACATCTAATTGGGTAATAAAGAAGAAGGCCGAGTAGTGAGGTAGGCCAGATGAGCGCATTGTGCCATTCGTTCAAGGTCCACGCACCGCGTATGCTCTGCAACAGCCATGATACACCCCCGCAGACATAGCAGCCCGCGGCAATGCCAGACACCGATGCAGAAGCTGAGCACGCCAGCACGGCTCGCGTGCAGGTGCCTCCTATACTCCGCCTGTTAAGACGTACTGCAAAACTTGCAGTGTGCGTTTTGCACAGCTGCTAGTGACTGCTCAAACATGCCTTTCTGTGAGGAGGACATGTTTGTGGTTGCCGGACCTGACTGATACCTGGTTGTGACACCAAGGCCCACTTGGTGTTGAACGCACGGTCTGTCACGTTTGGCAGGCTGCAACGGAGCAGCTGCGCGCGGCAAGCAACGCGCTGCGTACGCGTCGCGAGCTGCGCGAAAGCAACCTACAGCCCGAGCGCCCGACGGAGACGCAGCTCAAGGCGCTGGACGCGAGCGTCAAGCGAAACACGGCGCTAGTCAGGCGGCTGCGCACGATCGGCAATGGGGGCGCAGCGCTGCTTGATGACATCCGGCGCACCAACCAGTCCAAGGCAAGGTCCACCGCTAAAGCAGTCCACACACGCACCTTGCTGGCCCTCGCACTGGTATGGCCGACTCGAGCGGGTGTGCCGTCGCGCAGTATGTCAGCGAGGCCGTGGCTGCGCTCGCGGAGGCCGGCTTCAAGGTCAAGGACATCAGCGCAGCAGTCCAGGTGACCGCCCTTTTGTCCCCGGCGTCTGCGCTGCCGCTGCTGCCAAGCCTGCCCTCCTGAGAGCGCTGTGCCCGGTTTTCAGGTGTGCTCGCTGCTGCACCAGCGCTACGCCGAGTTTGGCGCGGAGCTGTCCGCGAGCCTGCTGCACCTCTTCTCGCCGGCCGCCAAGGGCGCCGACGGTGCGGCCGCCTCGTGTGCCTCATGCAGTAGTCCGCCGCAGGCTTGCTGAGCGCTGTCGCACGCCAGACGAAAGTCAGGCGGCTGGGAGCGGGGGTGCCCGGACATCCTCCAGCCTGCCCTTCGGCTGGGTGCTCCCCACGTGCTTGGCGTGCAGTTTGTAATCCTCTAGGAGTTACGAGGACGTGCAAGTCAGGGCGCTGCAGGTCCCGGCCGTCAGCGTTACGGCCTGTCCGGATGGACACGCGCATGTCCCAAGCTCTGCGGCTTCAGTGCGCCCTGGCACGGGCCGGCAGATGACGAGCGGGGCGCGCCTGCGCGGCGGCGCATCGCGCTGCGGCTGCTGGTGGAGCTGCTGTGTGTCGGCGTGAGCCAGGACGCCGCAGGCCTGCTGGAGGTTGTCCGCGCGCTGGTGCGCGCCCCTCCCCAGTCCTGCGCCCCCCACACGCGCTCCTCACACGTTCTTCCCGCAGCACACTTCCCAGGTGCGGCGGCTTGAAGTGCGTGCAGCAGCAGCAGCCGCCTCTGCGCGCCGTGCCGGGTGGTGCGCGGCTCACAGGGCGCACACGTCGGCAGCTGCTCGGTGCCGACGCACACCACGCGGCCATTACACAGCGTGCGCACGAGCCCTGTCTGCAAAAGCGCAGTCCGCACATTGCCGCGGCATGGGGCAGGTCGCGGAGGGCGATCGGGAGGGGCCCGACGCGCACGCGGCGCTGGCGCTGGTGGCCGCCTTTGCCAAGGCCACGCGCGAGGAGCTGCTCGGCTTCCCGCCGCGGCCGCCCGCGGACCTGCCGGCCGACCTGCTGCCGGAGGTGCGTAAGCGGGGATGTCACCTCTGGTCATGCGGCCCTGCCTATGCAGCACAATTTTTTAATGCTGTGTCCGGACGGGTTCGAATGTCCCAGTATGACGCATGTCCCAGTATGATGCCGGGTTTGCTGCTCACGGCAGGGTCAGCGTACCTGCGCTGCAGCCTGTGGCGGGTCGCCGCTCTTGAGGCGGCGAACTAGGACGCCAGCGCTGTGCGTCAAGCGTTCCCATGCCGTGCGCAGGATCACGCAGGGCTGGCACGAGTAGCCCCCCGGAGCAGCGGGTGTTTGGGGGTCGCAGGTGCGTGTGACTTTGCGTGCATGCTGCGCGCAGGAGGGCGCCGCAGCGCCGCCGGCGCTGGCGGAGGCGGCCGCGGCGCTGGCCGCCGCGCAGGCGGCGTACGACGCCGAGCTGGCCGCGGCGGCCGCGCCGGCGGGCGACCTGCGCGAGCTGCTCCGGCGCGCGGTGGAGCGTGGGCTGCAGGCCGCCGCGGCGGCGCTGCAGCGCGAGCACGCCGCGCTGGGCGAGGCCGAGCGGGAGACGGCGCGCATCCTGAACCACAGGCGCGCACGGAGTGACGCACCCGCAGCAGCCTGGAATTCGTTGTCGTCTGCGGTCATGTGGTGTCACATGCACCAACCCACAAGCGCGCTTATCACTCACGTAGGATCGCGGGCACAGAGGCCCTTTGCACTGTCCGTGCCCGAAAGGATGTCCGCACTGACGCTGCGATGTCCCTGCAGGGGCGAGCTGCCAGAGGAGGCGGCTGCGGCGTACGAGCGCCAGCGGCGCGCGTTCGAGGCGCTGCAGCGTTCGGCAGCCGCGCTGGCCGAGGCGCTGGACCAGCCGCTGCCGGCGCTGCCGGAGTCCGACGTCACGCGCACGCGCGCGGCCGGCGGCGTCACGCTCGTTGCCACGCGCGTGCGTGCAGCGCGCCATGGCCTCCGAGCCTCCGTTGTAGCTCATGGCGCGGAGATGGGGTTTTGTTCCAGACACAGAGCTTGCACATGCAAGTGCAATGCTGACCTCCCCGACTCTTGCGCTGTCATGCCGCTCCACGGTACCTCAGACCCCATAGCATGACCGAGAATGCGGGGTTTCGGCGCGTGATACCAACGAGGTCTTTCTGGACCCAGGGTGCTGGTGTGCCGGCTCGCGGGGTACGCGCAGTCAGCGCCTGTCTGCCGCGCGCGTCAGCAGCGTCCGGCTCGGCCGCAGGATGCGCCCGCGACCGGCGCGGGGCTGTTCGAGGACGAGGAGGCGGCCGCATTCTACCAGTCGCTGCCGGACCTGCGCGCCGTCGTGCCGGCGGTCCTGCTGGGCGAGGCCGAGCCCGCCGGCGGCGCGGCTGCCCGCAGCACTGCCCCGCCGGGCGAGTCAGAGACCGCCGCCGCCGCGGGCGACGCCGCGGGCGACGGCAGCGCGGCTGCGGAGCAACCTGGGGACGCTGCGCCGCCTGCGTCGAAGGCGGCGCCCGCGGCAGGCACGCCAGGCGCCGGCACGGCGGGCGCCTTGCGCAGCGCCTGCACATGGAGTACTTCGACCCACGCGTCGCAGATGGCAGCGCCTGCCTGTGGTTGGCGGTCTTGTGCGCGCAATAAGCCAGCGCAAGCATACTCTCATATCACAGACGTTTGTTAGCCAAGCAATGACGTGGGATATTGCAGACACACAGCTAGCACGTAGCGGTGGCTTGTGGCATGCGTCTGCAAACCTTTGGCAGAGCGACTTGGCTACTGCCACGAGCGCCGACAGCGGCCTGCGCGCGGCAGCGGGCGACGCGCGCGCGGAGCTGGAGGCCGTGCTGGCGCGCCTGCCTTCGCTGGACAGCGCGGCGGCGTGCGACGAGCTGGCGGTCGCATTCTGCTACGTGGGCGGCAAGGCGGCGCGCCGGCGCCTGGTGGGCGCCTATGGTTTCTACTTTCTACCGTGACCAAACCAGCGGGCAATGTGTGATCGCGGGCCAGGCTGGACGCAATTGCACAGCCGTAGATTACAGCACAAGTTGGCAGAAGCAAGGAGCTGCTGCGCTCCAAGGCTGGTGTGCTCCTGCACCGCAGTGCTCGCGTAGAGCCTGGGCGTGCAGACCGTGATGCGACGCCCAAAGTGGGTGCGGCGGCCTGTCCTGGCAGGGGGGCCGCGCCGGCAGTGACAGGCGGTGCGGCGTACTGCTGCACGTCGGTGGAGGCTCAGCGCGCCCCCACTTTGATCACAGGGGTGTGTCATAGGCTCACAGGATAGAGGCTGGCCCCCCACTTTCACCACCCGCTCCCGTGCTCCGAGGCGGGACTTCACTGGCGGCCGGGCCGGCGCAGGTCCGGGCGCTGGCGGAGGCGGCGGGCGGCGCGCCGCAGCTGCTGCCGCACTACGCGCGTGTGGCGGCCACGCTCGCGCAGGTCTTCCCCGACGTCGCGCCGCCGCTGGTCCGCGCGCTGGAGGACGAGTTCGCGTCGCTGCAGGTGCACCTTTCTTCTTTAGTGCCGTTAGTGCCGGCCCCGCGGCAGGCAGCTGCCGCGGGGTGGGCAGCTTGCGCTGGAGAGTGAACTGAGGCGGACCTGTGCATAGGCGCACCAGACGGCACCTTAGAGTGCGAGCTTGCTCCGTGTAGTGGGGGCCTGTGCACGAAAGCCCTCAGCCTGAACGAGGGCCTGCCACAAAGTCCGCCGGCGGGCGTGTGTGAGCTGTGAGGGCGCGCGCCGCGGGCCCAGCGACGGCGCGCTTCGGAGCCCGGCGAGGCGCGCGAGCGGGCGCGCCGCGGCGCGCGCGCAGGCGCAGCGCGACCCCACGCAGCGCACGCTGGAGGCGCGGCTGCGCAACGCGCGCTACCTGGGCGAGCTGGCCAAGTTCCGCGCGGCGCCCTTCGGCGGCGTCTTCACCATGCTCAAGGCGCTGCTGGACGACTTTGCCGGGCACAACGTGGACGCGGCCGCCGCGCTGGTCGAGGCCGCCGGGCGCTTCCTGCTGCGGCTGCCCGAGACCGAGACGCGCATGGCCAACATGCTGGACGCGCGCGCCCGGCCTGCCTGCGGCGCCCACGTGTCTGCGCCGCCCCCTGGTGTTGAAGAATCTCCAATAATGCACGCACTGCAGATAGAAGCCTGGCAGAAACAGCCCATAAACCTTCTTAAAGAAATCCACGGGGTTGGGACCTATGCCACCCCTTGCAAGCAACTACACAGCTCTGTGTCATGCTCCGTACCAGTCTTAACAAATGGCAAGCGGAAGGCAGTTGTGCAGCAGAGGCTGCTGCTGCTTGCGCCTCCGCCTCTGTTGCGGAGCGCCGGGACAGCACGGCGCTTGAACGGGGTACGACGCGCATGCAGCGCGCGGGGAAGCGGCGCGCGCCTGCTGACGCGCCGCGCGCGCACAGGTGATGATGAAGCTGAAGAACAGCCGCAACCTGGACGCGCGGCAGACGCTGCTGCTGGACAGCGCGGCGTACGCGGCGCGCCCGCCCGAGCGGCCGGGCGCGCGCCGCAAGCGCCGCCCGCCCATGCACGAGTACATGCGCCACCTGGTGCACGAGCGGCTGACGCACGCCGAGCTAAAGCAGGCGCGCCCGGCTGGCCGCGTGCGCACAGGGGTCGTGGGCCAGGTTCGTGCGGTAGGGCGCGCGCGGCCCTCCGCACTCCTGTCTGACGGGCGGATGCAGCCATGCTCTGTGCTGTACAGGATGTGTGGCTGCGCTTGTGGAAGGCTGCTTCGCTCTGCGCCAGGCTCGCTCCGTGCCTGCATCTGATGTTATTGTTCGTTGCGGTACATCATCCATATGCTCATGTGGTGCTGTGCCATGCACGGCAGCGGTCTGGCGCATGCCTCCGGCGTGCTGCCCAGCTTGCATTCCGGCTGGTGCGTGACACCCGTTGCACAGCCGCCGACGGGCCCAGCGAGCTGCTCGGGGAGACAGCCAGGACGTCTTGCACACCGCCGAAGCCCTGTACACCCTAACCCTGTGGGGCGCAGGTGGTGCGCAAGCTGCGGCGGCTGCCCTGGGCGGCCAACGAGGCGTACCTGGTGCGCTGTCTCATAGGCGCGGCGCGCGCGCGCGTTGGCGCGGCGCCGCTGGCCGCCAGCCTGGCCGCGGGGCTGGCGCGGTACCACCCCTCGCTGGGCGTCGCGCTCGCCGACGCCGTGCTCGAGGAGGCATGCCCCGGACGCGCCGCGCCTTGCGCGGGGCGCTCTGCAGACCATGCATGCGGCCCCCTCGTCACCCTGCCTCAGCGCTGTTGTGTCACATACCACAATCATGCACAGCTGGGCATCTCAGGACTGGCTGTGCCTGCTCAGCGGACGGCGCTCTCCGCAGCAAACAGCTGGCTCAGCCCTTCACATCGGGTCTGTTGCATGCACACACGATCGGCTGCAGCGCAGCAATGGTGCAGGGGGCCAGTGCCGCATGCCCAATGGCGCAGGGGCGCCGTGCCGAGCGCCAGGACCTGGAGGGTGCGTGAGAGGGCGCAGCTCTGCCGGGCGGCAGGTGCGCGTGGGCCTGGAGACGCCGGAGGCGGGCGCGTACCAGCGGCGCGTGGCGCACATGCGGCTGCTGGGCGAGCTGTACAACTACCGCCTGCTGGACTCGCGGTGCGCCCGGCGGCCGGCCGGCGCGGCCGCACCGCCTGCTCTGCAGCTGGGGGCGCGGCAGCGCGGGCGAGCGGACTGCAGAGCGAGAGCGGAGATGACCTGTGCAGCCACAGTGCTGCTTGGGTCTCGGGAAGAAGTGCTGTGCTGTCCTGGACATGCCTGGGAGCCGACGCACTGGTGCGCGGCGGCGCCGCCAAGTCGGCGCCCCGCACGCACCGCTTTCCAGTTCAGGCAGCGCCGCGCGTCGATGACGCCCCCGCCGTCAGCGCGCGCGCCGCGCGCAGCACGGTGTTCGACACGCTGTACCTGCTGCTGGCGTTCGGGCACGAGAGCGCGGCGGCTGCCGCGCGCCTGGACCCGCCGGGCGCCACGTTCCGCATCCGCCTCGTCTGCGTGCTGCTGGGCGCGTGCGGCGGCTACTTCTGCAAGGGCGGCGCGGCGCGCCGCCTGGACCGCTTCCTCGCCTTCCTGCAGCGCTACCTGCTCGCCAAGCCGCCGCTGCCGCTGGACGTCGAGTTTGACGTGCAGGCGCGCGGGGGCGGCCCTCCCGGGGCCGCCTGCCAGAGCAGCCCCACAGCCCGGCCTGAAGCGCTCCCCTCCTTCTCCTTTGCCTACAGCGCTACCTGCTGGCCAAGCCGCCGCTGCCGCTGGACGTCGACTTCGACGTGAAGGCGCGCGGCACGCCGGCACCCCCTTCCCGTGGCCGCCTGCTCGGCATACCGGCTGCTTCTGCCAGGGCAGGGCCGCGCTGCGGCGCTGAGAACTGTGATTGCTATCTGCTGGCCAAGCTGTGAGTGCCACTGCACACTGTGCAGGCAGGTTTGCTGTGAGCGAGTTCTTCTTGGGCCACAAGTGGCTGCACTCAGCGCCTGAGCCTGCTCTGGGCAGCTTCACAGGATTCACCGGCAGGGTGTGCCTCGGGGACTAGCCCATTGCAACCCGACGGTCTGCAAAGCGACATGGCCGCTTGGGTTGCAGGACCTGCTGGAGGCGCTGCGCTGGGGGCTGGCGCGCCTCAGGGGCCAGCCCATTGTGCCCTATGATACCTAATGAAAGCCTGTGATCTCCAGAGCAATATGGCCGCTGGGGTTGCAGGACCTGCTGGAGGCGCTGCGCCCGGGCCTGGCGCGCCTGGCGACGTACGAGGAGGCCGCCGCCGCGGTGGCCGAGATCGAGGCCGCCGAGGCCGAGGCGGGCGCGGCCGGAGAGGAGAGCGACGCCAGCGAGAGCGACCCCGGCAGCGACGCGGACGGCGGTGCGCGCTGCTGCCAGGCGCCGCGGCTGCTGCAGCCCGTGTTAGCACAGGCACTGTGATTCCTTGGTGTCATGACACCCGACGTCATGGAGGGCGACCCCCGGCAGTGACGCGGACAGCGGTGCGCACTGCGGCTAGGCGCAGCTAGCTGCTGCCAGCCCTGTCACCACAAGCACTGTGACTTTCTTGGTGTCGGTAACATGCTAAGCTCCAGGGACCTTGGGTGCGCCAGGCGCGCGCGGCCGCAGAGACGCGGGCGCGCGAGGCGCGTCCGAGGCTGGCAGCGGCAAGGAGCCCGAGGACGGCGGCGAGGGCGAGGACGAGGAGGTGCGCGTGCTGCGCGGCGGCGCGCGCGCTGCGCCCGAGCGCGACGACGAGTTCGAGCGCGAGCTGGCCGCGCTGGTGCTGGAGCACCA
>JAABUV010007671.1_pt1 | contig 11233 bp, 15 predicted proteins | sample 5559971 | NCBI WGS metagenome assembly JAABUV01 (sample SAMN10711881, study PRJNA513362) | rock metagenome | isolation source: Antarctica rocks | place: Antarctica: Victoria Land, Knobhead nord | collected 2015-12-19
AGGCCGCCCTGGCAAGAACTCTTCGAGCAATGGATGCAGTTCGTGCCGACCGCCTACCCTGGCCTTTCACAGGATGCGCGGCGGCGACAGAGTTGCTGCGGCTGCGTATCCACCAGGTCAAGAAGGCTTCCGATTGACCGTTGGGTTAACCCAAGGGCACGGTGAGACCTGCATAAAAGAAGTTATGGGTAGCATTTTCATTTTGCTCCTGACAACCTTCGCGGAAGCCGGCAAGGTTTTGCGGAGCCGCATGGACCTCTATAGAGTTATAGAACTGGAATGATGGCTCTAAACGGCTTCCATCCGAAAACCGAAGATGTCGCTGAGTGGCTTGTTGCTTTCGAAGCCGCCGCTAAGAGCGCTTCTGTAGCAGATAGAGCTGAGACGTGTCTTGTGTGCGAGAAGATCTGCAATAAGTAGCATGCGCTGCGACATGCCTCGTATTTCATTCCTCGGCGTTGGTTTTCCCTTGATCGAGGTATTCTGCAAGACGCGTAATGTGTACTGTGAGCTGACTGCCGCGCCCGTAGTGAAGCAAATCGCGGCTTCGCAATTTGCTCATTGTGACGCTCACGTGAGGCCTGGTCATTGCCGCCATGCGCGCCAGTTCGTCATGGCCAATGGCGAGCTTCCTCTGACCTTTCCACCGTGCACTCTCCCCGCCCACTGACTCGGCTAACTGAAGCAGCAATTTTCCCAGACGCGCTTCGGCTCCGCGATGTGAAAGAACCTCAATGCGGCTTTCGGCATCCGCCAGCCTTTTGCAAAACGTGAACGTAAACGCTTCGAGTGCGTCCTGGTCTTGTCTCAAATAAGTCAGGAATTCTGGCAGGTCCATTCGGAACACCTCGGAATCCACAACTGCCTGGGCGCAATTCTCCCGCGGTTTGTTCCGCAGCGAGCAAAAACAGAGCTCGCCAAAGAGCTCGCCGGGGTGAACAATCCGCACGATTACTTCGCAGCCGGCAGAGTCGTTGAGCAAAATGGCCACTTGGCCCCGCTTCACAAAGTAGACGTCATGCCTCGCTGTACCGGAGGTCCAAAGGAAATCGCCCTTAGTGACATGATGGGATGGTCCAAGTGCCTGCTCCGGAGGCAGACTGTCGTACACGAGTCCCGTCAAAGTGCGGCAATCCTGATGACTTCTTAGACGTGGGTTGTTGCCTTGATCTTCGAGCTGGCGAGCCAGGACCATACGTTCTTTCTTGCTGCTGAATGAGGGGGCACACACCGTAGTGGCTTATGCGGCCCGGGATGCAAGGAGCGCCTCGCCAGCAGTCCAGATCGAGGCCCCAAGCAAAACGAGATCCTTGATCACGAACTGACCTACATTGGCGGAGAGCACGGGAAAAGAGTAGCCCGGAGCAATCACGCCGGGAGTGGAGAATAGAAGGCTAAGGGTGATCAGAAACATCAACGCAGCTGCCATGCTGCCAAGTGCCGACAAGCGTGCATTGACGGCCCGCAGCAAGACCAGTAAGCCGACGATTATCTCGATAGTCCCGAGCAGCCGGGCAACGCCGACAAGCCCAAAGGCGTGATAAGCCCATGCGAGGAAGGGACTATTCATTACGAGCGGCTCGATGCCCTTGGCCTCATACATGGTGAATTTCAAGCCGCCGATCCACAGCAAGATGAGAACCAACCCGTAGCGCAGTACGATGGTGCCAGCTCGTTCCAAGCGAATGCCAAAATTTTTGGAATCCAAAGCTGTCGTTTCCATGTTGTCTCCTTGTATGCATACACTAGATCCCGCGCCGCCGAGCAGGACCGATATTCGGTGGACTGCGGCGCGGGTCGCGACGTTCTTTCTGTCGAAGCTTCTGTAAAACAAGCTGTGAGGTGAGTGGCCCAACACTGGAGCATTAACGCTCACGCGAAGTGGCCGAGGGACACTATCCCTAGTAAGCGGCCAGACCGGAAGCGCCATTGGAAGCCGGAAGTCCGCCCCCGACTCCAAAGACACCAAGTGCCCCCAGATTACCGTCCTCCTTGACGAGGAAAGCAGATATGCCGCCGGTACCTCGAAGAAGGTTGTAGAGGTAATGGCTGCCACGGCTGAAGGCGAGGTCGGTCGGCTGGCTCTTAAGCCCTTGGAAAGCCTCTGACCCGCTGATCAAAGTAACGCTTCCGTTGGGGCTCAGCCGGTAGCTAGAAATTGTGCCACTGACGAAGTTAGCTGTATAGGCATACTGCTGATTTTCTGTGATCACAATCCAGCACCCATCCGTCTGATCGTTTTTGGCCGAGCCAGTAATCGGCGTAAGGTGGCCGCCTGGTTCATCCACGTCATAGGACGACACGCCGGCGTTGTTGAAGACAGGAAGCCCGGATTCAATTACCAAGAGCCGGCCATCCTTACGAAATGCTTCCGCAAAAGGGCGTCTGCCAAAAGACCGATTCGCGATCGGATCGCTCGGAAGCCCATCAGCGCCGACATGGAAAACATCAATCGTAGGCCCGATCGTGCTGTCCACTTTCTGAGTTACCGTAAGCAATTTTCCGTCAGGGCTAAACCGAACTTCTCCCGGAACCGCGATTGGCGAACTCAACGCTTTCGTTGAGTTGGGCAAAGGTGTCAGCGTACCTTCGTCACCAATTCTGAAGCCGGTAATTTGATTACCTGCCACCGAACCGTCCAGCACGTAAAGCAAGTTTCCGAAGATGGTCAGACTCAATGGCTGATCTCCGGCGTATACCTTCTGCACCAACTCCAGTTCACTCCCCTCCACCTCAAACACGCTCACGTTGTCGCTGCCTGGATTGCAGGCATAAAGATAACGATGGTTAGGGCTGAGCTGGAGGCCGCCCTGGGTGTCGAAATCGACGCCGATGCCGTGGCCACCAGTAGAGTAACGGCCCGTCTCAGTCAGCGTACCGTCAGAAGCGCGCCTGAATGCGATTACTTCGTTGTTCCCAGCGCGGTTGGTCATGGCAAAAACAGCGCCGGGAGCGGGTCTTTGGCTAATCGCTGGAACGACGCCAGCCACGAGTAGCAAAGACGGTAGGACGATACGTGAAGTGAATCCCATGTTGTTCTCCGTTCAAAGATTGATAGGGATCTGATCGAACGCAATCCGTTCGGCTCTTTTCCCATCCCAACCATAAGCGAGCCGTGCAAAAATCTTACGTTCGCATGCGAACGTCATTTCTGAGGGCTTCGTTTGCGAACCCAGAGGTCGCCCACACCTCCAACGTCTATGCTGAACTCCCTAGGAATTAGAGGCCGAGTCCCAATCCGTAGCCGTGTTCGTGCTTCGGCGCGATCTCCTGCTGCGGTGACTGGATGGACTGATCCTGCTTGTGCTGCGGCGTGTGGGCGCTCTCGCGGGAGACCTCGTGGCCCAGAGCGGCGGGCAGCTTCTCGCGGTCGTTGGTGAAGAGCTGCGCATCGTGCGCTCCGCGCGAGATGGCGACATAGGCCATGCGGTTGTTGAGCAGGTCCTTCGCGCCCAGCTCCGTATCCACATGCACCAACACCCGTTCGGCGGTCTGCCCCTGGCTGGAGTGGCTGGTCACGGCATAGCCGTGATCGAGATGCGGATGCCTGGCCGGATCGAGCTGCACGGAGCGGCCATCGTCCATGCGAAGCGACATTCGGCCTTCGGTGATGCTCTGAACCGTTCCCGTCTCGCGGTTCGCAACTTTCAGGTCGTTCGCAGGCGCGGTGAACTGGATGCGGTCGCCCACGGAAAAGCCACGTTGTTCCTCGCGGTAGACCGAAACTCCCTGCTGCCGGTGCGGGTCGTAAGTCCGCTCCGTGCCGTCCTTCAGCGCCACCGTAATCCGGTTGTGCGGAGCGTCGATGCCCACCACGCGGGCGTACTCGCCTTTACCGATGCCGGTCTCCTTCGATGCCCGACTGTAGCGCAGCACATCATTCACCTCGTACCGCTCGGCCCATGTGCGGGCCGCTCCGGTGAGGTCCTGGCGTGGCACCAGCGTTTCGACCCGATGCGCGATCTGGCGTTGAAGGCGGCGCGGCAGCGTGTGGCGGACCCGATGGAGCTGCTGTTAGCCGAGCAGTCGGCGACCCGGTACATGCTCCTGAATCTCTTCCATGCGACCGCCCAGGCGAATGCGGAAGGGAAGCACTTGCTGGCCGAATCCGTGCTCAGAATCCGCGATCAGGCGAACGCCCGGAAGCTGGCCGACGCCCGCAAGATGCTCGAAAGTTTCCATGCCCAGGAGGGGCAAGACGGGGGCCAGCCGTGAGCCGTCCGATGCGATTTCCGAGTCGCGGCGGGAGGGTGTTGCTGCTCCTGAGGCGGGGAGAACCAGCAGGAATGGCCCCAGGGTGATCCCGAACAGGCTCCAGCTTGGCTCGGAGTACACCGTAGGCCTCGGCTTCGTCGCGTCCCCACGGCAGAACATGGATGCTGGCCAGAAATCCATCCATCAGAGCTTTCAGAGCCGTAGCTTCCGGCCTCTTGGCGAGACCGTAGCGGATCTCGGCTTCGGTGATCGCAGAGATACAAGCTACCTCATCGTCCTTCAGACCGAGCAGCCGGGTGCGAGCAGCGGAAGACCGGCCCTTGGCGATGTAGCTGACCATGTTGGTGTCCAGCAGGATAAGTAAGCGTCACAGCTCCGGCCGCTCCTGCGGGGGACGCTGATCCCGTTCGGAAGGTGCCAGAAAGTCCTCGGGTACACCCAGCTGGTCGAGCGCGGCGAGTATCTGTTTCAGGCTACCCGGGCTCTGCGACAGAATGACATCGCCGTTCCTCTGGTCGCGCCGGATGTAGACCTCGTTGCTGGTGAAACGATACTGTGCCGGGATGCGCACCGCCTGGCTCCTTCCACTCATGAACACCTTGGCTTTTTCGAGCTGTGCCATTGCGTCACCCCCTGATATATACCGTGCTATTATACGGCCCCGGATGTCAAGACAGGCGTACGCTGGATGCGGTCGGAAACAGGAAGTACATTATGAATTCAGGGAAGCAAGCCGGCTCGCAACCTGCATCGTCATCTGGACTTTTTGCGCTGTCCCCGGGTAACTGAAAGCTCACTGTCCGAGTGGCGCGTCATCCGCTTATCTACTGGAAGACGCCTTTCTCAACGCCTTCGCTGTCGCTATGGCAGTCTCGGTCGAGAGCGGCTGCTCTCGGATCGTCATCACTTGTTTTGCGCAGTCGCGGGCGATAACAGACGGGCGTGGTCGAAGGGTTATGACACTTGACGTCGCGACAACAAACTCAGCTCGTCATTTTCCGAAGCGAAACTCCTAACAGCATCACTTCATGCATCCGTTCGGCAGCACATTCGATAGCCCCTCGAGCTCTTGATCCCGTCTACTCACCCAGACCCAAGAATCCCGTTAGCCGCATGCGCATACGAGGCGCCAACCGCGATTACCAGCACTAAAACCCCCACGCCTGTCCAGATTGCGATCTTCGCTCCTTTCGACAGACCAGGCCCCTGCACCTCGCGCACGTTCGCGAACGGAACCTCGACCACTGGCTTCGAACCCACCTGCATCCCGAAGGAATCCTCACCCATCGACACGATCTTTCCCCGCAGAACTGTGCCGTCTGCCTCATGCACCTTGACCCCTTTCCCCACGCCCCGCGCCGCAATCTGCTGCTTCGCACTCGCCGCGTCAGGACTCGACGTCGCAAACGCCGCGCTCTCGGTCACAAACGTCAGCGCCAGCAGGAGGGCTGTCGCTCGGCTAAGTCGCAGCATGATCCGCATTGATTTCTCGCAGTCCTGAAAGGGATGGAGAACATGGCCCGACAGCGAACAGCAGACGCCGACCAAACTAGCGATCAGCAGCGCCCATGTCAATCCTTTTACCGCACCCTCTTCTTGTTGGTCGCCTGCACCGGATCGAAGCCCGCACAGCAGGGTCAGCATGCCATCATGAACCTGCTCTCAAACGGAGACTACTCATGCGCCTCAACCCACCCACCCTCCCATCCCTCACCCTGCTCTCCGTTCTCACAGTCGCCTCTGCAGCCGCCCAAATCTCGCCCCCGTCCTGGGGAGATCATCAGTCTCTTTGTAGCCGATGAGAATGTAAACGCCGGCTCGCGAGAATTCGCAGGGATCTGGAGCAGTCGGCGCAAGGCTGGTAGCAGGCAGTGAAGGTCGAGGACGAGGTCCTCGAGCAGATCGGCTACTTCATCGATTGACCGGTTTGCTTCAGGGTGGCTTCAGGCGTGTTTAGAGGACGTCTTCCCTGCCCCGATCGCTTGTGGGGCCGCCACGGTCCAGTCTGCAGCGCTAGCCTATGCCACAATGCAGCCCGAGGCCTCACCTCAGGAGCTCAACCCACTCCACCCCTCAACAGGTAGGTCTTTGCTGTTGTCGTTGTTTTTTGTGAGGGGGGAGGTTTGGAGGGGCGCAGCGCCCTCCAGAGGAGAGGTGAGCGAATGCGAGCTCGTCTGCCCCGTAAGGGGCAGACTGTTTGGTCTTTGTTGTGGAGTTCTCAACATTTGCGCGTTGAGTACATCCTGCTACTTTCCTGTTTCTTCCTGTAACTTCCTGTCTCTTATTAAGGAAGCCCGGAGGTACGACAAATCTTGCCCGGAGGTACGAAATCAGCAGCCCGGAAGTACGATTTCCGAGCCCGGAAGTACGAAATGACGGACGATTATTTTCCTGATGTGAATCACTCCGCAAACCCTTTTCTTTCAGCCTATATAACCGCCAAGCAGCCCGGAGGTACGACGGCTTTCTTCACACCCCTTTCTCCAGGAAAGGCAGTTTCTTACCGATTTTGTGAGTAAAGTCTTTATTTTCAGTGTGGGGACCTGATTTCCAGCCCGGAGTACGACATTGTCGAGGTCCGCCTTCACCTCTGAAGAGTGCATACTTGAAAACTGCAATAAGCCCTTTTCCTTCAACAACTAGTCATCTAATTTAGCCCGGAGGTACGATGGGGGCTGTATGCATGTAAAACCCCGCGTTTGCAGGGCTTTAAGGGGACGAAGATCTCATCGAAGTAGCCTGTTAGTACGATCAGGAAAGGGTTTTAGTGCTTCTTTGGGTATGAACTGCTCCCGTAATGAGGTGTCGATTCCCTTTTGGTGGGGCGATCCATAGTCCGTCTGATCGAGCATCTCCCTGAAACTCAGGCCAAACGGTCTTGAGCATGCGGATGGCGTCAGCAAAGCGAACCCGAATGCGAGATGAAGTCTTATCGTCCTGCCAGAGCTGCTCCCGTAGAGCTGCCCATGGAATCAGGCTAGGTCTGTTGGCAGAAAAGCTGCGCCAATGAAGGAAGAGGATGTAATCCTGCATTTGGGGCTTCCTGTCGAGAGCTCGCAGGATCTCCCATGGGAACGGAACGTGGTTGCGATTGATCTCTTCGAAGAAAGCCTCACCAAAGCGCACGCTTTACGACGCGGTAAAGAGTGGGCACATCGGCGGTGCGGGACTTGATGTGCTGGAAGATGAGCCAGTGCAGGAAGATAACCCGCTGCTGACGTTGCCGCAGGTGTTTGTGACTCCACATGTGGCAGGGCAGACGGACCTGACGATTGAGGGGACGGCGGCGTACATCATCGAGGTGATTGGAAAACTGAAGGCGGGAGAACAGATTGCGTCGGCGCTGAACGAACCAAAGATGCCGAGGAGGGTGCTGGGAAGGAGGTAAGTATCCTCCGAGGTTGCTGTAGCTTTCCGGACTGATCGGCAGCTTCGCTGCGCCACTCCTCTACTTTGTTAAGTCCAACGGCAGGAGTAAGGAGGGCTGTATCACTCGAGCCAGAACGTGTGAGCTCCATACCCGCAGATTGCTTCTTCACCGTCGCGCGTATACCGACAGCCAAGCGGTATATGGCGTATCTGGTAGCACGAGCGGCATACCCGTCTCCTAAAGCATCACTTCTCGCCATATCAACTCTGCTTTGTCAGTCATCTGGGAGTGCTGTCATGCAAGGCGTAGTGAAGTCCGTTAGCTGCGATGCGACACACGGCTTCAGCAAGCCGATCAAACCCAGCATTCGGCTAATCGCGGGGCTAGGTGTAGAAGGTGATGCACATATGGGAACTACTGTGAAGCATCGCTGGGATGCCCTGAAAGACCCGACCCGGCCGAACTTGCGGCAAGTCCACTTGCTCCAGGGAGAACTCTTCGAAGAGCTGTCTCGTTCCGGATTTTCAGTTCTACCAGGCCAAATGGGTGAAAATGTGACCACGCGGGGGATTGATCTTCTTTCCCTCCCAGTGGGAACGCTCCTGGCGTTGGGAAACGAAGCCGTGGTCGCTGTGACAGGTCTCCGCAGCCCGTGTGGCCAGATCAACAGCTTTCAACCCGGCTTGTTAAACGCAGTCGTGGATCGAGCGGAGGACGGCACGCTCGTGCGTAAGGCCGGCATTATGGCCGTCGTAAAGACCTCCGGTGAAGTAAAGCCGGAAGACTCTATTCACGTTACGCTCCCGCCTGAACCTCACAAACGTCTCGAACCTGTGTAGGCAGTGGTTTGCTGCATTGGCCGCATGGCGTTGACCGTCTCTTGGCCAGACGCCGAAAAGCTCCAGGGGATGAAGCATCGGGGATATGGCACTTAGTAACACCGCGCAAGAGTGGGAAGCTGGTCGTGAGCGGCATCATATTCAAGAGTCTGCTGTGACCCGCAAGTCGCGTTCGATGGAGTTCTGGCTGTTCGATGGAGTTCTGACTGATTGACTGCGCAGTAAAGCATGCGAAGCTCACGGGTGAGATCCACCAGAGGGTAGCTTCCAACTTGACATCTGGCTCAAAGTCCGAAGCGGGAGCCGCTCCGCCCATGAATTCATGAATGAGCATCTCATCATGGGTAGGCTGGTGACGGATTGCATCAGGAGGAGAAATGGCGACAACCCCGGATATCACAGGTGGCTTTGATTGTGAAGAATCGCGGATACCTCAGCTAAAACCAATTGAGGAGAGTCTACAGAAGCTCGTCCACAAAGCCTTCGCTAGTGGGGGTGAACGAGGGCAAGCAGTTAAGAATTTCCTGAACGGCACCTGGATTGGCGAGCCGCTCCACGTGATACTCACGGACATCCCTATCGGGGCCTGGACTGTCGCGCTTGTATTCGATGGCCTCGACTTGATGAGCAACAAGCGCGAGTTTGCCACGGCCGCCGATGCGTCGATTGGCATAGGGTTGGTAGGCGCCGCAGGTGCGGCTGTAACCGGTATGACCGATTGGCAAGATGCTGACGCGCCCGCTCGCCGTCTCGGGATGATTCACGGGCTGCTGAATGTGACTGCTACAGCGCTCTTTGCGACCTCTCTCGTTCTCCGCAAGCGGAAGTCGCGGACGAGTGGACGCATCTTGGCTGGACTGGGATACGGAGTGATGACATATGCGGCGCATCTCGGCGGAAAGATGGTGTACGAGTACAGAGTTGGTGTTGATCGAACCGATGGCGAGGCATTCCCCCCGGACTTTGTCCCTGTGATGCCCGAGGCCGACCTGGCGGAGGCTAAGCCAACCCGTGCCGAACACGATGGTGTGCCAATCCTGCTGGTTCGCCGTGGGAACCAGATCTTCGCTCTGGCAGAGACGTGCTCTCATTTCAGCGGACCGCTTTCGGAAGGTAAGCTTGTCGGCGACAGCATTGTTTGCCCATGGCATGCCTCCAGGTTCGCGCTGGAAGATGGTCGAGTGCTCGATGGACCGGCCGTCCATCCTCAACCGTGTCTCCAGGTCCGCGTTCAGAACGGGCAAATAAAGGTCCGTAAGCCTCTCTGCGATGTTGCAAAGCCAACGCCGCCTGCAACCGCAGGAATAGCAGCCGCAGGCCAACCTGCGTAACGGAGTCTGGAATGATTCAAACTGGAGCGGGCATACGACGTCGAGAGCAGCAAGGATGGCACACGGTTCTGGTCGAGAGACTGTGGCCCAGAGGAGTGAAGAAGAGCACGCTCAAGATTGAGAGTTGGCTCAAAGATGTCGCTCCAAGCACGAAGCTGCGGAAATGGTTCAGTCACGATCCAGCAAAATGGGAAGAATTCCGCAGACGCTACTTCGCCGAACTGAACACTAACCCCGATGCCTGGCAACCGCTCCTCGTGGCTGCTCGCCACGGAACGGTAACCCTCGTGTACAGCTCGCATGACACGGAGCACAACAACGCGGTGGCCCTCGAAGAGTTTTCGAAACATCACCTGCATGCGAAGCCCTCTTCGTAGAGATCAGCAGGCGTAGCTTGGTTTCAGAGTAAGCAAGAAGGAGAGACGTATGAATCCGACTCAGCAGCTGCACGACCTCGGCCAGAGCCTCTGGCTTGATAACATCACGCGCGGGCTTCTGACGAGTGAACGCTTGGCCGCTACATCGACGAACTTTCGATCACTGGCCTCACGTCTAATCCTACGGTCTTCGACCATGCAATCAAGAACTCAACCTCTTATGATGGCGCCATCCGCCAGAAGACAAAGAAAGACATGGCAGGCGAGGACCTCTTCTTTGAGTTAGCGATAGAGGACTTAAGGCAAGCCGCCGATCTCTTTCGCCCGGTTTACGATCGGACCGGTGGTGCCGACGAGGTAGACCTGCGAACGCGTCATTTGCGATTCGACATCGGCCTGCTCGCGAATTGTCTTATTCGGCGACCAAGTGGCTGGCGGCCGATTTTTCGATAGCTGGTTTGTCGGTGGGCTATTTGTCAGAGTGATTTTTAGCCGCTGAATCCTTAACCCGGTTTTCCGTTCCATTACAACTCAGATCCCATGTTGTGCGCGCCATCATGAACGGTCACGCCGGCGAGGTGATTGACCTGGCACAAACAAATCTGTTCCGCTGACGGGGCAGGTACCGACGAGCAGTACGCCCGATTAAAACGTTAGACTCCTATTCATGCCCATCGACCGAGACCAACTACTCTCCCTCTGGAAGCTCGAAGAGCTGCCAGCCTGTGACGTCGGCATGGAGTTGGTGAAGGCTTTCCTGGAGTCCTGCGGCCGAGCCGTCGACACGATCCAAACCGCCAACTCCAACGCAAGTATTGCGTCTGTCCTGGCTCACTGGAAAGAGTTAGTCGCTCACTCCGACGTGTGCGACAAGTGCAATGAGGTGTAGGCCGTGGAGCCTCGACGAATGTTAGGCTCTCCGCTTGGACACAGGCCGTGGGGACCACCCACTGCGGAGCCAGTTGTACGGTCATCTAGTGTGCTGTCCCAGAGATAACTGGTAAAACACTTGAAGTTGGGTTAACCTCGGTCATGCTCACTGGCCGACCGAAGGCGTCGTTGGAGTTGAGTGCGGAGGAAGCGGATGAGTTGCGTGGCTTC
>JAABUV010007674.1_pt1 | contig 11224 bp, 8 predicted proteins | sample 5559971 | NCBI WGS metagenome assembly JAABUV01 (sample SAMN10711881, study PRJNA513362) | rock metagenome | isolation source: Antarctica rocks | place: Antarctica: Victoria Land, Knobhead nord | collected 2015-12-19
AGCTGCACCGCGCGGCCGCCCCACTCGAAGCTGGCGGCGACCGAGTCGCGCGTCAGGCCCGGCTCCGGCCCCGTCAGCCAGCGCGCGCGGCCCAGCAGGCGGTTGGCCAGCGTGGACTTGCCCTGCGTGCCGCGCCGGCCTCAGCGCCCCGCTTGGCGCGCGCGCGCCCCGACACGCTGCCACAGAGACTTCTGGACCGCCGGCGCGCGCGCACCACGTTGGGCAGGCCCACGATGGCCATCTTGAGCGCGGCGGGCTCAGCTGCGGCCGCCGCGGCTTCCGTTTCGCCGCCAGGGCCCTGCGCGGCCTCCTGCAGGCCGGACTCCGCGGCGCCGCTGGCCTGCGCCGCGGCGGCGGCTGCCTGCCGCGCCCGGCCGGCGCTGTCGACCAGCGGCTGCAGCGCGCCGTACAGGTCGACCCAGCCCTCGCCTGCAATCGCTCCAGGGCGTGGCGTGCGGCGGACGTGCGGCAGGGCGCTACTGCGGCTTGGGCAGGCTAGGGGCAGGCCCGGCGCGGCGCCGCACCGGTCTCGGCGGAGATGAGCGTCGGCACGCCCAGGCCCAGGCGCGTCGCCTCGGCCGCAAAGTCGTCTGCGCGCGGCGCGCCGTCAGCGCGGCCGGCGGGGCGCCCCGCCCCGTCGGGCAGCAGCCGGGACGCACCGAGCGCGCCGGCCGCGCCGCGGCCCTCCGCCTTGTTGCCCACCAGCAGCACGCGCGCCGGGTTGTGCGCCCGCAGCCAGGCGGCGAGCGTGTGGTCGCCGGGCAGCACGCCCGAGCGCGCGTCCAGGACGAAGAGCACCGCATCGCTGCGCTGCAGCACGCTGGCGGTGATGCCGGCCGTCCGCGCCTGGATGCTGCCCTGCTCGGGCTGCGGCTCCAGGCCTGGCGCGTGCGCGCACAGCCGCACGGTCACGGCGGGCCCGGCCCGCCGCGGCACCAGCCTCAGGAACGGGAAACGCGGGCGCGCCCGAGGTGTCAACGGCCACAAAGTGCAGGTCGCCCAGGTGCGCGGTGCCCTCGCGCCAGTCCCGCGTCACGTGCGTCTCCGGCGTGTTGTACACCTGCGCGGCCGCCGGCCCTGCTGGTGCGGCTGCTGGCGCGGGTGGGGTAGGCGCACGAGTGGAGATTGCGAGCGCAGCGGCGCGCACCAGCGCGAGCTTGCGGCCCACAAGCCGGTTGAAGATGGCGGACTTGCCGACGTTGGGCCGCCCGGCTATGGCCACCTGCCGCGGCCGGCCCCTGAGCGTGCAGCGCCCCTGCCCGGCCCGGACCTCACACGGGCCCGGGCGCGCCGCGCACCACCGGCAGTAGCTCTGGGTCGACGGGCTGCTTTCGCCCCTGGCTCGCAAAGTGTCGCGCTGCCGCCGCTGCTGGCTGCGCCGGGAGGGGGTGCAGCGCTGCGCTCGAACCTGGGGGCGCGAGCGGCGATGCGGCCACCGACAGGTATGCAACCTGGGGTGCTGCGCTGCAGGTCCGGAGCTGGGGCAGCAGGCGGCGTGCGGCGGCCCGCACCAGGCTCATCAGCTGCTCGCAGGCTTTGGAAGTGGTGCTTATTGCTGAGGAGGGAGGCTCTTGCAGAGGGCATGATGTGTTTTACAGGGCTACACCAGGCCTTGTGCGTTGCACATCGGCGTCCTAGGACAGGCCTCAAGCGCAGCCGCGTCACAAGCCACCCCCAGTCCTGGCAACACTCTGGCAGCGCGCCACCGCGCGGCCGAGCCCCGCTCCCCCGCATATCCAATACAGCTGTTGTACAGCGCCGACGCGCGAGCCGCTCACAGCTCCCGCGCCGCGTCCGCGCAGCCCCAGGAGAGGCAGAAGAGATCGAAGAGGCTGAACTTGCAGGAGCAGGTCGAGCCGTGCTCGCACTCGGACCAGCCGAAGAAGCCGCAGACCTCGGGCGCGTTCTGCCGCGGCCGCAATAGGGTTAGGTCGTCAGGCGCGGCGCGGGGCGCCCCGCGGGCGCGGATGCGCGGCGAGCCAGGGCGGGCCGCAGCGGGCGGCGCGGCGCGGGCGCGGCGCGCCTTGGGGTTGGGCGAGCTCTTGGTCGGGTAGGAGGCGGCCATGGCGATGCCCAGGTGGCCCTCCTTGGCGGCCACATTGCGCACCATGCGGAAGTAGCCGGCCTCGCCCCAGCCCGCGCCCCAGCTGTTCTTGACCAGCCAGTAGGGCGCGCCCGCCTCGTCCTGCCGGTCGCGCGCCCGGCGCTCGCACGGCAGCCCCACACGGCCTGCCCGGCGCCCGGCAGCGAGGGCGCGGCCGCGGCGGGCGCACCTCGTCCAGGCCGACGGCGAGCACGCCGTGGTTGAGCCCGGTGCACGAGGCGCCGCCGAAGACGCCGCCCGAGTAGAACTGCAGCGAAGGGCTGGCGCAGATAGCGACCGAGACGGGCTGGTTGGCGACGGCCTTGGCCAGCGCGGCCTCGCTGTTGACCGGCACGTCCTGGCGGCAGCAGGGCTAGGGTTAGCATAGGGCGCCGGGGCGCAACGGCGAGGCGCGGCCGGCGCGGCCAAATACCATGCGCCCATCCTGCCAGGCGCGGGCCGCGCCTCATAGCCGTCGATGCTGACGACGGTGCGGCCCTCGCGCAGCTTGTTGCAGATGGTGCCGACGGACCAGTACTTGTAGTCCTTCTCCGTGTCCAGGCCGCCGTTCTTCAGGATGTACTCTGCGCGGCAGGCGCACGCTCAGCGCGGCTGCGCGCGCACACCTGGAAGCCTGACGCACGACGCGCGATTGTTCAGCGCCGCGCACCAAACGCGTAGTCCATGAGCCCGCCGCCGCAGCCCTGGTCCTTCTCCGTGTCGCAGTCCACCAGCTCCTGCTCGCTCAGCGACACCAGCTCGCCCGTCTCCAGGAAGTTGACGCCCTCCACGGAGCCTGCGCGCGCGCGCCGGCCGGCGTGGGCCGGCCGCTCCACAAGACACCCACCAGGGCGCGCCGCGCGGCGGGGTGGCCGGCCGCACCTGTGGCCGAGAACGCCCAGCACCTGCGGCGCAGGCGGCCGAGCTCAGCGCGGCTCGCGCGGCGGGCCACGGCGGGCTCGCGGGGGGCGGGCGGAGTGGGGCGCACGATCCGCAGGCGAGCTGGTTCTTGACCTCCGTGACGGCGCCGCGCTTCACCTGCGCGCGCGCACAGGCGCGCTCGCACCCGCGCCGCAGCGCGCAGCCACACAAGCAGCCGAAGCGCGCAGCCACACAAGCGGCCGCAGCGCGGCTACACGAGCGGTGCATGCTGCCGGCGGGCGCCGCACCCAGTCCACGCTCTTGGGCACGGCAGAGTTGGCGTAGCGGAAGTTGGCCCCGCCCGCCCTGCGCACGCCCCTTGCATGAACGCCCGCCGTCGCGCGACCAGATCGCGCGGGCGCCGGCGCGCTGGGCCACGCACCGGTAGCTGCCATTGGCCAGGGGCAGCAGGCCCAGGTACGTCGAGCTGAACTCCTCGAACGTGAGGTCAGCAAAGTGGTTGAGGCCGAGCGTGAAGCCGGCGGCCTGGCCGTCATGCTGGGCGACGAAGTCCGCATTAGCGCGGAAGACAGCGAGGCGCTCCGCAAACTTGTGCGGCGCGTACGCCTTGCCGTGCGCTGACAGGAAGGCCCTGAAGGCCTGCTCTGGGTTCTCCTGCAGCCGCGTGCGGCCCGTCAGCGGCAGGCGGCGCCAGGCACGCTCTGTACAGCGCACAGGCCGGCCCGCGGGCTACCTGCACGGCGGCCAGGCTGTAGGCTGCAGCAGACTGGTCGCTGATTGCGTGCTCGCTGAGCTGGGGCACGCCAGCTGCCAGGCCCCCAGCCACGCAGGCGAGGACGCATACACACGCCGCCAGCGCCGCCCGCGTCATGTCTGCTCCTGCGCTGAAGGTTCCCCTGCTCACTCAACAACTCTGTAATCCAACTCTGCCCAACTCTATCACCGATCTGGTCTCTTCTTTTCTGAGACAACTATCTCCGCCCACGGACTGAGTCACGCTCGCTCTGAATAGGCTCCACGAGGGCCGAGGGCAGAGTACAGCCTGGCCACACGGCGCAACAGACGACAGATAGCTAAACAGCAGAGGGGCGCTGTGTGTGCGCTGCCTTGCCAAGACAGGCCCTGCGCGGCGCACGTGATGGCAAACACCGCGCTCGTGATACTTTGCCTGGCACTAGCCGGCGCGGCGGCGTGCAATGCCGCTGCAAGTGCATCCCGTTTGGTTATGAAGCCGCTGGACTTGCGCGCGGCTCGCGGGCAGGCTGATGGGCTCCCGCGCGATGTGCATGGAGCCCCAGAGCAGTTCTCCGGGTACTTCCAGGTGCGCCGTGGCAGCGCCTGCCCTGCCATATGCATGTGGCGGCCTGACCGGAGCTTGGTGCTGCAGCACGCGGAAGCATGCATGCCAGTTGTGCTAGCTGCCGGCTGCTCATCTGCTCCTTCGCATGAAGCGTACACTGACAACCTGCTCGCCTCGTGTGCGCTTGCGGCTGACCCCGTGTGTGCTGCCGCTGCGGCTGTACTGAGGCACGCTGCGCGCCCGCAGATTAACCGGACGTATGCTGCAGAGATGTTCCTGATGTTCTTCGAGGCGCGGTCGGCCAACCGCTCCGAGCTGCCCCTGGTGCTGTGGATGACGGGCGGCCCGGGGTGCTCCAGCGAGCTGGCCATCTTCTACGGCAGGCGCCCCCTCCCGGCCTGCGCGCTGCCGGCCTCGCTGCCCCGCGCCCTCACGCGCGCATCGGGCCGCACAGAGAACGGCCCGTTCAAGATCACGGAGGACCTGGAGCTGCGCGACAGCGAGTACGGCTGGGACCAGGCCGCGAACATCGTGTTTGTGGACCAGCCGATCAACACGGGCTTCTCCTACTCGGCGGACCCGCGCGACCGCGTCTACGACGAGACCGTCGTCGCCGCGGACATGCTCGACTTCCTGCACGCCTTTCTCGAGCGCTTCCCCAAATACAAGGGGCGCAAGTTCTTCATCACCGGCGAGGTGCGCGAGCGCGGCGGGGAGGCAGGGTGCAGGCAGAGCGCAGCCTGCGCGCGCCTGCGGGGGCATCTGCACGCCTGCCCTGCCTGTGGCGAGCAGGCAACCTTGTGCACCCGCCAGGAGGCCCCGGCGCGCGTGCGGGCTGCTGAGCGGGGCGCATGCGCCCCGCCTGCAAGCGTGCGGCACGCAAGGTGCGTGCGCGGCCCTGACGACGACTCCGGGGGTGCAGAGCTACGGGGGCCACTACGTGCCCGCGGTCAGCGCCGCCATCCTGGCCCACAACCGCGGCCGCGGCGCCGACGCGGCCATCAACCTGGTCGGCATCGCGATCGGCAACGGGCTCACCGACCCGGCCAAGCAGTACAGCCTGTACGCCGACTTCAGCGCGTCCAAGGGCCTCATCGGCGAGACCCTGCGCGTCTCCATCAACACGGCGCGCCCGCCGCCGCCCCCCAAGCCGCCAGCAGCGCCTGCACGGCTGCGGCGGCCGCTGAGGCCGTGCGCCGCGCGCACAGTTCTTCCCCATCTGCAACGTCCTCATCCGGACGTGCAACTCGTTCGACTTCAGCCCGCTGTGCTACCTGGCCCTGCTGGTGTGCCAGCAGACCGTGGTCGGGCCGATCCAGGCGCGCCCGCCCCACCGCCGCACCGGCGGGCTCCGCGTGCGTGAGCTCGCCCGCGCGGGTGTGCGGGCGAGCGCAGCGAGCGCGCGCGGCGACAGCCGGTCCCGCCGGGCGGCCGCGTCGCGCATGCGGCCGCCCCGCCTCGTCCGTGCCGCTGCGCTGCCCGGTCGGCACCGGCGGCAGCACCGGGGCGGTGACACGCGCTGTGCTGCGCAGGCGGCCGGCGGCAACTTCAACGTGTACGACGTGCGGAAGGCGCGCCCCCGGCGCCCCCGCGCAGCCCCCGGCCCGCCCTGGCCGCGCACAGGGCCCGACGCGCCCGCCCCGCGCGCGCCAGGAGTGCATCGGCCCGCTCTGCTACGACTTCTCGCGCCTGGACGACTACCTGGCGCAGCCGGCCGTGCGCGAGGCGCTGGGCGTGGGCGCCCGCCCCTGGCAGAGCTGCTCGCCCGACGTCTACAGCGACATGTCGAGTGCGCGCCCGCCCCCGTGCCGGAGCGGGCCTGACCCGGCGGGCGCCGGAGCGCGCCTGACCCGGCGGGCGGCGCTGACGCGCGCGGCGCGCAGGCGACATCATGAAGAACTACCGCCCGCTGGTCGCGCCGCAGCTGGAGGAGGGCCTGCGCATCATGATCTACGCCGGCGTGGGTGCGTGCGCGCGCCCGCCGCGCCCGCGCCCGCCGCGGCTCGCGAGGGCCGCAGCCGCAGGACTGACGGGCGGCGCGCGCGCGCCGCAGACGACTGGATCTGCAACTGGATGGGCAACCGCAAGTGGCTGACGGAGATGGCGTGGTCGAACCAGACGCAGTTTGTGGCGGCGCCGGAGCACAACTGGACCGTGGACGGCAAGCTGGCCGGCAGCGTGCAGGCGCACGGGCCGCTGTCGTTTGTCAAGGTGACCCGGCCGGCGGCCTGTTACATCATTCTCGGGCGGACCTCTGGCGGTCGCAGGCGCCCACGCCGCCTTGCCCGTGTTTAGTGCACAGCGCCTCGTCGGCATTGCTGACTGGGCAACAAAAGCCGGCTGAAGCGCGGGCCCGCCCGCCGCGCAGGTGTACAATGCCGGGCACATGGTGCCCATGGACCAGGGCAAGCATGCGCTGGCCATGCTGCGCGGCTTCCTGCGCGACGAGCCGCTGGCGACGGCGGCGCCGCGGCGGCCCGCGGCCGCTCACGGCCTGTCTGTAGCCTAGCCTAGCGAGTCCTGGCGACCCTTCCGGGGCTCATGTACCCCTCAGCGCATGTACCAGCGGGCGTAGTGTAATAACGCGAGCGCCGGTCCCAAGTCTCTGTGACTGGCATCACCGGGCGCCGAGGCGCCAGCGCGCGCACTGCAGCGTGTTGTGCAGCACGGCCGCAACCGTCATGGGCCCGACGCCCCCGGGCACGGGCGAGACGGCGCCCGCCACCCGCGCAGCCGACTCAAAGTCCACGTCGCCCACGACCTGGTACGCGCCCGCGGCGGCGCCCGCGGCGGCGCCCCCGGCCAGCGCAAAGTCGTACGATGCCGCACAGGTGCTGCGCGCAAGTGTGACGTTGATGCCCACGTCGACCACGACCGCCCCCGGCTTCACCCAGTCCCCGGTGACCAGCCCTGCGCAGCCGACCGCGGCCACCAGCACGTCCGCCTGCCGGGCCTGCGCCGCCAGGCACGCTGCGGCCGCCGCTGCCTCCGGGGCGCCGCCGCTCCGCGCTGCGCTTGCTCGGGCGTCATCGCAGAGCGGGGCCCCGCTTGCGGCTGGCGTGGCTGCATAGCTCACATGTGGGGCCACGCGGCCGTCCGCAGCGGGCGGGGCCTCGGCGCGGCCCGACATGCCCGCGCCCGGCGCGCTCGCCCGCTCGCCAGCCTCGGGCGGCGGCGGAGCGGCGGGCGGGGGCGCGCCGCGCCCGGCGAGCAGGGGCGCCAGCGCAGCACGGTGGACGAGCGCCAGCGTGCCCACGCCCGCGCCGCGCAGCGCGAGCGCAATGGGCAGGCCCACCGTGGGGGAGTCGCCTGCGCGGCCGCGCCATGCTGCCTCCGGCTATGCTGCCTCCGGCCATGAAGGCCGGAGGGCAGCAGGCCGCCCACCCAGGCGGCGCGCGGGGGGCCAGGCGGGGGGGGCGCACCCAGCACCACCGCCGCGCGGCCCTGGAGGCTCACGCCGCTGCGCCGCAGCAGCTCCAGGCACCCGAGCGCCGCGCAGGGGACCGGCGCGCTGCCCGCGCCGCCTGTGAGCAGCTGCCTGCGGCGCCGCGCCCGCAGCGCTCGGCTCCGTGCAGGTCAATTTAAGAACGCCCCTGCCGGGCCGCGGCGGGCGGCGCACCCCAGGTTCCAGGGGTGGAAGCCGTCCACGTCCTTGTCCCGCCGCACGGCGGCGAGCACGGCGCGCGCGTCTATGTGCGCGGGCAGCGGCAGCTGCACGACGAGCCCGTCCACCGCGCCGGCGCCGCCCAGCGCCCGCACGGCGGCCTCCAGCTCCGCCTGGCCCACTCCGGCGCCCAGCCGCTCCACCCTCACTCCGATGCCCACCTGCAGCGGCGGCCCGGCCGTGCGGGCCGGGGCGCTGGCAAGACCGTACGGGCCGGGGCGCTGGGAGGACCAGGGTTGGCCGGGGAGCGGGGCGCCGCGCGCACCTTGGCGCACGCCTCCACCTTGCGCTGCACGAACAGGCGCGAGTCCAGCCGGTCGCCCACCAGCAGGATGGCCAGGCCCGGCGGCCGACCCAGGGCGCTGGCCAGCGCGCGCGCCTCGGCGGCGAGCTCCCCGGTCCACGCCGCGGCCAGCGACAGCCCGTCCAGCAGCGCGGCCGCCCGGCCTTACAAAGGCCAGGACAGCCCATCACCGCGCAGGATGCAGTGGCGAACTTGCAGCAAGGCGCGACGTGGGGGGCGTACCACCAGAGAGCGCACGAGCGAGCGGGCGCCTTCCCATATGGCAAGATGGCGCACAGCTCCTCAAAAGCGCTGGCAGCATGGAGCAGACGGGGATCGTACCGATGCTAGGAAGCAGAAGCGTTATCAGGAACGCGCAACAGCTAGCTTGCTCTGGATGCCTGCAGAGCTGGCTGTCCAGGGTAGGTTCGCAGGAGGACAGATCGGGACCGAGCTGCGGAGCTGGTCGGAGGAGCCACAGAGCCGCACCTGCACCACAGCAAGGTGGGTGTGTACGCTTGCAGGATGCTGCTTCTGGCGATGCATGGGTGGACAGCAGCCGCGGGCGCCGGCCGGCCCTGCCTGAGCGCCCAGCGCATGCCGCTGTTAGCGGTGTCCTCGTCTGCGAGCGGGTACCTGGGGCAGCGGCTGCGAGCGGTGCAGCTGGTCCCGGGAGCAGGTGACCGGCTGAGCCTGCGGCGGGCCTCGGCCCGCACGGCTGCCGCACCTGTGACAAGCCTGTGCTGAGCTGTGCGCCGTGCACAGGTTGGCGCAGCCTCCACCGCGCCGGTGTTCAACAGCGGCCGCGGGGGCGCACCGCCCAGGCACGCCCTGTGCCTTGCAGCCGGCTGCCAGGCGGTGCGTGGGGTCGCTGACCGGGCCCCGCCGCGCCCGCAGCGCGTGCAGGCGTCCTTCTTCGGCGTGGGCGCGCCGGAGGCGCTGCTGGTCGGCGTGGTCGCCCTCATCGTGTTCGGCCCCAAGGGGCTGGCTGAGGTGTGCCCGGCGCCTGCGGCGCGCCCCCCGTCAGCATGCCGGCCCCGGGCTGACGCGTGCGCGGTCCCCCACCAGGCGGTAAAGTCGCTGGGCAAGACGCTCAAGACGTTCCAGCCCACCATCCGGGAGCTGGCCAGCGTGTCGAGCGACCTGAAGAACACGCTGGAGGAGCAGATTGGGCTGGACGACATACGCGCCGAGTTCCGCAACAGCACGGTGCCCGTCCGGCGCGCGAGCTCTGTCTCGAACCAGGCACGCGAGCGGCTTGGTTCTGCGCGCCTGCCTGTGGCCGCTGCTCGCGGCCGTGCCTGAGGCGGGCACGCGCGCGCAGGCCAGCAGCATGCTGCAGAGCGACCCCGACGCGGAGGCCGCGCTGGAGCCGCAGCTGCGCAGCGTCCCCGCCGACCCGCCGCAGCAGACCGAGGTGGACCCGGAGATTGAGCGCAAGCGGCAGGCGTCGGCGGCCGCGGCGTGGGGCGCCGGCGACGCCGGCACGGCCAGCGCGCCGCCCGTGCGGTCCGCAGAGGGCGGCGCGCAGGGCGGGGCAGCCGCGGGCGGCGCGGGCGCCAGCGGCGACGCCGCGGCCGGCCTGGACCTGAGCGGCCTGAGGATGGAGGAGCTGGAGATGGAGCTGGCGCGGCGGCGTGCGCAAGTGAAGCATTGAGGGCGGGCCAGCTCCTGCCGACATTACAGGGGTGCTGTCAGCTTCCGGGTCTGTAAAAGTTGTTTACATCTAGCGGGACGAAGTGGTGCCGAGCAACGTTGTCCCCTGTGAGGCGAGCACGTCCGTGTGCACGCGTGCAGCCGCAGCGCTCCCCCCAAGCAGACATCAGGCGCCCATGTGCTTCATGGGCGCGAAGGACATCCTGTGCACGCGGCAGGGCCCGTGCGCCTCGATCGCCCGCATGTGGGCGGCCGTGCCGTAGCCCTGTGCGCGCAGCAGAGGTCAGGCACGCTGGGCGCCGCGAGCAGCAGAGCGAGCAGGGACGCGGGAAGCGGACCTTGTGCTGTCTGAAGCCGTACTGCGGGTGCTCCTTGTCGTACGCGTCCATGAGCAGGTCGCGCTCGACCTGCGCACGGCGAGGCCGCGACATGTGACCCTTTCGCGTGCGACGGGCCCCGGCTGGGGTCCCAGCCTCGTGACAGCGCGCAAAGCTGACCTTGGCAATGATGGAAGCTGCGGCGATGACGTAACTGTGGCGGTCGCCCCCCACCACGGCTTCGCACGGCACGCTCTGCCCCAGGCCCTGCGCGCGCGCGCCGCCAGCGTCGCAGCGGCGCCGCCCGGCCTCGCAGGCGTGTCAGTGCGTCGAAGAGCGGCGGCGCCCACCGTCGGCACCCTGTTGCCGTCCACCAGCACGTACCCGGCGCTGGTCGGCAGAGCGCGGACCGCGCGCTCCATGGCGAGGAGCGTAGCCTGCAGGATGTTTATCCTGTCGATCGTCTCCACGTCCACGGCCGCCCTGCAGCGCATGGGCAGGCGTCGGCCTGCGGCTCCTAGATATGAGCAAGCACTGCCCGAGGCGATCTTGATATATACGTTGCCCGCACGTTGCCCAGATGACCCCCGGGTGCGCGGTGAGGCGTGCATAGGCGGCTGTTCGCTGCGCGACGCTCAGCTGCTTGGAGTCCCGCACGCCAGCGACGCAGGCTTCTGGCGAGATGGAGCACGCGCAAGCAAGCACTGGACCGGCCAGAGGCCCCCGGCCGGCCTCGTCCACTCCTGCGGCAGCGCTCGGTATGCTCGGTGCTGTCACATGGCTTCACTGTCGGCAAAGGACTGCAGAGCGGGCTGCACCCACAACAACGTTGAAACCCCGGGCCCACAGCGCCGCTTCCAAGGCCCTGCTGGGCACGCTGGCCTGCGCCGGCTCTGCCCGTGCCGCAAGGGCGGCTTCACGGGCGGCGCAGGTCGGCGCGGCAGGTTGCGCGCCAGACAGCTGCGCTATACGACCCGACCGCCTCATCTCACAAGGCCGCCTGCCAGCAAAAGCTGCTCTGGGCCGGTGCGCCAGTTTC
>JAABUV010007676.1_pt1 | contig 11223 bp, 21 predicted proteins | sample 5559971 | NCBI WGS metagenome assembly JAABUV01 (sample SAMN10711881, study PRJNA513362) | rock metagenome | isolation source: Antarctica rocks | place: Antarctica: Victoria Land, Knobhead nord | collected 2015-12-19
CCGGACAGCCCCCTCACGGAACTCCGGGTCGAACTTCCTTCGAATCTCTGGCATGACTACTCCTCATAGTCCATGCCTCCACGGTTTTGGGGGATGCTCAGTCTGGAGACGAGCGAGCTGTGCTTGTCAGCGCAGCTGTCAGAGCTTCTGCATCCGAAACAAGTACAACCCAGCGTTCCGTCGGAGTGCTCGATCTCCACCTGCGGTCGGATGGTCTGCTTGCGGGCGGCAGTCGTCCGAACATTACCTACAGCGGAGCGCGCAACGTCGCCGTTTACCCGCCGGTACAGCGTGGAGACGCTGACCCCGACCACGCCCGCCACCTCCGCCTTGGTGGCGCCCTCGGCGAGCAATCGCCGGGCCTGCCGCTCCTTGGCCGGGGTGAGGACCGTCTTGCGTCCACCGACGCGCCCACGCGCGCGGGCCGCGGTGAGCCCGGCCTGAGTTCGCTCGCGGTTGAGCTCCCGCTCGTACTGGGCGAGGCTGGCGAAAATGTGGAACACGAGCCGGCCCCCGGGGGTGGTGGTGTCGATTGCTTCCGTCAGGGACCGGAACCCGACCGCGCGGTCCTCGAGCCCGCGGACCGTATCGCTCAGGTGAGGCAGCGACCGGCCGAGCCGGTCGAGCCGCCACACCACCAAGGTGTCCCCCGGCCGGAGCGAAGCCAGCACCTCGGCGAGCTGGGGCGGTCGGTCTTGACTCCGGACGCCGTGTCGGTCCAGGTGCGCCAACAGCCGGCGGCGCTCAGAGCGTCGTGCTGCAGCGTGGCGTCCTGCTCGGTGGTCGACACCCTCGCGTACCCCAACAACTCGACCATGACCCGACACTCTGTCAGATCCCACCGACACGACACCTCGTGACCGACCCCGTCCGCCGCGTCGACCAGTACCGACCGATCAAGGGTGGCGAGTACCCGAAACCGGTCAGAAAGGATCGAATGTTCAACACCCACTACCGACAACTAGTGGGTGACCCGTACGATTGCCCATATGGCCGTATTCGGTGGGACAGCACGGTTGGACGAGCGGGGTCGGGTCGTTCTACCCGCAGAGATACGACGTCGCCTCGAGATGCGCCCCGGTGACGAGTTCGTCGTCACCGAGGAACCCGGCGGCACCCTGCGGCTGCAGAGCCGGCGCTCCGCCGCCCACGCCCTGATCGGGCTCGCCGGACCGCTCGAGCACTCCGCCGTCGACGACCTCCGCCTTGACCGACGCCACGACACCGAGACCGAGACCGCACCAGCGTGACCGCGGTCCTCGACGCCTCCGCCGTGCTCGCCCTGCTCTTCGACGAACCCGGTGCCGACACCGTCGCCGAGCACATTGCCACCGGGGCGACCATGAGCACCGTCAACCTGGCCGAGGTCGCCACCGTCCTCGTCCGAAACGGCCGCGACCCGAACACCGTTCTCGACCTTCTCTGGACCCAAGTCGACGTCCTCGCCTTCACCGACGCCGACGCCCTCACCACCGCCCAGCTCTACCCCCTGGTCTCCCCCAGGGGACTGTCGCTGGGTGATCGGGCCTGCCTCGCCCTGGCCCAAAGACTCGACGCACCCGCCGTCACCGCCGAGCACCTCTGGGCCGACCTCGACCTTGACATCACCATCGACACCATCCGCACCACCCAGCGCTGAGCGAGCAGATCAGCCGCACCCCCGCCACAACTCGCCGACGCCGTGCCAGAACTGACCGAAAGAGACCAGGCACAACCTGTTGCCGACAGACGGCAACGAGTGCCGGAGTTGGCCGGGGCCAAACGCACGATGAGCTCGTCGGCACTCTGGCCTTAACCGGAGATCGTCGGACGAACTGGGCGCAAGAAGCTCGCGACGGAGTCCATCCCGAACACGACTAACGCCTGAGACGCAGGCGGAGGTCCGCTGCCGGTCGCTTAGCCCACCTGCTTGATCCTGACCGCGCTCTTCGGCGAAATAAGCGCTGCCACAGCCGCCGCGAACGGCAGAGACACCTCCACCGCCACGATGCCGCCCTCGGCGAGATTCAGCTCGATCTTTCGGCTGCGTGTCCAGTCCATCGCGCCGTGCACAACGTGGTGGCCCTCGGGGAGATCGAGCGTCACCCTCGTGTTGGGCCGCAGTCCGCGACCTTCTCGTCATCGACGTAGACAAGCAGGCGCCGGAAGATGCCCACGCCATCGTTGGGTCTAGCCACCGTCACCTCGGGCATGCCCTGAGGCTGGCAGACCTTGCTCCCTATCGTCACGCCGGAAAGGACCGAATCTGCCTCCGTAGATCGGGGTGCATGACTACTCGGCGCCGGCCGTCGGAGGTCGATGCGTTGCGATCAGACTCGCCGAAGGGAGGCCAGCTCCCGGGGCGCCACCAAACCCTGACCGGGTGGGATGCTCTTGGCATGGGCAGGGTGGGCACGGCGTGGGCCGAGGACCGGTGGCAGTTGCTCGCCACCCTGTTGCCGATCACGGCCGGGGTGTTGCTCGCCATCGCGAACTGGGACAGCCCCGTCCTGCTGACTCTTACGGTCCTGATCTTCGGCCTGGGCGCGATTCGGCAGGCCGTAGACGTGCTCGTCTACCGCCCGCGTCGATTGGCCCGCACCGGGGACCGCTCCGGTCGCGGGTTCTGGAGTTGGTAGCGTCGCCTGTCACCCCGCAGCACGTGGCCTCGACCGCGCGGGCCCGCTCGTGCTCACGGCCGCCGAGCGGGTGGGGGTATAGGCATGATGGGTCAGTGCTGGGTGGTGGGGGCAACGCCCTCGCGATGGGGACCCCCGGTGCCGAGCAGCTCGTCCATCAGTGTCTCGATGCGGGTGCGGATCTCGTCGCGGATCGGGCGGACAGCTGCCACGCCCTGCCCGGCGGGGTCGTCAAGCTCCCAGTCGAGGTAGCGCTTGCCCGGGAAGATCGGGCAAGCATCGCCGCACCCCATGGTGATCACGACGTCGGAGGCCTCGACGGCCTCGGTAGTGAGCACCTTCGGGGTGGCGTGGGAAATGTCGATGCCGACCTCGGCCATCGCGGCGACCGCAGCGGGGTTCACCAGCTCACCGGGCACGCTCCCCGCCGAACGGACCTCGACGCCGCCCCGGGACAGGTGGGTGAGGAACCCGGCGGCCATCTGCGAGCGGCCCGCGTTGTGCACGCAGACGAACAACACGGAGGGTTTCATGATGGGATTGCCACCTCTGCGGTCAGGCCAGCAACGGTCGAGGGCGCAGCGGGTTCGGCGGGGCCGAGGACGGCCGACAGCTGAGCCAGGGCGGTAGGCACGACCCAGTAGTAGACCCAGGTCCCGCGGCGCTCGCACTCCAGCAACCCCGCCTCACGGAGCACCCTCAGGTGGTGGGAGATCGTCGGCTGCGACAGGTCGAACGCCGGAGTCAGCTCGCACACGCAGGCCTGCCCGCCCACGTGCGAGGCGACGATGCTCAGCAGCCGCAGCCGCACCGGGTCTGCTAGCGCCTTGAACATCTGCGCCAGGTCCCCCGCCCAATCCTGCGTCAACGGTTCCCGCACCAGCGGGCTGCAACACCGAGACGACCCGACACCCTGCTTCGACATACATCAATGTTGACACCCATCGATGTCATGCGCAAGGGTTGGCGGCGGGCTACGGATGGCGTCGCCGTTCTTGACGTTCACTCAGACCCACACCTCGTCACGACCCGCTGCCCGAGAACGGACCCGCTCATGACCGTCACACTCCCCGCCCTAGACCAGCCGCTGCTGCGGGTGCTCGCGGACCCGCTGCGCGCGCAAATCGCGGCGCAACTCGCCGTCGAACAGTCCGGCACGTACCACCTCGTCGACGCGAAGCGCCCGTGCCAGTGACTACCCCCGTGCGGCCGCTCCTGCGTACTGGCCCGAACGTCAGCGCACTGACCCGCAAGGCGTTCGCGGAACTCCTTGGCAGCGCTGTGCTCGCCGCAACCGTCGTGGGCTCGGGCATTGCAGCGCAACGACTCAGCCCCAACGACACCGGCCTGCAACTGCTGGAGAACGCCCTGATCACCGGCGCGGTCCTCGTCGCCCTCATCCTCGCCTTCGGCCCGGTGTCAGCCGCGTTCAACCCGGTCGTCACCCTCGCCGAACTCGCCTTCGGTGCCATCACCACCAGAGCAGCCGCAGTGTTCATCGCCGCACAGGTTATCGGCTGCAGCCTCGGCGTCGTGGTCGCCAACCGCATGTTCGGGCTCACCGCCGTCAACGTCAGCCAGCACTCCCGCAGCACCGGCGCCCTGTGGCTCGGGGAAGTGGTCGCCACGTTCGGACTGCTCGTGGTCATCTTCGGCGTCGTCCGCGCTGGTCGAGCGAGCCATGTCGCCTACGCCGTCGGCGGCTACATCACCGCCGCCTACTGGTTCACCAGTAGCACCAGCTTTGCCAACCCCGCCATCACCGTCGGCCGCACCCTGTCCAACACCTTCGCCGGCATCGCGCCTGCGTCCGTGCCGATGTTCGTCCTCATGCAGATCATTGGCGCCACCCTGGCCGTCGGCGCAGTACTCGTGCTGTACCCGAACGCCGCGCAGGTCGCCGACGCCATCACCCACCTCGACACGAACGCGCCCGAGCAGCCCCGATGACGAGGACCTCGATCTATACAGAGCAACGCACCGTGGGACGCTGGCGGACGTGAGCGAGCTGCGGATCGTCGCCGGCGACATCACCACCCTCGAAGTCGACGTCGTGGTCAACGCAGCGAACTCCGGGTTGCTCGGCGGCGGGGGCGTCGACGGGGCCATTCACCGCGCGGGTGGGCCGGAGATCCTGGCCGAGTGCCGGTCGTTACGCGAGACGACACTGCCAGACGGCCTACCGGCAGGTGACGCCGTCGCGACCACCGCGGGCCGGATGCCCGCCCGCTGGGTGGTGCACACAGTGGGCCCGGTCTATTCGACGTCTGAGGACCGCTCGGCCACGCTCCGCTCGGCGTACACCCGCAGCCTCGAGGTCGCGGCCAAGCTCGGAGCACGGTCGGTGGCGTTCCCGCTGATCTCGGCCGGGGTTTACGGCTGGCCACTCCACGGCGCCGTGCACCAGGCCGTCACCGCGATCCGCGCCTGCCCGGCAGGGATCGAGGACGTGGTGCTCGTCGCGTTCTCTGCTGAGGCCGACCGGGCGCTGCGCGAGCAGGTTTGACCGCGTAGCCGGGCCGGGTGATGGCAGCAGCTCGGTGCGGTACTGCCGGGCCAGCGACTTTGACTGGCGATGAACGCCTGTTGCGCTGCCGGGTCGAGGGGCGGGGGCGCCTCTCCGTATGCGGGTCGGCTACAGCGATGGGTCGCCGACTGGCTCCGAAGTCGAGCACACTTCCCAACACCGGATTCCCCGCCGGGTCGAGGATCTCTCACAGACACAGCGGGAGGCGTCGCAGTCGCGCTTCGTCGGCTGCACGCGCAGGGTTAGCGCGGGGTCAGCGTCTGGGTGCCGACGACGGACAGGAGTTGCAGCTGCTCGTAACCGCTGGACCCTGGCGGGGCCGTGAAGATCAGTAACGCCTGGCCGTGATCCTGCGTGGTGAGGATCTGGCAGTGCAGCTCAATCAGTCCCAGCTGCTGGTGAACGAGGGTCTTACGGTCATCAGTGCGACCCGTGACGTCGTGCCGCTTCCACAGAGCGACGAACTCCTGGCTCTGGCGCTGCAAGAGGCCGACGATGTCGGCCGCCCGAGAGCCCGGCCCGCTGCGGGTCGATGCGACTCGGAGGTTGGCGACCTGGATCCGGCTCTGCTGCGCGTGGTCGCCCTCCGGGTAGATACCCCGTTCGATCGGGTTGGTGAACCAACGGTAGACGGCGCTGCGAGACGGTCCGCTGAAGCGGGTCTGGTCACCCAGCAAAGCCACGGCGAGCCGGTTCTGCACCAGGGTCTCGCCGACGTCGGAGATCACCTGTGCGGGTGTGTCGTCCAGGCGGTCCAGGACGCGCATGAGCCCGGGGCTGACGTGGTCGGTCCGGAGGACGCGGGTGGGCGCGGTGTGACCGGCCAGCCGGAACAGGTGGTCACGCTCGTCGAGGGTGAGGCGCAGGCCGCGGGCGATCGAGGCGACCATCTGCTCTGAGGGCTGCGGACCGCGCTGCTGCTCCAGGCGGGCGTAGTAGTCGGTGGACATCGCTGACAAGGCAGCGACCTCTTCACGCCGCAGGCCGACCGTGCGTCGCCGGGACCCGGAGGGCATGCCGACGTCGGACGGTTGCAGCGACTCGCGCCGTCGGCGCAGGAACTCGGCGAGCCCGGATCGGTCCATACCGGAGGGTCACACATCCGTCGAGGGACAGCCAGGGACTCCCGGTCCATGGATGAGCAGTCCTCTTCTCATCCTCTGCAACCTCGCCCATCGTCGTGGGATGCCGACGAGCGGCAGGAAAACCAGTCAGGAGAGCATCGTGAAGATGTCCGGCAACACCATCCTCATCACCGGGGGAACCTCCGGGATCGGCCTGGGCCTCGCCCAGCGCCTGCACGCCGCGGGCAACACCGTCGTTATCGCTGGTCGCCGCACGGGGCTGTTGGCCGGCATCACCGCCGAGCACCCCGGCATGTCGTCGGTCGTGCTGGACGTCACCGACCCCGCGTCGATCGCCAGCTGCTTGCAGAGCGTCACCGCGCAACACCCCGACCTGAACGTCCTCGTCAACAACGCCGGCATCATGCTGCCGGAGGACCTCACGGACCCAGCCCACCTGCAGGTCGCCGAGGACACCGTCGCGACCAACCTGCTGGGCCCGATCCGCCTGCTCGCCGCCTTCGTCCCGTTCCTGCTCCAGCGACCCGACGCGGTGGTCATGAACGTCTCCTCGGGCCTGGGCTTCGTACCGCTGCCGGCGACACCGACCTACAGCGCCACCAAGGCGGCGATCCACGCCTTCACGCAAAGCCTGCGGGTCCAGCTCGCCGACGCCGACGTGCAGGTCCTGGAGCTCGTGCCGCCGGCGGTGCGGACCGATCTGATGGGTCAGCGCGACAGCGAGCACGCGATGCCCCTGGAGGCGTACCTGGACGAGGTGGTGGAGCTGTTGCGATCCCGACCCGACGCCGACGAGGTCTGCGTCCAGAGCGTGCACTTGCTCCGCAACGCCGAGGCCGAGGGTCGCCACGCGGACGTGCTGAAGATGCTGGCCGGGTTCGGTCGATGAGCGGCCACTGGACAGCGGCCGACCTGCCCGACCTGTCGGGGACGACCGTCGTGGTCACCGGCGCGTCCAGTGGCATCGGCCTGGTCACAGCCAGCCGGCTCGCCGGGGTGGGGGCCCACGTCGTCCTTGCGGTGCGCGATGAGTCCCGAGGGCGGACCGCCGCGCGGTCCATGGTCGGGCACGTCGAGGTCAGATCGCCGGATCTGAGCAGCCTGCGCTCCATCCGGGCGTTCGCGTCCTCATGGACCGGCGAGCTGCACATCCTCGTCAACAACGCCGGGATCGTTGAGCATCGCGTACAAGCGGTGGAAACGGGGCGGCCCACCTTGGGCGGTGACGTGCTCAACGGCGACACCACGTGAGCCGAGAAAGGACTTCACCGTGGCCAAGCCGAGGAAGGACTTCACCGTGGCCAAGACGAGGCGGTCACCGCGGGCACCGATGAAGCCAACCTCGAAGCCGTGGGTCTGCGTCTCCGAGTGGGCGGACTTGGCGGTGCGGCGGGTGACGGTGAACTTCACCGCCTCGGAGACCACCAGGTTCTCCGCCTCGAGGCGAGGGCCACGAACGGCTCCACCCGCAAAGTCTCACCCAGAACCGTCTCTCCCGAGATCGCTCCGGGGTTCTCGGTCAGTGCTCGGGGCAGACGAGCTCGGGCGCGGTGCTCCTCCCTACGGCCACCAGCCACCGCCGTGCGGGGTAGGCCACCGAGCCGGGCGTGCTGTCCTCGGCGAGGTCCCCGGTGACGGTGGGCCCGTCACCGCAGCGGGTGCACTCCACCTCGACCACGCGGCGGCGAGGGCAGGTGCGGCAGTGCCGGCCCGCTACGACCGACCCGGGGTTGTCCGGGTCGGGGTGCAGCCCCAGCACGGAGAGATCGGCCCGCAGCTGTGCTGACTCCTCCCGTGTGCTGGGTTCATGCCCGCACGACGGGCACTCCCGACTCGACCACTCCGTGGTCGGCGCGACCACCACCGGTGCTGTCGGCGTTGGGCCGGACGAGGTCCGCTTCACAGTCGAGCCGTCCGGGCGCATCGACCCGGTGTCGTGGCTTGCCCGCGCGGGCTGAACGTGCCCTGAGTGGGGTTTCCCGGGCGCCGTGATTCAGTAGAGGTAGACGTCGATGAGGAGCGCGGCGAGGGCGCTCAGCAGGGCGATCACGCTACTTCTTCGGGCGTTGGCGTTGAGCGGGCCGAGCCCAAGGAGAACCCCGGCGAGGGCGAGGGTGGTGACGGCAGAGCCGACGTCCTGCCAGCTGATCGGCATGGGCGGAACCGGGGCGTCGTGCGAGAACGCCCCGGTTGCACCGGTGGAGCGCAGCACCCAGTTCCACGACACCGGACCCAGAAAAGCCGACGTGGCGGCGGTGAGGACGGTGGAGATCCGGCGGGGCCGAAAGGGGAGGGTGACGAGGATGGCGGCGAGCAGCGCGGACAGTGCCGCGCCGTAGAGCATCACGTTCAGGGTCATCGCGGCTTCCTCTGCGGCGGTAGTGGTCGTGGTGCCCAGTTAGCCGAGTAGCAGCGGGACAGTCCGGTGAGGATGCCCAGGGCGGCGCTGACGCCGAACGTGCGCAGTACCGGCCACCGCAGCCGGAACAGCAGGAACGCTGCGATGAGCACGGCCGTAGGTTGCGCGCTCGCGAGCTGAGGGACCTGCAGGTGCAGGGGGCCGGTGGTGACGGTGCGGTTCGCGCTGAACAGCGTGTGCAAGCCGAAGTACAGGGCGAGGTTGGCGATGACGCCGACGACCGCGGCGGTGATACCCGTCAGGGCGGCGGACAGGGCGGTGTTGCCCCGCAGCCGCTCCACGTACGGGGCGCCGACAAAGATGAACACGAAGCAGGGCACGAACGTCACCCAGGTGGTGAGCAGCGCCCCGAGGATGGCCGCAGCCCACGGATTCAGCGACCCTGGGTTGCGGTGCGCGCCGAGGAACGCCACGAACTGCACCACCATGATCAGCGGCCCCGGGGTGCTCTCGGCCAGAGCGAGCCCGCGCACCATCTCTCCCGGGGTCAGCCACGCGTAGACCTCCACTGCCTTGTGGGCGACGTAGGCGAGCACGGCATATGCCCCGCCGAAGGTCACCAGGGCGGCACCGGAGAAGAACACCGACTGCTGGGTAAACACACTGCCGGCACCGGTGAACGCCGCGACTGCCCCCACGGGGGCGCCCCACGCCAGCGCACCGACCATGAGGACCCGGAGGGTGTGGGCGCGGCTGGGGCGCTCCGTGTGCAGGGCTTCATCGGCTATCAGCGGGGCAGGTCCGTCACCGTCACCGTGGTTGTTGGCCGCCCGCATGCTCTGCGGGGCCCACCGACCCAGCCCCCACCCCCACAGCGGCGGCAGCCGCGATGACCAGCGGGGAACGGGACGGCAAACACCGACAGGGCGAGGAAGGCAGCCGCAGCGAGGACGCGCAACGCCGGGTGGCCGAGCGCACGACCGGACAGCCGCACTACGGCCTGGGCGACGACGGCGAGCACGGCGGGGCCGAGGCCCGCGAACAGGGCCAGCACCGGAGCAAATTTGCCCGCAGCGATGTAGAGGGCCGATAAGGCGAGCAACGCAGCCACACCCGGCAGCACAAACAGGATGCCCGCGACGAGGCCACCTTTGATCCCGTTGAGCAGCCACCCCACATAGATGGCGAGCTGTTGCGCCTCGGGGCCGGGCAACAAGGTGCAGAAGCTGAGGGCATGCAAGAACCGGCGCTGCCCAATCCAGCGCTGTTCCTGCACCAGGGTGCGTTGCATGACGGCAATCTGGCCGGCAGGGCCCCCGAAGGTCTGCAGGGAGATCCGGAACCACACGCGCACCGCCTCACCGAAGGGCACCACGTCACCAGCCCGAGGTGAGGGTGGCGCCGGACGTACAGCGTCCACACCGGGTGAGGGTTTGGGGGCGTGATCGGGGAGCTCGTCGGCGCTCACGAGGGTTGCCTGCCCAGGAGCGCCTCCCGGCGGAAGAACTCATAAACCCCGTCGAACAGCGGGCCGGTCAGTTCCAGCACCTGATCGTCTCGGCACACCATCGACAGCGCTCGCAAGGCCAGGTCGAACCCAGGAGCTTCGGGTGCGTCGTAGCGCTCGTCGTCCAGGTCCGCCTCGTGCACCAGGGCCGCCAGTCGCTACAACACGGGGTCGGTGAGGTCCTGGCGGCGCAGGATCGTCTCGAACGTGCAGTCGTGGCCGTGGTGGGACAGCGTCACTCCCGGCAGGTCGAACGGCGTGGCATCGGTGGGAACCTCCGCGAGGTCGGCGATGAACACAAACTCCGCGCTCGGATCCGGAAAGCGCAGAATCAGCCACGCACACGCCGCCCGATCAATGTGGACTCCCCGCCGGGTCGCCCACCTCACAAGGGTCTGCCCGCGGTGAGGTCAACATCGCCCCCTGCGTCCAGCGGCGCCTCGCCCGTTTCCGTCGGGACCAGGGCAACACCCAGCCATCGGGTTCAGGTGCAACCACGGTTGCACTCGGCGGTCTAGTCGCGGGTGCCCGGGTCAGCGCCAGTGAGTGAGAGCGGACAGCCGCCGTTCGTACTCGTCGTCGTCGATCTCGCCGGCGGCGTATCGCTCTCGGAGCCGAGGCACTGCCCTGTCTCCCGCCGGCGGGGTGGGTCCGTGAGGGATAGCAGCGGTTTCGGCGCGGGTGTCGGTGCGGGTGTCACCGAGCCGTTGGTACAACCAGAGCGCACCGAGGACCGCGAGGGCGAGCCCCGCCAGCATGGCCAGGCCCATGAGGAGTCCCCACAGTCCTGCTCCGGTTGTCATCGTTGTTCCGGTTGTCATGCCGCCCATCATCGGGGGGTCGCCCCGACCTCGATGGGTACCCCGATCAGCGATCCGTACTCGGTCCAGCTGCCGTCGTAGTTCTTCACGTCGCGGTGGCCCAGTAGCTCATGCAGTACGACCCAGGTGTGGCTGGAGCGTTCCCCGATGCGGCAGTAGGCGATCGTCGGTTTCGCCTGGTCCAAACCTGCCGCGTCGTAGAGTGCGGCGAGTTCGGTGTTGGATTTGAAGGTGCCGTCCTCGTTGGCAGCTTTGCTCCACGGGATGTTGATGGCGGTGGGGATATGACCGGGGCGCTGGGACTGT
>JAABUV010007678.1_pt1 | contig 11220 bp, 16 predicted proteins | sample 5559971 | NCBI WGS metagenome assembly JAABUV01 (sample SAMN10711881, study PRJNA513362) | rock metagenome | isolation source: Antarctica rocks | place: Antarctica: Victoria Land, Knobhead nord | collected 2015-12-19
TGGTGCTCCAGCACCAGCGCGGCCAGCTCGCGCTCGAACTCGTCGTCGCGCTCGGGCGCAGCGCGCGCGCCGCCGCGCAGCACGCGCACCTCCTCGTCCTCGCCCTCGCCGCCGTCCTCGGGCTCCTCGCCGCTGCCAGCCTCGGACGCGCCGCGCGCGCCCGCGTCTCCGCGGCCGCGCGCGCCTGGCGCACCCAAGGTCCCTGGAGCTTACCGACACCAAGAAAGTCACAGCGCTTGTGGTGACAGGGCTGGCAGCAGCTAGCTGCGCCTGGCCGCAGTGCGCGCCGCTGTCCGCGTCACTGCCGGGGGTCGCCCTCCATGACGTCGGGTGTCATGACACCATGGAATCACAGTGCCTGTGCAAACAGGGACTGGCAGCAGCCGCGGCGCCTGGCAGCAGCGCGCACCGCCGTCCACGTCGCTGCCGGGGTCGCTCTCGCTGGCGTCGCTCTCCTCTCCGGCCGCGCCCGCCTCGGCCTCGGCGGCCTCGATCTCGGCCACCGCAGCGGCGGCCTCCTCGTACGTCGCCAGGCGCGCCAGGCCCGGGCGCAGCGCCTCCAGCAGGTCCTGCAACCCCAGCGGCCATATTGCTCTGGAGATCACAGGGTTTCACAAGGTATCATAGCGCACAATGGGCTGGCCCCTGAGGCGCGCCAGCCCCCGGCGCAGCGCCTCCAGCAGGTCCTGCAACCCAAGCGGCCATGTCGCTTTGCAGACCGTCGGGTTGCAATGGGCTAGTCCCCGAGGCACACCCTGCCGGTGAAGCTGCCCAGAGCAGGCTCAGGCGCTGAGAGCAGCCACTTGTGCCCCAAGAAGAACTCGCTCACAGCAAACCTGCCTGCACAGTGTGCAGTGGCACTCACAGCTTGGCCAGCAGATCGCAATCACAGTTCTCAGCGCCGCAGCGCGGCCCTGCCCTGGCAGAAGCAGCCGGTATGCCGAGCAGGCGGCCACGGGAAGGGGGTGCCGGCGTGCCGCGCGCCTTCACGTCGAAGGCGACGTCCAGCGGCAGCGGCGGCTTGGCCAGCAGGTAGCGCTGTAGGCAAAGGAGAAGCAGGGGAGCGCTTCAGGCCGGGCTGTGGGGCTGCTCTGGCAGGCGGCCCCGGGAGGGCCGCCCCGGCGCGCCTGCACGTCAAACTCGACGTCCAGCGGCAGCGGCGGCTTGGCCAGCAGGTAGCGCTGCAGGAAGGCCAGGAAGCGGTCCAGGCGGCGCGCCGCGCCGCCCTTGCAGAAGTAGCCGCCGCACGCGCCCAGCAGCACGCAGACGAGGCGGATGCGGAACGTGGCGCCCGGCGGGTCCAGGCGCGCGGCGGCCGCCGCGCTCTCGTGCCCGAACGCCAGCAGCAGGTACAGCGTGTCGAACACCGTGCTGCGCGCGGGGCGCGCGCTGACGGCGGGGGCATCATCGACGTGCGGCGCTGCCTGAACTGGAAAGCGGTGCGTGCGGGGCGCCGACTTGGCGGCGCCGCCGCGCACCAGTGCGGCGGCTCCCAGGCATGTCCAGGACAGAATAGCAGTTCTTCCTGAGACTCGAGCAGCACCACGGCTGCACAGGTCATCTCCACTCTCGCTCTGCAGTCCGCTCGCCCGCGCTGCTGCGCCCCCAGCTGCAGAGCAGGCAGTGCGGCCGCGCCGGCCGGCCGCCGGGCGCACCGCGAGTCCAGCAGGCGGTAGTTGTACAGCTCGCCCAGCAGCCGCATGTGCGCCACGCGCCGCTGGTACGCGCCCGCCTCCGGCGTCTCCAGGCCCACGCGCACCTGCAGCCCGGCAGAGCTGCGCCCTCTCACGCACCCTCCAGGTCCTGGCGCTCGGCGCGGCCCCCCTGCGCCGGTGGGCATGCGGCAGTGGCCCCCTGCACCATTGCCGCGCTGCAGCCGATCGTGTGTGTATGCAACAGACCCAACGTGAACGGCTGAGCCAGCTGTTTGCTGCGGAGAGCGCCGTTCGCTGAGCAGGCACAGCCAGTTCTCTGAGATGCCCAGCCGTGCATGTTTGTGGTGTGTGACACAACCGCGCTGAGGCCGGGTGACGAGGGGGACGCATGCATGGTCTGCAGAGCGCCCCGCGCAAGGCGCGGCGCGTCCAGGGCATGCCTCCTCGAGCACGGCGTCACCGAGCGCGACGCCCAGCGAGGGGTGGTACCGCGCCAGCCCCGCGGCCAGGCTGGCGGCCAGCGGCGCCGCGCCGACGCGCGCGCGCGCCGCGCCTATGAGACAGCGCACCAGGTACGCCTCGTTGGCCGCCCAGGGCAGCCGCCGCAGCTTGCGCACCACCTGCGCCCCACAGGATTAGGGTGTGCAGAGCCGCGGCGGTCCGCCAGACGACGTGGCTGTCTCCCCGAGCAGCTCGCTGGGCCCATTGGCTGCTCTGCAACGGGTGTCACGCACCAGCCGGAATGCAAGCTGGGCAGCACGCCGAAGGCGTGCGCCAGACCGCTGCCGTGCATGGCACAGCATCACATGAGCATATGGATGATGTACCGCAACGAACAATAACAGCAGACGCAGGCACGGAGCGAGCCTGGTGCAGAGCGAAGCAGCCTTCCACAAGCGCAGCCACGCATCCTGTACAGCACAGCAGCCGAGCATGGCTGCATCCGCCCGTCACACAGGAGTGCGGAGGGCCGCGCGCGCCCGACCGCACGAACCCGGCCCACGACCCCTGTGCGCGCGCGGCCAGCCGGGCGCGCCTGCTTTAGCTCGGCGTGCGTCAGCCGCTCGTGCACCAGGTGGCGCATGTACTCGTGCATGGGCGGGCGGCGCTTGCGGCGCGCGCCCAGCCGCTCGGGCGGGCGCGCCGCGTACGCCGCGCTGTCCAGCAGCAGCGTCTGCCGCGCGTCCAGGTTGCGGCTGTTCTTCAGCTTCATCATCACCTGCGCGCGCGCGGCGCGTCAGCAGGCGCGCGCTGCTTCCCCGCGCGCTGCATGCGCGTCGTACCCCGTTCAAGCGCCATGCTGTCCCGGCGCTCCGCAACAGAGGCGGAGGCGCAAGCAGCAGCAGCCTCTGCTGCACAACTGCCTTCCGCTTGCCATTTGTTAAGACTGGTACGGAGCATGGCACAGAGCTGTGTAGTTGCTTGCAAGGGGTGGTATAGGTCCCAACCCCGTGGATTTCTTTAAGAAGGTTTATGGGCTGTTTCCAGGCTTCTATCTGCAGTGCGTGCATTATTGGAATTCTTCAACACCAGGGGGCGGCTCAGACACGTGGGCGCCGCAGGCGGGCCGGGGGCGCGCATCCAGCATGTTGGCCATGCGCGTCTCGGTCTCGGGCAGCCGCAGCAGGAAGCGCCCGGCCGCCTCGACCAGCGCGGCGGCCGCGTCCACGTTGTGCCCGGCAAAGTCGTCCAGCAGCGCCTTGAGCATGGTGAAGACGCCGCCGAAGGGCGCCGCGCGGAACTTGGCCAGCTCGCCCAGGTAGCGCGCGTTGCGCAGCCGCGCCTCCAGCGTGCGCTGCGTGGGGTCGCGCTGCGCCTGCGCGCGCGCCGCGGCGCGCCCGCTCGCGCCTCGCTGGGCTCCGAAGCGCGCCGTCGCTGGGCCCGCGGCGCGCGCATTCACCGCTCACACATGCCCGCCGGCGGACTTGGTGGCAGGCCCTTGTTCAGGCTGAGGGCTTTCATGCCCAGGCCCCACTGCACGGAGCAAGCTCGCACTCCAAGGTGCCGTCTGGTGCGGCTATGCACAGGTCCGCCTCACCTCAAAACCCAGCGCATGCTGCCTACCCCGCGGCAGCTGCCTGCCGCCACGCCGGCACTAACGGCACTAAAACATAAAAGAAGAAAGGTGCACCTGCAGCGACGCGAACTCGTCCTCCAGCGCGCGGACGAGCGGCGGCGCGACGTCGGGGAAGACCTGCGCGAGCGTGGCCGCCACACGCGCGTAGTGCGGCAGCAGCTGCGGCGCACCGCCTGCCGCCTCCGCCAGCGCCCGGACCTGCGCCGGCCCGGCCGCCAGTGAAGTCCCGCCTCGGAGCACGGGAGCGGGTGGTGAAAGTGAGGGGCCAGCCTCTGTCCTGTGAGCCTATGACACACCCTGTGATCAGAGTGGGGGCGCGCTGAGCCTCCACCGACGTGCAGCGGTACGTCGCACCGCCTGTCACTGCCGGCGCGGGCCCCCTGCCAGGACAGGCCGCCGCACCCACTCTGGGCGTCGCATCACTATCTGCACGCCCAGGCTCTACGCGGGCACTGCGGTGCAGGAGCACATCAGCCTTGGAGCGCAGCAGCTCCTTGCTTCTGCCAACTTGTGCTGTAATCTACGGCTGTGCAATTGCGTCCAGCCTGGCCCGCGATCACACACTGCCCGCTGGTTTGGTCACGGTAGAAAGTAGAAAATCATAGGCGCCCACCAGGCGCCGGCGCGCCGCCTTGCCGCCCACGTAGCAGAATGCGACCGCCAGCTCGTCGCACGCCGCCGCGCTGTCCAGCGAAGGCAGGCGCGCCAGCACGGCCTCCAGCTCCGCGCGCGCGTCGCCCGCTGCCGCGCGCAGGCCGCTGTCGGCGCTCGTGGCAGTAGCCAAGTCGCTCTGCCAAAGGTTTGCAGACGCATGCCACAAGCCACCGCTACGTGCTAGCTGTGTGTCTGCAATATCCCACGTCATTGCTTGGCTAACAAACGTCTGTGATATGAGAGTATGCTTGCGCTGGCTTATTGCGCGCACAAGACCGCCAACCACAGGCAGGCGCTGCCATCTGCGACGCGTGGGTCGAAGTACTCCATGTGCAGGCGCTGCGCAAGGCGCCCGCCGTGCCGGCGCCTGGCGTGCCTGCCGCGGGCGCCGCCTTCGACGCAGGCGGCGCAGCGTCCCCAGGTTGCTCCGCAGCCGCGCTGCCGTCGCCCGCGGCGTCGCCCGCGGCGGCGGCGGTCTCTGACTCGCCCGGCGGGGCAGTGCTGCGGGCAGCCGCGCCGCCGGCGGGCTCGGCCTCGCCCAGCAGGACCGCCGGCACGACGGCGCGCAGGTCCGGCAGCGACTGGTAGAATGCGGCCGCCTCCTCGTCCTCGAACAGCCCCGCGCCGGTCGCGGGCGCATCCTGCGGCCGAGCCGGACGCTGCTGGCGCGCGCGGCAGACAGGCGCTGACTGCGCGTACCCCGCGAGCCGGCACAGCAGCACCCTGGGTCCAGAAAGACCTCGTTGGTATCACGCGCCGAAACCCCGCATTCTCGGTCATGCTATGGGGTCTGAGGTACCGTGGAGCGGCACGACAGCGCAAGAGTCGGGGAGGTCAGCATTGCACTTGCATGTGCAAGCTCTGTGTCTGGAACAAAACCCCATCTCCGCGCCATGAGCTACACCGGAGGCTCGAAGGCCATGGCGCGCTGCACGCACGCGCGTGGCAACGAGCGTGACGCCGCCGGCCGCGCGCGTGCGCGTGACGTCGGACTCCGGCAGCGCCGCCAGCGGCTGGTCCAGCGCCTCGGCCAGCGCGGCTGCCGAGCGCTGCAGCGCCTCGAACGCGCGCCGCTGGCGCTCGTACGCCGCAGCCGCCTCCTCTGGCAGCTCGCCCCTGCAGGGACATCGCAGCGTCATTGCTAACATCCTTTCGGGCACGGACAGTGCAAAGGGCCTCTGTACCCGCGATTCTACGTGAGTGATAAGCGCGCTTGTGGGTTGGTGCATGTGACACCACATGACCACAGATGACAACAAATTCCAGGCTGCTGCGGGTGCGTCACTCCGTGCGCGCCTGTGGTTCAGGATGCGCGCCGTCTCGCGCTCGGCCTCGCCCAGCGCGGCGTGCTCGCGCTGCAGCGCCGCCGCGGCGGCCTGCAGCCCACGCTCCACCGCGCGCCGGAGCGGCTCGCGCAGGTCGCCCGCCGGCGCGGCCGCCGCGGCCAGCTCAGCGTCGTACGCCGCCTGCGCGGCGGCCAGCGCCGCGGCCGCCTCCGCCAGCGCCGGCGGCGCTGCGGCGCCCTCCTGCGCGCAGCATGCACGCAAAGTCACACGCACCTGCGACCCCCAAACACCCGCTGCTCCGGGGGGCTACTCGTGCCAGCCCTGCGTGATCCTGCGCACGGCATGGGAACGCTTGACGCACAGCGCTGGCGTCCTAGTTCGCCGCCTCAAGAGCGGCGACCCGCCACAGGCTGCAGCGCAGGTACGCTGACCCTGCCGTGAGCAGCAAACCCGGCATCATACTGGGACATGCGTCATACTGGGACATTCGAACCCGTCCGGACACAGCATTAAAAAATTGTGCTGCATAGGCAGGGCCGCATGACCAGAGGTGACATCCCCGCTTACGCACCTCCGGCAGCAGGTCGGCCGGCAGGTCCGCGGGCGGCCGCGGCGGGAAGCCGAGCAGCTCCTCGCGCGTGGCCTTGGCAAAGGCGGCCACCAGCGCCAGCGCCGCGTGCGCGTCGGGCCCCTCCCGATCGCCCTCCGCGACCTGCCCCATGCCGCGGCAATGTGCGGACTGCGCTTTTGCAGACAGGGCTCGTGCGCACGCTGTGTAATGGCCGCGTGGTGTGCGTCGGCACCGAGCAGCTGCCGACGTGTGCGCCCTGTGAGCCGCGCACCACCCGGCACGGCGCGCAGAGGCGGCTGCTGCTGCTGCACGCACTTCAAGCCGCCGCACCTGGGAAGTGTGCTGCGGGAAGAACGTGTGAGGAGCGCGTGTGGGGGGCGCAGGACTGGGGAGGGGCGCGCACCAGCGCGCGGACAACCTCCAGCAGGCCTGCGGCGTCCTGGCTCACGCCGACACACAGCAGCTCCACCAGCAGCCGCAGCGCGATGCGCCGCCGCGCAGGCGCGCCCCGCTCGTCATCTGCCGGCCCGTGCCAGGGCGCACTGAAGCCGCAGAGCTTGGGACATGCGCGTGTCCATCCGGACAGGCCGTAACGCTGACGGCCGGGACCTGCAGCGCCCTGACTTGCACGTCCTCGTAACTCCTAGAGGATTACAAACTGCACGCCAAGCACGTGGGGAGCACCCAGCCGAAGGGCAGGCTGGAGGATGTCCGGGCACCCCCGCTCCCAGCCGCCTGACTTTCGTCTGGCGTGCGACAGCGCTCAGCAAGCCTGCGGCGGACTACTGCATGAGGCACACGAGGCGGCCGCACCGTCGGCGCCCTTGGCGGCCGGCGAGAAGAGGTGCAGCAGGCTCGCGGACAGCTCCGCGCCAAACTCGGCGTAGCGCTGGTGCAGCAGCGAGCACACCTGAAAACCGGGCACAGCGCTCTCAGGAGGGCAGGCTTGGCAGCAGCGGCAGCGCAGACGCCGGGGACAAAAGGGCGGTCACCTGGACTGCTGCGCTGATGTCCTTGACCTTGAAGCCGGCCTCCGCGAGCGCAGCCACGGCCTCGCTGACATACTGCGCGACGGCACACCCGCTCGAGTCGGCCATACCAGTGCGAGGGCCAGCAAGGTGCGTGTGTGGACTGCTTTAGCGGTGGACCTTGCCTTGGACTGGTTGGTGCGCCGGATGTCATCAAGCAGCGCTGCGCCCCCATTGCCGATCGTGCGCAGCCGCCTGACTAGCGCCGTGTTTCGCTTGACGCTCGCGTCCAGCGCCTTGAGCTGCGTCTCCGTCGGGCGCTCGGGCTGTAGGTTGCTTTCGCGCAGCTCGCGACGCGTACGCAGCGCGTTGCTTGCCGCGCGCAGCTGCTCCGTTGCAGCCTGCCAAACGTGACAGACCGTGCGTTCAACACCAAGTGGGCCTTGGTGTCACAACCAGGTATCAGTCAGGTCCGGCAACCACAAACATGTCCTCCTCACAGAAAGGCATGTTTGAGCAGTCACTAGCAGCTGTGCAAAACGCACACTGCAAGTTTTGCAGTACGTCTTAACAGGCGGAGTGTAGGAGGCACCTGCACGCGCGCCGTGCTGGCGCGCTCAGCATCTGCATCGGTGTCTGGCATTGCCGCGGGCTGCTATGTCTGCGGGGGTGTATCATGGCTGTTGCAGAGCATACGCGCTGCGTGGACCTTGAACGAATGGCACAATGCGCTCATCTGGCCTACCTCATTACTCGGCCTTCTTCTCTATCCCCCGATGAGATGTCTCTCACATGGCGTGCCCCGCCGTTGCTGGAAAGCTGCAGGGACCATGGCCACCAGGCTCGGCAGTCGCAGGCCCACCTGACTGGGTGCTGAGCAGCAGTCCATGTATACGGAAGCAAGATGTGCTGGTATCAGTTGCAGCTTTTAGACTGCTTCAACAGGCTGCTGTTGCCTTGTCCACCGTGACCTTCATGCATGCCTTCTCTCACCTCGTTCTGTCATGTTTACAGCATAAAAAGCGGTGCAGCAGATCATCATGCTCCTGTCCGGTGCTAGCGTCAGCCTGTATCTGGCACTTGCACACCACAGAACACCACAGTTGGCAAGTCAATTATAGCATAGAAGAGTTACAAGATAGTGACAAAGAAGCATGTGTCGCACGGAGCGTCAGAATCTCACATGTGAGCACGGTGCTCGAGCACCCTGCTTGGTTCACATGCTTATTACGACCATCACAAGAACGCTGCCGCCGGCAGTCCTACTCCACGACTATCTGCTGGTGCTGCCCCGCAGAGCAGTGCATGCCGACAGAGCACGCCACGTAGAAGACGCCCCGCTGAGGGAAGTGGACGACCGAGGAGCTTGTTGCACCCGACTGGGAGACGGGCAGTGGCGTAGCCTGCTTGGCCTTGCCGCAGTCGTCTGGCAGGGTCAGCGCTGCGCCCCCACACTCCGTCAGCCTTCCTTTCTTTGGCATGCAGTGCATCACGCAGCCCTGAGAAGTCATGGATGAGACCAAGCAGATGAAGACGGCACATGCAAAATTACCATGCGCACTCATACAAATCACGCATGGTGGAATGAGCGTGGAGCACCAAGCGTGGCTAATGTCATCAAATATAGTTGCCAGTGGACCACCGCGGGAGCGCACGCGCGGGCAGGACGACCACATCATGCGTATTGACCCACGTCAGGTTGAGCGCGTCGCCGACAGCCACGCTGAGCGGTTGGTACGCCTGGTCGGGGAAGACCGCTATATTCCAGTCCTCCTTGATCACCTTGCCCGCGGCCAGGTACTGCGTGCCTGCGCGGCCAAAGCACGTCAGCAGCCCGGGTGCGCCACCTTGTCCGGCAAGGTGGCGCAGAGGCCGGGCTGCAGCACGCACCGCACAGGAGCACCAGGCCCAGGACAAGGTGCGCCGTAGCCATGCTGCAGCCAGACATTTCTGCCGCTCAGAAGTGTCCCTCGCGCTGCCAGCAGGATGCCTCGTCTACGCCAAGGTAACAACCTCGCTACACCCACACCTAAACCTGCGCAGTTCAAACTGGTGCGCAATCTGCGAGAGGAGGTGAACGGCCCGGCCCTGTAGCCTGGACACGCTCACCATGTTTGTTCGTTCTTGATCACAGGCTATCTGCCAGACAGCTGGCCGCGTGCAGGGCTTTGCTTCAGCGTGCTGAGCTCAGTGCGCAGCCAGTGGGCTGCGCAGGGATGGATGAGGACGCTCTGCCCGCCTTGATGCCAGAGACGCACGCAGCGCTGCAGAGCTCGGCAGCGAAGACCGCGGATCTCAGAGAGTACCTGGCCGCGCGGGGGGCCGGTGGCGACGAGGGCGAAGCCATGGAGCTCTGCAGCGAGCGCGTGACACCCCAGCCCCTGGCGCGGCGGCAGGGCACCGGGCGGGTTGCGTTGCCGCGGCGCTTCAGCCTGCGGTGGGGCTGACATCCAGCAATTCACCCACCCTGTGGGCTGCCACAGCAAGCCTCACCAGTAGTGACATGCACCTGGTCACGTGCAGGTTGCCTGAGGACGCGGTGGAAGCGCCAGGCGCAGGCGCACCCACGCCTGGTGCGCCACCGTGAACATTGCCTTTGCTCTGTCACGAAAGCTCGCGCCCACAGGGGTGAGTAAGCGCTTGGTTTTTGCGCGCAGGGGATGCACGGCCGGCCGCGAGTGCGCAGGCGCCTTCGCCCAGCGGCGCGGCCGCCACGCCGCTGCGCGGGCTGCTGGATGCGTCCAGGCAGGCGCGCGACGCGGCGCCCAAGCGGCGCGCGGGCACGGGGCGCGCGATTGCGCCGCGCGCGTTCAGCCTCACGCTGGCACCGCCGCTGCCGCCTGCCACACCGCCACCGCCGCCACTGCCGCCGTCGCCCGCGCCAGAGCCTGCGGCTGTGGAGGCGCCGGCGCGGGCGGCAACGCCAGCGTCCGCTGCTGCGGGGCGCACGGGGTCGGCCAGCCGTCCAGCCAGTGGGTTGGGGGCTGCGGGCACGCCGGTGGAGGGCGTGCCCGAGCGCGCGGGGTCGCTGCTGCCGCGCACGACGCCGCCGGCGCGCCGGCCGGCGTCGCAAGCGCGCTCCTGGCAGGCGCGCGCGCTGAGGCTGACAGGCTGCGGCCTGCGCCTAGAAGGCTGGCCTTGAAGCGCAGCGCAGCTCCTCAAGCGTTGCAGGCTGCTGACGGCTCCGGGGCTGTCATGGGGCTTCTTGCTGAGCCCAGCCGCCCGGCGTCATGGCTGCACCAGTCGCTCTGTCAGAGACGGGCGCACGCTACATGCTGCACTGTGCGGCCATCGTCTGCTCCCCTGACATAGGCTGCCAATGGGCGTCCCGCAGGAGGGCACGCCTGTAGAGGGCGTGCCCGAGCGAGCGGGGCCGCTGCTGCTCGCATCCAGCGCGTGTGCTCCTGCATCCGCACCGCAGCCCGGCTCCGGGCTGGGGCTGGCGCTGGGCCGGCGCAGCCGCCTGTCGCCCAGCGGTGGCGACACGCCAGTCAACGCATCGCACGCTGCTGCGGGCGCGAGCGCGGTCGACTGCGCACGGCGGGGGTCCGACGATGCAGGACAGCCTGCACTCGGTGGCGCGCACGTCCTCTTAATGCGTGGCATCCTTTGGGCTGTCCCTGCTGCATTTCATTGCGCGGCACGCTTGTCTGGCAGGGTCGCGCCTACCTGCACACAAGACCAGGATCCCTTGGACCCGAGCATGTGACGCCGGAACGGTGGCTGCGTGCATGCCTACTGCCTGTCTAAAGCACAAAGGAAGGACGTTCATCTCGCTGGGTGGCCGCCTTTGCAAACCTTTGCTCTGTGCTTCGGGCGCCAGGCGCTGAGGCGCGCAGCGTCGGCTGGCGGCTGCGCGACTACGAGCCCTCGCCGGCGCTTGCGCTGCGCGAGATGCAGGTGCAGACGGGCGCCAGCCTCGGGCGGCCCCCCCTGCGCAGGTCATCGCTGGGGCCCGCCCGCAGCCACCCCGTCCCGAGCGGGCCGCCCGACCCTGCGCGCGAGGGCC
>JAABUV010007680.1_pt1 | contig 11218 bp, 15 predicted proteins | sample 5559971 | NCBI WGS metagenome assembly JAABUV01 (sample SAMN10711881, study PRJNA513362) | rock metagenome | isolation source: Antarctica rocks | place: Antarctica: Victoria Land, Knobhead nord | collected 2015-12-19
GCTTGACCATGCCGGTCGCCAGCTCCTTGCGGCACTTGACCCAGTGCTGCAGCTGCAGCCCGTCCGCGCGCGCCGGGTTGGCGAAGCGCCGCCACTGCCACGTCACCTGCACGCGCCGGCCAAGCCCAGGTGGCGCGCCCGCCTGTGCCACAGCGCCACAGGTGCATGCCAGGCATGCAGGCAGAAGAGGCGCCACCATCGTCTGAAACTGCAAGGCACGGTCTATGCACAGACGCATCCGCATTCGCTTGCTCTGCACAGCCCCTTGGCATGCCGGGGACTGCCGACCAAGCGGGCAAGGGCCCTGACGACCGGGGCGAAGCAGCGCTGGCACCTGGCCTCTAGGGAGTGCCAAGGTAGCACTTCTCCTTTGTGTTGCAAAAATTGTGTTGCAAAGCCTTTCCAGCCTAGTGATCAGCCCCCCGTGACGTCCAGCGCCCATGCACCGCACGGTTGTGGCGGGAGCGGGTGCAGGCCGGCACGCCTGGCCCTTGGGCGGGCCGGACTTGCGCTTCTCCTTCAGGCCGGCCAGGCTGCTCTTCGCCTGCAGGTCGGCCGCCAGCGCGGCCGGCACGACCGGGTGCGCGCCGTCCAGCAGCGCGAACGCCTCGCGGCTCATCCCGGCCGGCCGCTGCAGCTTCTCCTTGGGCTTGGGCGGCTCCGCGGGCGCGCCGCCCGAGCGCGGCACGCCCAGGATGTCTGCAGGCATACGTAGTAAAGACGGAGTGCAGGGGGGTGCCTGCGCCATCAGCTTGCAGCGCACTCCAAGCGCGCTCTGGCGGACCGAGTGCACGCTCACCTTTGATATCCGCCATGCTCCGGTGCGGACGCCCTCAGGAGCGCCCTATGCTAGTGCGAGTGCATGCGGCGCTCGAAGCACGACCGCTTGGCGCGTCCACGAAGACGCTACCGGTGTCACATTGTGCAAGTTGTGCCCTTGAGCATGCACACCGCGCGTCCGCCTTTGCACTTTAAGAGGTGTGCTTGGATGCTGCACAAGGCAAGCGGCCCAGCACGACCAGCTGCACCGCTGCAACCAACTTTATGCACTCACGCTGAGAGACCACAGGCAGCTGCAAAGGAGTGCGCAGCCTACTCTCAGGACCGGCTATGATGTTATGGCCTCAATCAGCCAGCTGATGGTGCAGGGCCGCCGAGGCTCCAGCCAGCGCAGGGAGCTTGAGGATGATGACGGTAATCAGGGCCACTGGCAGCCAACTGGCTACTCAGGCGTCGGTGCGGGGCTCTGCAAGCGAACTTGAGCTGAGGGCCTCAGGGTTCGCCCAGCATGCTAGGGTGTTACATCCACGTTACACAGGACATGCTGCAGAAGAACAGACGCGCCCGCTGTATACGACACTGCTGCATGCGCCAAGATCTTCAATAACTCTAAACTCATCAAAGCCTGCCACTTTACCTTTGTCAGAGGTGTTTGGCGCGTTCACGCCGCGCCCTGCCCTCTTTCAGGAAGGCTTGCAGCACACCTGCGCTGCGTGTCAACACCGGGCGTACACCGGTGCGCAGTCCGCGTGCAGGCAGCGCTGTGGCAGCCTGCTCCTGCAAAGCATGGCGCAGTTGTGTTGCACTTGCCTCAAGGGTGCCAGGGCCTCTCCTCCCTTGCACCTCACAGCACCGCTGATGGCTCACATGCTGTGCAGGCCATACGCAGCCGGCACAACTCTGTGGGAGCCCGCTGAGCAGGCGGCCGGCGCTGATGCCGACATTGGGGTTTGCGCCACCGTCGGAGGGGCAAGCAGACTTCGCGCTGGCCTCTCCAGCAGCGCCAGGACAGCCACCAGCACAGTCCGTGCCGGAAGCATGCGAAGGCGCCGAAGCGCCTGCGCACCCCGTGCTGGACGCTGCACGGGAGTACCGGGGCGCCGTGGACGCTTTCTTGCAGAGCAGCTGCCGGCAGTGGCTGCACCGGCTGCTCGGCTGCGACCTCCCACCAGACGCCCCGCTCGCGCAGCTGCTGGCGTCGGGGCGCCTCTTGTGCGCCCTGCCCCAGCCGGTGGTGAATATTTGCGCAGCAGCTGTGCCGCCGCCTGCCCTCATGCTCGCTGGTTGCAGCGCAGCTCTGACCGGAAGACCAGGGCTGCGCCGCGCAGGGCGAGCGTGGCGGAGACGATCGAGGCGCGCCAGGCAGGCCAGCCCGCGCGCGCGCTGGTGCGCCTCTGCTTTGCACACAGCTCGCAGGGCATAGGCGTGACCCTGGCGGTACTCAACTGCTGCCCGCGCGAGCAGGCGCTGGCGGCCGATGACTTTGGGCCGCGGCGCGCGGCGGCTGTATATGGCGACATCTCCCGCTTCCTGGAGGTCCGCCAACATATTTGCGCTCACGTTGGATGCTGCTGCATTCGGAGGGGTGCTGCCTACTGTTGCCTGGACACAGGCCTGCTCAGCCCGGCCTCCGCAGGCCCTTGCCTTCCATACACACTGACACAAGCTCTTTAATGCGTGTGTCATGGCTCAAATGCGAGCAGGTAGCGCAAGAGTGTCTGAAACATGTGCTGGGATGACACGTGAAGCTGTGTATTCATCCTTTCAAAGCTAGCTGTGTGCTGTCTGAGCTAGTCCATGCAAACACCCATTCGGTAGAAAGCAGCAGCAGGATTTGCGCTGGCTGCCTGCAGCTGTGCCGGCGCATGGAGGTGCGCAACGCCGATGCGCCCACGCTGCCCGACATCGTGGACGCGCGCAACACGCTGCGCATCGTGCGCGCGCTGTGGGCGCTCGCGGAGGCCTGCGCCGGCCAGGGCTTACAGGCAGGCGCCCTGCATGCAATGTATGCATGTCCAACGGTGGCAATGTGTCTAGAGGCGAGGCGGACTCGGCGGACGATGCTCTGGCCTGCCCACGCGAGACCTGCGCGTCAGTGATGGCCTTCGTGCAAGCCCAAGCAAGGCGCATGCTCCAAGCAACTAGTACATAGTTGTCCTCGCTGAGTGTACGCGCACATGCAGGGAGTGCCGCAGTTTGCGAGCCCGGCCAAGCTGGCGCGGCTCAGGCGCGCCGTGTCCGGCGGACACAGCCAGGACAGGGTGCGGGCCCATCGCCTGCAGGGCGGGGCGGCTTCTGCGTTAAAAGCGCGTGCAGCACGGCTGCTCGTCCGCCACTGCAGGCTTATCAACATGCGTACATGCATGCCTGCAGCCTCTGCCACAGCTGATCTCGCCGCTGTGAACAGCAGCATGACAGCTGATGCGGCGATTCGCTCCTGCAGGCGCAGGCGTTCCGGGCAGCGCGACAGTCAGCAGAGGCCGCCGCATCGCGCGCGGCGGCCGCGCCGCGCACCGTCTCCTGGCCGCCTGCGCCGCGCAGCGACGTGGGCTGGGCCGACGGCGTCGGCGCCGAGTCGCCGCGCGCTCCTGCGGGGACGGCCTGGGGCGGTGCGTCTGCGGACAGCGGCGGGGGCATCACGGCGCCGGGCGTCAACCCCGGACGGCCAGCGCCCAAGAGTGAGTGCGCGGCATCAGAGGCGGTCAGCACGGCGGGCGCCAAGGGCAGGAGCGGCGGGGGCGCGCCTGTGGAGTGCAGGCCGGGGCGGCTGGCCCTGGGTGGCTGCGCGGACTGGCAACGGCCTGACGCCGCATACGCGCTGGCGCCCACCACGCCGTGCAAGCAGCCCGCGCCGGCCGGCCGCGCGCGTCTGGCGGACAGCCCCGAGGCGTCCCAGGCAGGCGACGCGCCCGCTGCGCCGCCCGAGCAGCCTGCCGCGCCCCGTCAGGCTGCCTGCTGCGGCGGCGGCGCGCCCAAATCGGCAGCAGGGCTGGCTGCGGCGCGCGCCTGGCTGCACCGCATGGGCGCCGGCGCGGGAGCGCAGGGCGCCGACGCAGAGGCGCTCACAGCTTCGCAGGTCGCGGCCGTCTGGCTGCAGGCGGCCAGCGCAGGCGCGGCCGCGCCTGCACAGGTAGCTGCAGAGCCGGCAGCCGCGCACCCCACAATTGCATGGCTGCGATGCATGGCCGCGCGGGGGCTGCCTGCTGAGCCTCGGGCGGCTCCAGAGGCCGATCGCGCGTGGCTTCGGGGCGCGGGCGCCATACAGGGAGGTCCTGCTGAGACGCTGGCAGCTGTGCGGGCTGCGCATGGGTGGCTTTGCGGCTTGAAACCACAGAGGGCGTCCGGCGGGCCATCGGCTACCTCACAGGCCGCACGGGAGTGGCTGTGCGTTGTCGGCGCGCCGGCGGCAACCGTGTGCAGAAAGAGCGATTCTGAGTGCGCAGAAGCGGGCGGCGCCTCCGCGGCTGCGGGTGCCGTCGCCAGCGCTGAGCGGCAGCGGCAGGGCGGCGGTGGCGCTGGGCGGGCCAGGGCCGAGCAGTGCCGAGCTTCCGCCGCTGGCCCTGATGTGGGCGGTGCTCAGCGCGCGCAATGGCAGGGCCGCTTGAAGCTCGTCGCCGCGGCAGCTGCGGGCGCGGCGCTGGCTGCGCTGCTGGGCGAGGCCAGGGCGAGGCGGCGGGCTCAGAGCTCCCACAGCGCACCGCTGAGCTGTACTCAGCACAAGCAAATGGCGCGTGACGGCACCAGGCAGAGGTGCACACGGGACATCGTGGCCCCTGCACTGGGCCAAGACCTTGTCCTCTGCCATGCTGCCGGGTGCTACGTATGACAGGTGGTGCGCTCGACGTGAACATGCCAGCCATCTGCACTTGTTTGTTTTGACTGCACAGCTGCCTCGCTCTCTGTGTCTTTTGGCAGTCGCGTCCCTGCACAGCCGTGCTCCTCTTTTTCACTCGCATGGAACGTTTCTACGGCCTGTACAAGTTTGCATCCTTCTTGTGGCCAGTTTTGTGTTGCGGTCATAGGGGCATGTGCCCATGATGTGAGTTTTGTGTATGAGTTCCCCTATGCGCACAGGTTTTCAGTTTCCGCATATGCATGGGTGTTGGCTGCGTCTGTAGTGTCCTTGAGAAGCGATGCGAAATGTAAGCCTCTGCATAGGAAGCTCACCAGTAATTATGCAGGATGCGGCAAATCTTGCCCAACGCCAAACGCCCAAAACCTAAGGTTGGGCAGGGTAGGGTAGGAGCCAAGGCCTGGCTCCTTCATGAAGGGCCTGGAGACAGCTAGGACGGTCGACAGGCATTTATAAGGCAGCTCCACAGCGCAGCTTGACAAATTGCAGCAGCAAGTCGAATACAAAGGCGCGTTGCAAAAAGAAGCGACTGTGACCAGCATCAGTGTAGCTATCCTCAGCCAGTCGGCTCAATGGCGCTCTCACTCTTTGGAGACTCTTTCGGGGACTCTCTGGCTCCGTTCATCTCCGGACACCTGAGCAACTCGCTCAGCAACAGCAACTATGGGCTCCGCTCCATTCCACTGGACATCAGTGAGGTACACCCAAATAGTGAGCCTTGTTCTATGAGTGCGTTGCTGCTGTCAGTTTTAGTACAAGTACGTTGCTGTTGTAAGTCAGCAAGTGCAAAGCAAGGCCTGACAGCATGAGTTCCAGAGGTTTCCTGAGCGACTGGTCATTGCGTGCGCGCAGACTGAGCGTGAGTTCCAGCTCAAGGCTGATATCCCGGGCATGCCGAAGGACTCCGTGAAGGTTGTGCAGGACGGCGACGTGCTCAGCATCAGCGCCGAGACCAAGCAGGTGCGCAGCACGCTGTAGATGCTGTACAAAGTCTAGTAGTATCCGGAATCGATGCTGGTGTGGTGATCAATAAAGACATCTGTGGCACCCAGTGGAGTGAGTATATGTAGTTGCCAGTAAAACATAGTGCGTGCACAAGCGTACTCTGTACCTTGCCAAGCGCACTCTGTACCTTGCCTTGTGCGCGCCCTGGTCTTATGTTGCGCACGTATAGCAGCGCTCACCGGCCCACACACTCAACTCTGCTGTTGCTCTTGCAGGAGAGGGAGGACAAGGACGAGAAGCAGGGCGTCAAGTACCACCGCGTCGAGCGCAGCAGTGGCTTTGTGAAGCGCTCCATCCGCATGCCCGACTCTGCAGATCTCAGCCAGATCAAGGTGCGACAGCCTGTCTGCAGTGCTATTTCTTGAGCGTGCTGCGCTGCCTCAGTGCCTGCCATGTAGGTGCATCAGCGTTCTCTGCTCTGCTGCACATGCCACTCCTAATATATCAGCATCTGCCTGCATGTGCTGACTGTCAAATGCTGTTATGCAGGCGTCGTTCAAGGACGGCACGTTGCACCTAGCCATTCCCAAGAAGGAGAAGGAGATCAACCGCAATCGTCAAATTGCTATTGAGTGAGGAGGGATGAGGGCAGTGTGGCTCTCCACATCTGGGTGACCTAGCAGTCGGCGTTGCCACTGCAGGTTTGTAGAGAGGAGTCATGCGTCGACAGAATCTACATGTTTGGTAGTTCAGCCCGTGTGCGTGTCTGATGGAAAAGTGTGCTGTGCATTGCTCAATAAACAGCTGTTTTTGGTAGCTATTAGAACACTGGGTGACCTGGTGTGCTGTAGTACCCCAACATTGCGAGGGGTACATGTACTGCTGCAACATCTTTTTGGCTGCTGGGATTTGGCTGGTACATAGGCGTCTAGAAAGCGAGCCTCACAGCGAGGGTGTCCGCTGTAATGCATGCACACAAGGTTTCATGGGAACTCATTATAATGCCAGTCTGCCATTATACCTGGTGCAAAAAACTTACGTAGCGCTCCTGCTCCACTTGTCCCACACCAGTTTGTTCCATACAAGGCAAGCGCCTGCTGTCAGCCTTGTTTAGCTCGATCACACTTGTACGCAGCGCAACTCCAGCTCACACACAAATTTTGCCCAAGCCGAATTGCACTGTTCACGGCCAAAACAATGGCAAGCAGCACACAGGATCTCTGGCGGGCAGTACATGCGGAAGCTGCTCGCGGCAGCAGGTTACACCAGATGCTGCGCCAGGGCGCACTGTCACCTCAGCAGCGTGCCGTTGAGGTATGCGCGCACGTACGCTGCGGTTGACGCAACGGTGGTCGCGCCCGTGGCGGCGCCCAGCGCCCACAGCGCGTCCTCGGGCGGCCAGCCGTACCACGCGCGCGTCACACACCCGGCCACCAGCCCCAGCTGCAGCACCGTGTTGGCCTTGCTCACCAGCAGCGGCCGCACAAATGGCGCGGGCGGCGCCGAGGCGGCAGCCGCGCCCGGCGCCGGCGCCGCCCCGTCGGCCCCGCCGGGCCCTGCCTGGGCGCCAGCGCCCGCGCGCGCGGGATGGATGCGGAAGAACTCCGACCAGCCGCGCGCGCGCCAGCCCAGCGCGCGGTACCGGTGCACGAAGGCGCCGCCGACCAGCAGGGCGTCGCGGCCCAGGATCAGGCCCGCGAGCCACGGCGGCAGCGCGCCCTGGGGGGCGCACGTTGAGCGCGCGCTCAGTCAGAGAGCAGAGGCAGCGCTGTACGCTGGGCCGCGAGCGCAGCGGGGGTGGCTGGCGCGCAGTGCCAGGCTCGCGGCGCCGACAGCAGCATGCGGCACCAAAGGCAGCAAGCTCTTTCTGCCTGTTGCGACCCGGCCTGGCGGGCAGGCGCGCCTCGTATGCGAGCGCCGCCACGGTGCAGCCGATGAGCACCTTGTCGGCGGCGGGGTCCAGGTAGGACCCCACCACGCTGGCCTGGCCCCAGCGCTTGGCGACGTAGCCGTCGGCCCAGTCACTGACGCCCGCGACCGCCAGCACGCCCAGTGCCGCCCCGTGGTGGCCCTCCAGGATGAGCCACGCCACGCCTGCGCCAGGGCCGCAGCACGCATCGGAGGGCACGCCAGCGCAGCTGCTGTTCCCTTATTTACCTCAGCACGTGCTCGGGCGCTCGTTCCTGATAGCAGAAGGACAGCCAGGACTGCTGGTCAAGCAGAGCGGTGCCATCAGTCCTCTCTCTGCTGCTGGAGACAGATCCGCCGGGGCCTCCCCTTGCCAGCGTGCCACTGCCAGCGCGGCTGGGTGCAGCGAGCGCCATGGCCCGGCCGAGCGCGGGCCTGCCTGGCCCTCTGAGGGTTTGTGCAGCGTATATGATAGGATAGAGTTAGGGTAGGGATAAACGCCATGGCCAGGCCGAGCGCGGGGCCTGCCTGGCCCGCTGAGCGCGCGCGCGGCGGAGATGGCGTTGGGCACGTTGACCCACGCGTCGCGGGCCGCATCCCGTGCATCCTGCGCCGAACGTGCCCCGTCTCGAGCCCTGCAGCAGACGCGCTGCTGACCCTGACAGCAGCGCACGCGCAGCCTGCTGCTGCCCGCACGGGCTGACATCACCTGGCTACTGGACATGTCTCAGCATGCTTGCCTCAAGCTCACTCTATTCCAGGCCTCTTTGACGGGCTCAGCATGTGCTGCAAGGGCGGCGGATGCCCCAGAGCAAGATTTCGGCTCTTACCTGGGCTGCAGACCGCGGGGCAGCCGTTCCTCGGCCACTGGCGCTGCCTGGTGCCCCTCTTGCCGCAGCAGGCGCAACCGCTGCGGTTCCAGGTAGTTTCTGCCGCGCGTCTTCGCCCTGAGACAACAGCCCAGGCAACCATTGAAGCTGCAGTTGATCGGAGTTTGTGCATGAGAAGCGCGTCAGACGCAGGTCAGCTTGTGAAGCAGGAACGTGATGTGGTGTGCAGAGCAAGAGGGGAGGGCCGTGCCTGCTGCGCAGCGGTGGCGGTGTGACCCGCAGCAGTCGCAGCGCCCGCGCGCTGCTGGCCAACGGTGCTGGCGCACGGCCTGAGCTGCAAGGCAGCCAGCCCGCGGGCGCCCGCGCTCGGGGAGCTGCCGAGCGCCCTTGCAGGCGCCCCGGGCGGCCAGCCGCTCACGGCAGGCCCGGACGGCGGCCCGGCAGACCCGCACGACCAGGCACTGGGCAGGGAGCCTGGGTGGGGACAGGGCTGCGAGCCACCTTGCGCGTCGCTGATGCCAGGCAAGGCATTGCCGCTAGGCGGCGCCCAGAAGGCGCTGCACTGCGCGGGAGCGCGAGCGTCCTCCACACTGGTGCTCTCAGCAGCCATCTGCTCAAGGCTGGGGATCGTCCTTGCGATCGTCGCTGCTTCCAGGTCATGCTGCCAACCACAGGCTAGCCTGCGGGCAAGGCGGCGCACAAGCGCGCTCCGCATAGCTGCCTGCGCTCACAAGCCTGTCCTGCTGAGCTGCGTTAGCGTGCAGGTATGCAGCGGGGCGCTTTCCAGCCCACCAGCCACAAATGCGGGGAACTCTGACGTGCGTCTGCCGCTACAATTGAGCTACAAACCTAGCGTCCAAGGACTGTTTCTTTTCCTTGTCTTTCTGTGCTGTGCAGCATAAACAGCACTTCAAAAGTGCCCACCCTCTCGAGCTGCTGCGTCAGACCCTGCAGAGCTCGCAGAAAAACCCTGAGCCTCTCCTGCTTGGCAACTTCGTTCTTTGTGTTACGGCACGCTTGCTAACCAGGCAGCAGGTGATCTGAAGTGTTCCGCATCTTGACTATTGCGCTCCTGCTAGCCTGTTCATACACCTTTTGCGACCAGTCTGGAACAAAAAGTGCGTAGAAGGGAAGAGGACAAGCACAGGTGCCCACTGAGGGCTGCAGAATGGCCAGGAGGCTTGGCCGCTGGGCGCTCTCACAGGCAAACGCACCCGCAGCGCTGCCAGAGTGTCTGGGAACGAGCACTGTCCCGCTGCACATTGAGCGCGCGGGTCACAGTGCCTCTACACGACACTGGCAGCACACGCAGGCGCCGGTGCGCTCACAGGACTCCATTAGCAGCGTCTGGCGACTGTGAATCGCTGACTCGCAAGCGCCTGTGCCTTCAGCTTTATGTACCTCTCAGCGCGTGCTCCTGAGCGAGACCCGCACGCAGTGCTGCACTCAGGCTGGGAGTGAACAGGGTGCCGCTTGTCGCCAGGCTGCTGCGGAGACGTTCCGGTTCAGCGACCTCCACGTCACAAACACGCTCGACCCGCAGCCGCAGCGCGCATGGGAGGTGGGGCATCGGCCACCTTGGTACTACAAGTGCGAAGTGGCTGTGAGCAGCCCTGCAGCGCCGCATCTTGAAACCTTGTTTCTGGCCACGCGCCGCAGGAGCTGCGCTTCGGGCAGACGTTCACTGACCACATGTTCAGCGTGGAGCACAACGTGGGGCAGGGCTTACGCCGCAACATGCCCCACAGGAGCACAGCCAGCATGCAGCAGTGTTCGGCGAACAGCATAGACAGTGCTGGCCCAGCTCAGGCGAGCGTAGGCCAGTGGGCCACCTGCAGGTACTTGTCGTGCAGGTCGATGACCGCGCGCACAAACTGCTGCTCGTGCGCGCTCCCAGAATCCCGGCTCGGCTTGCCTGCGCGCCAGGGGAGCGTGCGGGCTCGCCGACTGCGCCACACACTGCCAGCCTGATGACATCGTGCCGCATGACAAACGCTCGCACGCTCGCAACCGACAGGCTCAGGCGCGCGTCCGGGCGGGACTCCTGGCGCGCCCCCAATGGAAGCCTAAAGCTCTTCGGCGGCCTGCGGCGCTGGATGCCGATGCCGCCGGGGCCGCAAACACACGCGCACCGACATCTCTTCTCCCGCTTGGCGTCGGCGGCCTCGGCCGCCCCGCGCACCAGTGGATGCCGAACCCCGGGGCTAGGGCAGGGTGCAGCGCGCGCGCACCGACGTCCTTCTCCTTCTTGGCGTCGGCCGCCTCGGTCACCTCGCGCACCAGCTTCATGCCCTCGCCCTCCACGTGCTTCTTGAACACGTCCGCCACGGGGTCCAGGCCCTTGACGATGCGGAGGAAGAGGCGGTACATGCGCGCCAGGTCGTCCTTCTGCGGCCGCGCGCGGGGCCGGCGCAACCGTGAGGCCCGCCTGCCAGCCTACCAGCCGGAGGTATGCTACGAAAAGCCCGCACCCGGGCCGCGCTGCATGCAAGCAAGCAACCTGCGTCCACCCAGGAGCGCTGCGTGTCCCTGCTGTGACACTTTTGGCACGTGGCGCCTGATATGCGCTCACATAACAGCCACAAGAAAAGACTTTAGCCAGGTCAGCCTCGCATGGCTCGGTTCGATCAGTCAAACTACCCCCTTGTACAGTGCCACTCTGACCACACAGCGCATGTCTACAAGCACAGGAGCACCGAGGGTGCACAAGCACACCATGCCCGCGCCGACTCAGCGCGCTGGCTCGCGACACCATGCCCGGCCCAGTCAGGGCGGGGCGCCGCGGGCGCGCGGGCGCGCCTTGTCGTCGCGCAGCAGCGCGGCCGCGCCCGAGTGCTCCTTCTGCAGCAGCGTGTCCTCGTACTTGGCCAGCAGCTCGGTCTCCACCGCGCGCAGCAGCTTG
>JAABUV010007681.1_pt1 | contig 11218 bp, 10 predicted proteins | sample 5559971 | NCBI WGS metagenome assembly JAABUV01 (sample SAMN10711881, study PRJNA513362) | rock metagenome | isolation source: Antarctica rocks | place: Antarctica: Victoria Land, Knobhead nord | collected 2015-12-19
CCGCCGTCGCGGCCGCCACCGCCGCCGCCGAGGCCGCGCTCGCCGCCGCCGCCGCCGCCGCCGTCGCCGCCGCCACGGACGCGGCCGCCGGCGCCGTCGGCGCCGTCGCCGCCAGCGACGGGCTGCCAGTCGTCGACGGGGCGACCGCGACGGTCAGCGCTGTCGAGGTGGTAGTTGCAGAGCCTGCGCACGCGGCCCCGGCGGACGAGCCGGAGCCCAAGCGGCGCCGCCGCGCGCCCGTGGACTACGGGCGGCTCAACGCGGAGGTGGAGGCGGAGGCTGCGGCGCGGCGCGGCGGCGGCGGCGCCGCGCCGCCGGCAAGCGCGCCCGCGGGCGTTGCGGCGCCCGGCGCTGCCGGGGCGCCCGCGGCGGACGCGCCCGCGGCGGCGGCGGCGGACGCGGCGCCCGGCAGCGCGGCGGACGCTGGCGCCGGGGGCGCCGCAGAGGCGGCGGAGGCGCGCGCAGCGGCCCCGCCGGAAGCTCTGGCCGGCGGGCGCGCGGGCGGCGGCGCGCCCATGCCCGGGGCGGCCGGCAACGGACCCGCTGGTCAGCCCATCGCGCCAGCGGAGCAGCCCGGCCGAGGGGCAGCGCCAGCGCCTGCGCCAGTGCCTGCGCCAGCGCCAGCGCCAGCGCCAGCACCTGCGCCAGCGCCTGCGCATGCGCCAGCGCCTGCGCATGCGCCAGCGCCTGCGCCTGCGCCTGCGCCTGCGCCAGCGCCTGCGCCTGCGCCTGCGCCAGCGCCCGCGACCGAGGCTGCTCCGCTGGCGGCCCCCGACTCTGATGAGGCGAAGGCTTCCGTGCCGCCTGCCGAGCAGGCGCGCCGACTCTCCTGGTGCATTCGCAGCAAGTCTGCCGTTAAAATCTATTGTGGGCAATGCTTGGGCCCACGAGCAAGTGGCCGAGTGGAATAGTGCTTCTCATGTGGTGCTCGGGCGCGCGTCTTGCCTCTCAGACAGCGTGCCGCGCACAGGGCGCCCGGCCCGAAGCCCCGGGCGCGGCGCCTGCGCCGGCGCCCCGCGCGGCCGCGGCCGCCCCCGCGCCCGCGGAGCCGGGCGCGGCGGGCACGCCCGCGGGCGGCAGCGACGAGGACGAGGAGGAGGAGCTGGACATGTCCAACGTGGATGCCATGATGGCGGAGGAGGAAGACCTGGAGGGTTGATGCTATGATGGTCGATGCCTGCTGCTTGCGAGGGCGCCCTTCACGCACGCGCAGTGCACGCTCGGGGGTTGCGGCGGCGATGCGCCCGGATCCGCTGTCATGAGCACGGTGCGGTCTGCAGTGCGGTGTGTCGAGGGGCGTACTGTATGCGAGCTTGTCTGTCGCTTCACAATGTCAGGAAGAACGAATTACAGCCATGTATCAGCTTTGGCTGGTTTTGGCTACTCACCTGTTTGTGCATTCTGTGCATTCATGCTTGTGCATTCACCTTCACATCTTGGCAAGGCCCAGCAAGGGCTTATTAAGCCCTGCCTCGCCATGCTTTCAAAACGCAGCTTGTGGCAGCTGCAGAACCTACAAGGTCTAGGGCGGCTACTGCGGGAGAGCACTTCTCAGTTTTTCCCTGTAGAGAAGCAAGGGACACCTACTACGTGTGATTCCTCCAACGTCAAGCGGAGCTAACTGACTGCTGCCACCGGAGCTGAGGCTGTGCGCGCGCCCTGCATGCACCCTGCGCCCTGTGCAACCGCGCGGTAGACGCCCCTGCTGAGGCAAGCGCACCCGTCTCGCTCACCCGTGCGTGTGGTCGCAGTGCATGACGCATCTTGTCGCAGGCTGCGTGTGGCTAGCTACAGGGCCCGTGCCGCCCAAGTGGGCGTGTGAATGCCCGGTATACCGCCTTGAGATGGCAGGCTCTTGTCTTGCCGTGGGAGACAGGAGGCCGGAGTGCTGCACACGCACGGGGTACTGGCAGCGGGACCTGTGCTTGCGATGGGGGACACCGCACCGTGATGTTTCAGGCACCCGGCCTGCTGAGTAGCCTGCCGGGCCGCGCGGGCTCGCCGCGGGCAGGTTGGGCCGCCCCTGCATTGTCCGTTTGGCCGTTGATCTCAGGCCTGGGGGTAGTGCGGGGCTCCTGGCGCCTCTCCTAACCTTGTCACGTACCACCTCTCCCTCTTCTGTGTCTGAACGTGCTGTGCGCTGGTCTGGATTGCGCAGGCCACGACGGGTGGATGCGCGACAGATCGTTAACAGAGCCGAGCGGCGTGTCTGAAGCGCATCTGCTCACCCTCCGCGCTGACTCAAGGCGTGCGCGGCGACAGGCACAATGGGCAACGTCGTGTCCAAGATGCTGGCCACTGGAGGTGATGCCGGGCGCAGCGACTGCCCGCTGCTGGCCGCCCTGTGCGGCGGGGTCCTCAACACTCACACCCCAGGTGCAGCCTTCTCCAGCGGGGTGCAGCATAGCCTGCACTTGACGTTGCATTTGAGCATGTAGTGTGGCGCCCAGCCTCTCAAAATGGTTCAGCTGCTGACTGAAAGCCCGCACGGCAGGCACTGCCGGGCGCCTGAGCGCCGCGGCCGCGCGCGCCGCCGCCGCCGCGACGCTGGACGCTGTCGGCGCTGCGGCCTCGGCCGCCCCGCTCGCGGCGCGCGCCGCCGCATCGGCGGCCTGGTGGCCGGCTTCGCGCCTGGCCGCAGCGAGCTTGGCCGGCGCCGGCGCCGCCGCCTGGGCGCTCGGCATGCTGCTGGCCGGGGCAGAAGTCGAGGTCCGCGCGTGGCGCGGCGGCGCCAGCGGCGACGGCCAGAGCGCGCTGGCCCTGCGCGCCGCCGCCCACGTGTCGCGCCGGCCCACCGCGCGCCCGTGCCGCGCCGCCAACCTCGCGCAGCCCAAGCCCGCCTCGGCGCGCGCGCGCCCCGCCGCCGACGCCCCCGAGCCCGAGGTGCGCTCAGCCCCCGGTGCCTCTGCTGGCTTTGACCTCCTGGACCGCGCGTACACCTGCAAGCGCCGCTCAACCCATCTGCGGGTCTGCTTGGCTCAGAGCACTCACAAACTGCAAAGCAAGCGTCTTGAGCAGAGACCCACACAGAGCTTGTATGCAAGTCGACGAGCACTTGCGCTGCATGCGCACCGCCTGACGCAGTGCCTGCAGTCACTCCAGCTGACGCCAGCCGACGCGCGCGCCGCGCCAGGCCGCGCGCCCCATGCGCGACAACCTGCTGCTGCGCCTGCTGGATCTGGAGGACGACCACGCGGCGCTGGACGCCAAGCACCAGAAGGCCATCCGCGCGCTCGACAACCTGGGCGGCCAACTGGCGATCGCGGCGGCCGCCTGCGTCGCGGCGAAGCACGAGGCGGCCATCGCGCACGCCCAGGCCGCGGACATGCAGCGCGAGCTGCACGCGAAGCTGGCGACCGCGGAGGCCGACTGCGTCGCGGCGCAGCTCGAGGCGGCCATCGCGCGGGACTGGGCGGCGGGCATGCAGCGCGAGCTGCACGCGAAGCTGGCGGCCGCGGACGCCGCGCGCGTCGCGGCGCAGCGCGACGCGGCCTCTGTCAGGGACTGGGCAGCAGGTTCGCAGAGCGAGCTGCAGGACCTGCGCCGGCAGCTGGCGGAGGCGCGCGCCGGCCGCGCCGCCGCGGAGGAGGCGGAGGCAAATGCAAGGGCCTACTTGGCCTTCATGCGGGCGACCGGGCTCGGCGCAACGACGTACTGAGCGCGCTGTGGTCAAGATCGTTGCGGTGTGCATTACTGTTTGTGGGAAAGCCTGCTCAGCAGGTATTGTGCGCCGACTGCCAGGGTCCAGACTTGATTATGCGGGTACCCTTGGGTCTTTCAGTGCACGCTCATGCCAACGCCGCCTGGCTGGCGCAGAGCTGTGTCATGCCTGCCTGTCAGAGTTAAGTTCTGGGTGCTGCTGCCAGGGTTTGGGGTTCACGCGCACCTGCCTGGTGTTATTGTGCTGCGTGCTTTGAACCTGTGCTTCGCTTAGTAGTACTTGCAGTGAGGTTTGTCTATTGGACTGGGGAGAGTGCAACTTTCAATTGTCGATGCGTCAATTTCCACAGTGACAGCGACTGCTGTGCATGGTGGCAGCGCGGCTGTCCCCAGCATGTCCCGGCAGCCCCCGTGTGGGGGCATGACCGCATGGGCTGGACAGCCCCAGGTGGCTGGCACGAGTGTAAAGTGCCATACCAACATCCACCCCCGCCCAGCCGTGCCTCCTCTCTTATATACTGGAAACGTTACATGCGGCGCACACGGGAACGCATACATGTTGCCAAGGGGCTGGCGCACAGCAGTCGTAGATGTGCCATGAAGCGCAGGGCTGCTGGCACAATGTGCGACATGCCTCCCTGCCGGGCCTGCATGTTCCTGGCGGCACAGGGTAGGGCGGGAGCTCGAGCTTTGAAATCAAACTTGTCGTCGCATGCTGCTACCGGCAGCGCGGTGCAATATACCGCGTGAGACCGCGCGATAAGCGTGAAGCGCCATAAAAGGACCAGCAGACGGAGTCTGCGCCAAGAGCTCGTGGGAACTGGCGCATGGTCAACCTTGCAGCAGATGGCTTCACATGCAGCACAGCAGAACAGGCAGGTGCAGCCGGTGCGCTGCCGGGCAGGACAGACAGTTCGGCGGTGCTGCGAGGCTGCCAGCTGCTCGCGCGCTTGCAAGAGGCAAGCACGGCCGGGGCACGGCGGTCCTCTCCAGCGCCGACCACACCCCAGCCAGTACGACTTGGAACGGCTGCCGAGCCCGGCTGGTGTATGTGCAGGTGTCTGAGCGCTGCTGATTCGGCCACACAGGCTTGCAAGAGCGGCCTTCTGTGCAAGCGCTGGGCGGAGGCAGCCTGCGGATGCCTGGCGGAACCTACAACCGTGCCTTCACCAAGGCGCCGTAAACCCAGCTTTGACGAGGAGCGGCTCGCGCCGGGCCAGTGCTCGTCAGCATTGGCAAGCCCGGCAGCGCAGCATGCCAGTTGCTGCCTACCCGCGTCGGCAGCCGGCACAGAGCAGCAAGTCAGACCGTCAGGGGTGCCCCGCGCGGCTGCTGCGCCTGCCGCCTTTTGGCCGCCGCCCCTGGCAGCAGGCGCAGCCGGCGCCTCCAGATCCCCGTCAGTCTCACATCCGGGTCGGAGCGCGTGGTCCGCCGGCCCGCCCGAACTTGCCACCCAGGGCGCCGCCAGCTGCGAGGTTGTCAGCATATGCTGCCGATTTGGCACATATGACACTTTTGTTCTCGCTGCGTTCTCGTTCGCCACTTCCACTGCGGAGTTTGCTGCACGGACCGGCATAGCTGCAGGCGATGCGCGCCGCCGCCAGCCCATGGTGCGTTTCTGCCTCTGCCAGCGCACTCACGGCAACAGAAATGCTCCGTACATGCGCCTTGTGTCTGAGCCGTGGCCACCGAGCGCTTGGGGAAGATGGCGCCCGTGCTTCTCAGGACTCCGCAGCCTTCAAAGACTGGGCCATCCGCCGACACGCGTGCGACGCACCCGCTGCCTGGCCTGCTTCCGATTCCCCAGAGGCACTCGTCGCATGACCTCCAGCTGCTGGAGCCTAGCGTGAGGCAGGCGCATGCTGTCCAACGGCGCTGCTTTTTCTGCATAGCAATGTACCATGTATCCCGCCCAAGCCTGACTTGGAGCAAACTGTCCTGCTCGGATCGGGACGCTGGGAAAGCGCAGAAGGCGCTTTGCCATGGCCCGGGCTAGACCGGCGTGCGCGCCACAGCTGGATGCGCGTGGTCATTGTGCTCTGGGATCTGGGCAGGCGGGGACGTCGGGCTCCGCACCGCGCAGCAGGCGCGAGAGCTGTGGCAGCTCCATACGAGCGGTCTGCGCGCGCAGGCGATGGCGGCGGGGGACGCGGGCGCGCGCTGGATCATGCAGGCCTGGCTGTTCTACAACGAGAAGGCGTTTTGGGGCGCGCCGCAGATCAAGGCGCGCCCCACCCTGATCCTACCATACACCCTGCCAGGTCATAGGCTCAAAGTCCCAGCCAACGACCAGGGGCCGCGCGTGATCTTGGGCCCGCGCGCGGGCGCGCTTCCCTGCAGCTCATGCAGGAGCGCTGCGCCGCAGGGCCTCATCTCGGGCGTGCCCACCGGCGCGCTCGTGATGCTGGACCTCTACGCGGACGTGAACCCGCAGTGGGCGCGCACGGACGGCTTCTACGGCGCCCCCTTCATCTGGTGCATGCTGCACAACTTTGGCGGCAACCTGGGTGCGCGGCGCGCGGCCCCGCCGCCCCCCGGCGGCGCGGTGCCCGCCGTCGCGTTCACCGCGGCTGCCGCGTGCGCGGCGCGCCGGGCGCGCACGCGCAGCAGGCTGTTACGAGCGGGCGGGCCTTGCAACGAGAGTGCTGCCTGGCTCCCGATGGATGACATGTGTCAAGCAGCAGCTGTCAAGCAGGGCGCGCTGAACAAAGTCTCGAATGCACCAGTGCGAGCGCACCCCCCGCGAGCGCCGAGCTGCGCGCAGAGATGTACGGCGCGTTCGAGGAGGTGGCCGCGGGGCCGGCGCGCGCGCTGGCCTCGGGCGCGGACATGCTCGGCATCGGGCTGTGCCCGGAGGGCATCGAGCAGAACCCGGCCGCGTACGCACTCATGAACGAGTGGGCGTTCAGGCGCGCACATGTTCCCTAACCCTACCTCCGTACCCGATTTCTATAATGTCCGACGACCCTGCCACATGCATCAGAGAGCTCGGCGTGAAAGTTGGACACGGAGCTTGCGACCCTGTCACAGTGCACTGCAAGCGCGCGGCGCTGCAGTCGGGCTGCTTGCGGCCGCCTCTCAGCCTGGTACTCAGGCGGCGCGATGTCTTGGCCACGCCCCACGCCTACTGCTGGACATGGCAAGCCAGGCGCCTCCACAGGCCCTCAGGCGCTCGTAGCCTGCATCTGCCTCATGGAGCGGCTCGCGGCGCCGGCGCGCAGGAGCGAGCCGATCGAGCTGCGGCCGTGGGTGCAGCGGTACGCGCGGCGGCGCTACGGGCCGGCGACGCCGCCGGCCGCGAGTGCCGCCTGGCAGCTGCTGCTGGAGACCGTGTACAACAGCACCGACCTGCACAACGACCACAAGTGCGCGCGCGCGCTATAGGGTTAGGGTCTAAGGCTAGGGTTTTAGGTGAGGTATAGCCTACCCTATGCCGGCACGGCCCGCGGCCTCGTGGTGCAGGCCGCGGCTCCCGCCCAGCCGCCGGCCTGACGCCGTGCGCCGCAGCGCGCAGCTGCGACGTGCCCAACTCGCGGCCGGCGCTCGAGCGAGACGAGGGCGTGCCCTGGGGCCTGATCCCGCAGCTGTGGTATGACGACTCCAAGGCGCGCCCCGTCGGCTGGCGTCATGCCCGGCCAGCTGGTGCCGACAAGCATTGGCCCAGCGCCATAGTTGCGGGTTGTTTACCTGGCAGCAGGCTACCTGGCGTGTGGTGCGTGGGCGACAACACCTGTGATGCACCTTGAACTCGAGACACAACTGATGGGCAAAGTGCGACTTCCTGCACCAGGCCCAGCTCAGAGACGCGGCACGTAGATGGTGTAAACGACATGCCTAAGCGCACGGCGGCCCCGCCCCGACCAGCACAAGGAGGCACGGGCGCAGCATGGGGCAAGCCGACCCAGTCACCCGCATGGCAAAGGTGGGCAGGCATACAAGCAAAGTGGCGTGCTGCGGCGCAGCTGATGCGCGCGTGGGCGGCGCTGCTCGCGGCGCGCCGGCGCTGGGCGGCCTGGAGACATTCCGGTACGACCTGGTCGATGTCGGCCGGCAGGCGCTCAGCAAGCGCGCGACCGCCATGTGGCAGGCGCGGCGCCCGGCAGGCCTGGGACCCACCCTAGTAAGGCAGAGTGACAGCGGCCTGGCTTCGTGCCGGCCTGCGGGCGGCAAAACAAGCGCGCGGCCGCCGGGCGGCGGGCTTCGGTGTGCTGATGTGCTGAAGGTCCTCCTGCGCTGGGGCCCCCCTGCTGGCATTTCCAGGGATCAGCGTCCTTGTGAATCAGAAGCGCCTCGGTGCGCTGACGGCCCCCCCGCGCGCCAGGACCTGGTCGGCGCGTACGGGGCTGCGGACCTAGATAGGGTTTCCGCCGCCGGCGCGCGCCTGCTCGCGCTGCTGGACGACATGGAGCAGCTGCTGGCCACCAACCGGTGCGGCCCCGCGCGACGTCGCTGCACCGCTGACCATAAGGTTAGGGCAGGGTCCCTGTCCGCCTGTGTGGCGGCGGAGCAGCGCGCAAGCGGCGTGCGCTGGCCGGCGAGGCAGCCGCCGGCGGCCTGGCCGGCGCGAGGCCGGCACGGGAGCCGGGGCTCGCGGCGGGGCTGGGGAGCCCCTACTTTGCCGCCTACTTTGGTTTTTTTTTTGTATCTCGTGAATTACTTAGAAGGGGCATCGCCGGACGGGAGGCGAGATTTTGGCAGGTTCCTGCTGATATGAAGCCTACTACCGGACCCCCGGCGCAGGGGCTTCCTGCTGGGCCCGTGGCAGGCGGCGGCGCGCGCGCTGGGCGGCAGCGACGCGGAGGCCGACCAGAACGAGTGGAACCTGCGCACGCAGGCGCGCCCGCGCCGCCTGGGCTGCAGCGGTGTCCTGGCGCCGGCCCGCAGGCCCAAACGCGGCACGCGTGCGGCGCCCCCGTGCGCTGGGGCGGCCCTGGCGGCGCAGCGCCGGCGCGCCGAGCGCCCTGCATGCGCCCTGACCCGTGATGGCGCCCGGGCAGCTGCGCGCCTTGCGCGCGCCATCTTACTGCCGCCTGGCGCCTTAGGGTTAGGGTAGGTCCTAACCTAACCCTATTGCAGTTTGCGTGCTTCCCACCTCCGCATCCCATGCCCGTTGCCTGCAGGCAGGCAGACGCACAAGGGAAAGACAGGGGCAGCGCAGCGCCAGCGGCAGTGCCTGTTCTAGGGTAGGTTGAGGGTGGGGCTGGGGCGCCCGATGGCATGTCTGGACCTGCGCTGGGCAGACCCGGGATCTCCGCTGGGCTAAGGCGGTGCGCCTAGTGGCGCCGGCGGTCGCGTGACCGCGCCGCGCGCCGCGCGGCGCCAGATCACGGTGTGGGGCACGAGCGACGCGGGCGGCAGCTCCATCGAGGACTACGCCAACAAGCAGTGGAGCGGCCTCATGGGCTCCTTCTACCGCGGCCGGTGCGCGCCGCCCGCCGCCCGCCGCGCATCTCCACCAAGGGGCCGCGCCGTTCAGGCAGTGGCACAGTGGGAGGTGGTCTCGCAACGACCGCCTTCGATGCCGGCGGCCGTTCAGGCAGCGGCGGTGCAGACGCTGGGCGCCGGCCGCTTCCTTGCATGCTGCATGCTGTGGTTGCTACTCTGGCATGCCCTGCCGGGCAGCACCTCGTGAGCGTCGCGCCTCCTGGCGTTGCAGCTCGGCAGCACAGAGCGCGCGTGCGCACCCCCGCCCGGCAAGCGCGCGCGCAGCTCGGCCCGCACACGACCAGCCCACATGCATGTGCAATGCATGCGCATGCCATTCGATTGCGTGCCTACGTGCGCGCTCACGCAGGAGCACACCGCCCCGCGGTGCTGGCCGTGTCATGCGCGGTGCCCGGCGCATATTTGTTCTGTATCTATAGTGCATGGGCTGCCCTGCGTCGGGGCGATCTCCAAAGGGCCGCGCGGCGGCCGCGCATGCAGACGTTACTGTGTCCGCGCGGCCAGGTGGGCGCTGTTCGTGGCGCGGCTGGAGGCCAACCTGCGCGCAGGCGCGGCGTACGACGCCGAGGCCTGGCGGCGCGAGTGCCTCGAGTTCACGCTCGCGTGGGCGCGCGGACGCGAGCGCTTCCCCACCGAGGCGGCCGGGGACGCCGTGGCGGTCTCCGTGCGCTTGTTCGCCAAGTACGAGAAGGCGGCCGCGCTCGGCGGGCCGCCGCTGCTGTAACTGGGGCGCGCGCCGCGCTAGCGCGCCTGCCTCGCTGCCCGCTCTCACCTGCAGGCTGCTGGGGGTGGCTGTTGCGCTCCTGTGACGCGCTCTACTGATTTACCGCACGCGCAGCATGTAGGCTTTCAGACCTGCTTCATGCTGGCTAATTACTTTGTAGAAAACAACTGTAAAAACCATAGTGTGTATATTTAAGATGTACCAGCTTGTGCTGCACGCTGAGGCACGAGGCGCGCGAGGTGTTGCTGCGCGCAGCAGCGCTACCATTTGGCTGTGTGCACAGCGCTCTTGGCATGCCAGCAGCCGAGCTGTAAGCTATAAAATGTATATCCGTGACCACAGCTTGGCTCAGGTGGTGAGGACGAGTAGATTTCTTGTTCGCCTTCCCCCGTGTGCCTTTGGCGTTGGGAGCGGTCGTTCGCGAGCGAGGCCTCCACATCCTCCCCGCGCATCCCGGCGCAGAAAGCAGAGGAGAGCAAGCCCAGCACACCGCGCGCGCGCCTGCGTCACCGCGTGGCAGGGCAGCCGCCCGCTCACCCGCCGCCCTGATCACCATCATCATTACGCCTTCCGCCCGGCCGCACAGGTAGGTCTGGCGGCATGGCCGAGCCGCCGCCCCCGGGCATGGAGGCCGAGGAGCCGGCGCCGCCCGGCGTCGCCGCTGAGGCGGCGCCGGCCCCCACGGCCGACGAGGCCGCGGCCGCCGCCGCGTATGCGGCCGCGTATGCAGGCTGCGCAGGCTATGACCCGAACGCGGCCGGCTATTACGACCAGCAGGCCTACTGGAACTACTATTACGCGTCGCAGGGCTACGGGGCGGCCGCGCCGGCGGCAGGTGCGCCGGCCCGGCCCGCCATGAGCAAAACCATGTGCATGTTTTTCTCCGGGCACTTACGAGCGCCGTGCGCCGCTTTGCGCCACAGCGGGGTGCGCAGGCGGGGCGGCCGCGGCCAGGGCTGTGTGGTAAGCCAGCATGCGGTTTGCACCTGCCTGCTGCCCTGCTCCCGTGACGCACCCAGCTTAACGCAGCTGCTGCAGGCCAGCCGCGGGGCGCACCCGCCCGCCCCAGCCTGGCCTGGGGCCGGCCTGGGGCTGGCCTGACATGACCTGAGGAACCAGAACCTGTTACAGCAGGCCGCGCGAGGTACCCCGGCTAGCGGTTAACCCCGCGCTACCCCGCCCTCTGCGCACATGCTCCCGCCCGCGCGCCGCCGCGCCGGGCACCCCCGCCCCGCCGCCCTGACCCGCGCGCGCCCGTGCCGCTGCGCAGGCTACTACGCCGGCTATTCCTACTCAGGGTACCCCGGCTATGACGCCGCGGCCTACGCCGCCGCGTCCGCGGCGCCGGCAGCAGACCCTGCTGCCGCCGCCGCCGCCGCTGCCGCCGCC
>JAABUV010007684.1_pt1 | contig 11214 bp, 14 predicted proteins | sample 5559971 | NCBI WGS metagenome assembly JAABUV01 (sample SAMN10711881, study PRJNA513362) | rock metagenome | isolation source: Antarctica rocks | place: Antarctica: Victoria Land, Knobhead nord | collected 2015-12-19
CCCCCCCAAATATAACCCCCTGCTGCAGCCCCGCTCTCGCGGGCTTTGCCCGCCGCGAGGCGTTGCCATGCAGGGCCCCTGCATGCCTGCCAATTCAAGGCGCCTGCAGGACACCCGCTCCTGCCTGTCACAGACCCACTGGATGCGTCGCTCAGGCTATCGCGGCGGGATACCTCTTGGGAGTGCCCAGGGCGCAATCGGCCTCACGCGGGACCGGCGCCCCGGCACAGGCGGCGGGCGAGTGGGGGGAGGCGGCGCTGGTGGCGCTGCACTACGCCTGGACGGCCGGCCTCGCGTTTGCGTGCCTGGCGCCCGCGCAGGCCATCGCTTACCTGCTGCTCGCGCAGGCGTGCGCGCGCTGCCCAGCCCGCGTGCGCAACAGGCGGACCTGCACACAGGCGGCGCCTGTGTGTCAGGCTGCCTGCCAGGACACGGGTCTCGATGATGCGGGTGAAGGGCGTGCCCAGCGTATGTTGTGCGTTCTTTTGCGCCCCAGTGGTGCAGATCTGGCAGGCTGGTCATGACTGACAAGAGATGCATGTCTGAGGCTGCTGGCGTCTGCGACGTGACCCCGGGTGACCAAGACGCTCTGACCGGCGCCCGGCGCGCGCAGGTGCTGTGCGGGCTGCTGCTGAGCATCGTGTTCGTGCAGAGCCACAACGGCATGGAGGTCTACAGCGGCGCCAAGGACTTTGTCACCGCGCAGGCGCGCCTGCGCCTCTGGCCGTCGCGCACGGCGTCCTGGTGAAGCCTCGGGTGTCCACTAGCTGAGCACCCGGCTCAACCAAGCAGTTTTCACCTCCGCTTGTGAGTCTCATCTTGCAGTGCAATAGGCACTGAGCGGGGATTGGAGCCAGCGTGACGGCGGAGGGTGCCGGGATGCAGGTGGTGTCCACGCGCGACATCCTGTCGACGCCCTGGACGGACTGGTTCACTGGTGCGCCGCCCCGCGCCCAGGCTGCTCGCTGATGCCCTGCACCTCGCCCTGGGTGGCCGTGTGCGGTTGGTGCGGCTGCCGGCCCTGGTGGCAGCCACGGCAGGCAGCTCGTAGAACATGAGCGTGCTCAGCCGCTTCAAGAACTACCTAGAGGTTGACTGTCTCCCCGCACAGTCCCGCATCAGACGGTGCTCGCCGCGGCCGGGCGAGCGTGCAGCGCGAACGCACAGCCGCGGCGGCCGCACGCCTGTGCACGCATCGCGCCGCCGGCCCACCCGCGCCGGCCGCCCCGCGCGCAGGCGGGCTGAACTTCCAGGTGGAACACCACCTGTTCCCGACGTTGCCGCGGCACCGGCTGCGCGCGGTCGCGCCAGCCGTGGCCGCGCTGTGCGCCAAGCACGGCCTGGCCTACGAGGCGTGCGGCATGGCGGAGGGCACGCGCCGCGTGCTGGCCTGCCTGGCGGCCGTCGCGTGGCTGGCGTGAGCGTCGCCCTGCCCCACCCCTGTCCTGCGCGCCGCCCTCGGCGGCGCCTGCGCAGCCTGCAGCGCAGCCGTGGGCGCACGCCTGGCAGCGATGACGCCATGCGACATGTGTGCGCAGACGCGAGCCGGGACAGCCCATAGGTGGGTCCGGGCATGCGCTGAAGCTTGCCTGTCCGGCTGCTGACAGGCGGCTCGCCAGAGCGCTGATGGTGCTGCTTCACCGGCCGGCACGCCTGCCATGCGGGTGATGCTGCATGACTGTGGCAGTGGGTGGAGGTGCATGGGGCCGGGGGCTGGCTGGGGCTGGCTGACTTTGTGCATGCGCGTGGTGGCTATGGTGCGGCGCGGCGCCGTTGATGCAGCTGGCTTGTGTGGGTGCGGCAGAGCGGCGGCCTTGCCGTCGTGCGCCTGCCTGATGGCTGCCGCTGCGCGGCTGCCGGGTTGCTGTTGTCAGAGGTTGGCAGATGAGTGCTGCTGGGGCGCTGAGTCGTTTGGTTGTGATTCTTTGCGCGCGCCCGCCCCCAGTCGCCGCCTGGGCATGCTCTGCACAGCAGTGTGGACCCGCGTCCCGGGCGTCGGCGGGTGGCGCGTGCAGGTGCTGCTGGCGCCAGGTGTCGATGAATGCTCTGTGTGTCTAGTCGCTTGTTGAAAGCACACCCATAGGAAGATGCGCGTAGCTCGAAGTGAAATGGCCCAAGCACACCCCCATGATCCTGCTCCTGTGCTGTGGGTAGGTCAGGCTCTGCCAGTGTGCTTACTCCAACGCATGCGTGTTCTGGTGCTGGCTGCTCCGTCATCCTGGCTTGTACCAGCAAGTGCTCCGTCTGGACAGTCTGCATAGGTTGCTTGCTGGCCGGTCGACGCACAAAAAAGGAGGTCCAGCCGGTAGTGAACATGGCGGTATGTGTGCGCCGTCCCTGTGCCAGCAGCATTGTAACACAGGCAACTCATGGTGCATGAAAGGAGCGTAGCACAACGGCTATAGGTGCACAGGGTCTGCCTCATGCTCACAGACATCAAAGCATGGTGTGGCCAACAGTTTTTGCACCGACGCATAGCTCGCACGCAGCGCAGCATGACGTCTTTCAAAAATCCATCTCTATCGCCTTCTCGCTGCTTGTCCTCTCGCGTGTAGACCAGATCTTGAATATGGCATACAGCAAAGATTTACAGCGAAATCGTCCTGCTCAGCCTGGCAAGGCTGACATCACATGCGCAGGAGGCGTACAAAGACGGACGGTGCTGCCAGCCTCACCTGCGCGCGTGGTGAGAGATAGTCAGACTTGTCTGGCCTGTTAGAGTAGTAGGGCTTACAGCTCGCATCAGCGCGCCGGACAACCAGCACCTCCCTGGCAGTGCATGTCACACTGCATGAGCAGGGCCTCGCGCAATGCTGCTGCAAGCCTGGTGCATCACGAGTCACCCCAAAACATGCTCACACCCGCTTGCTCTCTTGTGTGCTAGAAGTCCAGTGCAGTCCCGGCGCGCGTGTGAACACATGTTGCCACAGGCAGTGTGTGTAACAAGCAAAGTCAGCAAGCTTGATGCTTGTTTAAACCAGCTAAACATGCTAGTGATGCCCGATAGCCCCACTGTGATGCTGCCTTGGGATGCATGAAGCGCGGGGTGCATGAACACATGTACAAGGCGTCATGTGCTCGCATGCTGGCCGCATACACATGTAAACGCTCTGAGCACGGGTGGACGCGCACCTTGAGGTCCGAGTGGTCGATGTCATGGCCGCCTTCAACGAGACCCCACTCCTCAATCTGTGTGGCCTCCTCCAGCCGCGTGGCATCGATGGCTGCATCAACGCCCATGCGACCCTGCCGCATTGCCAACATCAGCCAAGTTTACCTCGGCCTGACGCAGACACAGGCAAATTATTCCTGCAACCGGGGATGCAGGACGTTCACTCCACAACTATTGCAGCAGCTCTGGCTGGACGTCATCGCCTGATGTGCACAGCGGTGCTGCGACGAGAGCATGGCTACTATCGCAAGCTGTTGCGCGCAGCGGCAGGGTTTGACATGGCGAACAGACCAGCAAGAGGATCGTGAAGCACAGCCAGCCTCCGCATGCAGTGCAAGCAAAGCATGGGTCGCACATGCATCACAGCCAGCCCCAGCAGCACCGAGCGGCAGGCACTGGCCAGAAACTCTGCGGCGGTCAAGTGCCAGGCGTCCAGGCCTGCCATGCACACAGGCCCGTCAATCGGTCTGTGGACATAGCAGCAAGGGCCGCGCAGGGTCGGCAGGGCAACGATTATTCAGCATATGTGCAACGATTGTTCAGGGCAACGATTATTCAGCTCCACGCTGAGAGCATATGTTGAATATTAAGGCGGCTCCTGCTGCACCCTGCTTCCTGCATCCAGACTGCATGCTCATCTCCCACAGACAAGTGCAGCGTATGCACCACCTCCATGCGGTCGCACATGCTGGTAATCGGCAGACCGCCTTCTGCCAGGCAGGGCAAGGCATGACAGCCTAGGCGTGGCCCGCGGGCCGCACTTTCCAGGTACCGCCGCAGCGCAGCGACGGCCTCCTCGGACTGGTGCGCGCCGAAAATGCTGTCGTCCACCGTTAAGTCCGCGCCAAAGCATTCCCGCGCCCAGGCCAGGATCGGGTCAAACACCTGCCGCGCGGTCCAGTGTTTGTCGAGCACGCTGCGCGCTCAGACGGGGCATTTTTTTATAGACTTTCCTTAAGTAATGTGCAGCACTCACCGCGTGACCAGGAAGTGTTCACTGACTCATCACTCAGATGGACAGCCTGTTCACACAGGCCCCACTCAATGGATAGCAGCATATGCCGGGCAGAATGAGCAGCGAGTTTGTCAATGCGCACCTGCGCCTGCCGCTCGGCCAGCGCGCCCGGCTCGTGGCGGCAACACGTGGCATCCGTGTGGATGTACTGCAGCAGCGTCTCCAGCACCACTGCCCGAGGCTTGGGCTGCAGCGCCACCAGCCCTACTCAGACCCAGCCGAGGGCATGCATGCGACGTGCCGCACACGGAACGCACCTGGTCGATCGCGGTCGCCGCGACGGACATGAGCGGCATGGTAATGGGCCGGATCTTGCCTGGCTCCTGCGCGCGCCGGCCTCAGCGAGCCGGCCAGCGCCGCAGCAACGCGCAAGACGCAGCGCGGCGCGCCTGCCACCGCCACTCGGCCGCGATCGCCAGCGCGAGCGCGCGCGAGGGCACCGCCAGCGGGTGCCGCGCCGGCGTCTTGAGCTGGCGGCCGTCCAGCAGGACTTGATGCAGGCCCTGCCATTGCAGAGCTTGGTGCAGGCCCTGCCATTGCAGGCCTGACCTAGGCTGTGCGCGGACTGTTGACGCTGCTTGCTGCCCTGCACGCCCTGCATGCTAGGAAAAACAACGCACCCCGCCGGCGGGGCTCTCCGCGACGGTCACGCGCTCATACCAGCGCCGCCGCCCGGTGGCCGACGCCTGGCAGCGCGCCTGCGCATGCTGCACGGCTGTGGCCGGGCCTTTGCTTGCGTGCCTGCAAGCGGCCACGCATGCGGCAGCGGCGCGGGCCGCGGCCAGCATGGCTGCGGTGACTGCTGAGTAGTCTGTCAGCAGGCTCTCGTCGTACGTAAGTACGGCCGTCAGCCTGCCAAAGCTGCAGCGGCCGCCATACAACGGGCGGTGCGCCTTGCTCAAAGCTGCGCGGTGCAGTCAGTGTCGATTCTGTGCTACAGGGCAGTGCCTCCAATTGACTACCTCACCCCCTTGCTCACACTGATGCAAGCAGTGCACGCGCCCTGCTATTGTCTTGGCGTGGGGAGTGCTGTTTTTTCTGCCGTGCGCTTTCAACCAAGCCATGCAATAGCTTGCAAGACCCATAGATACAGAGAAAAAGGACAGATGACATACAAGTTGGAGGGGCACAGCTCCCCCAATGACGCTATGGCCGAGCGGTCTAAGGCGGCAGCTTCAGGTGCTTGACACATTGAGTGCGCTGTTCCGAAAGGGCGTGGGTTCGAGTCCCACTGGCGTCATCGTTTTGCATTTCCAGCCATTCCATTTTGGTGAAGTGCAGGTGTACCTGAGTCACGCTGGTCCCAATTGCTGACGCAGTGCGGCTGCCGCATGTGTCTCCCCACCACATTATCGTCCCACCCACACGCCTCCGGGCGCACCTGTGACCTGGCCGTCTTTGTATTTGTTGATGCCGCGGGGACCTCTCACATGCTATCCCTCGCTTTCCTTTCCACACACTGTGCATGCAGTGACCGCCTGCCAAGTGCTTCACTTAGTGTGGGCTTGCTATGGGCAGGTTGGTCAGTCGTGCGGCTGTGCGGTGCCTGCTGTGTGCACACAAAAGGCAGCAACGTGCTCTTTCAAATGCAAGAGTTGGAGAGCGAGCAAGCTGGGGAGCCACTGTGTAATACCGCATAGCTTTTGCAAGGTGCTGTGGTGTTGTTTGGGGGCCCACTGCATTCAGTGCATCTACGAGGTACCTAGTGCCCTCCTGTGATCTGCATCAGTCGAGTGCATAGTGCGCAGGCTCGCGTCTTGGCAGGACATGCATCTTGCCCAGCCCGTTGCATGTACACGCATGGGTACATGAACCTGGAGTCATGCAAACTCCGCAACACTAGCGAGTATGTGCATTGGTACTTGATACTCCCTCCAGGCCAGCCCTACATTCCTGCTAAAACAGTGCGAGCAGTACGCCAGGCAGGCATGGCTTCAGGGCTCTAAGGAAACATGGACTTCTTGAGTGGTGTGATGCGCCCTGTAAGTGCGCTCCTTGTCTGCCAAACTCATTAACTTAAGTGATCTGTGCACGGGAGGGTTTCCCGGGCAAGGTGTACTTGTGCGAACGACTGTCCTTCCCAAGCACTCTGGCTTGTCAGCAGTTCTGCAGGTCAGTTGTATGCTAGTAGGCCCAGGCATGCTGGCAATGCATCGTTGGCCTTGTACGTGTTGGTAGGCTTACAGCCCTACGCTCGAGATGCGTCATGGCTGTTGCAGGCATTGAGGATCATGCCGTCGTACTTTGAAAATGTGTTGCCGGCCTTGAGCGCCGTGAGCCCTGCTCTGCATGCCAGTGCTCGCGCCCGAGCATGGGCGACGCCACAGCCGGCGCCTCACAGCCACCTCTGAGGCCACCTGGCGACACCTGGATGGAGGTCACATTGGACCCCCGCGGCCCTGGGAGACACAGCTTTACGCAGGTAGTGCCCTCGCTGCTGTGCGTGCCCCCGTTTGCTTGTAACACAGTTGCAAACACCCGGCACCACGTCCTGCATCAACAAGCGCACCCCGCTCTCTGATGGGTGCCCGTGCGCTCGCCTCCGGCAGGCCTGCCTGCTCATGCAGCTCGCGGACGAGCTGATACTCGGCATCTTCGAGCGCGCCTGGGCGTGCCGCGGCCCGCTGAAGGGCGCGGAGGAGGTGCGGCGCGCGGCCGACCTGCACAACGTCTGCCGCCGCGTGCGCGGCATGCTGCGCGCGCACCCGCTGCCGCTGGCGCTGGACCTGTCGGCCGCGGAGCTCAGCGGCGCGCAGCGCGCGTGGCTGGCGGCGCCCGTGCGCGTGGGCCGCGTGGAGGCCGCCTGCTTCCACCCGAGCGAGCGGCTGCTCTGGCAGTGCGGCAGCTTCCTCCGGCAGCACGGCGGCTCGCTGCAGCGGCTGGCCGGCGTCCCGCTCTGCCTCGTGTCGGCCGAGGCCGAGGGCGCCGCGCCAGCGCTGGACCTGAGCGGCCTGCGGCTGGCGGAGGCGGGCGTGGCCTGCCCGGGGCGCGGCGCGGCCGGCGGGCCGGCGCCGCGCGTGTGGCTGGCGCCGGCCGTCTGGCCGGCCAGCCTGGTCCGCCTGGAGCTGGTTGTCTCCGACTTTGCGCCGCGCGAGCAGCACGTGCTGCGCGAGCGGCACCTGCTGGCGCGCCTGCGCTGGGGCGTGGGCGGCTGGGGCCCGCAGCGGCCCAGCTGGGGCCCGCCGCACCTGCAGACGCTGCACGTGGACAGCCGCGACGGCTGGCTCGGCGACCTGCCGCTGCTGCTCGCGCCGCCCCTGCTGCTCGCGCCGCGGCGCACGCCCGCGCTGTCCGCGGCCGGCGCCGCAGGCCGCACGCTGGCCGTGTGCGCGGCCGCGTTCGAGCGCGCCGACACGTTGAGCCTCAAGGGCTGGCATGTGCGCGTGTACCTGACGCGCGATGCGCTGCAGCCCGCGCCGCCGGACGTGCTCTGGCTGGCGCAGCGCCTGTGCGCGCCCGGCCTGCACGCCGCGGAGATCGAGGTCGAGAAGATGTCGCTCGCGTTCGAGATCGATGGCGCGGACGCGCCGGGCGTGCGGCTCAAGGCGCGCGACGTCGTGCGCGCGATGGCCGCGCAGGCCTACGGCCAGTTTGCGCTCGAGGTGGCCGTCAACCCCTTCCAGGACGACTACCTGGGCCGCCTGGCCTGGCGCCGCTGGCCGCCGCCGTGCTCGCCGGAGTGGCAGGCGGCCGCGGGCGCGCACGCGCAGGCGCTCGCGTGGGCCGAGGAGCACGCCCCGCGCTTCATCTTCTAGGGCTTCCAGGGCATGGCTCGAGGTTGACTTCATCTTCTAGGGCATGGCTAGGGCAGGGCCGCCTGCACGCAGCGCCGCCCGCTGGGGCGGCTGTCTGGCCGGCCGCCGAGGGCGGCCTGTCCTGCCCTGGGTGTGTCCGCGTCTGCGTGCTCGGGCGCTGCCTGTGCGCACTGGTCTTACTGTGAACACGGGTGGATGAAAACAAGACCGGCAGTTGAGCACTTGGGTGCTGCTTGAGCAGACACGCCGGTGGGGCGAAGGCCCTGCCGTCTGTGTGAGCGCCTTCCCACTAGCACTTCCCAGGGGATGTTACAGAGCTTTGTCTGCCCGCTGTATGGACAGTCAAGGACATGCATGCATACCTCAGGGCACAATGCAAGCACAATGTGTCTAGCCCAATGGCCACACAGGGACTGGCTCATCTCACACCAAACATGCTGCATGCCTTTTGCCTTTGCTGATACCATGCACTCTTCTCCTTATCACATGCAAGCACCAAGCTGGCGAGTTCATAACGCTAATACAGCAACTTATCAACACTCCTCACCCAACGCAGTGCATGCAGCAAACAAACACAGCAACTTGCATTCTCAACCATGTCAACTGTGTGCTCCACCCCGTTTGGGGCTCAACACAACTTGTTGCATCCCTTGCATGCTACCATAATGTACACCAAGGCATACTAGATCCATGCTTTACAACACCACCACCACTATCACACTTCAGGGCGGCAGCCTTGTCCAGTCCGGTTGGCAGCACAGGTGCCGTGCTACTGTAGGCGCTCCTAGCGCACATGATTTCGCATGCTGAACAGCAGACAAGCGTACTGTTCACACACCTCGCACCCGTATGTTGCCGACTGTGCAGGACGGGCTGTGGGGAGCGCAAGCAATGCACCCGGCGCTCAGTCGCGCACAGGGAAAATTGCCGTCCTCAGCGCGTCGCGACCGTCGTCACGCCTGAAGTGCCAGCGGCTCGACAGAACAGTGACGAGCGCAGTAAGCGCGAGCGAGCTGGCATTTCTAACACCTCAGCCAGCGCTGCTAGCTGTGCTGCGCGCTACACTCAATCGCGTGCAGGGGCCTACAGCTCACATGTGATAGCGCTGTACACGCACACCAGCTGTGTCACGTCTGAGGTGCCAAAAGGCTCGACAGAACTGTGACAAAAAAGCGTCTGCGCAGGGCGGGCAGCACAGGCTGGCAGCCAAGCGTCTCTAGCCTACTCACTTTTGCCCAATGACATAATGACGACAAGTCCTAGCAGTCTGCACAATGAGCCAAGCTCCACACGAGTTTGCAGACCAGCTCTGCATGTTGTGTCACTGCGGCAGCCCGGCTGACTGTCGCTGCCCTCACTAGCTCGCAACCTTGCTGGCAGGCGCTCAAAAACAACACAACCACAACCAACACCACCAGCTGTAAAATGTCCACTGCTGTGCTGCAAGCGCGCTCTATGTGCCAGTCCGCGCATGCAATGCAATGTCGAGCCGCATGTGTGCGTCATCTGCCAGGCAGCGCACACTGCAGTGCCAGTACATCAGAGACTGACACCCACTCTGCCCATGGCTAGGGTGAATATTGGGTCCTGAGCTGCAAGGTGTCAATTGGGCTCAGCTGTTGCTACCAACTTCCCACTACCCATTACCTCACCACATCCTTCCCAAGCACGTGCTGGAAGCGCGCAACAATGCATGCTCTTCACGATGCAGCCAGGCTGCACCATGCCCCGGTCCCAACTGCCGCCTCAGCACGCCATGCACATGCATCGTGCAGCGCCTTGCCGCTTGGCGCTGAGCCAAAATTGCGCCGCTGGCAAGCTGGCAATCGGTGGCCAAAACCGAGGCCCCTGCAGGTTCGGGCATTGCTACCGCATACGCCCCCTGAGCGCATGGCGCCTGTAATGCGCCACCAAGCAGATGTGGCTGGGTCCTCGTCATGCTGGTGCCGGCCGGGCTAGTGCTGCAACATGCCGACCAAGGCTTCTGTCTGAGGCATGCGAGCCCCTCACTGCTCCAGCAGCGCCTGCAGCGCGGGCCCCCAGCGGCGCAGCCAGGCACCCACCGCCGCGCCGGGCATGGCGACCACGCCCTCCGGCTGGTCGAAGTCTGTCCGAGATGCGTCGCAGCTGCTCGCACCCGCGGCCGCCAGCGCATCGCCCCTGTCAAACAGGCTGCTGCCATCGAGAGGCGTCCAGCCGCCGACGCGCGCGTCCGCCATGCGGCCGCCCTGAGCCTCCGCGGGGGGCTGGTCCGGGGCCCTGCCCCAGGCGCGAGGCGGGGGCCCGGGCAGGCCGGCCGGGTGCGGCAGGAGCAGGGGCGGGCAGCCGGGCGCGGGCGCCAGCAGCTGCCGCAGCGCCTGGCGCACCGCCCACGCGTCCGGCGTGGCGCCTGCGCCCCAGCGTGCAACCACATTGTGCCGCCACAGACTGTGTCAGGACGTGCAGCAGCAAGGCGTGAGACCTTCAGGTCAGGTGGCATACACTGCCGAAGCCCAATGCATGCACGCATGCGCGAATGCACCAGCATCCGGGCAAGCTGTAATGCGCTGCCGCCCGGAAGGAGCAGGCCTACAGGAGCACGGCTCAGCCTGCACCCTCGCTGGGGCACACTGAATACACCAACCCAAGCAGCGCGCTGGGCGCGCCTGACTGTATGCACAGGTTTGGGCAGACGCCGTCGCCGCCGCCGCCGCCGCCGCCGCCGCCCGCCAGGCGCCGCGCGGCCAGCTCGGCCAGCAGCGCGAGCAGCACCACCGCGGCGCCCGCTCCGGAGCAGCCCTCCACGCGGACCTCCAGGGTGGCCGGCGCATCCTGGGCCGCCGCCGCCGCCGCGCCCGCGCCGCGCGGCGCGTGGCCGCCCGCCTCGGGCGCTACAAAGGCCTCCTCGGCCGCACGCCCCGCGCCGGGCGCCTGCCCGGGGGCGGCGCCGCTCGGGAGCGCGCCCAGCGCGTAGTGGCCGAGCGCGCTGCAGCCGTGCCCGGCGGCGCACAGGCGCACGGCGGCGCCCACGCGGCCGGCGGCCAGCTGGCACATGGTGGCCGCCCAGTACGCGCCCGCGTCCGCGCCGGGGCCGCCCGCGGCGCCCGCCTGCAGCCCCAAACGCAGGCGCCGTCAAGCTGCGCAGCCGTGCAGCGTGCATGCACGCGCTCTCCTGAGAGCCGCGGAGCGCGTGTGCAACAACGGCCAGCGCGCTTGCAGCGACGCGGCGCACCGCCCCGCAACTGGGCCCTGCCAGGCTGCAACGGGCAGCGCTTGACGCGGACGCCACAGGG
>JAABUV010007685.1_pt1 | contig 11214 bp, 19 predicted proteins | sample 5559971 | NCBI WGS metagenome assembly JAABUV01 (sample SAMN10711881, study PRJNA513362) | rock metagenome | isolation source: Antarctica rocks | place: Antarctica: Victoria Land, Knobhead nord | collected 2015-12-19
CGCCGCCCGCGGCCGCGCCGACGCTGGGATCCGCGCCGCCGCCGGCCGCGCCGGCGCCGGCGGCCGCGCGGCGCGCGGGGTCGTCTGCCGCAATGAGGTGGTCGAAGATGCCCTTGTTGAACTCCTGCAGGCCGGGCAGCGGCTGGGATGCATGTTTGGCCCCACCCGCACCCAGACTTTACCCCGGACCCTGCAGCAATGAAGTATTGTCTTGACCTCCTGCAGGCCGGACACCAGCTGACACACAGTTTGTGCTCGGCAGCGCACACGCATATCAGAATGCTTGACAGCCCGGCACACAGAGCAGAGCGCACACAGGCGCAGGTCACGCGGGTCGCAGCGCGCGCGCCTGCAGGATGTGGTGCCGCGAGTTGAGCGGCTGCTCGGCCGACAGCACGGCCGCGCGCACGCCAAACGCCTCCAGGAACAGGCGCAGGCGGAAGCCCGCGTCCGCGCCGTTGACGAACAGCAGGACCTTCTTGCGCACGAGGCCCAGCCGCAGGAGCGCCATCACGTGCAGCAGCCTGTCCCTCCTGCCGCGGCGGGCCGCGCGCGCTGCTCAGCCCTCGCATCCCGGCAGCGCCTGCTCTGGTAGGGTCACAGGAGGACGCGCGTCATGATGACTTGCTGCTGGACAGCTTATCCGGCGCCTGCACCCTCGCAGCTTCTTTCCGGAAGGGCCAGCTGGCTGTGTAAGCCTAAATAAATGCCTGGCAGACTCGGCCGCCCGGACTCTCCCTCGCGCCAGGCTCAGCAGCCCAGCTCGGCTGCGGCGCATGCTGCGCAGCGCAGACAGCGCCCTGCGCGCCGCAGCGACCGCCCGACCCAGCCGCGCCGCCGAGCACAGGGTCCAGCGGCAACCGACTGCACCCTCCCGCAACCCCTATCTCCACATTTGCAATCCTCCCGAGACAAGGGCGCGCACGGGTCGCAGTGGACGCTGAAGTGCTCGATCTCGGCGGCGCTGCCGGGCCCCGGCCCGACGCCCTCGGACCGCCCCGCGGCGCCGCCACCCTCCGGAGCAAGAAGGTCCAGCTGCACCGGGTTGTGCAGCACGAGCTGCTGCAGGCGCTCCACGTCTGCGTTGGTTGTCGCGCTCATCAGCAGGCACTGGCAGCCGCGCGGCACCTGCGCGCGCGTGCGCCCGGCTCGCCCCGCGGCAGCCCCGGCGCTGGCACCCCCCGCGCCAGGGCGGGCAGTCGCCTGGCACCGCTCATTGGCGTCCAGCGCCGCGCCGCCCCCTGCCCCGACCTCGTGCCCGCTGCGGAGGGGCGGACCAAAGTTCCCGATATCTCTGCAATTCAGGGGTGCACGCGGCGCCAGGGGGCGCGAGCACGGCAAGGTGCGCAGCAGCCAGCTGTGCCGCCGGCCCCTTGCACGGCAGCGCCGGGTGCATGCGGGCGCGGGGCGGGCGCACCAGCGGCGCGAGCGCGGCGAGGTCCGCGGCGTAGCCGGGCATGGCCAGCATGAGGTCCGCCTCGTCCAGCACCAGCGTGCCCAGGCCCGGGCGGCGCATGCGCTCGTCGGGCGCTAGCGCGGCGCCGCGCAGCCGCCCCTCGCGCAGCGCCTGCGCGCGCGGCCGCCACGTTCTGCTCAGCCCGCCGCGCCCGCCGCGCCTGCGCCTCCGCAAGCAGGCTGGCGTGCACTGCATGCGCGCGAGCGCCCGGCCGAACTGCCGGGCGGCCCAACCAGCGCAATTGCAGACAGGGCGTGCACAGGGCGCATGTTGTCACAGGTGCAGCCGCGCGGGCGCGGCCCGTCGGGGCAAACAGCAGCAGCATGCAGATGGAGCGCCGAGGCGCGGAAGGCACAAGCGGGCGCGGCGCCGCGCACGCCTAGGGCCATCTCGGGGCGCGCCTGCGCGACCTGGCCGGGCGTGGCCACCACGAGCTGGCCGGCGTGCAGCAGCGCGTCGCGCTGCGCGGCCGGCGTGTCGGCCGCCAGCGCGCTCACGCGCAGGTCAGCGCCGCAGCGCGCGGCCACCGCCTCGGCCTCCTCGCGCACCTGCCCGCCCCAGCTGCGCGTCAGCCAGGGTAGCCACTCGCTGTACGGGGCCCCAGTGCGCCAAGGCAAACGAGCAGACCGGCGTGTGATGTGCCCTGGGCGAGAGACTCCTAATGACTCGCTCCCAGGGCACGTCACACGCCGGTCCGCTTGAGCTCGCCGCCCTCCTGCGCCAGCGCTGGCTTCGCCCATGCCGCGCACCCTCAGCTGCACGCAGCGGCCCAGCAACCCAGGCTCTGCTTGTGCAGACGGCAGGACCGCCATGCGGAGCGCCGCGCGGAGGCTGCCGCGGCCGCGCCTGCCGCCAGGGCCCAGGGGCTTGCAGGCAGCAAGCTGAGCCTCTCTGGCCACTAACCGGCAGGTGAGTAGCCTCGGCGGGCCGCGCCTGCGCACAGAGCTCGCGCGTGGGCACCAGCACGAGCGCCTGCCAGCCGGCGCGCGCGCGGTCGCGCGGCGCGGCCAGCACCTTGTGCAGCGCCGGCAGCAGGTAGGCCAGCGTCTTGCCGCTGCCCGTGCGAGCCCGCGCGACGATGTCCTTGCCCTCCAGCGCCGCCGGGATGCAGGCCGCCTGAGGAGCGCGCGTATGAGCGGCTCGTTGTTGCACCCCAGCAGCGCCACGGTGGGTTGTCAAGTGACTTGCTGCCACAAATACGGGCAGCGGCCACCAAGCGGCACTGACGCAGAGACGGGGCACCCGTGAAGGCCAAGTCATGTGCGTCCCCAGCACAACAAGCCAGCAAGTTGTGTCATGCGTAGGACACTATCTACAAGCAGAGTCGTGCGCTTGCCTGGACGGGCGTCGGCACAGCATACTCCTTCTTGTCGAGCGCCCGCAGCAGCCGCGGGTCCAAGCCCAGCTCTGCAAAGGTGGTCATAGCTCAAGCAAGGCAAGCACTATGTTCCAGCTATCTCCAGCCTCCCATTGTGCTCGGCCTCCTCGCTAGGTGCCGACCAAGCGCACGTGCAGGGTCTGGGGTCAGCCCAAGCTCGGCCCTTCAGTAGTCAGCTCCACACTGTCCCCTGTCCTATCGTGTGCTACAGGCTGTCAGAGAAGCGTGTGGGTCTGTTCCGCTTGCACTGTTGCCCGACTGTGTGCAGGCAACCGCGGCCATGCTCAGCGGCGCTGGGGCGCTGTGAAGAGCACCTGCGCCATGAGCATCCAGCCCTATGTGGGCCCCGGCGCGGGCGGCACCGCGGGTGCGCTCGTCACCTTCGGCGGCCAGGAGCTCTCGCAGGAGGAGCTCGAAAAGCGGCAGAAGGATGTGCGCAGCGCCGCACGCCTCCCCGCCTCGCTTGCGCCCTTGCCTGACCGGTGTGTTGCTGAAGTAGCTCTGCCTGCAGCGCACTTGCTGCATAATTGCGAGATGGTGGGGAGCTGTGTGCCAAGGGCACTGCACAGGCCTGACGCGCGCGCGCCGGGGCAGGCCGAGGAGCTGGAGGAGAAGCTTAAATTCATCACCGAGAAGGTGCCCAACCGCATCTGCCAGGTGATGGGCAGCAACGCCGGCGCGGGCAGCGGCGAGTTCCACATGTACCGGATGGTGCGCCCCTGTTGCCAGCACACCTGGCCGGTGTTGCCAGCGCACCAACACTGGGCTGTCAGCCCTGCCTGGCGGACGCCGAATGAGGCGGCCTGTGCACCCCGCCGGCCTGAGCTGCGTCCCCCGCCGGGGCAGGCGCGCCGGCGGGAGCTCATGCGCTTGGAGCGCATGGATGAGGAAAGCAAAACGCGGCAGCTCGACGAGGAGTTCAGGGCGCGCAGACCCCGCGCCGCTCGCACGCTCCCTGGCCGCCAACGCGGCCGGCCAGCGCGGCGCGCACCTGTGCAGCAGGGCGCCTCACGCGGCACGGCGCGCAGGAAAAGCGGCAGCGCCTGGACAAGGAAGCCGAGGAGCGCACGGCGAAAAAGCGGGCCAAGCGCTTGAAGCAGAAGGCGCGTCCGTCGCCAAACTGCCACCGGGGTTTGTGCCGCTGCCTCGCCGCCTGGTCTGCGCTGACTCGCCGCGGGTGCAGGCGAAGAAGCGGGCCAAGGCGGGCAGGGCCGACGGCGGGGGCGGCGCGCCGCCCGGCGGCGGCGCGCCCGCTAGCGGCAGCGATGAAAGCGAGGAGGACGGCCCGGGCATCGCCGCGCTCGACTAGCAGCGCGTGCGTGGCTCGCGCCAGCTGCAGCGGCGCCTAGCGGCTCAGGCAGGCTGCTCACTGCCCTGAGCTCATCGCCATAGCACATGAGTGTGTGGCTGCACTGTTTCTGTGATGTGCATGGACAGGCTAGGCCCGCTGTAAGCTGCACGAATTGCAAGTGCACAAACTGCACAGCCTGCGGCCACCTCCTGCACAAGCATTTCCGCGAAGGGCAGATGATGTTTGCTTCCCATAGCAGTGTGGCAATCCAGGCTGCCCATGCAGATCAGACTAGTGTAATGAGCAATGTCCCTGGTCAAGTACATGGGGTGTCATGAGACAGCTTGTGGGTGATTAGTGTCTGACGTGCAGCGTGGTGGCCACGTGGCGGCACAGACAGCAAGCTGCAAAGATTAGCACAGACGAAGATGTAAGTATGTGACCCTGCTAGCTCATGAACCCATGACTTGGCGCACGTATACCAATGCTGCAATACTACACAGTGGTCGGCCTTGTGCGTGCGCGCCCATAACATACAGGCGACTGCTTCCCGCACACGCACAGCAAGGCGCTCTGTCAGCAGCCCCTGCACAAGCATTTGCGGCATTCTGTCAGGAGCTCAGTGCCTGGCGGTATGCCGGACACAGGCACAACTGCCTCCGCCTCTCACAGGCAGCCTTAACATTGACATACATACCCGCCGCCCAGGCGGGCGCCCCGTCAGGGCTTCTTGCTAAATACGGGCAGGTCCGCGACGTCGCGCTGCTGCTGGTGGCGCGCCCACAGCAGCAGCAGCGACGCGCACGCGGCCGCCAGGAAGATCCAGTTGAACCAGGCGTGGAAGAACTCGAACTCCAGCTCGCCGCCCAACACGTCCGTGATGATCGCCCTGCGCGCGCGGGGCATAGCGATGGCCAGAGCGATACCGCCGCCAGCCTCCCAGTGAACCCGGCAGGGGTTCCAGCGTCAAGCGCATGCACGAAATGCAGGCAACCTGCCGAAGCAGGACTTAATTGTCCGCAATTAGCTGAGGCAAGCACATCGTTTGGTTGACAAGGGAAGTCGCTGAGCGCATTTCTAAGTGAAGATAAAAGTCCACAGTCTGTTGGTGCCACCCATGCGGGAGGCAGGTGATAATGCTCGGCGCGCCTAACGAGGGTGCGCAACAGCACATCTAGAGCATGTCATATTTGGCACTAATGTACTTGCACGGCACAGCAGGTGCTCGCCAAGGGTTGCTCTTAAGAGCCCCTGACAGAGCTCTGCAAAGCTCAAGCTCTGTCACGTGCAGTCAGCCAAGTCAGGGGCGGCGGGCCGCCGCGCAGGCGCGCCTGTACTTGGGCGGCAGCTGCTTGCGTAGGAGCAGGACCGTGGACAGCGCATAGAAGCCGGTCAGCTCGGTCAGGATGAGAACCAGCGTGGTGCTGCTGCCCGCGCCCGACACCGCGAAGAACAGCTGCGCACGCACGGCGCTCGAGAGCTTGAGGGGGGGTGAAAGGCAGAAGAGCGGCATGAGCGTGAGGGCAGACGTGCAGCGCATTGCGTGCACTTGCTGAGAGTCCCGCGCCAGAGGGCAACAAGGTCTGAAGGACCCCACTGCAACATGCTGAGAGACGTTCATGCTCTCCTGAATAGAACACCAGGGCCACACACCACACAGCGCATGCAGGCAGCAGACACCAGACCCGCACTGTGATGTGCATGCAGGCGCCACACACGAGCTGCCTGCGGAAGGCGCGGCCGCGCGCCTGGTGCATGTTGCGCAGGAACGCGCGCAGCGAGCTGATGCTGATGCAGCCGATGAAGATGAGGGTGAGGTACTGCGCGCGCAGGCCAGGATCCCCTCACCAGCAGCCCGCGCATCCGCCTGCTCAAACCCACTTCATTTGTGGCGCCCCCGTCACCGCATCGCAGCGTGGACACATCCCCGCCACCGCCCGCAGCATGCGGCGCTTGCATGCATGCCATCACGCCGGGCGCGCCTGCGACAGCAGCTGCCCGCTGATGGCCAGGTGGCCGCGCGTGAAGGCGGCCAGGCCCAGGCCGAGCGCGGTGCTGACCGGGTCCGAGCGCAGGTCCTCGCCCAGCGCGAGCGCGCGCACCGCCGAGAACATCCTGGCCAGCGCGCGCGCCGGCCCGCTGGAATCTGTGCCCTGAGCACAGGCCGCACGACACAACACGCATGTGACCCGTGAACAGAGAGCACGACGCAGAGCGCACACAGGGCAGGCGGCCCGGGCGCGCCTGGCGGGCGCGGCCTGGCGGGCGCGCGGCCGCGGCCGCGCCGGTGCGGGCAGTATGCGGAGAAGCAGTGACCCAGCAGGTTCTTTGTAGGATAGGGTAGGGCAGGCAGAGGCGCAGGGCCGCGGCCGCACCGATACAAGCAGTACGCTGAGAAGCAGTAGCCCAGCAGGTTCTTCGCGTGGCCGGGCAGCGTGCGGGACTCGAGCGCGCGCCGCCGCGCGCGCCGCAGCTCCATCACCTCCACGAACATCGCGCGCGCCAGGCCCTCCAGCGCAGCCACCTGCAAGAGCGGAGCCGCCGTGCCCAGGGTCGCCAGTGTTGAAATAGATGCCTTCGGGAGGGTTGCGGCGGCCTCCACGGCTGAACACATGCATGCACCGCGATGGGAGAGGTCACAGACTGCTCCACACGGTGCTGGTAAGCATCCCTGTGGATGTTTGACAGCCACGGCCTGCACCTCACAGCCCTCACCCGCTGCCAACTGCATCTGCCCACAGCACTTCTGTGGGCAGGTGCAGGTGCACCTCGCACCAACAGCGGCTGTCCTGGCGCCAAGCAAAGCGTGTGCAGTGCTCAGACAGGCAGACGCATGCTGGCCGCGCGTGTCAGGCCCCCGCCGGCGCGCGCGCCTCATCCTGCAGCGCCTGGATGCGCGCGCCGGCCGCCTGGCCCACGCCGCCTGGCGCGAGCACCGAGGCAACCCAGCGGCGCAGCCGCGAGCGGCCGCCGGGCGCCTCGTGCGGCGCGCCGCGCTGCGCCTCCGCGCGCGCCAGCGCCACCGCCTTCTTCTTCCGCAGCGCGCCCTCCAGCGCCTGCGCGCGCCGGCGGCCGCTTATGCGTAATGACTGCGCACTGCCGCCGACGACGTTCATGAGCTGCCGCCGCAGCGAGCGCCGCGCCCTGCCAGGCACATGGCGCCCCAACGCTGAGAGCGCGCTAGGGCTTGGACGGCCGGGGTCAACGTCCCGCATGTGCTGCCACCGCAGCAACCGCCGCGCCCCTGCCAGGCACAGGGCAGCCCCAGGGCCGCGACTGTTCCAGGGCCTGGGCGGCCGGGGCCGCGACCTGCATGAGCTGCGCCTCCGCGGCCGCCACCTCCGCGCGCGCCACCGGGCGCACGAACAGCGACAGGTACGAGAACGGCAGGTCCACCGAGCCGTAGCCGGACAGCACCGCGATCAGCGTGACGCCCATGACGCCCACGCGGCTCACCGCCTGCGCGCCATTGGGCCGGGCCTTTCTCAGAGGTGCTCAGACGCAGTTTGTCGCTGCTTACCCAACAACGGATTACTGGCTCTTCCGGTGCGCCGGCCCAGTGTCCAGTAATGCCTAGGTAGGCAGACCAACGCACGGTTGGCGCTGTGCAGAGCCAGCACGGACTGTTTGCTTCACGCTTTGCGCATGTAACACCTAGCTCAAAATTGACCGCATCTACACAGCAAGCATGCCCCTGTGCATTCAGACTGACAAAGGAACACAGTAAGAGTTTTGGCGTTTGGCCTCCTATCCGGGGTGCGGGGTGAAACCTGCTTGAGGCGGAAGACACCGTCATCGGGCGGCGGCACGCCCGGCCAGTGCATGCCAATGCGCCAGAATGCGTACAGGAACGCCGCCAGGAACAGCGCCGCGCCGGCCGCGGCGTGCAGCCGCCGCCGGACCTTGACTGCCGCTCGGTGAGCGACCGTTCACAATACAGCCATATTGTCATGCGGAGCCTCCCAATAAAGATGGTTGGTCAAGCGGGCTATGAACAGTGTTGTCCGCCGAGCTCAAGCTGCTGGGTGCACGCGCGAGGCACAAGAGTTGGGAGCGAGCGCCCTGAACTGCAACAGAGCTGCTACAGAGTTGCCAGGCAGTAGAGCAGTGGCAAGAGGCGAGTAAGGTGGTAGTCACCTGTGGTGGCCAGGCCACGGTAGCAGTGGTAGAAGGGCAGCACTGCCAGCAGCAGCACCAGCAGGCTGAACACGTCGAGGCGCCAGTTCAGCCATCGCGCCCTGCACACACAGTGCAATGTGCGACGCTCACGCGCAGCATCAAAAGGAGCCTTTTTTAGAGAGTGCTTTAGCAACGTTGCACCGGCAGGACACAACAATGAACAGAGGCTCACCTGTAGTCTAGCACGCCAAGGATCTCAAAGAGCACCAGCTGCAGCAGGTTGACGGAGAGCGCGAAGACGAGGGAGAAGAGGACCTACGGAGAAAGGGGCCAGCCTCATACGCATATGCCACACACTATAGTTTTTAACCAGCCGTCCTTGCACAAGAAACCAATGCAACATTGCTTTTTTGGCATAGGCACGCGCATCCTGCAAAAGCAGTGGAGTGACAGCAGGTGTGAATACCTGCACCACTCTGTCCTTTTCCTCCGAGTCTCGGTACAAGCTGCGGTCGAGGAACTGCCAGCCCGCGCAGAACAGGCCCCCGAGCGAGCAGACAGTCACCGCCACCTTACCAACGGACATTGCAACAGCCGGCCATCAACTCACAGGCAATAGATGCAGCGCGTGTGCGCATCCACGCGCGCGCGACCGCGTTTCAAAGTAAGAGAGCCAGAAGGTAGGCACTTGTTTGTAGAATGGTGTTCAACAGTGTCTTGTCTCTCTGTGCTTTTCGTACTCTGCCTCTCTTACGTTCTCCTGGTGCTCCTGGTGAGCTACCCTCCAAGAGGGTTATGAGCCAGCATTCCACGAAGGCGAGCTGGAGGGGCGCTAGAAGCACAGGCGGTGGCAGCGATGCGGCTCGGCAGGCAGCTGCCTTTGCTCGCTGTGGCGTGGGCGCTCTGCGCCTGCGCGGCGGAAGCTGCGGCCAACCGCACCCTCCCAGTCGTGATATGGCATGGCATGGGTGACAGCTGCTGCAACACGCGCAGCATAGGCGCCGTGCGGGACCGCATCAAGCAGGCCTTCCCAGGTTGGTTGCGCTTTAGTGCGCCCCCTCCAACTGCAGTCCCACCTCGAAGCGTACGTAGCCTGTCGTGCTGTGCAGGCACGTTTGTGTACAGCCTGGCCACCGGCGAAGGCGTCGCGGGCGACACAGAGAGCAGCTTCTTCGGCAACGTAAACACTCAGGCGCGCGAGCATGCTGCGCGAGCGCCCCCGCAGAGCACGCGGGGCGGCCCGGCCTCACCTGAGTTCTGCCCGAGCGCCTCGCAGGTGGAGAATGTGTGCCAGGCGCTCGCCAACATGACCGAGTTGCGCGACGGGTACAACGGCGTGGGCTTCTCGCAAGGCGCGCCCTCAGCGGCGCAGCGTGGCAGGCTTCCATAAACCCCTGCTGGCTGCGGCTAATGCGGCGGGCGCGGCGCGGGGCGCAGGCGGGCAGTTCATGCGGGCGGTCGTGGAGCGCTGCCAGCACCGCGGGCCGCGCATGCACACGCTGGTCACGCTGGGCGGGCAGCACCAGGGCGTGATGAACGTGCCGCTCTGCGACAACCCCAGCTTCAACAACACGCCGACCTACGCCTGCCGCGCGACGCAGTACGTGCTCGGCTGGGGCGCGTACCTGCCCTTCATCCGCACGCACGTTATCCAGGCCCAGTACTTCAAGGCGCGCCCTCGCACCGCGGCTCCAAGCGGTGTGCCTATGCGCCTCAGGGCCAGGCTGCCCCTCCTTGCAGCGTCACACGTGCGTCACAAGTGTGTCGTGCCGTGTGACTGGGATATGCAAAGCACGCACGGTGTTCAGACCTGGCTAGTTGCAACGAAAGCTAGCATGATGCAGAGCGGAGGCGGCACGCGCCGCGCAGGACCCCTGGCGCCTGCAGACGTACGTGCGGCGCAACGCGTTCCTGGCGGACATCAACAACGAGCGCGCGGCCAAGAACGCGCTGTACCGCGAGAACCTGGCCTCGCTGCAGCGCCTGGTGCTGCTGCGCTTCTCGGAGGACTTCACGGTCGTGCCGCGCGACTCCGCGTGGTTCGCCTTCTACGACGGCAAGAAGCTGCAGGGCATGCGCGACACCGCACTGTACCAGGCGCGGGCCGCGGCGCCTGGCCTCCCTGTGCCGTGGCGGGATTGACGCTACACTGGAAAAGTCCTGGTACCATATCAGTGTCCTTTTTTGCATACATGTGCGTGCTCACAAGTGTGTCCAGCTCAAGCTGCTCTGCACAGCAAAGGGCTCCCTGGTTGGTTGAGTATATGGCTTGTCCACAATGTGGAGTCCACATGGTGAGCCGTGTACTTCTCACTAGCATCAGGGTAGGCTTGACTCAGCAAAAGCACGCGCTGGTAGCCTGATGTGTCTTGATATGAGCATAGCACGACTCCGTGCTGACATGCGCAGGAGGACTGGATTGGGCTGCGGGAGCTGGATGAGCGTGGCCGCATTGTTTTCGATGAGATTCCCGGCGCCCACATGCACTTCACGCTTCAGTACTTTGAAGAGCACGTCGTAAATGTCTATTTGAGGGGGGCCGGCAGTGAGTCTGGCGCCGCTGTCAGAGGCAGCCGCGCAGACGGGGATCCGCTTGTGCTCGCGCACTGAGGCGCGAGTGGCAGGCCTTTTTATGCGGTTTACTTGATTTCGTTTGCATTAGCTAGTGTGCCATCAGGCTTGACTAGGCTGTAAGTACAGCATCTGTTGAAAATGTGCAGGCATGAGCGCACACGTGCCCGCAGTTCCACACAGGCTCAGCTTGCTATTGCGCTCAACCACAGGCCTGCTTGTGGCGGGCTTGCAATTTGCACGTCTTCCCAGGTGCAACTGTAGCACATACAAAGCACTCACCACGCTGCCTGGTCCCCGCCTGCCACCTCACTAGACCGCGCTCTCCGCTCTGGCATCTGCCACTCAGGCATGCGCACCTGCCGCCGCACGCCCTTCGCCCAGCGCCTCGGCCGGCAG
>JAABUV010007686.1_pt1 | contig 11214 bp, 4 predicted proteins | sample 5559971 | NCBI WGS metagenome assembly JAABUV01 (sample SAMN10711881, study PRJNA513362) | rock metagenome | isolation source: Antarctica rocks | place: Antarctica: Victoria Land, Knobhead nord | collected 2015-12-19
CTGTGCTCGGTAAGGGTTGGCCGTCGAAGAGCTCCCGGGATCCTCAGCAGATCGTGTCGTGGTTCGCGGCAACGAACCACGGCCTCGCCGTGCACCTGGGCCCTTCTGGCCTGATGGCCTTCGACGTGGACAACCCCGGGCAGCTGCCTGAGGTGCTGGCCGAGTTGTTCACCACGTCAGCCCCGCCGTTCCAGTCGACGCGCACCGGGCAGCCCGGTCGCGGTCACTTCCTGTTTCGGGTGCCCCCCGAGCGCCACATCGGCAACAGCCTCGGCGCTCTGCCCGCCGGGTGGGGTGACGTTCGCCGGATGAATGTCGGCCTGAGGCGACGAAAGAATAAGGAGATTAAGGGCCACCTCCTGGACACCGTCGACGGCAAGTGGTCACGCGAGTCCGACCTCACCAAGAACGATGCGAGCGCCCCCGACCAGGTGCACGGCGACCGGGTCCAGCGTGTCGTGCCCTATGTCGAGGACCACCGCAACGCCTTGCTCATCCACCTCGACTCTGCCGTCCCGGACGAGCAGCGGATGGCGGCCATGTACGCCCTCAAGCGGGGAGTGGAGGCGGTGTTCCAGCTCGAGAGCGCCGAGCTCGCCGTCGAGCCCCTGCCCGGGGGTAGCGGCGACCTCGCCTGGTCGCGGCTGCTGATGTTCGAGGCGGCCGAGGGTGGGGCCGGGGTGCTGCGCCGTCTTGCCACCGAGCAGGGCCAGGTCCGCGCTGTGGCCCGCAAGGCGCTGGTAATCCTGCACTTCGACCCGGACACCGGCGCCGACCGGGGCAAGGCCGAGCACGCCACCGAACCGTGCTCCCAGCTGCAACTCGGACTGCCACTGCGGGGCGAGCTGCGGGGAGCACAGCACCACGAACCTCTGGGCGTCGCCGCTGGCGATGAGCTCGGCAGCGATGAGACCGGCCTCGACGGTCTTGCCGACTCCCACACCGTCGGCGATGAGCAGCCGGGTGGTGTCCTGGGCGGTGGCCATCATCAGCGGGACGAGCTGGTAGTTGCGGGGGCTGACCGCGAGCTGGGCGAAGCTCCGGAAGGGGCCGGCCGTGGCGCGGAAGCTCAGCCGCAGCGCGTCCCGGAGCAGGCGGGCTCGCCCGGCGTCACCACGGTCGGCGACGGTTGGCGCGTCGAAGGTCGCGGGCTGGGGGTCGTCCAGGGCGGGCAGCAGGGCGGTGGTCTCGTCGTCGCGGCCGCCGAGGGGCCGGGCGAGGATGACCTCGGCCGTGCCGCCGGGCAGCACGAGCCACTCGCGTCCGCGGGCGCGGACCAGGGTGCCCGCACGGAACTCTGTCGTCGTCATGCGGTGGCCCGGCCGGCCCCGAAGACGCCCGGGTTCTCGGCGACGATCTGCCCCCACGCGGTGTCCTTGTCGGCGTAGCTGAACCGCAGGACCAGCCAGCCCAGCTCGTCCTCGAGCTTGGAGCGCGCCTGCTCGTCCTTCTGCGCCTGGTGCGGTGAGTCGTGGACGGGTCCGTCGATGAAGATGGCGATGTCGCCGCCGGTGCCGTTGAAGGCGAAGTCCGGGCGCACGTAGTAGCCCTCCACGAGCTGTTGGGCGGTGTCGGGCAGGCGGTAGCCGTGGACGTCGAGGAAGTGCAGGAACTCCTTCTCGAGGGTGTTGCTCTGCTTTTCCAGGCGGCGGAGCACCTCCGCGCGTTCCTCACCGCCGGCGCCAACCTCGAGGGTGGCGCCGGCAAGCTGCTGGAGGAGCCCCAGGACGCAGTGCCGGTCCAGGCTCTGGTCCCGCAGACCGAACTTGCTCTGCTGAGGTGCTGCTGCCCTCCACCGCCAACCGCCTCAGCCGGCACGTCCCTCTCGGCTCCAGCTTCTACGAGCACTACCCCTACCTCATCGTGTCCACCGACTACATCAAGCAGCGCACCCGCCGCGACGAGTTCGCGCTGCTCTGCCCCGAGCTCGTCATCGTCGACGAGGCCCACACCTGCATCGCGCCGAGCACCGCCGGCTCCAGCCAGGCCCACCGGCGTTACGCCCTGCTCCGCAAGCTCGCCGACGACCCCCAGCGCCACCTCCTGCTGCTCACCGCCACCCCCCACAACGGCGATGACGGGGCGTGGCAGTCCCTCGTCGGACTTCTCGACAATCGGCTGGGCGAGCTGCCCGCCGACCTTTCCGGGCGCGGGCACGACAGCGACCGGCAGCTGTTGGCCCGGTTCCTCATCCAGCGGCAGCGCGCCGACATCCGCGAGTACCTCGACGAGGACACCCCGTTCCCGAAGCGGGAGCGCGCCGAGGAGAGCTACAAGCTCACCCCCGAGTACCGCGCCCTGTTCGACAAGATCCTCGGCTACGCCCGCGAACAGGTCTCCGACCCCACACTCAACGTGGTCCGCCAGCGCGTGCGCTGGTGGTCGGCGATCGCCCTGCTCCGCTCCATCGCCTCCAGCCCGGCCGCCGCGGAGCAGACCCTGCGCAACCGCTCCGAACTCTCCGGCGCCACCAGCACCGCCGAGGCCGACGAGGCCGCCGCACCCCGTGTCTTCGACACCGCCCTCGACGACGCCGTGGAAGGCGACGACACCGCCCTCGGGGCCGACACCTCCACCGACACCAACCCGGACACCGCTGCCCGCCGCCGGCTCAAGGGCTTCGCCGACGACGCCCGCGCCCTCCGCGGCCCCCAGAGCGACGCCAAGCTCAAGAAGCTCGTCGCCATCCTCGGAACCATGATCGCTGACGGCTACAACCCGATCGTCTTCTGCCGCTACATTCCCACCGCCGAGTACGTCGCCGAGCAGCTCACCGGCGCACTGCGCCGCAAGCACCCGACCCTGCGCGTCGAAGCCGTCACCGGGACGTTGCCCCCGGAGGAGCGCGAAACCCGTGTCAACGAGCTCACCGCCCACCACGGGCCGCGCGTCCTCGTCGCCACCGACTGCCTCTCGGAGGGGGTGAACCTGCAGGAGGGTTTCACCGCGGTCCTGCACTACGACCTGGCGTGGAACCCCACCCGACACGAGCAGCGCGAGGGCCGCGTCGACCGGTTCGGCCAGCTCGCCCCCACCGTGCGCGCCGTCACCTACTACGGCGCCGACAACCGCATTGACGGTGTCGTGCTCGACGTCCTCATCCGCCGCCACGAACGGATCAAGGCCACCACCGGGGTGTCCGTCCCCGTCCCGGTCGACTCCACCACCGTCATGAACGCCATCTGGGAGTCCCTGCTGCTGCGCGGCACCGAGCCCGAGCAGCTCACCCTCGACCTCGGCGCGGCCACCACCAGCGCTACCGCCGACGCGGTCGAGACCCAGTGGATCGACGCCGCCGAGCGGGAGAAGGCCTCCCGGTCCCGGTTCCGGCAGGCCACCCTGCGCCCCGACGAAGTGGCCGCCACCCTGGCCGACGTCCGCCGTTCCCTCGGGGGCCCGGCTGACGCCGAGTCCTTCATGCGCAGCGCCCTCACCCTGCTCTCCGGCCAGATCGTCGACACCGCCGACGGGTTCACCGTCCGCACCGACACCCTCCCCGGCGCCGTCCGCGACCAGCTGCCGCCTGCGAAGGGCGCCACGCTGACCTTCCACCAGACCGCCCCCGCCCCGGCCGGGCAGCCCTTGCTGACCCGCACCGACAGCACCGTCGAGGCCCTCGCCCGCTACGTCCTCGACGCCGCCCTCGACCCCCAGGTCCCCACCGCCCAGCGCCCCGCCCGCCGCGCCGCGGTGATCCGGACCCGCGCCGTCAGCGTCGTCACCACCCTGGTGGTCGTCCGCTACCGGCTTGAGCTCGTCGTCCCCGGCTCGCAGCGCACCATCACCCAGGTCGCCGAGGACGCCCAGTTCCTCGCCTACACCGCCACCGGCGACACCATCACCTGGCTTGATGACGACGCCACCGACGGGCTGCTCAACGCGGCAGCCAGCGGCAACGTTACCGACGAGGTCGCCCAGGCTCAGCTGCAGCGGGCCCTCGATCGGGTGCCCCTGCTGCAACCCCATCTCGTCGAGCTCGGCGACCAGATCGCCGCCGGCGCGGTCGCCGACCACCGCAAGGTCCGCCAGAGCAGCGGCACCCGGGTGCGCGGCCTCGCCGCCCGCCTGCTCCCACCCCCCGACGTCCTCGGCGTCTACGTCTACCTGCCCGGAGGAGCAGCATGAGCACGTCGGTCGCCGCGTTCCGCGCCATCCGCACGGTCGGCACCGTGCTGCCCGCAGAAGCCCTCGCCCGCGCCGTTGACCTCAAGTTGCCCGGCCAGACCGCGGTGGACTACCAGCTGACGCCCGGCATGACTGTCAACGCCGCCGTCGCCCGCGCGTGGGACGCCGTCCTCGGGGCGCACCGCGCCTGGACCTCCGCCCTGGACAAGCTGCCACCCGGAGACGCCGCCACCGCCCTCACCCGGGACAGGTGGTTGCTCCCGCTGCTCTACGAGCTCGGGTGGGGCCGACCCACCACTCTCGCTGCCGGCCTCGACGTCCCCCCCGGGCTGGGCGAGAGCGAGCCCACCCACTTCCCCGTCAGCCACCGCCTCAGCTGGCCCTCCGACACCGACCCCGAGGTGTGGGTACCGCTGCAGCTCGTCGGCGCCGGCGTCGCCCTCGACACCCGCACCCGCGGCGCCGCCGCCCGGGCACCGCAGTCGATGCTGCAGGACTACCTCAACCGTGAGGACCACAGCCTGTGGGGGGTGGTCTCCAACGGTCACTTGCTGCGGGTGCTGCGGGACGCCTCCGCGCTGACCAAGCAGTCCTACGTCGAGTTCGACCTCGACGACATTCTCAGCAACCAGCGTTACGCCGACTTCCGGCTGTTCTTCCTCACCGCCCACGCCAGCCGCTTCGCCCCCCATCAGGACGAGGTGGTCACCACGGCGGAGGACGCCGACGACGAGGCGGACGACGTCGTTGCCGAGATGGCGGCCCTGCGTCACGAGACCTGCTGGCTCGAGCAGTGGCGCACCGCCGGCATCGCCGACGGTGCGCGAGCGCTGCTCACGCTGCAGCACGGGGTGGCCACCGCTCTTCAAGAGCTCGGCACCGGCTTCGTCAGCCACCCCGGCAACACCGAGCTCCGGCAAGTCCTTGCCGACGCCCCCGACGCGAGCAAGGACCTGCACCGGGCCCTGCTCCGCATCGCCTACCGGCTCATCGTCCTGTTCGTCGCCGAGGACCGGGGGCTGCTCCACGCCCCCGGCACCCCCACCGACGCGGTCGCCCTCTACGACCAGCGCTTCTCCACCCACCGGCTCCGCGCCCTGGCCACCAGCCGCACCGGCACCCGCCACACCGACCTGTGGGACGCCCACCTCATCGTCACCGACGCCCTCGCCGGTGACGGCCTCGACGTCCTCGGGCTCAACGGCATGGGTGACTCCCTGTTCGGGCGCGGCGCCCTCAGCGTCCTCGCCGGGGTACGACTGCCCAACCGCAGCCTGCTCAGCGCCGTTCGGGCCCTCGCCCAGATCGTCGACCCCGCCACCGGAGTCCCGCGCAACGTCGACTACCGCAACCTCGACAGCGAAGAGCTCGGCGGCATGTACGAGGGGCTGCTCGCCTACACCCCCCGCTACGACCCCGACGCGCGGACCTTCACCCTCGAGACCGCCGCCGGCAACGACCGCAAGACCTCCGGCTCCTACTACACCCCGACCGCCCTCATCTCCCTCGTCCTCGACGAAGCCCTGACCCCCCTCATCGCCGAAGCTATCGGGTCACCCGGCCCCGAAGCAGCACTGCTCGCCCTGACCGTCGTCGACCCCGCCGTCGGCAGCGGACACTTCGTGGTCGCCGCGGGCCGCCGGATCGCCGCAGCCCTGGCCACCGTCCGCACCCAGGACGCCGAGCCAGGCCCCACCGAGATGCGCACCGCCGTCGCCGACGTGGTCGAGCGCTGCCTCTACGGGGTGGACCTCAACGACCTCGCCATCGAGATCACCAAGGTCGCGCTCTGGCTCGAAGCCTTCGACGCCACCCGCCCCTTCCCGTTCCTCGACGCCCACTTCCGGGTCGGCAACGCCCTGCTCGGCGTCACCCCGGAGCTGCTGCGCCACAACATCCCCGACACCGCCCTCACCGTCCTCGGCGGCGACGACAAGGAGTGGACCAAGAAGCTCAAGGCGCGCAACAAGACCGAACGCGTCGGGCAGGACCAGCTCCAGCTCGGGTTCGGCGACCTCAACGTCGAGACCGCCAAGTTCACCGCCGCCGCCCACAGCGCCGACGAGGGCCGCGCGGGCAGCCTCGCCGCCGTCCGCCGCCGCGCCGACGCCTGGCGCGCCTTGGAGGCCGACCCCGACCTACTCGCCGCCAAGCTTATCGCCGACACCTGGTGCGCCGCATACGTCCAGCACAAGACCCCCGACCACGGCCAAGGCATCACCCACCGCGTGCTCGGCGACCTGGCCGCCGACCCCAGCACCGTCCCCTCCAGGGTGCTCGCCGACGTCCAGTCCCTTGCCCGGCAGTACCGCTTCTTCCACTGGCACCTCGAGTTCCCCGGCATCTTCACCGCCGACGAGGCCACCGTCGCCGGGACCGGCCCCGGCTGGACCGGAGGGTTCTCCTGCGTCGTCGGCAACCCACCCTGGGAACGGGTGAAGATCCAGGACAAGGAGTTCTTCGCCAACGTCGGCCGGGCCGACATCGTCGACGCCAAGACCGCCGCGCTGCGCACCCGGATGATCAACGCCCTGACCGCCGACGACCCGGCACTGCACGACGCCTACGAGGTGGTCCTCCGGCAGTCCGAAGGAACGTCGCACCTGTTGCTGCGCAGCGGCCGGTACCCCCTCACCGGCCAGGGCGACGTCAACACCTACAGCGTGTTCGCCGAGACCATGCGCAGCATCGCCGGACCCACCGGCACCGCCGGCATCATCACCCCCACCGGACTTGCCACCGACAAGACCACCGCCCCCTTCTTCGCCGACACCCTCAGCAACGGTCGCCTTCTTGCCTTCTACGACTTTGAGAACGAGGCCAAGATCTTCAAGGGCGTCGACCACCGCGTCCGCTTCGCGGTCACCGTCACGTCCGGACCCGGCCGAACGGCCACGCGCAGTCGGTTCGCGTTCCTCACTCGCAACCTCGCCGACGTGCCCGCCCGACGCTTCGCGCTGACTCCCGGCGAGGTGCTGACCATGAACCCGAACACCGGCACCCTGCCCATGTTCCGCACCCGAGCCGACGCCGACATCACCCTCGGCATCTACCAGCGTCACCCCGTGCTCATCGAGGACGCGGTGACGGGCGGAAACCCCTGGGGGTTGAGCTTCGGCACCATGTTCCACATGGCCAACGACTCCGGGCTGTTCGTCCAACCCGAAGCCCTGGCCAACGCCCACTTGAACGGGTGGTCCTACCAGCTGGAAGGAGCGGAGCTCGTCCCGCTGTACGAGGCCAAGATGCTCAGCCACTACGACCACCGCTTCTCCACCTACCGCGACGCCACCCAGGCCCAGCTCAACGTCGGCTCCCTGCCGCGGCCCACCACGGCGCAGCACAACGACCCCGATCTGGAGCCGCTCGCCCGCTACTGGGTGCCGCGCACCGAGGTCACCAAGGCCCTGGGCGACAAGTGGGACCGGGACTGGTTCCTCGGGTGGCGCAACATCACCAACGCCGGCAATGAACGGACCTTCGTCCCGTCGGTCATGCCCGCGAGCGCGGTGGGCCACGCCTTCCCGCTGGCCTTCACGAAGCGCCCAGAAGACGGGGCGCTGCTCCATGCGACGTGGTCGTCGATGGTGAGCGACTATGTCGCACGCCAGAAGCTCAGCGGCACGAACATGACCTACGGCATCACGAAGCAGTTGGCCTGTCCGACACCGTCGACCTTCGATGCGAGGACCGGGTGGGCGGCGGACCGGACCCTGGCCGACTGGGTGCGGCCCTACGTGCTGGAGCTCTCGTACACCTCGTGGCGCCTCCAGCCCTACGCCCAGGAACTGGGCGACAACGACCCGCCCTTCCACTGGATTCCCAACCGCCGGTCGGAGCTCCGGGCGGACCTGGAGGCCGCCTTCCTCCACGTCTACGGCCTGACGCGGGCCGACGCCGAGCACGTCCTCGACTCGTTCTTCGTCGTCCGGAAGTACGAGGAACGCGACCTGGGGGAGTACCGCACCCGCCGCCTCGTCCTCGAGGCCTATGACCGCATGGCCGCCGCCACCGCCCGCCGCGGCCACGGCTGGACCCCCCTCGCCGACACCCCCGCCGGCCAAGGCCCCCGTCACCCGCCCGCGATGACTGAAATAGGGTCGATTGACAGACACCCGGCCCCGCCCCCGGGCCAGTTGCTGCTGACCGAGCTTCTGGCGCTCGTGGTCGGGGAATCACTACCTCAGGTGGTCGCCTCCGAGTCGGCGAGTTTAGGGCTCTCTGAGGTCCTTCCTAAGGGTTCGACGGTGACGACCGTCGCTGCCGACGATGACCTCGGGGCCACCGCGTCTGGCGCACTGCGATCGGGCCCTGTGATCGCGCACGCCAGCTGGGGTCGGATCGAAGGTTCACGGGTGTCGCCCCATCAACGTGATCTGCCGCAGGTGGAGCCTTTCGGCGACCACCGTCTCGTCGTTTTCGTCCCTGCCAGTGACCTCGATGCTCGTAGCTCTGCGCCGTTCAGGGAGGCCCTCTTTCTGCGGTGGTCCCCTCGGCTTATCGTGCAGCTGACCGGCGCCCTGGCCGGGGTGCACAACCAGTTTGCATTCGCGCTGGTGGTACTGGAGCCACGGACCGAAGATGAGGTCCAGTGCGGAATGCTTGACGCCAGCACGACGACGGACTTCGACGTGGACAGCATGTTGGCGCAGGCGGGCCGGTTGCTTCGGATGCAAGGCGGCACGACACCTCATGGGTACGTCCTTCGAGAGCTCCCCGGAGGTCTGGTCCAGCTCGGTCACCGTAGGAATGACCCCGCTGTCGCAGACCGTCGTCAGGAGCTTGCAGGGTTTGGATCGACGACGACATTGGGCGATCTCTTCGTTGTCGCATCGACGCCATGGAGGCCCTCGAAACCTCAGCCTGAGGACGTGCAGGCCGCTCCGGAGGTACGCCTGCTCAGCGGCCGGCACGTGCAACGGGATCACGTCCTGCGGCACGACCCGGACCGATGGGTTCCTGCTCAGGCCGCGAGCCTTCTCCGCGCAGGTGATGTTGTCGTGCGGGCGCTCTACGCGAGCAACCAGGAGCAAGGCTTCACATGGTCGTGGGTGACAGCTGAGGACCTGCCCCTCACCTACGACTCCGGTGTCCTGGTTCTCAGGCCCCGACCGGCCACGGACACCCTCGTCATCGAGTTCGTGCTCCGCTTCCTGGAGTCGCGCACCGCTCGGCAGCTGGCGAACGCCAGCCCTCTGGCTGGCCACTTCCACCTCTCGTCGCGCGATCTGGCGGACATGGTGGTTCCAGTTCCGGATGACGCGGTGCTGTTCGCGTTGCGTGCAGTCCTTCACGCCAGGGACGTCGCGGCTCAGTGGCGTGATGACGCCGCCAACGTGCTCGACACCCTGTTCGACGGGGAGTCCGCCGCCGAGTCGCGCGTGACCGTGCTGAAGTCCAGCCGGTCCTTGCGCCTCCGCGTGACTGCGGCGGAGCAGGCTGAGGGCCAAGCCCAGCAGGTCCGAAGTACTTACCCGCTACCGGTTGCGGTGCGATGGCGGATCGCCCACACGGCGCTCTCGGAGGCGCCCTCCGCAGCCGGGTACGACGCCCTGCTCAACACCGCCGAAGTGACCCTGGGGTACGCGGCCTTCGTCGGTATGGCGCTGGCGCGCAGCGCCGACGTGCGGCTGGGCGCAACCGCCGGCATCGCGGCGAAGCTTGCGCGCGGAGAGGGGCCCGGCTTCGGTGACTGGGTCGCCGTCCTCCAGGAGTTGGGTGGCAAGAAGGCCCGGCCAGTACGGGAGCAGGCGAAGGCGGACGAGCTCTGCGACCTCGCAGCCGAATGCGGCGACGCGATCGATCGACTTCGGACGCGGCGCAACAACCAAGCGCATGGCCGGCCGGTCGACACCCACGACCTGTCCGAGGCCTGCGGTGCGGCGCGTGCCGACGTGGAGCTGCTCCTGGCAGGCTCGCAGTTTCTCGCGGACATGCCACTACTGCTCGCGGGCCCGACGACGTGGGACACCCTTAGCCAGTGAGGGTACCTGCGAGATCCGTCGCCTTGCGGGCGACCACCCCGTCGTGCCGCGGGAGAGGCTCACGGTCAGCAGGCCAGACGTCGAGAACGGGAGCCTCTACGTCCAGGACTCCGCGGGCGAGTTGCACCTGCTGCGGCCGTTCGTCGTGGCCAAGGACTGCCCGAGGTGTCGAACCCTCTCCACGTTCCACGTCGACCACGTAGGCCACGGTGTCGCCACCCTGAAGAGCTTCGAGCACGGGCACCTCAGCGAGTCGCCCGAGCTCCTCCCTGCCCTCACCGCTGTCGGCCTGCTGCCGTAGTGATCACCCGCCCGGCGGCATTCACGGGGGACTGATGCCCAGGGCCGCAAACGTGTCCGTCGTTCTACGCTGCGATGACGCGGCGAACGGATTCGCAGCGACGGGGTTGAGGGGCGGGGGCTGCTGCGGGGACTTGCGTTGCCGCACGACGGGCTCAGCGCCGAGGGGTGCTTCCGGACGTGTACCGACACCACCTGGAGTCAACTGACGGACCGCCCGCGATCGACACCACCACCACCCCGAGGGCCAGTTGGTCTGACCACATCACCCGACCTCTGCACATGCGGAAGGAGCTGTGGTACTAACGGCACGTGGCAACCGAGAAGCGGCCAAAGCGCTACATGGATGCAGAACGTCGCTGGCAGGTGTGGGACGGGACAAGCTGGGTTTGGGATGGGCCCGCACTGTCCGTCGAGCCGCAGAAATGTCCCCCAGCAGCCAGCGCTGCACCGCAGTCGCCGCAGAATCGGTCATCCGCTGCGGGATTTTCCGACGCTGAGGCCTGGGCGGGGTCCCGGGCACCATCAGGCGAAGTTTGGTCTGATACGCGCGATTCGCCCGAGTCGTTGGACATAAGCCCTCCCTCAAGTCGGCGAACGCGGCATGTGGTGGGACTCTTGTCGGTTCGCTCGGGCAAAAGCCTAGATGAGGGTGCCGGTGAGGCGGAGGACGGCGATGAGGTCGCGTCCCGTGTGCGGTGTAAATGGCCTTCGGGCGGAGGCTCCTTCTCGTTGGTGATGGTAGCTGGTGGGTCTGACAGTTTCGGTGTGGTTTGGCTATGAGATGTCGAGCAGTTCGGTGATG
>JAABUV010007687.1_pt1 | contig 11214 bp, 22 predicted proteins | sample 5559971 | NCBI WGS metagenome assembly JAABUV01 (sample SAMN10711881, study PRJNA513362) | rock metagenome | isolation source: Antarctica rocks | place: Antarctica: Victoria Land, Knobhead nord | collected 2015-12-19
ATACACTGCTTCCGGCATCGGGCGCACCTCCGACGAGTCACGGTCTCAACACCCGGACTCTACCAGAGCGTCGCGCCCGACGCCTTTCCCGCACTCACTGCCCACAGTTAGCGAAAACTAGAGTAATTCGTACGCGCACGAAAGATATTCTGGCTGGTATCAATCATTTTTAGCATGGCAAAGGCAAAAGTGGTGGTGAGTCTATGACCACAACCCCGCTAGAGAAAGTCGCGCAGAAGCAGATTATGGAGTACCTGACGTTGCGGGGCTGGCTCGTCGAGCGCATGAATAGCGGCAAGATCCCGGCGAAGTACGGTACGAAGACGCGGTATATTTCGCTTCACCGGACTGGTACTCCTGACATTCAGGCGTTGAAGAAAGCGCCAAACGGCTATACCGAGGTTTTATACGTCGAGGTAAAACGTCCTGGCGAGAAGCCGAGCGACGAGCAATTAGCGATGCACGACGTGTTGCGTGAAAAGGCCGGGGCGACAGTGGTGGTGGCGACAAGCGTTGGGGATGTAGAGCGCCTACTAGCGATCCAGTGATGTCGAAACTCCGGCCGCCCTTTGATCTCATCATGTCGATGTGGGCCGACAAAGATAACGCCGCTGTGGCCGCATACCTGGACGCGCCCACGGTGAATATCGGGATGCGGCAGTTCAAGCGTGCATACCTGTACCCCTACGCGATCAAGCGGACGGGCGGCGTACCGCTGACCCACGAGCAGCACGAGGCATTGAAAAAGATGTGGCGGCAGGATCGCGACATCGTCCATGAATTGCAGTGAGAGTGTTGATGTGCGCTGCAACTCCACGGCGCGTATGCGTGGACGAATTTTTGCTATACTCAAGCTGGTCAGAAAGACAAGGTTTGCGACCTGGAGAGACAAGAGCAACAGCCATAAATCCCTACCTGAAGTAGAGATCATGCCTTCGGACCAAGGGGTTGGGGGTTCGAGACCCTCCGAGGGCACCACCGGAAAACGCTGACAGCGTAAGGAAAATGCCCCGGCCAGTATGGTTGGGGTTTCCCTTTGTCCGTCGTTCGGGGCCAACGCGGGGCCAACGTCGCGGAAATCACGCAAGGAGCGCCTCCAATTTCTCCGCCGCTTCCTTCCCGAGGCGGGGCAGGACGTGGCTGTAGATGTCGAGGGTCATGCTCACCGTGCTGTGTCCGAGGCGTTCCTGCACCAGCTTGGGGTGGACGCCTTGTAAGAGGAGCAGCGTCGCGTTGGTGTGCCGCAGGGCGTGGAATGAGATGTCCGGCAGCCCGGCCCGCACCAGCAGTCGCTTGTATTCGCGCGAGACGTTGCGGTGCGCGAACGGCGTTCCCTTATGGGTGCAGAAGACGAGCTCCTGATAGGTGTACTGCTCGCCGAGAAGGAGACGCTCCTCGGTCTGCTCGCGGCGGTGCTCGCGCAGGGCGGCGATCGTGTGCGGCGGGATGTCGATGCTACGGCGGTGGTGGTCGTTCTTCAGCTCGGCCAGCAGGCCGTCGCGCCCGAGCTGGCGCTGCACGCGCACCACGCCGTGCTCCAGGTCGATGTCGGGCCACTTCAGGCCGAGTAGCTCCCCCTGGCGCATCCCCGTCGCCAGGGCCACCGCGATCAGCGCCGCCCAGCGGGTGCCGCGCGCGCTGATCAGCAGGTGCTTGGCCTGGACCTCGTCGAGCGCCTCGATCTCCTTGCGCTTGACGCGCGGTGCCTTCACCAGGCTCGCCACGTTGCGCGGGATCAGCTCCCAGGAGGCGGCCTGCTCCAGCGCGCAGTGCAGGACGCCGTGCGCGATCCGCACCGTCTTCGGCGAGAGGCCCTCGTCGAGCAGCGCGCCGCACAGGCGCTGGACGTGGGTCGGCTGCAACTGGGCCAGCTTGATCGCGCCCAGTGTCGGGATGAGGTAGAGGCGGGAGCAGTCGCGGTAGCTCTCGAAGGTGCGCGGCTTCCGCGTGTGGCGCACCTCGTCGGCGAGCCAACGCTCGATATGCCCCTGGAGCGTCACCTTCTGCGTCGGCGGCACGAGGCCCCGATCGGTGTGGCCGAGGAACTCGCGGTACTTCTGCTGCGCCTCCTTGCGCGTGTCCGTGTTGGCGCTGTAGCGCACCCCCGCGACCATCACGCGGACCCGCCAGCGCCCGCTCGGCAGCTGCGCGATGGAGCCCTCGCCGTTCGCCTTCTTCGCCATGCCCGCCCCACTTCGCTACAGAGAATGTCTTATCATATAAACCCGACATTCCCGACATTCCCGACATTGGTAGTCATTTTTCCTGATTGGGAAGGGCAACAGCCGATGTCGGGTTTTCGTTTTTCGGTGTCGGGAATGTCGGGTTTTTCCGACATCGCGTATGATCATGCCCGATCCGGCAACGCCCTGACCTCCTCGATCAGGTCCGCATAGGTGCCGCGCAGCGTCTCTAGGTAGATCTTTCCGGCCTCGTCGTAGAGCGGCACCGTGTATTGACGCGTCCCTGTCGCGCCGCCGAATGGACCGAGCACGAGCGTGTCGCGGTAGCCCTTCCCGCGCAGTAATTCCAGCAGCAACGCCTTCTCCTGCGTCAGTCCTGTCACCTCTTCACCCGTCCTCTCCTCGTCGCGCCTATTGGGGCGGAACGCCCCGCCCGGTCGGAGGGTTGGCCGCGTCAGTCTCTACGGCGCGCTTCGCCATCGTCGCCGAGTGTGAGCCAGCCCTGCTTCAGGGAGTGCATGACGGCCTGGGTGCGGTCGTTGACGGCCAGCTTGCGGAGGATCGCCGTGACGTGGTTCTTCACCGTCTGGGCGCTGATAGTGAGGGTCCGTCCGATCTCCTTGTTGGACTGCCCCCGCGCGATCGCCGTCAGGATCTGCTGCTCGCGCGGCGTGAGCGGCGACAGTATCTGCGCCGTGGTGGCGGGCTTGTCCAGGTCTCGGAACGCTTCCAGCAGGCGCGCGGCGACCTCGGGTGAGTCTTGGACGCGGTCGTTGATCGGGTACTCGCCGCGCGCCACGCGCGCGATGGTGTCGAGCAGTTCGGCCCCGCTGCCGTCCTTGGTCAGGAAGGCCGCCGCCCCCGCGCGTATCGCGGTGAGGAGCCGCGACTCTTCCAGATAGAGCGTGACCATGACGATGCCGATCAGGGGGTACAGTTGGCGCAGTCGCCGGGCCAGGGTCAGGCCGTCTTCGCCGGGGAGGTTGATGTCGCACAGCACGATGTCCGGCGTGAGCGTGTCCACGAGCGGGAGGGCCGCCTCGGCACTTTCGGCCTCGCCGACCACCAGCAGAGCGGGTTCGGTCTCCAGGAACAGCCGCACCCCGTCGCGGAAGAGCGGGTGATCGTCCACGATCATGATCCGTACCGGGTCCGTCGCCATGCCCGCGCCCCTCTTCCACATAGGGAATGTCTTATCTCATAGAAACCCGACCAACCCGACCAGTAGGCCGATTTAGCCAGTGGTGGCGCGGAATCTGCTGGTCGGGTCGCGAAAATACACCCGACCATTGGTCGAAAAACCCGACCACAAAACCCGACCAGGGCAGGGGAATCCTCGTCAATGCACCAGTTGCCAGGGCCACAAGCCCCCGTCGCGCAGGATGCGGATCGCCTGGAGTCCTTCGTTCGGTGCGTCGGCGTGGGGACGATCGCGGCGTACAACCCCGGCATGGGCCGCAATCAGGTGCGTGATCGCCACGTCCTCGGTGACGCCGGCGCTGTGCTGCTGCGCCGCCGCATAGGCGACCTCGGCGATGAGCGGCCCCTGCGCCCGTACCGCCGCGATCCACGCGGGGCTATAATCGTGCGCCAAGCGTTCCCAACGATCCGGGAGCAGCTCGTCCATGCCAATCACACACGCTCGTCGAGCAGGGCGCGAAAGTCCTCAGCGTGTAGCCCCTTCAGCGCGATCCGGTGCGGCTGGTTGAGGTCGTTCGCGTCGAGCGAGGCGGCCGACGTGATGACGTAGATCGTGAGCGTCTCGTCGTGTGTCTCGCAGTAGGCATCGACGATATGCGCCCACGCCACGTAATGCAATCTGCCCTTGGTGTCGATCAGCTTGATCAGCTCGGCCATCGCACTCCCCCTATGGTTTACGTGCCGAACGAAAAACTGTCGCCCGCGATGAGGCGCTCGAGGATCGCCGCCTTCGTGGTCGGCTCGCAGGCGGGCGGTATGGCGGGATCGTCGGTCCCCCAATAGATGCGTGCGCGCGCAGGATCTCCCTGCGCGATCACGTGGCCGGCCAGCGCCTCGCGCACCGTCGCGTCTGCCTGGCAATCCTGGCAGAGCACCGCCAGGACCGGCCCACCGGTGGCGGCCCACACTTCGACCGCGGTGCCGTCGACCACCCGTCCGCAGCCGAAACAATGGGCATCGCTCGTTGTCCGCAGATCAAGCGTGGTCATGCTGTAGAATCCTTCTGCCTACGGTGGGAGCAACACTGTAGGCGCTACGCGGCGTAGGTTACTCTACGCCGCGACTTTTTTTGGTTCCGCCCCTTTGCCGTCTTTCACTACTACCAGCTTCGGACGACGTAGTTTCTCGATAGCAGCGGCCTCGACCAATTTCTCCCGCCTGTCGAGTGGGTTAGCGTAGATCTTCAGCCCCTCAGCCTTCACGATTCGAGCGATGGTGTGCTTGCTCGTGTTGAGTCGCCGCATTGCTTCCCCAAGCGTAATCAGCTCGGGCTCGGACATAGTGCCCCCTAACCTTCATACATGCAGGCTATCGCCTTGGTAGTAATATAGCACGATAGGTGAGGTAAGGTCAATATCTAGACGAAAAGGGCTTGACAGGTAACGGGAATATGGTAAAATAGGTGCAGATAGGTGAAGTGCCTATCGAAAGAAAGGGCCTAGCGGGGCCAGCCTGGACAGCACGAACCCGCTAAGCCACAACACCAGGGGATTAGCCCCGGAAAGGACAGTCTACCATGAGCGCCCTGACCGTCGCCCGACTCGCCGCCAGCACGCCCGCCGCCCCGATCGCGCTCCCCAGGTCGGTCATCCTGCACACCGCCGCCGAGCTGACCTACGCCGGGTGCGACGACCTGACGAGCATCGTCCACTTCGCCGCCCCGAGCCAGCACGCCGCCGGGCGGGTCAACACCGTCTCCCTCGACACCGCGAACGGCCAGATCCACTGCGATTGCAAAGGTGCCGCGTGCGGCCAGGTCTGCTGGCACGCCTGCTACGTCGTCGCCGCGTGGCAGCGGCACCAGGCCGTCGCCGAGGCCCGCGCGCTGACGAACGCCAAGCTCCTGAAGTACGGCAAGAAGCACGCTTTCTTTGTCGCCAATTACCGCGCGCGGGTCGGGCGGGCGGGCGAGTACGACGCGGTCCGCCTGCTGGCCGCGCGCTGGGAATACCGCCAGCGCCGCGCGCTCGCGGCCATGCCCCTCGCGGCGTAGGCCGCCACGGCGGGCGCTCAGGATGAGCGCCCGCCCCTACCCCCTACCGGATGGACGATAAACGCATGGGTGTAGCTCACGAGCTACACCGAGGGAGAGGCTACCCATGACCGCCGCGATCGCCGCCCCCGTGACCGCCGCCCTGACCGCGCTCTACGCCGAACTGGCCGAGGAGCTCCCCGACGTCTTGTCCACGCCGTTCACGTTCGCAACGCTCTGGGCCGACCTGGCCCGCATCGCCGGCGAGCCGCTGCCCGCCGACGTGGCCGCCGCGCTCGACGCGCCGGTGCCGACTGAGCCGACTGAGCCGGTGCGCCGTGGCTCCTACCGGGACCACGCGGCGCAGTTCCCGGAGCTGTACGCCATCCCGCGCGGCGACCTGACGATCACCGCGATCATGGCGCGCTGCCCGCACCCGACCCGCCGCTAGGCGCGTCGTACCGCCGCCTACAACGCCGTAGGCACCCCCGCCACAATGTCGTGCCCGCCCCTGGAGGATCGCGACCCGTCGCGCGAATTGTGACGACAACAGGAAGGCCACACCGTGAAGATCGTGGATACCACCGGAGCCGCGCTGACGGTCTATCTCACGCCCGACGATTGCTTGCTCCTCGCCGACGCCTGCCGCCACGCCGCGCAAGCGGTTGGCGAGGACGGCACCGCGCTGCACCGCAGCGCTACCGTCGCCTGCCTGTACGACGTGCTGGGGCATTGCTTCGAGGGCTATGCGCTTGTCGGGCAGGCCATCGCCAGCCGCGCTCCCAAGGAGCGCGACAGCTTCACCCTCGCGGCCATCCGGCGCGAGTGGAGCGTCATGCCGTGCGACGTAGCCGCACGCGATCGGGGGGACAAGTGAAGATCGTCAAGGTCGCCCCGCTGACGCTGACCGTGGAGCTGGACCCGACCGACTGCATCGCGCTCGCCGTCGCCTGCCAGAAGGCGAGCGAGCACTACAACTACGAATATCCCGTGGCGCAAATCGAGGCGACCGGGGCGGCGTTCCTCGTCGCCGCGCTCGCCATCTTCGCCCCGGACACCCACGAGGAACGCACGTTCCCGCACCTCTGGCGCGTGTGGGCACCCTTGGTGTACACGGGCTTTGCGGACGGCAGGCCGACCTATGGCCGGATGCCAGTGCCCCAGGAATACGCCGACTGACGACCGACCGCAGGGTGTGGCGGCACTCCTAGCCGAAAGGGGCGTGAGTGAAGTTCCACAATTGTGGAACAACGAGCGGGGGCGTGTGCAATTCTTTGCACACGCCCCCTTATGCTATCCTGCGCGTCTTGATAGAGCTTGTGAGGGGTTGATAGGGTGGATGAGCACGCCGAGTACATCAGTATCGCCGAGGCGGCCACCTTGTTAGGGGTGCACCGTAATACCATCAGGAACCGTATCAAGGCAGGGCGTTACAAGGCGCACAAGCTTGTGACCCCACAGGGCGAAACCTACGCAATAGAGCGGGACGCGCTCGATCTGCGCGGTGACACCCCTACCAGTAGGGCTGCACAACCGTTGTCAGGCCCTGTGCATCACAACGCCGACAACCCCTCACAACCCGCCGCGCTCGTCAGCCCCGATCAGCAGGCCCAGGCCGATGCCATTGTGCAGCGGTTGTTAGCCCCCTTCATCGCCGAATTGGGCACGGTGCGCGAGGAGTTGGGGCGGGTCAAGGCCGAGCGTGACGCGCACGCCTTGACGATCGCCGAGCTGCGCCGCCGGGCCGAGGTGGCCCAGGCCGAGCGGGACCGGTTGGCAGTCGCGCACGCCGCGCAGGAGCCCCCAGGGGCGCAGGAAGCCCCCGGCGAGGGTACAGGTTAGCCGCCCCCGACCTGTGGGCGCGTGTGCGGCGCTGGTGGGGCGGGACGTAAGGGGCGTATGGCATCGATCTGGACGGCTATCGCGCTGGCCCTGGTGCTGATCAGCCTGGGCAGTCAGCTCGCCGCGCTCCCCTCCGGGGAACAGCCGAAGCGTCGCGCGCTCCTCGTCGGCCGCTGTTGTGTCGCCGTGCTCGTGCTGGCCCTGAGTCTGTATCTGAGCGCGACCGCGCTCAGCGCGCGGGGCCGGTAGGGTCGTGATGACCACCGCGCCGCTGAGAAGCGGCGCGGTGGTATGCCGCTTGTACGCGATTATCTCCTTGACGCACGCATCAGTGGCGGATCGCGTCGGCGAGCATCAGCAGTGTCCCGAGCAGAACCAACAGCGCGCCGATGACCACGGAAGCGCGTACTATCCTGTTGTTGCTGCGCCGGAAGGTGAAGATAGCCGACGCCACTAGGGTCATGGCGATGAGGATACTCGACGCTATATGCAGCTCGTTACCGATCACGTCCACCCCAAGCAGCGAGCGCGTTGCCAGGTTGTACAGGCTCACGCCGAGAACGATCGCCGCGCCGCTCATCACGATACGAGCGCCTATCATACCCTGCGCGCGTGGGGGTGGTGTGGCGATCCGCCAGGCCGGCCAAGTCCGGCGGTAATCGGGCCAGGACCGCGCTCAGTAGCCCCGATTGCGCCGCATGATGTCCTCGATGGGTGCCTCGTGCATTGGCCCCAACCCGCGCCCGTCGAACGGCGCGACCATTTGCTGATCGGTCAACGGTGGCCCGTCGAGGCGGGGCCGCTCGCCGCCGACGCTCGTCGTGAAGGGGCGTCCGCGCACCTCGGGGCGTTCACCCGCCCACAGCGCCAGCGCCACGGCGAGCACGAGATCGTCGTGGCTGCCCTCGCGCCAGCTGCCGTAACTGTCGTTCGCCGTCTGCGCGTTGATTTTCACCTGGAACGCGAGGAGTTCGCGCGTCAGCGCCGCCGCCTCCGGCAAGGCGCTGGCGACATGGAGCCGCTTGCTCTGGAGGAAGACCTGCGCGGTGCTCACGAGTTCCCGTTTCGGCACGCGCCACTGTGGCCCGTCGTGCGTGGCCTGATCGCCCCCCGTGATCGTCACCGCGACCAGGCGCGCGGCGCGGCGGGCGCGCACGAGCAGATCCACCACCGGGCGGCCGACGCCGGTCGCATCGACCACGAGGACGCGCGGGACGGTCGGCTCCTGCCGTGCCAGTTGCGCCACGCGGGCCACCACGGCCGCAACGATCGCGGGATAGCTGGTGCCGAGCGCGTAGCGTTCGAGCCACGGCAGATCGTAGGACGCCACGCCGCGCTCCTCCCGCCGTCTGGCGATCGCGAGGGCGCTGTAGTCGGACGCCTGGCCGAGATCGAGTCCGAGCAGATACATGGTTATCCTCCTGTGGCGAAGAGCGGCGTCACGGCGTCGCTCAGCGCGCCCATCACGTCCTCGTAGGCAAACACCTGATCGATGGTATCCACGAACTCGCCGAGGTACTCCTGCTTGAACCACCAGTCGCCGATCCGCGCCCGCTCGGCGTCGAGCCAGTCGTGCGGGATGCGCGGGCACTCGTAGCCCGTGACCGCGATCCGCTCCCAGTCGGGGCCACCTTCGGCCCATTCGTGGTGGAAAAAACCGCGCTTCCCGAACGGCGTGGAGAGGAGCACGATCCGCCCGCCTGAGACGGCGAGCATCGGGCGCACCGCCTGGTAGAGCGCGTCGTCCACGCGGGAGGCCTCATCCACGATCAGCAGGCGCACCCCGGAGAACCCGCGTACCGTGCCTTCCTTGCCGGGGAGCGAGAGGATCCGGCTGCCGTTGCCCAGTTCCGCCGACAGCGCGTTATCGGTCGTGATGTCGGCGGCGTGCGCCCCGAGCGCGTGCAGGCCCGCCTTCACCTTGCGGAAGAGCTCGGCCGACTGCCGCAGGCTGGGACTCAGGAGCAGCACGGGCGCGCCGGGCTCGTAGAGGGCCGTGTGCGCGGCCAGGACGCTGCTGATCGTGCTCTTGCCCGCCTGGCGGCTGTTGTTGAGGATGATCTGGCGCGCCGGGCTACGCAGCATGCGCCGTTGCCACGCGTCCGGCTCGATCCCCATGCGTCGTGCGAGGTGCACCGGATCGAGCGCGGTCGCCAGGTCATCAGCCAGCATGGGCACTGAGCACCTCCGCCACGGCGACGCGGGCCTCGGGGAAGGCGGCGAGCGCGACCACGAGCCGCCCGCGCAGCGCCAGCCATTCCGGGGCCACCAGGACGTTGATCGTCGGGTGCTCGTCCAGCTCGCCCAAGAGCTTGGCCTGTAACTCGATCTGGCGGAAGATCCGGTCGACCGCTTTCAGGGCGAGCTCGCCATCCCTGGCGGCCCGTGCATCGCGCAGGACGGCCAACGCAGCACCGTTGATCGTCCGCAACTAGCTGGAGCACGTCGAGCGCCTGGCGGGTCTCCTCATCCCCGGCCGCCGCCACCACCGCCGCCGGCAAGTGGTCGGTCTTGTGCCGGATGAGCGCCTGGTGCGAGACCCCGTAGCGGTCCGCTATGGTCCGAAAAGCGGTCCCGGCGACGAGCGCCTGCTCGATGGCGGGGCGCTCCGCATGGGTGCAGACCGTGCATGTCCTGCCCATCGCTCAGCCCCCCAGATAGCCCGGCGCGGGCGCACCCTGCCGCCGCGCCATCGCGCTCGCGTCGATCATGGTGCGCGCGGTCGTGGGGTTGACGAAGAGGCGCAGGTACGCGGCGTCCGGCGTGGTGGGCGGTGGGGTGCTATGCACGCGCCACCGCCCGCATGCCGTTCCGCGCATCCTCGGCGGCGAGGATCGCTCGCCCGGCTGCCGTATGGCCGAGGAGTGCGCGCCGTCGCGCGGGCGTCATCTTCCGTCGATCGGTGGCCTGGGGCTCGTCGCCGAACGCCGGATACTTCGCCTGGAGTTGCGCGCGGCGCGCGGCGCTCATGCGCCCGTCAGCGCTGGTCGGAGTCGCGTCGAAGGCGACGGCGGGGGCGTTGAACGTGGCGGGATTGTGCTTGGTCATGCGGCCTAGTCCTTTCGTCCGTGGCGTCATTGACACGGTGGCGGCGTCATCAGGCGGCGGGCAGCGGCTCGTCGGCGGTGGCGAGTCGTTCCAGGCGGTCGCGGAGGGCGCGGCGCTGGCGGGCGACGTCCTCGCGCCGGATGGTGAATGCCTGGAACTGCACGATCGCGACGTTGTACGCGGCCTCGGCGGCGCGCAGGGCCTCGAACGCCGCCGCCCGGTCCCGGTCGGCCTCCTCCGTCACGGACCGGTGGGCGTCCTCGGCGTCGGCGATGGCGGACGCCTTGGCGTCGAGCGCGGCCAGCTCCAGCGGCAACAGGGCGGCGGCGGCGCGGGCGATCAGCGTCGGCAACATCCGCTGCCGCGCGGTCAGGGCCGACACGCGCGTGCCGTCTTCCGCCAGGATGGCGCTACGGATGTGGCCGCCGATCGCGGCCGCCTCGCGCTGCAATTGCGCCAGGCGATCGCGGCCGGCGCGGAGCTGCGCGGCGGGGTCGACGGCGGTCAGGGTGGTCGGCTTGATCGCCTGGGGCTTCGCCTGCTTGGTCACGCTCATCGGTGCTTCCTTTCTCTCGCTGGTCGGGTTTCGTGGTCGGGTTTTCGTGGGGGAAACACCATCGATGCGGGCGGGGCGTGGGGGGTGTGCATCAGGCAGCCTCGCTTTCGTCCTCGATCTGTACCAGCGTGGCCTGTGCCCGCTGGACCGCCTGCCAGTCGCGCAGGAGCACGCGCGTGGTTTCGGTGGTGTCGCCGGCCGCCTGCGCCTTCTCCAGGGCGCTGATCTCCCCTGCGATGGCGGCCGGACTATTGAGCCAGGCCAAGGCCTCGCACAGCTGCCCGGAGACGCGTCCGAGGTCGATGGTGCGGTTCATCGGGGCCATCGCGGCGCTCCTTCCGTGCCGATGTCGGGTTTCGATGTCGGGTTTTCGGGCCATTTCCGGCGTTTTGCGAAAAACCCGACATCGGTGT
>JAABUV010007693.1_pt1 | contig 11204 bp, 10 predicted proteins | sample 5559971 | NCBI WGS metagenome assembly JAABUV01 (sample SAMN10711881, study PRJNA513362) | rock metagenome | isolation source: Antarctica rocks | place: Antarctica: Victoria Land, Knobhead nord | collected 2015-12-19
ATCACCTCATGTCACCTCACTTAAATCTATGACGCAGGCGATCCTCTTGGAGAGAACAAGAATCCGAAATCCAGCAAGTATCTTGACATTGGCCCATTTTGCCTCACTAATGCTATCCCGCATCCCGAATCCTGGCACTGATCATGAATATGCAAGGCCGTATCGTTCACCTACCCCATCCAGCTCGACATTGAGCACTTGATCGGACCTGGGTACCTCCAGATCGCTGCCAACGACGCCGATGTGAAGATTGGATGGAGGATTCTTCTCTCAATACTAGCTTCTTTATTCATCGTCACCTGAGCTGAGCTTTCCGCACACTCTGTGATCACAAACAACGTTCCTGTGTAGAATTCTGGTTCCATTCGAAGACGACCTCCCAGTCGCATCTCGTGGCGATTGAGGGAAGTAGGCAGTTCACCACCGCACAATAAAAGGCGAGTAGCGCTGCCCTTCCTGAAAACGCTGAGACATCTGCCATCACCTCACACGATGTATATCGTTGATAGAGATTGCGAAGAGGTCGTCTTTCTGAAGTGAGGTTGGAAGCTCTCCATTGCGGAGATGCAAGTTCACCCCCGAAGCCAGCAGCTGCTCTTTGCCAGTCCATGACGCACTCACGTCGCCTCACGCGCTGCCCGATCTTTACTTCGAAGTCTCACCTTTTGCCCCTTCAAACCGTCCTCTTGCGGCGCCGATGAGACTTCATGCTATGGCGTCGCTGTGCTAACAGTCTCAACCTGCCTCATACTCTGCTTCACCACCTACCGCGCCGAATACCGCGGACGAAAGGAACATGGTGCAGCGGTGACCTCGCAGCGGGCCGGGTGGCCGTTTCTTTCATTCAACCTGTACGATATTCGTGGTGGAGCAGTCAGGACGGTCGCAATATGGAGGCCCAGGCGCTTACGGACGGAGAGTCACGAGATATGGGTGGCATTGCGGAGCAAGAGGCCCTGGAGCAAGACTTCGCCGAAAGCGAACAAGCCGACGTGGACAGCCTGCGGGAGTCTTTGGATACAGTGAAGAAGCAGGATGCTTCGCTAAGCAACGTTTCGCCCCGAATATACATCCTTGGCACCGGTAGCATCGGCAAGCTGGTTGCGCACTCGCTGCGCGGCATCGCGAACCCACCGCCGATTACGCTGTTGCTGCACCGGTACGATCTGCTGCAGGCATGGGAGGAGAGCAGGAAGGAAATCACGATACAGGACGGCGACTTCAAGGTTCGCCAAGGTGGATGTGATGTCGAGCTGCTGCCTGAAGTAAGGAGACAGCATGGCGTTGTGCTGAAGGCTGGGAAGAGGGATGTCTATGCTGCTGCTGGCGAGCGCATGCTGCCGCACGAGGCTGCGATGATCCTTAGGCAAGAGACGCGGGCAGATCCACAGCAGCAGCCCGTGGAGAACATGCAAGACCAGCCCGGGACATTGAATGAAGATGATGAGGCGCAAGTCCAGCAGCCTGCCCCTCTTGAGGATGCATACTACACTCCCGGGGCCGGCAACAGCACCTACGTTCACTCCACGGAACCCATTCAGAACCTGATCGTGACCACTAAAGCCGCTTACACTGTCCCGGCTCTGCTGCGTATTCGTAACCGCATCTCGCCATCGACAACCATCTGCTTTCTGCAAAACGGCATGGGCGTCATCGACGATGTAAACAAGCAGCTATTCGAAAGCGAAGACCAACGACCAAGTTATATGCAAGGCATCATCACGCATGGTGTCAACGTTCCGCCCGAGGTGGCGAAAAGGGACCCTTTCTTCGCAGTGCACGCAGGCCACGGCACGATAGCTCTGGGCGTGATGCCAAGAAAACCTCGAATCAGTGACGGCGCTGAGAAAGATACCAACAGCTCCGAAATCTGGTCCCCGTCAGCGCGCTACCTCCTCCGCACCCTCACCAGATCACCCGTCCTGTGCGCCGTGGGCTTCTCGCCGACCGAGCTCCTGCAGCAACAACTGGAGAAAGTCGCCGTGAACAGCGTGCTCAACCCCTTGACCAGCCTCCTAGACGCCCGCAACGGCGCACTCCAATACAACCACGCGTTGACCCGGACCCTCCGCCTGCTCCTCGCGGAAACCTCGCTGGTCATCCGCTCACTCCCGGAGTTACAGGCGATTCCTAATATCAACACCCGCTTCTCTGCCCGACGCCTTGAGTCGCTTGTCAAGAGTGTGGCGGAGAAGACGCAGGATAATATCAGCAGTATGCTGGCTGATGTGAGGGCGGGGAGGAGGACGGAGATTGAGTATATCAATGGGTATATTGTCCGCAGGGGTGAGGAAGTGGGCGTGAGCTGTGTGGTTAATTATGCGATTATGCAGACGGTGATTGGGAAGGCGATGCTGACGCAGAGGGAGGCCAGGGAGGATGTGCCGATGGAGAGGCGGTGATGGAAGAGCAGGGTGTGCATGTTGCGGCGTGTTCGGTAATGTGGCAGATTGCCGATGTAAGAGTTTTGTAAGAACCACCTTAAGAGGAGCGCCTTTCCTGGGTGTCATGACACTGTACATTGGCTGTTGGCATGGAAGATGTCTTGCCTCCCATCCTGTGCCGTTGAGGTATACGTGAAGCCCCTCTCAATGACTTCCGAGCATTGGGCATGCCGCATTTTGAGTCAAGGAGTCTATTCATAAGATACGCCAATCAGAGAATGAAGTTACAGGGAGCGACCTACAACTCTTCCTACGACGCCTTCTCTTTCTACTCGCATGAACCTCACAAGCACGCTTCAGCTAAGCCTATCCTTCAATATCACAATCTGGACAAGCAGCAACGCCGCAGCTCAGCCATTGAGAAGCAACAGAAAGCAGATACAATTCGTTCGAAAGCGGAGAGTAGCAGTCTCGACATCGATCACCAATTGAGAACCATAATCACGCTCAGGGAAATTGGACAGAGAAGTGCAAGTGTGAATCAGCTCATATGCTGTGGTATCATTGCCGATCACGCTTCGCCCGAGCCTCTCTACCGTGCTTCACCTGAACGCCGCACCCAGGTCACCCACTCACTCACGCTCTGGGAATGAACGACTTGTACGCCCCCGTCTTCCTTTCCAAGACTGAAAACTCCCCGATGCACGTGTGAACGGTCTACATGAGTCTCAATAGTCTCTATTCTGACATCGTGTGGGAAAATGGCGTTGCTGAGAAATTGATGCGATGTGATATGGATGATGCTCCGCGGAAACATGAACACTCATAATATCGTGCACCTGCTCTTCTTCGGTTTCGCGAGTGGTCTTGGCGAGATGACGGCCCTACGCAGACATCAGTACAAACCCCAAAACATTTCATCGTGAGCGCTCTGAACATACTTGATCGCCTCATCAAACACGCTCTTAAGATTCCGCTGCGTAAGCGCCGAGCACTCGATATACTTGACTGCCCTGATCTCCTTGGCGACTTGCACGGCTTGCTCGTACGATATCGGCGACATTTTGCGTTGTCGCAGTTGCTCGCGGACTTCCGGGTCGTCTCGGAGATCGAGCTTGGTGCCCACGAGGATGATGGGGACGCCGGGCGCGTGGTGTTCGATCTCGGGGTACCACTGCGCGGTGAAGGTTAGTGAGTTGGCCATGGGGATGGGGTATGGAATACGCACTTTCGCCTTTACGTTGTCAAATGATGACGGGCTAACGATGGAGAAGCATATCAGGAAGACGTCGGTTTGCGGGTAGGAGAGGGGTCGCAATCGGTCGTAGTCTTCCTGGCCGGCTGTATCCCATAGACCGAGGCTTATGGGCTTGTTGTCCACCATCACGCTCGCAGAGTAGTTGTCGAAGCTGCACAAAGTCATCAGCCATCAACTCAGCCCTATGTAGCACGTGTTGGGTGCCTTACACCGTGGGTATGTATTCTCCGGGAAAGGCATTGGTGGTATATGATATGAGCAGACATGTCTGCGCCGGCTTGATCAGTCTGCGCCCGCACAACGCCCGTCACGTACGGGTAGCACATACCTTGCCAACAGCACCATCTCCTGTCACCACACACTGATATGCCTGTCAGCCTGGACTCCGTCCTTCGAGCTCGGCCGGCTTGCCTACCTTCAGCGATTGCGTCGCCTGGTTCGCCATATTGGTCTAATCTTCCCGTTGCGATACTGCGCTTCGTCTTTCTCGACCTCCGCAGCTTCACCGCGAACACTGATCACGGTCTTTATGTGATATTGCAATGCCGATTCCACCCCACTCACGCAGCTCCTCAACTATCGGTCGGGCCGGCTGAGGCGCAAGTGAAGTCGTAGCCGGCTCGGAAAGCCACTCGCGCGCGCTCCAAATGCGATAGTATCGTGGTGTGAGATTGCTTATATGCGTAGTAGTCGTCCAGTATACCGCTATCGATGCGCCGGAGCATTCGAGTGCCGTACAGGGTACTGTACCGCGCGGGTGGAGCGATGCTGGGGTCGAGAAGTGCGGGAGCGGCGCGCGCGGTGGAGACGCCACGCGAAGCAAGGGAGCGTCGTGCCGATCAGATGCGATAGTTCGATTTATGACGTTGCGAAACGTCTATGTATTCACAGACGAAGAGGGAGAATTGGGACGAGGTGATGAGGGCAGCGGACCTCGCCTCGGTCAAGAGTGCATTGGCCGCGCAGGGTGAGGTGGGTGGTGCTGCAGCTGAACCTTGCAGCTTGGAGGTGCCGACGGCGTGGATGGGAGGATGCAGCGAGACTAGGTATCTACTTTATCGCTAATACGCCGGCGGTAAATTGAAGAGGAATATTGACCAATAGAGCCCTATATGCGCTCTGATTTGCTGTACAAAGTCAAAGACCAGGTGTCAGTGTATCGCAACTATTGTAGCACTTCCATGTTTGACACGCTGGCGCCTGTGGTGTCTGAAGAGGCTCTACGATATGAGGTTATGCCTACAGTACGCTGGATGGCAGGCATGCTATTTCATCTCGGCCGCTCGCGTGTCCTCTAAATCCTGCTGCATCTCCGCCCGACCTTTCCGTTTCTTCTTCTTACCTATCCTTCCTTCCCCTTGTGGTGTACTCCCAATTTGGAGAGCCTCGGAAGCGTCGGTCTGGCTTTGCATCGGTCGCGATATCAGCGCCGCACCAGCCACTTCGACCGGCTCGGCATCCTCCTCCTCGTCCAGGTCCGCGGCCTTCACCACCGTCACGCCCTCCTCTTGAGCTTGTATCCTCTTCGCCGCCCCATCGAACCTTGTGTGCGTCCCCGTACTGATATCCTCGAGCTTCCTCTTCGCGCCGGCCCTTTCACGCGCCCCTCGTTCCGCCCGCTCACGGTCATACCGCTCATTACCGGCCAATCCATGCTTGATGATCCTCCCCGCAGCCTCCCGATTCACGACAGTACTTCGCTTCGCACCAGCCGCCTCCGCCGTCTTGATCTTAGCAAAGTACTCCTTCACGCGGTTGAGTTCCTGAAAGACAGGGTGTTCCTTTGCGTCCACGCCGTTGAGGCGTAGCGCGGAGAAGAGGATGGACTCTATGGCGTAGGTGACCAGGACGTAGAGCTTGGCCTTGTCAAGCAAAGGTAATTTGCTCGTGCTGGCTGAAAGTGCGGTTTCGAGAAGGGGCGCGAGTGCTTCCTCAAGGTCGTCGATATTGCTGCCCATATCCTCTACCAACGATAGCACATCTGAGCTTTCCATGTTGGTGTCTTGTACCGCGCAATCTGAGCGTGTATTGCGCAAAGCGTGATCTGAACTTTTGAAGAAGCCTCGCGTAGGGACTGCACGTGGAGACTTCGAGCACGGGCCACGCTTGAGCAAACACCACCTCACCTTCCAGACCTTCGAACACTTCACATCCCATCTATATGTATACATAAGTGTACGTATGGCTGCCCGTACAGGTGATTGAACTGTACCTGTCCAGTCAATGAGATGCCACCGCGACTAGCCAAGCGCACGAAACTTTCCGAGCCCGAAGCCCCAGCGAACGCGGTCGTAGCCCCGAACGAAGACAAACACGCAGCTTTCACGGCATGGTCCAAAGAACGCGGTGTCGAGATCAGGGATGTAAAACCTGCCAAGCTACCCGGCCGTGGCCTCGGACTCGTTACCACGGCCAAGATCAAGGCCGGTGCGAGGATCATCTTCGTCCCCGAGAAGGCCATGTTCAAGCCATACAACTTCTTGACGAACGTCTCGCCACAGGCCCAGCTGGCCGTCTCCCTCCTAGTGGACTGCAAGGCCGCGCAGCCCACGATCGCCCCTTGGGCAGCGACATGGCCGACAGACTCGGACTTTGAGCACAGCATGCCTCTACGATGGCCGGACGCCTTGCGCTGCTTAGTTCCACCACCAGTTGAGCAGCCGCTCCAAAGGCAAGAAGAGGACTTAACCAAGGATTTAGATGCTGTCTACGATTTCCTTGCCGCTAGTGAACTCTCAGACGATGACTTCCGGTATTACTGGTTCATAGTGAATAGCCGCAGCTTCCACTGGAAACCCCCACGAGGCAAGGCCGGGTCGATGGTGATGTGTCCGTTCATCGACTATATCAATCATGCTCCCAGTGGGACTGCGTGTAATGTGTTCGAGCGGGCTAATGGGTACGAGGTAGTCGCGGATAGAGACTACGGTGAGTCTCAGTCTCAAGTTTAATAACTACCTATTCCCAACTATTTTCATTTTGTCGATAGGATGGCTTCTGCGCCAAATTGCAAAGTAAAGACAGCACTTATCACACTTACGAGTCTCCGTGTACACCAGTCAAAACCGCACTGACCCCTTCAAAGCGGCCGGAGAAGAGATCCTAGCCACCTACGGCGCGCACTCCAACGACAAACTCCTCGTCCACTACGGCTTCATATGCCACTCAGGCCCCGACTCAAACCACCCAACCCCGAACCCCGACGACGACATCCGGCTAGACCACATCCTCCTACCCGCACTCACCCCAACCATCCGCACCCAGCTTCAAGACGTCGGCTTCCTAGGAGGCTACGCCCTCCTGCCCGCCACTAACGAGCTCTGCTTCAAGACACAGGTAGCCGTGCGCGCCATGCTGCTGACGTGCAACGAGTGGGAATATTTTGTAGCGAACGGTGAGGACTTGGGCGAAGACCAGTCGAACGCGGTGCGCAATTTCATGGAACCGTTGCTCTCGCAGTATCTTGCTGAAGCGGCGGAGAACTTCGTTCGCATAGCTTTCAGGCGGGAGGATGCGATCGACATGAACAATGAGTTCGGGTTGCTGGACACGCGATGGACGCAGATTGCGCAAGCGCTGGAAGACTTTTTGAATTCCGCTCACTGACGAAATCACAAAGCATGTGTTTCACTATCCGGCCGACAATCATTCAGCTCGACGGCTACCGCGCTCGCCGTGTCTAGATGTATACATTGCCTCGTCTCTCCCAACAAGCCAGCCAGAACTCTCGGCGGCAGGCAAGTGAGTCTCATTCCACCCATCTAACAACTACAACTGATCCAACAACCCATCCGACTCCAGCATCAACACAATCTGATGCACCGCCGTCCTCACATTCTCCTTACTCAAATCAATCACCAAATTCGCCTCCTTCCCACTGGGAGCCTCATACGGATCGTCCACGCCCGTGAACCCCTTAATCTCCCCCTTCCGCGCCTTGGCGTAAATCCCCCGCTTATCCGTCTTCTCGCAAAACTCCAGCGGCGTCGCGACGTGCACGAGGTAGAAACTCCCGTACTTCTCCACAATCTCGCGGGCCGCCAGCCGGCTCTTCTCGAACGGCGCGATGGGCGCGGCAATGACGGCGGAACCCGCTTTCGTCAGCTCGGAGGCGACGAAGCCTATGCGGGCGATATTGCGGTTGCGGTCTTCCTGGGAGAAACCGAGTTCGGAGGAGAGTTCCGAGCGCACGGTTTCGCCTAGGAGGAGCGTGACGGAGCGCCCGCCCTGCTGGTTCAGCGTGACGTTCAGCGCGCGCGCGATGGCGTCTTTGCCCGAGTTGGTGAAGCCCGTGAGGAAGACGGTGAAGCCCTGCTTGTTGCGCGGCGGATGGGACTCGCGCAGCACGCGCACGACTTCCGGGTAGGAAAACCACTCCGGGATATCGCCGCCCGTGCGCAAGCGGCGCCGGAGCTCGGTGCCGGAGATGTCGGCGGTTTTGATTTCCTTGGGAACTTCGTCTTTGGGTTTGTACTCGTCGCTGTCGGGGAGGTAGGTCATTTGCTGGAAGGGCACGACTTCGATGCCGAGTTCCTCGCGGTACTTTTCCACGGCGTACCGGGCGTCGTAGGGCCCGTAGATTTCGTCGCCTTTGCTGTTTTTGCCGGGGCCGGCGTGGTCGCGGCCGACGATGAAGTGCGTCGCGCCGTAGTTTTTGCGGATGATGGCGTGCCAGATGGCTTCGCGGGGCCCACCCATACGCATGGCGAGGGGGAGGAGGGCGAGCGCGGCCATGCCATTTGGGTAGCGGGGCAGCAGCGCCTGGTACACGCGGACGCGAGTGAAGTGGTCGATGTCGCCCGGCTTCGTCATGCCGACGACCGGGTGAATGAGGACGTTGGCTTGGCGGCTGCGGGCGGCGCGGACGGTGAGCTCGCGGTGGGCGCGGTGCATGGGGTTGCGGGTCTGGAAGGCGACGACGCGGGACCAGCCCAGCTTGTCGAAGTGCAGGCGGAGCTCCGCCGGGGTGTAGCGAAGCGCCACGTAGTCGTAGTGCATGAGACGGTCGATCGCTTCGATCTTGCCGCCCACGTAGTATTCGCCTGTCTGATTGAAGAGGAACTTGACGGCCGGGTGGTCCGGATCGCCGCCAAACACCTTCTCCGCCTCGTTCTTCTTGTCCGGTTTGTATACGTCCTCCACCGTCATGATACCCAGGTTCCGGTCGTCTCGCGAGTCCCGGAGTGTGATGCGAGCGCCGGGCTTGATTCCAAGCTCCTTGATCTCCTCTTCCCCCAGATCCAGGCAGATGGGCATGGAGAAGAGGTTGCCGTCGGCGAGACGGTTCTTCTCCACAACGCCATTGTAGTCCTTCTCACTCATGAAGCCCTCGAGGGGCGAGAAACCGCCATTGAGGATCAATTCCATATCGCAGAGCTGACGGTCGTTAAGGACGACGGCTTGCAACTTCTCTGCCTCTGCCGACAGTTCCTTTCTCCGGGGCGCATCGCGGGCGACCAGGTCCTTCAGATCGCCGCCTACTAGTCGTCAGTATTGCTCCCTTTCATGGTAGGCTCGGAGAACCAACCATGCGGTGGGTTGGCCATGTTTTGGATGTGAGCTTTCGCTCAATGACAAGTTGTGGTGTAGGAACTTGGATGTCGTTTGATTGCTCAATCACTTGCTCAAGCAGTCAAAGTGTATGACTCTGGTAGTTGATGCAAGGAAGAGAATACCTGAACGACCGGGAAAGAATTTATTGTAACGTCCGGTTCACAGGGCAGCTCAGGGAAATTCTGCCAATCCCATTTGAGCGTCACATGCAGGTACAGCCAGAATATTCATCATCAGCATCAATCCGGACGACCTGTTCTTGCACGACCTCATTCACCAAGACGACGACAAGTCCGTCGCATACACAGCAACTTCATCGACATGACAAGGACCGTTGTATTATTGACGCTCTACGCCGATTCACTCTCATCTCAACATGATTCCACACCTCCACCTTTGAGTGGTGCAATCACGCCATACTCCGCCCACATCACGACCATTCGAAATTTGAGATATTGGTCGAACTCTGCAAGATTTCTCATCCGTCCATACAAGCCGCGAAAGCGGCTGTTCACCTCGTAAAATCTATGGTTTCGCGCGCTATGCTATTTCGCTTTTGATAAAAACACGTGCCTCCCGAATGACCAACGCCATTGCTAAAGTCAAAGCCAACAAACTCCAGACCCAAGATCACAAAACACAATCTAGCAAACCGACTACCATCACGCAGCTTCAATCTTCAGCCCGTTCGTGATAGCATCGCTAAGCTCCTGCTGCCGCTTCTCCTCCTGCTCCTGCAAGAAGATAGCATACCGAGACTTCTTATTATGAATCCCGCACTCCGTCTTCTGGCGGCCCTTCCACCGCCCAGCCCGCTCGTCCTCGCTGTCCGTCACAGGCTGCGTGGAATGCCAGTCCCCCACAGACCGGTACCCCTGATCTAAGAGGTCGTTGGTGGGGACATCGTTCTCCTTGATATACGCCTGGACTTGCTTGAACGACCAGTTGGCCAAGGGGTTGACTTTGATGAGGCCTTGCTCGTCGATCTCGACGATGTCCAGGTCGCCGCGCTTGCCGCCTTGCGTCTTTCGCCGACCGGTGAGGACGGCTTTGACGTCTAGTTCGCGGTAGGCGCGTTGGGCGGGCTCGACTTTGGCGACGTAGTCGTAGCGCTCTTCGTCTGTTTCCCAGAAGCGCTCGCCGAATTTGAGCTCGAAGTCTTGGGTGGTTTCGCAGTGGTCCGCTTTGAAGGTGTGGATCTTCAAATCAGGATACCGTCGCTCTACTCTTTGGACGAGGTCGAGGGTCTGTGAGAAGTGGTAGAGGGTGTCGAGGAAGATGAGTTCAATGTCCGGCTTGATGGCGTAGTCGAGCTTGGATATCATGTCCATGATTGCCAAACCGGTCAGACCGAATGCGGAGGTTTGCCAAAGTCGCGGCAGGGATGTGAGGCACCATCGTAGCACATCTTGCGGTTCGAGTTTGGCAAGTTGCTGATTGACAAACTTCAGGTGAGATCGGGTGAAGTATACGTCCGCCAGGCTTTCGGTCGAGCAACCGCTCGCATATCCCGACTCTGCCTCTGGCGAGTTCGATCGTGGTCGAGGGGACATTGTTGCAGAATCAATGGCCGGGAGTGTCCGATGTATTCTTCGTTGTTGGTGCAGCAATGCTGAAAGCGGCTTTGTGGCGATGGAATGATCACGACGGGGACTTGGTTCGAGATGTAGAGATCGAGGACAATGAGATGGATTGGAAATGGAAGAGAGATCGAATGCCCTCACATCATCCCCTCATCACCCACCTGCCTATACCCACCGTACCAGCAGTGACCTGCTTTGAAATGCAAGAGCCAACGTCGTCAAATTCTCGAATATGGCGTGCTCGCCACTAAATCCCATTCGGGCAATGAACAATGGGTCCTTCCATTCCGATCCCCTTTGAGCCAATCATTGTGCGTCGGAGGTCAGATTTTACTGCAATGGGCGACGGTTAGGCCGTGCGCCTTCGAGATCGTACCGCATGAATTTGCCGTTTCACCGTGCTTGTTGGTGCCTTGCAGCCGCGCC
>JAABUV010007694.1_pt1 | contig 11201 bp, 15 predicted proteins | sample 5559971 | NCBI WGS metagenome assembly JAABUV01 (sample SAMN10711881, study PRJNA513362) | rock metagenome | isolation source: Antarctica rocks | place: Antarctica: Victoria Land, Knobhead nord | collected 2015-12-19
CAGCTTTGAGGGCTTGTTATTGTGTGAGAGCCATTAAGCTCATCAAGCACTTGCAGGATGTTGCGCAACAGTGTCAGGTGCGCGCAATGCCGACCTTTAACGTATACAGTGGTGGTCAAAAGGTGGAAGAAATAGTTGGTGCCAACCTGAATGCCCTTAAAGCAGCCTGTGAGAAGTATGACAAAGCCTCGTCCACGTTTCAAGGGACAGGCCACACCCTGTCAGGTCAGGCACTCTACCAGCTGACATATTTTGCATCTCCCTGTTATTGAACACTGCCTTTCATTTTGCACTGCATTGACAAGCGACAAACTTTCTGTGCACTAAGGTGCTGCAAGGCATTGCATGCATGCAACACACCTCTGCAAATTGTCAACAACAATGGTCCATGCTTACATGTCACATGTAGTCCGCAATCAGAGTTCCAAATTTGCTGATGCGTATGGGCGTATCACAGGCTCAGGCGGAGGTTCTGCGCCATCATCCAGCCAAGCTGCTCCTGCAAAGCAGGCTTCGACAGGCATCAATGAGTCCCAGCCTGCCACCACACTGCAGATACGATTGGCAGATGGAAGCAAGCTGACTGGCCGCTTTAACTTGACACAGACGGTTCAAGATGTCCAAAAGTGAGTCGTGCCCGACAACAGATGTTGAAACCGTCTAAATGGCTGCACGAAGCAGTTCCATGGCTGTTTGCATTGCAAACATTGCTTAGTCAGCACTGCACAGCCCTTTGACAACCTGCATTTAGCATGCACAACAGACTGCAAACAGAGCCTGAACGGTATGTCTATTTGGTCTACAGGTTCATAGATGCATCTTCTTCTCAAGGGGGTAACTACAAGCTGACCACAAGCTACCCAAGGAAAGAGCTTTCAGACTTGTCTCAGACATTGCAAGCAGCAGATGTAGCAGACACTGTGCTCACTGTCTCAAAAGCATAGTGGCCTTTAAAAATGCCTGTGCTGGTTGCAATGATAGCTTAGAATCTGCATTTCTGTTGGCCTGTCCCTTTGTATAATGTAGCATTGATGAAGTAGCGACCAGTAGCCTGTATTCAGCTGGAATGTCTGTTCAGCTATACATCAGACATATGTGTTATCTTGTGCTACACCTGCAACAATGCCTTTACTGGCCACAGCGGGAAGAAGGCAGGAGGAGACCGCTTTGCTCATACCTCGTCAAACTGTATCAAGCTGTATGCCCGACACAAACATTCCTTTGACATGTGTTGACACAATCAGGTTGACCACATCCCCTTGTCGGACTTTGCAATGTATTTGATCAGTTGCTGCTGCTGTGTTTCAGTATTATGACTACTCGTTAGCGCAGCTGACAAGGGTCAAACCAGCCTCTGACAAGTCGACATTTGACTAAGCCATAAACCTTGGTGATGGTTGTCAGCCACGGATGCATTTACGTGAAAGATTCATAGCAGCTACAGACTCATAGTCGTGAACGGCAGAGCACAGCAGGTAGCAACAGATTGGTATCAAAATCAACACATGGGTGTGGACCACTTGCACATTTAATCCGCCGCATTAAGGTATTGTTGTGCACCGTGTGCGCTTTCAGGCATTGGGGTGCGAACTCAACTAGCAACAGGCATCACTTGTGTGCCAATGCCTGAGGCAAAGCATGGCAGCAAATATCATCTTGCTGCTCAGTTGCTCATGACAAACAGGTCAGGGTGCCACAGCATCTGTGCCCCTGGCACCTCTGCCAGCGTCTGGGGATTCTGGGCCACTGTCAATGCAGCATTCAGACCCAACACCCAAATGGTGTAGTCAGCTTCTGTGACTGGCTCCAGATCCATGGCGCCTTTAGTTGTATCCACAGTCACTGCTTGAGAAGGGCGCCATGCTGTGACCGGTACGTGTACTCTGCAATACAGATCTAGACTGCAGCTCTGAACGGAACAGATACTGAATTTACTGTCTAAGAATGCGGCACACTCCAGCTTGAGCTACAACAACAGACTGTGAGGGAACACCATCACTCTACGCATGGTTTGAATTGGCATGTGCCAGCCAAAGCTGCAATAACTGCTCTTTTAAGCCTGACATGACACTAACACGCTCGCTTTGAACAGCCTGTGTTCTCACCTGTCCAGCGGATATTGCACAGATTTGCGCAGCCAGCCATGGCCGTAGGCAATGCAAGCCTGCCCCTCATTCACAAAGCACTGCACCAGCCTGTTTGACCCCCCTGACCCCCCCTCCCAAGCCTTCCTCATCTCGCTGCCCTTGCTAAGGGCTGCCAGCAAGTCAGCCCCTGTCATGCTGCCAACAGCTGGGGCTGCTTCAAGCAGCACGCTGCCTGCACACTACAAAGCCCTTAGACTAATGCAACTTCATGACCCGCATTAGCCAATTTGAGCTGTTGCTGTTGGACGGTGCAAAGCATTTCCGCTGAGTCTGTGATTCAACCTCTTTGGCAAGGGCTGTAGTTGTTAACCACTGCGCAAGCTTGAATTGGTTTCTAAACAAGGCAGTGTTGGTGATGTCGCAGCCAAGACTGGCATATACAGCACCCATGTTCTGCGCTATCACAATCACTGACTTCAAAGTCAAGCTTTTTTTTGCAAAAGAAAAAGCTCTAGCTCACAACGACCACTATATCAAGACAGGCCAAATACATGTGAACGCAAGAATTGTTTTGCAGTTGTGAGGCTTACCAAGAGGATGATCCCTGATCCTGACCCCAGGAAGCCTGCTCTCACTCCTCTCATACCTGCTCCTGTTTGGCGACTGCAGCTCGGCTGCATCCAGACCTCGCAGCCGCCCCATTGTGGATCTGAAGCTGAATGCGGCTGCTGGAGTGACAGGACTCCCACTACTGGATGCAGTCTGTGGACTAGCAACAGCACCTGAATATGAGTCATCCTGCTGACTAGTACCAGCTTTGCTGTTAGGGCCTGGCGGTGATCTATTCTCAGCATCTGAGTCATTTGCTACAGCCGTGGAAGCAGGCCAGGAAGATGCAGCCGCATCGTCCACAGCTGTGGTATCCTCAGACCCAGCTGTGGGCCCATCTTGATTGCACCCTGGATGTTGCAAGTCCCCAGTGCCGGTCTGTGAGGTTAACGTGCTGAACAAGGCGGGGAACGGCTGTGCGTCTGAGGCCTGCTCACTTGCAACCTCATCGCTGCCAGAAATTGTGCCACTGTGCTGTGCACGAGGCTGTGCATCCAGTCTCTGCAAAGCAGCCAGCATGCCTGCTGTACCTCCTGCCTGCACTTCCTCTTCTGCATGACCACTGCTGGCTTCACCATGGCCAGGACTGTGGCCACTGCTGGCTTCACCATCAGGGCTGTGGCCACTGCTGGCTTCACCATCAGGGCTGTGGCCACTGCTGGCTTCACCATCAGGGCTGTGGCCACTGCTGCCTATGGGCTCTATTGCCTGGCCTCTTGGCGGAGCCTGTGCAGAATGTCCACCTGGAACAGCATGTGAGCTCTGACCACCTGACTGTTCCTGTGCAGGTTTGCCAGTGGTGGATGCAGCGTCTGCTGAGTCTGCATCAATACGTGCTGAACCCTCATGCTGTCTGCTGCTTGCTGTAGCAGCAGCCACCGATGAACATGCATCAGCAGCATGAGCATGGCGTGCATGGCAGCTGACACTGGATCGAGTAATGGAGGTGCCAGTAGGAGATGCCGCTCTGGATGGGCTGCTATTGGTGCTGGCTACAGCAGTTGTCAGAGATGACTGAACAGCAGCAGCAGCAGCATTAGGAGCCGGGTGTGGATGGCGGCTGGTATGACTTGTATGGCTGGTGGAGCTGCCAGCAGGAGAAGCTGCTCTGGAGCGCTTGTTGGATTTGGTGGCAGCCTGACACAGCCGCCCCAGAGCCTCTGCCATCAATTCTGCTCCTGACATCTCCCTCTGTGTCTGTTGCTGCTGTGCATGCTGTACCTGTTGCTGTGCATGCTGTGCCTGCTGCTGCCTCTGGACCTCCTCTGGCTGGGCTTGCTGTGCATGCTGTGCACCCTGAGCCTGCTGCCAGTGGGCTTTCTGCTGCTGTGCCTGCTGCTGGTGAAGCGCCTCAGGCTGCTGAATGGGAAGTTCAGGGTCACGGTGGCTTTCACTGTCTTGCTCATCACTGTGGGCAGTCAGGTCAGCCAGCCTGCATAGATACAGACTTGTCAGGGATTGCTGTTTGAGCATATGCAACACCACAGGTGCGCTGTCAAGTCCTGCGCCACACCAGCATCCTCTTGAGCGCAATGCAGATGCATGACACTGCCAGCAAAAAGGGTAAGTGTTGATTGCAGCTTTTTGGTAGATCAATCTCTCTTGAACCATCTGAAGGACATATGGTACGCTGGTGATTGTGGGGTGTGTGCAACTGGACGACAGGCTGTTGAAGGTACCATGAAGTCCACACTGCCAGGTGTACACATGCAACAACATGATCAAGAGGGTTCTTAATGCTCTGGATGTCACTGGATTTGATGATAGTCAGCGCACAGAAACTACAAATCTGGCCAACTAGGTTTGGGGGTCTGATTGAACAGGTTGAGACACCCAAATGATTACGAAGGTTGAGGTGTATTTGAGACATTAGTTGAACACATTTGGGTTCATCACACACATGCTGAATGCCCATACGTCCAATGCCAGCAAGCATGCTATCTGAAAGCAAAGTCTGTTCAAGTGTATACTTGTCCGATGTTGGCTCACTCTCATCATGCTTGCGCCTCTGGCTTGTACCTACAACAGCCTTATGACAAACCCCCTCAGGAAGTTGTCGACATGTCCATGCAGAATCCCCAGGTTCATCAAACATCCCACTTCAGGTGCCATGCACCTCAGGGGATGAAGCTGGGTTCACAAGCTGCTGACCTGAAAGTGGACATCAAGGGAGCAGGTGGGTCACCAGCCTGACTTGAGCCCACAGCTGGTGATGCAGCACCGGCAAGAGCAGTGGAGCTTGCGCCCCGCCTGCTTCTCGAAGACGTGTCGTGCAGGCTGCGCTGCTGCTGCTGCTTAGCTGCGGATGACCTGGTAGGGGAAGCAAAGCTAGGCATAGAGCGCCCTGCTGTGGAAGCCCTGCCATCTTCTCCTTCACCTTGTTTGGCTGATGCTGACTCCCAATCATCTGGTGCATGCAATCCATGACGCTGTGGAGGAGCTGAAAGCTGCCTGGCGTACCTGGCAGCAGACCCTTGCTGTATCTGTGAAGATCTGCTGTGGCTCAGTTGCCTGGATTTTCCAGCTGGTTGTTCTGGCACTGGGGGGTTCTGATCATCGGGGATGATCCCCTGAGCCATGAGATCATGCAGAGAGGTGTGGAAGCGCGCAGGTTGCTGGACAGGCAGGTGCAGCTCTGAAGTGCCCCTGGACCAGGGCTGTGCTGGCGATGCCCTGTCTGCATGACTCACCAAGGTGTTCAGAGAGATATGAGTGTGCAACGGCTTGCTGGGATGAGTCATGGATAGGTTGCCTGAATGATGCGATGACTGCGCATCAATGGCAGCTGAGTTGAGTCTTGAGTGATGAGTTGCCTGGAGCAGGTGGCTGGACTGCAGGTTCTGCCTCCTGCTGGCAAGACCGCTGGAAAGCGGCCTGGAGTGAGGGCAGGAGGGCAGGGCATTGGGGCTTCCCCAACGCGGCCGCTTCATCAGATTGTGGTCAGCAAAATGACTGTTCATCTTCCCCTGCTTACTGCGCCCTGCCATATCACCAGTTGGCCCCATTACATCCATGTCCATTTCAGCTTCTCCTTCAGGGTATGTGGTCTGGACACCCATTTGGGTGGAAGCTCCAACCCTAGCAAACACATTTGGGCGGCCACTGACAACCCCAGTCGCCGCTTCCTCCCATTTGAGGTGGCTCAGATCGGGCCAGTCCTCCTCTTCTTCCGCCTGACTGTGCTGGGGCAGGACTGCTTTGACAGGGCTGTTCTGAAGGGATGCAGAAGCCTGCCAGGTGTCAGAAAGTGGCTTGGGTCCACCAGTTGCCCAGCCTGGGCGGGTCTTTAAGGGGGTGACAGGCACGGATGAGGAAGTAGAGGAGGGACGCCTTCTCAGCAGCGCCTGATAGGGAAGTCGCTTTTCTACCTGCGTCAAAGCATACATCCAACTGATATGGTGGAAAGCTCATGCTACAGACCCTAAGTCCACCAAGGGCAGCACTAAGTCCACCAAGTATAATCCTCCAAAGATTTTCACAGCACTTTTGAATCTGTTTTCACTATTCCCAAAGTCCTGAATGCGTGCTATGTCATACCTTTCTAGTTTATGAGCCGGGGCAGCACTGCGTCTACCAAGGGCAGCACTAAGTCTACCAAGGGCAGCACTAAGTCCACCAAGGGCAGCACTACGTCTACCAGTGGCAGCACTACGTCTACCAGTGGCAGCACTACATCTACCAAGGGCAGGGCAGCAGTATGTCTACCAAGGGCAGGGCAGCAGTATGTCTATCAAGGGCAGCACCAAGTCTACCAAGGGCGGCAGGTAATGCCACAGACACAAGGCGGAAACAGGGAGCTGTGAGCTTGATGACGATCAGGTGGCAAGCATACATGCCTGTTCACAGCAAAGTAGCTAGCGCCAGTTTGCAGCAGATTGCATGCATTGCTGTTTGAACTTCTCACAGTCTATGGCAGCAGCATCAGACGCTGCATGACATGTTGCACACAAGCTGTCGCTCCACTTACTGTCGGCATGTGCGCAAGTCTACTACTTGATATGAGCGCATTCTCCTGGCTGTGAGAGTGGCGCTTTGCACCTGCTGTGCTACTGGCTTGCTGCTGCCGCCTGATCTTGTTGACATACATTCCATCATTGGCCTGCACAGACCACTCTTGCATGATCAAAGGGACATTGTTACACAGAGTGCAAACTTTAAGAGATACATGGTCAGACGTCACATAATGTTTATCTTCGTTGATTGCATGGGCAGTCTCGGCGCAAAGCCTGTCAAGCCATATTGCAACAGGCTTGGTGCCAATTATGATATTGGGCAATTCCTGAGAGCTAGGCATTGCCTGTGCATACCAATAGGATGTGGACTTTAAGCATGCCTTGATGGTTGCTCAAGAGAGTAGCAAAGCATGCATCAGCTAGTTTAGACCACCTCCACACATGCTCTTGCTGGTGTGCTTACTGCAAAACCAGGACCTTGTACAGGGCGCTACTCGGAGCTGTACGTAGTTGACCCTAGGGGAAGGCACCTGTTAAATGAGTGAGTGTGTGAGTGAGTGAGTGAGTGAGTGAGTGAGTGAGTGAGTGAGTGAGTGAGTGAGTGAGTGAGTGAGTGAGTGAGTAGTGAGTGAGTGAAGGAACGAATAAACAAACAAGTACATGAATGATGTTTGAATGAATGAACGGGCTGATAGCAATGCCTTGCATGGACACCATGTGGACATTACATCATACAACAGTCGGATGCACACGAATCCCCAGATTTATGAATTATATGACAAGTCTGTCCAGGATGACAGCCATGTAGACAAGAGCTCATTGATTAATAGCTTACAGCGCCATGCAAAGCACAGATTATTGCACACTGCCAGGCAACAAGGTGGCAGGATGCTAGCATGGTGCAAAGTATGGGTCATGGCACCCACAGCCTGGGATTGAAAAAGAAGTATCAACAACTAGGTCATCATAATATGGCAACCAAGCTGCAAGACGGGTATTGCGTGCTTGAGACATAGCGAAAAAGTCCTTAATGCTGCAGATGTAACGACAGGCAGATACGCTGAGGGTTGAGGGCTGGTGGATGAACTGTAGGGTCTAGGGGTCTAGAAGGGTTACCCACCTGTTGCAAGCGAGCCATGAAGCGCTGCTTCATTTCCTGCAGGCTCTCCTGCTGGTTCACCCCCCTGTCACCCCTCTGCAGCCCAGCTCCGCCCCTGACAACAGCTCCTTTGTGGGACTTGTCCCATGCTGGAGGCTCCTACCAGAAAAGAAGGAGAAATTATGCAAATAATGGGGAAAATGGATGTTCCTGAGAAAACTGCAGAGGAAAATGCAGGTAGAGTTGAAAGACAATGCAGAAATACAACACTGATGCAAAACAGACACACAATCAGGTGGGAACAGGACAAAAGCCAACAGGCATTGCAACGCATGCAATGCAATGCTTGAACGCAGCAAAGTTAGCTATCATGGTAGATGCTGTGTGGTCAACCTGCGCTGGCCGTGCTCTGCGCTTGGGCCTAGGGCTTCTGGCAGCTGCCCTTGGGGTCTTGAGAAAGCACTTGTCAAACATGGCACTCAGATCTGGGCTGAGAGACCTGGCTGTTGGGGTGCTGGCATCTGTTGCATGGGCAGGGTAGGGGTATGGGGGTGCGGACCCCACTCTTGCAGGAGGGTGCGCATACATTTCACCACCTGAGAGATAGCGACGAGCTTGGTGCTAGAGTGAGCTCCCAACAATGTGGATACTGATGTGAGCTTGCAAAACCTCGCGCTGGCCAAGCTTATGTGAATTGTGGCTACAGGGGTCTGCCAGCACCCCAATGAGGCCAAGGGTGGAAGTGATTAGGAGCCAATCAAAAGCATGGGTTGGCCTGAGTGGGCCCAGGCCGGGAGACCATGGGTCCCCTCATCCATGTAGGGTAAGCAGGTCCTGAAAGCTTGATGGCCTTATTGCTTTTGCACCAGAATCGCACAGTCACATTCAATGATGTCAAATGTCGTTGATGGTAGTGTCACAGGAACTGGTTTTGTTGACAGAGCTGTGCTAGCAATGCATATGATCACTGCATAGAGTAACGCATACAACACAGGTGCATGCTTGCAGACAATGGTCCCCCTTAATGCATCACATGTAAGCAGCTTCATGTCACGTACTTCCTGATGTAGCTGTGTCGTACAATTGATTTTAGACTTGATTGAACAGACCTCTAGTCTGGTGCATGCGCCAGGGTTGCCAGGGTGCCAAGGCCCTTGCCTGCTGTGGGGGTCGGCTCCCCCCTGAGGCTTGCCTGCTAGCCAGGCTGTATGTGCGCATCGGCCTCAGCTGCAACTGCTGTTGAAGCTGCTGCTGGCTTGTGCCCAAAGGCATTGATTTCACCTGAGAAGAAGGCAATGACCAAGAGTTGAGCTTGTGACAGCAACATTTGCCAAACAAGTGCCAAACATATGGCTTGAAGGGCAGGGCCCCTGAGGTGCGGTCAAGTCTTTGTGTGTTTTCAACTGTCTTGCTAGGTGTGACAGTGCCAATCAGCAGAGCATTTGAATCCACCCCACAATAGGACTGCTGTAATGCAGAGCCTGCATCAAGTTTCACTTTTTCGCGTGATTGGCAGCACCACAGCACATATGGACAGGTAGTAAACAAAACTATCTGTGCAGTATAAGGAAGCGTGCATGGCACCTTGTGGATGTGGTTGTGTGAGGGCTCTGATGACAGGGAGGCCTCATCATCAGAATGCATGGCTGAGAAGATGGGATAGCTCTGAGGACCCCTGCATAAGCCATTCTCATGCTGAGCAGCTTTGCATGTCCTTCCTGAGCTCCAGGCTGCTCAAAGCAGGCAGTTTGACATTGACATGCTTGCTGGGCTCTATGGAAATACAGCAGTGAAACAGTCAAAGAGATTGCAGGTCACAGCCGGTGATTGGGCTGGGAATGTCCCACTGTTGTCACCACATAGGCTACCAACCAATACGCATTCTTGCACGACGTTTGGGACGCCCAAATTCTCACAGGGCTCGAGCAAACATCAAAGTATTGCCTCTGTATTGCAACTAGGTGAGCATACTGCAGAGCCTAGCAAGCCTATGCAGCATGAATGCCCAAGGCTGGAAACACAGACCAGTGGGACCAGGCTAGCTGCAAAGAAATTCCAGAAACCACAGGTCCATGCATGTGTACCATATTGCAGTATGTGCACATGTTCAGTGCAGAAGCTGCAGCGCCACTTACTGGCTTTTTCATGGTTTCAGGAGTTGCTTCAATACCTGGAAAGAGCAGGGCGCGGCAGCGGGGTATCCAGGTGGCCATCATCTGCCTTGGGGGGTGCCTGCTGCTCCCCTGGGGCTACCCCCTCACCTCTGGCACTAGCTCCCAGACCCTGCTCGCGACTTTGCCTTATCAGTCAGCAAGCACTACTTGTTTTAGATCAGTTCAGATTGGTAGGCTTTGCACAAGCATGCCGGACATGAATCTGCATTTGAGCTGGCGATTTTCCAGCAGGGGTGGTGATGCACATGCAAATGTGGCTCAAGGTGCATGTGCAAAACAAGTCAACAGCAAGGCAGGCTTATTTTGGCAGAAGAAGTTGCGCTTATCCATACCTGACCAAAGACCTCAGACAGATCTGGGACACTGGGCTCTCGCAGCTCCCCATACTCCTGTGGCAAACCTCCTTGCAGCATCTGCAGCTTGCTCTTCAATTTTGCATGATTTGTCGTTGCAGCGAATACAGCAAAACTGCTTTGACAGAACATACCCTAGCGGCAGGGTCTGAGAGACCGCAAATCTGTGGAACCCACTCGCGTTGAAAACTTCCACTGGACTGCACGGATAGACATGCAAATGTTGGTAGGGAGGAAGCGCTGCACGTCAAGTTGTAAGGCATTCTTGAGGTATGACTGGCACACCTGTATGATGGCTGCCAGCTCTCTCTTGATTTGGCCAGCATGTGCTGCTGCATTTCTCAACAGCAGCACAGTCCCCAAAGCATCGTCAGACATCAGTGCTGTAGGTTTGGTGGCCACTTTCGGGGCCTCACCACGTCAAGCCATCAAGCAGTGCCACCGAGCACTTCCTGCCATACCGATCCTGCCATACCGATCTTCTTATGCCAATCTTGGCGTACCGATTGTTCCAGCGTGCTGCCTGGCATCGGATTCAGAGCATGTCGCTGAGTCCGAATTCGCTTGGTCAAACGTTGTCAAGTGTGGACGATTACTAATGGCACTGCTATGCAGTTGCCCACGTGCGTCAAACAAAGCAGCCATAGACTCTGCAACGCCATATTGCGAGCACGTAAACGACAGTCAGCCTTCATTGACTGTGCACTCCAGGCGCAACTGAAGCATAGTACACCCTGCTCAGATCAGCGAAAGTATACTGTGCGATTTCGTGGTGACTAAGACGACAGCTGCTATCCCTAGACATCACTATTTTTCGGTCTGCTTACCCGTCTCTGCGGTCGCAAGCCTGTCTTGGGACAAGGACTTGAACGGCTTCGCTGTCTTCTTGTAACTGATCAGACAGGCGAATAGCTGCTAAGCAGGCG
>JAABUV010007695.1_pt1 | contig 11201 bp, 18 predicted proteins | sample 5559971 | NCBI WGS metagenome assembly JAABUV01 (sample SAMN10711881, study PRJNA513362) | rock metagenome | isolation source: Antarctica rocks | place: Antarctica: Victoria Land, Knobhead nord | collected 2015-12-19
ACCCACAATCTCTGCAGCAAGCCCTTCCACCACTGCTGCCTCTCCTTTCCCCACCTCCAGCGGTGGTGGGAGCAGTGCAGTTCCTGTCACAGCCATCACCGCTTCACCTGCAACTGGCTCAGGTGGTTCTTCACCTGCAGATGGTTCCAGTGCCAGCCCTGCTTCAAACGGTACCCCCGCCACTGCCAGCGGCAGTTCTCCAGCAAGTGGGTCCCCTGCTGTTGCCGGTTCTCCTGGAAGTGGCAGCCCTGCTGGCAGCACTTCACCTGCTGTTGCATCCTCAGGTATGCTGTCATGACGGCATGCCTGCTTAACAGCCTGCAATGTCCGTGTATCTTGGCGGTAATGGACCTTACCCAGAATTCACTAACAGATTTGCAACTTTGTGGTCCTGAGCGTGACTGTGCAACACATCCTTACCTGTGTTCCAGTGTCAAGTACAATAGACTGCAGCCAGCCTTTTGAGGCTACTCTGGTCAAGCAGCAGCTTGTGTTGTTGCTCTCTGCAATTACTGAGAACCTTGAAAGCTTTTTTGCTTGATGCAGGATCCCCCACATCAGATGCCGCAGCAGCGGCGGCTTCAGCAGCAGCAGCAAGCTATGTGTCATTTACATCTCCATCGGCAAATGCGTCCCCAGCATCCCCTGGAGGGACTACATTGGCCCCAGTGTCATCTCCATCTTCAGGTATAGCCCTTGACACAGCTGCAAATCAGAGTCCCTTCAGCCCTGCTGTCTATAGATCCCCTGCGTCCTCTTCAGCTACCTCACCAACCCCTTCAACCACTTTGGCAGCCTCAGTACCCACCTCAGTAACCTCTCCGAGCACCTCCCCAGCCTCTTCAACCACCTCTCCAACCTCTTCGGCCACCTCCTCCACTACCTCCCCAACCCCTTCCAACATCTCCTCGCCAACCTCTCCAACCCTATCAACAACCTCTTCAACCCCTGTAACCCCAGCCCCAGCCCTTGTAACCACCTCCCCAACCTCTTCCACCTCAGTAACCTCTTCAGCCACCTCAGCAACCTCTCCAAGCACCTCCTCAGCTCCGCCATCCACCTCAATATTTCCTCCAATCACCTCTCAAACACCTTCACCTGCCCCAGTCACCCCTGCAAACACCTCCCCAACCCCTTCAGGCCCCTCACCAGCCGGCTCAGGTACACCAGCAATCCCTGGTGGCTCCTCACAAACCTCTTCAACCTCATCACCAGTGGTTGCTGCTGCAAACACTATCAGTTCCTCACCCACCTCTGTCACCCCTTCAGCTACGTCCCCGAGCCCTTCAAATGCAGCTCCAACCTCCTCAACCACCCTCCCAACCTCCTCAACCACCCCCTCAACTTCTCCAACCGCATCCCCAACTGCTTCTGCTGCATCCCCAGGCCTTACGGGTGCAGCTGCTGCCTTTGCTGCTTCACCAAGCACTTCTCAAAGTCCAATCCCCACACCTGCAATCATGTCCCCAAACAACCCAGGTGCAAATTCAAGCACTGCTGCCTTGACCGCTTCTGGCGCCCCCCCAAGCCCCTACAGCACCAACCCAAGCTCCTCTCCCACCACCCCAACCTTCTCAAACACTCCCCTCGCCTCGTCAGCATTGTCTACAAGCACAGGATCTTCTCCTGCTTCCCCTGTCAGCACACCCCCAGGTACCCTGCTAACCCCCCTCTCACGTAGCACCACCCCCAGTGCTCCGGTGGCAACCTCCAGCAACCCCACGGCACCCCCCAGTATCACTTCAATTGCCCCAAGCTCAACCTCCTCAACTATATCACCCACAAGCTCTCCTGCAGGCTCTTTGTCTCCTCCCACAGCTGCAGCAGTCTCACCCGTTGCTGCGGCTGCCTCTTCTGTAGCTTCTGCATCATCGATAGTTGCTTTGACCACTTCCCCATCTTCTACCTCTCCTATAGCTGCTTCCCCTCCTGCATCTTCCTCACCATCTTCAGCAGCCGGGCAAAATGCGTTGGGGTCAATGAATTCCAGCAGTGTTGCTGCTGCAGCAGTTTCAGCAGCAGCTGTTTGGGAAGCTGCACACAGCACCAATTCGTCCCCCACTGCAAGTTCTCTTTCACCCCCTCCCCCATCAGCTTCAGAACCCCTTCCTCCATCCATGATGTCACCTGGTGCAGTCCCTGAGACAGCAGGGACAACATCATCCCCAAGCTCTGTGCCAGGACACTCACCATTCCCGTTGCCCGATTCAGGGCCAGCAGTGTCCCCAGCCTCGTCTCCTGGGATATCAAGCTCTCCTGCTGCTACTTCTTCAGGGACTATGGCAACCCCAGGAGCAGGCACTGGGCCTGCAGGGTCCTCAGGATCATCCCCAGGGTCAGGTAGTGGAGCTACGGGCTCCCTGGTACCATCCCCAGTTGCTGGTGTTGCAACCCCAGGGGGGTCGCCTGGCAGTGCCTTGGCAGGCAGCAGCCCTTCTGTGGGCAGCTCTGCATCTCCTGCATCACCAACCCTGTCTCCTTCAGGTACAGGTTGTCCTCTTGTCTTTGATCTCAAGTCTCAATGCCAAAGCATCATTTTGATCCTTACAACTGGCCCAGCGCCTCATGTGTCTATATGCTGCCAACATTCAGGGATTCAGGGGTTTAGCTGCCACATTTTGCCCTTCATGAAAACCCATGCAACATCTTTACATGAGTGTCAGTTGTGCTTGCCATAATTTTGATCACCTGTGTGTCACCCCACCAAGAGCAGCAAGCATCAGCCCTGTCCATTGCAGGCGCATGTATATCCACTTGGATTGCTTGTGTTTCAGGGCAATTGCAACGGTAGCTGGAAGTGCCATGTGTGACATCATGTTGTGCGTGTTCAGGGGCATCAAACGTATCCACAGAAGCTGCTGTGGCAGCTGCTGCATCAGCAGCAGCAGCTGAGTATGCAGCTACTCACACACCTGGTTCAGTTGCAAGCACCAACAGCACAACTCCTTCCTCAACCACTGGTAACGCTCTTTGTGCTGTTATTTCATGTCAAAAAAGCAGAGAATTGGGCTACAGCGTCTAGGGGCTGTACGTTGCATGATGTTGTGTCTGCATGTCTGGCAAAGTTGTGCAAATCTGCAGGAGGGTGCAGGTTCCCTTGACACTGTGTCAGGCTGAGTGTGCAATAGTGCTGATATCCACATTGAGCAGTTTGTGACTTATTGTACTCTTGCTTCTGCTTGTCTACACAGCAAGTATTCTGCAGTGGGTTGTCGCCTTTATTGTGGTTTGCTACCAATGCTTACAGTGTTAACAATGCCTGAATGTGCAAGTTGTCCTATTGCAGCAGGTGCTCTGCTATCTCCTGCCTCATCCCCGTCCTCATCCTCAGCACCACCAGCATCCCCCACTGGTTCCCAAGGTACCCCAAGCATGCCCCCCACGTCATCGCCTACAGCCATTGTGGCATCATCCCCAGCTAGCTCTGCTGAAATTTCAGCATCCCCAGCTGCATCCCCAGAAAGTCCATCATTTACCAGTGCTGGCTCATCTCCTAAAGCTAGCCACTCATCCCCTAGTGGCACAGCTGCAAGCCCATCACCTATAGTATCCCCAAGCACAGCCGCATCCCCAGGCAATGCTGCATCTCAAGCCAGCCCTCTGGGGACTACAGCAACCCCAGCTGCATCTCCTGGAGCTTCATCGTCCCCGGCATCATCCCCAATTGCCTTTGGCTCCTCCCCCACAGCTTTGAGTGCATCCATATCCCCGTCAGCATCCCCAAGCACTGCCACATTTGCAGGCACTGTTGCGTCCCCAGGCGCAAACTCAGTCCTTACTTCTCCAGCAGCTTCCAATGGAACATCATCTGCAGAAGCTGCTGCTGCAGTTGCTGCAGCCATGTCATCACCGTCTGCTGGCATGGCCTCATCCCCAGGCTTATCTTCCTCCCCCTTTGCTGCAGCAACTTTTGCTTCAACTCCACCAGGGTCTTCACCAGCTGCAAACAATGCTGACACCAACTCCACGTCACCAGCAGCTACAACAGCTGCAGCAGCAGCTGCCACTGCTGCTGCACTAGCAGCTTCAAGGACTAACGCCAATGCCTCCTCTCCAGGTGTTGCTGCCTCCCCAGGCGCTGGCTCGTCACCAGTGGCACTCATCTCACCGGGGATCAGCACTCCACCAGGGGGTGTTGCGTCCCCAGGAGTCAGCTCCACGTCCCCAAATGCTCCATCTCCTTTGTCCCCGGGCATCAGCCAAACAGCAGCTTCAGCAGCAGCAGCGACCACACCTGCCTCGTCACCAGCTACTAATACTTCTACCACACCGGAGGCAGCAGGAGCAGCGGCAGCAGCAGCTGCACTAGCAGCAGCTGGCCAAGGGAGTAACACCACTGGTGCTTCTCCATCACCATTGTTTTCACCAAATGCTGCTGGGGTGGGGGGAGTCTCTACAGGTGCCAATACCACCACTCCTATTGCCAGTCCCACACCAGTGCCTGGGACATCTCAATCCCCGGCTGCGTCCTCACCATCCCCAGCAGGACAGTCGCCTTCTCCAGCTCTGCGCTCTCCATCCCCAGCAAGTCCTAAACCATCACCAGCAGCGCAGTCGCCATCCCCAACCCAGCAGTCGCCGTCACCCGCTGCACAGTCACCGTCACCAGCTGCATTCTCTCCATCCCCAGCAGCAGCTCCATCAAGCACAAACACCACAGCTGCAGCTGTTGTAACATCCCCAGCAACAAGTCCTTCACCTGCTGCAGGAAATGCCACTGATGCAACAGCTGCAGCAGCGGCGGCAGCAGCAGCAGCACTGGCCGCTCAAAGGCTTGCTAGCAACACCTCCTCACCGGGAGTTAGCCCTTCACCAGGTGTGAGCCCTTCACAAGGAAGCATCCCTTCCTCAAGGGTCAGCCCATCAGCGCCGCCCCCGACTGCCACTGCTGCTGCTGCTGCTGCTGCTCCAGCAACGGCGACTGCAATAGACTCCTCCCCAAGCATTGTAGCAACCGCAGCAACATCAGCAGCGCTGGCCACCTTGCCTGGTGCACCAGGCGCTTTGCTGAGTGCTGCAAATGTCACTGCCGGTCAAGCTGCAGCAGCAGAAGAGGCTGCCATGGCTGCCGCACAAGCCATCTTTGCTCCTATTGTTGGCGGCCTGCCAGGCACTACAAACGCTAGCGTCACCACAGCTGCAACAGCAGCCACAGCAGCAGCACTAGCTACTTTGTCGCCTTTGTCAGGAGGACTTTCAAATGCCACAGCAGGCATAGCAGGGCAAGCAGCAACAGAAGCTGCACTTGCTGCACTGTTTCCTGCTTCTGGTGCTGTAAACGGTACTGCTGCCGCAATAGAGCAAGCAGCATCGGCAGCTGCATTGGCGTCTTTGTCTTCCACAGCAGGTGCCTCAGGTGGTGTCACCAATGCCACTGCAGTCACAGCAGCACAAGCAGCGGCACAAGCTGCGCTAGCTGCGCTGCCTACAACAATAGGTGTGTTGACAGACCTCGCATGTTGATGTCAGCACTGTACAGAACTAGCTGGGCATGAAGGCCAATGCAATATTATTCTACTATGTTGCATCACAGTCTGTGATGGCGACGCTCACTGCACACTTGCGTCAATGCAGGTACTAGCTTGACTGCAGACACAAACGCCACTGCCACTGCAGCAGCAACAGCAGCCACCTTGGCATCCTTGCCCTTGGGCAACGCTACTGCGGCAGCGACAGCTGCGAGTGCTGCTGCGGCAGCGACAGCTGCCGCACTGACTGCTGACAGACTTGCCCTGTCTTCTGCTTCAAATGCCATTGCAAATGCAGTTGCAACAGCTGCAACCGCAGCAGCACTAGCCACTCTGTCTCCTGTCAACACCACTGCAGAGCAAGCAGCAGCAGCACAGCAGGCAGCAACAGCAGCTGCAGTTGCTGCTTTGTCCCCTGCTGCAGGTCTCTTCACTAATACCACTGTAGCTACAGCAACAACAGCAGCAACAGCAGCAGCTTTAGCTACCCTGTCTCCTGTGTCAGGTATCACTGCGAGTGCCACAGCAGAGCAGGCAGCAACAGCAGCTGCTCTGGCTGCCTTGTTCCCTGTCACAGGCTCTTCATCTGGCACTGCGAATGCTACTGTTGCTTCAGCAGAACAAGCAGCATCGGCAGCTGCTTTGGCTGCGCTGTTACAAGATGCAGGCGTCTCAGGTGGTGTCACGAATGCTACTGCTAGCTCAGCAGCTCAAGCAGCAACAGCAGCTGCGCTGGCTGCACTGTCTCCAACAGCAGGTATACAAACACCCTGCTTGTCATGAGCACATAGGCAAAGTGTTGTTGAGCGGTCCCTGCTCACATCTATTCTTGTCATCACTCTGTGGTGACTCACCGGTTAGCTTGAGTGCTTTGCTGAGTGCAGGGGCTGCTACAAATGCAAGTGCGAGATCAGCAGCAACAGCAGCGACGCTTGCTGCAAAGGCGTCCACAGGTGGCAGTACAAACGCAACTTCAGCTACAGCCAGCATAGCAGCAACAGCAGCTGCACTGGCTGCACAAGGGATTGCTTCAGGCTCCTCACCCATGACCACAAGCAGCGCTGTCAATGCAACTGCAAACACCGTGGCGACAGCTGCCACTGCAGCAGCCTTGGCCACAGTACCTGCTACAGCAAGTGCTTCTGCTAACGCACCCAGTAGTGCCGGTGCTACAGCAGCACAGGCAGCAGCAGCAGAACAGGCAGCAAGCGCAGCTGCACTGTCTGCTTTGACCACAGGCCTAGGAGCTTCGTCTGGCATCAGCACTATCACAGTTGGTTCAGCAGCCACAGCAGCAACAGCAGCAGCTTTGGGGGCGTTGTCACCCACAGCAGGCGCAGCTGCCAATGCAACTGCAGCCACAGCAGAGCAGGCAGCAACAGAGGCTGCACTGGCAGCTCTGTTCCCTGCTTCAGGCTCATCTCCAGGCGCTGCAAATGTCACTGCAGCCACGGCAACCCAGGCGGCATCGGCAGCTGCCTTGGCGTCTTTGTCCACAGCTGGTGGTCCCACTGGCAACACAAATGCTGGCGCAAGTGCGGCAGCTCAAGCAGCAACCGCAGCTGCTCTTGATACTTTGTATCCTGCTACAGGTGAATTTACAAACCTGGTGGCTTGCTCCTGGTCAACCTTTTATTTTGTTGCAAATTTAAAATGGGCCCATTTCAAATCCGCGGCGGAGTAAGATCACCTGTTGCCTGTATGTGGCTGTGGTTTTGGCTTGCAGTGTTTACATTCTCCTTGTGCCTGGTTGTGCTTTCCCCCTGTGCCTGGATGGTCATTCTCCTGGTCCCTGGGGTTGCCTCAGCTTCCCATGTTTCAGTGAAAGCCTAGTCACAAATTTGCCGGATCTTGGGAAGGATTTGCTTGGCAATGCAGGCGCTCTGTCTGCTGGCACAAATGCCACTGCGACCTCAGCAGCAGCAGCAGCAGCAACATTGGCATCCCTGTCTTCTCCAACAGGCTCCTCACCTGGCAGCAACAGCATCACTGGCAGCAACAACGCCACTGCCACCACAGCTGCGACAGCAGCGACAGCGGCTGCACTGACAGCACAAGGCTTGGCAAGCACTTCTGCTCCAGCAGTGCTCCCAGTCAATGCCACTGCCAACACAGTAGCAGCAGCAGCAACAGCAGCGGCACTAGCTACTTTGCCTGCAGCCCCGGTCGCTACTGCCGAGCAAGCAGCAGCAGTTCAACAGGCAGCAACAGCAGCTGCACTGAACTTGCTGTCTCCTGCAGCAAACGCCTCGGGCGGTATCACCAACGCCACTGTAGACGCAGCAGCCACAGCAGCAACAGCAGCTGCGTTGGCAAGCCTGTCTTCTTCTGCCTCGGATGACTCAGCTGGCACAGCAAACACCAATGCTGTTGCAGCAGAGCAGGCAGCTGCAGCAGCTGCGCTGGGTGCTTTGTTTCCTACAGCAGGTGCTAATGCCACTGCAGTCACAGCAGACCAGGCGGCATCAGCAGCTGCAATGGGTGTGCTGTCTTCTGCAAGTGAAGCTGGGAATGTAACCGCAGCTGCGCAAGCAGCAACAGCAGCTGCATTAGCTTCACTGCCGCCTGCTGCAGGTGGGTGTGTTAAAGCTGCTTGACTATAGACCACAAGCAAGCTGTACAAGTAACAAACCCTGGCAACTACGGAGTAGAGCCAATGGAAATGGCATAACGCTTCACATGGCACACTGGCCAGGCATTGTGTCGTGCTGTTCATTGCTGCATGTTGTGCTGTGGTGCATCGTCTGTTCTGTGCCGCTGCATCATCGTATTGCTGACTGACAGTGTATCTGTCATTAGTCTTCGTTTGTGCAAATCGTTGATGAAGGTGAATACTCAAGACATGCACTCTTCAGTACTGGGCCTTAAACTGCAGGTCTCCTGTCTGGCAACGCCACTGCTTCTGCAGTCACAGCAGCCACAGCAGCAACACTGGCTTCCTTATCGTCTGCAAGCAGTGATGCTACAGACAGTACAGCTGCCACGGCTGCTGTTACAGCAACATCAGCTGCACTGACTGCCCAGGGGATGTCCGGAGCTGCTGCTCCTATCACAGCAGACGCAACTGCAACCACTGTAGCAACAGCTGCGTCTGCAGCAACACTGGCTACACTGCCAGGTGGCGCCACTTCAGGGCAGGCAGCAACAGCAGAGCAGGCAGCGGCAGCAGCAGCTGTGGCTATGCTGAGTCCCACAAATGGTGCATCGATCGGTGTCTCAAACGCCACAGTTGCTGCAGCAGCACAAGCAGCAACAGCAGCAGCCTTAGCTACCTTGCCTCCTGCGATGGGGGCCTCAAACGGCAGTGCAAATGCTGCTGCTGCCACAGCAGAGCAGGCAGCAACACAAGCCGCCCTGGCAGCCCTGTTCCCTGCCTCAGGCTCCTTACCTGGCGCTGCTAACACCATTGCTGCCACTGCAAGCCAAGCAGCATCAGCAGCTGCAATGGCTGTACTGTCTCCTGCAGCAGATGCCACAGGCGCTGCCAGCAATGCTACAGCAAGCTCAGCAGCTGAAGCTGCAACAGCAGCTGCGTTAGCCACCCTGCCTTCGAGTGCAGGTGAGGTCTTAGTCCATTCACTGTGTTCAATGGTCTTGATAGGCTACATTGTGAAGCTGCTGGCATAATTGCTTTGTGTGTACAAACTGGCCTGCGTGAGACTTCAAAGTCATGCGTGCCTTGTCTTTGAAGCCGTGAAGGCTTTCATTCTGACTTATGTGGTATTTCATTGCTGGATGCAGGCGCTCTCACTGGTGCCACAAATGCCACTGCAACCTCAGCTGCAACAGCAGCTACCTTGGCGGCATTGTCAGCCAACTCCTCATCTGCATCGACCAATGCCACTGCTACCACAGCCGCAGTAGCAGCCACAGCAGCTGCACTGACAGCACAAGGCTTGGCAAGCAGTTCTGCATCAGTTGCTCTGCCTCTCAATGCCACAGCAGACACAGTGGCGGCAGCAGCGGCGTCAGCAGCACTGGCAACGCTACCTTCCAGTGCCACTGCAGAGCAAGCAGCAGCAGCAGAGCAGGCAGCAACAGCAGCTGCACTGAATGTGCTGTCTCCTGAAGCAAACGCCTCAGGTGGTATCACCAACGCCACTGTAGCCACAGCAGCAACAGCTGCCACAGCAGCTGCATTAGCTACATTGCCTGCTGCAACTGGTGCCTCAAACGCTACAGCAGCGCTAGCAGAGCAGGCGGCAACGGCAGCAGCATTGGCTGCATTGTTCCCTACCGCAGATGCATCTGGCGGTGTCACGAATGCTACTGCTGTTGCAGCAAACCAGGCAGCCACAGCAGCTGCCTTGGCTGCCCTGTCCCCCACAGCAGGCAGCGCTACAGCAGCCACAGCAGCTCAGGCAGCAACGGCAGCTGCACTGTCTGCCCTGTCCCCCACAGCAGGTGTGTGCCTGCCTTGTCCTCTACAACATGTGTATGAACCCTTGTTGCTCTGAGTTGCTGAGCAGTTCGACACCGAGTTGCAAGTTGCAGCTTGTCTACGACACAGTTGAGGGCGGTTTGGTTGGATGCAGGTGTGTCCTCTGGTGATACAAATGCTACAGCAGCTGCAGCAGCCGCAGCAGCCACAACAGCTGCAGTGTCTTCAGCAACGGGTGGAGCTCCGAACGCTACTATTGCTGCTACAGCAGGCACAGCAGCAGCTTTGAGTGCTCAAGGCCTTGCAAGAGGTGCTGCACTGGCAGGCGCCTTGCCTGGTGCTGCCAACTCCACCACCAACGCCACTGCATCTACAATTGCCACAGCAGCCACAGCGGCAGCTTTGACTACATTCCCACCTTCAGCAGGCGCCTCAACTGGTAGTGCAGGTAGTGATGCTGCCACAGCAGCACAAGCAGCAACAGCAGAGCAGGCAGCAATGGCAGCATTGCTTGCTTCACTGTCCTCAGCCGGCATCACTACCAATGCCACAGTTGCTACAGCAGCAACAGCAGCCACAGCAGCAGCATTAGCTACCTTGTTTCCTACAGCAGGCGCCACTGCAAGCGCCACTGCAGCCACGGCAGAGCAGGCAGCAACACAAGCCGCCCTGGCAGCCCTGTTCCCTGCGTCAGGCTCCTCACCTGGCGCTGCTACTGCTACTGCTGCCACCGCAAGCCAGGCAGCATCAGTAGCTGCAACAGCGGCCCTGTCTCCCACAGCAGGTGTTGCTTCAAATGGCACAGCAGCACAAGCAGCACAAGCGGCAACATCAGCTGCGTTGGCCACGCTGTTTCCCACAGCAGGTATGCTCATTGCTTTGTCAGGATGCATGGAGCGTTTGTCCTGATATGCTCGGCTGGAGCTGTGTGCTTTTGATGTTCACATCACTCTGTACACCATGGGTCTGTCTTGAAAGGCGATCTCACTGTTACAATAGGATCTTTCTGTGATCTATGGCTCAATGCCCGCAGGGGGAATGTCTGGTGATGCAAACGCTACTGCAACCACAGCCGCCACAGCAGCGACGCTAGCCGCCTTGTCTTCCACAAGCGGTGGAGCTGCAACTGCTCCTGCCACCACTGCTGCCACAGCAGCAACAGCAGCAGCTTTGACAGCTCAAGGCCTTGCTGGCAGCTCTACACTGGCAGCACTGTCAGTCAACGTCTCCACCAACACAGTGGCGACAGCAGCAACAGCAGCAGCATTGGCTACAGCACCGGGCGGTGCTGTGAACAGTTCTGCTGAGCAGGCAGCAGCAGCAGAACAGGCAGCAGCAGCAGCTGCACTGAA
>JAABUV010007697.1_pt1 | contig 11200 bp, 13 predicted proteins | sample 5559971 | NCBI WGS metagenome assembly JAABUV01 (sample SAMN10711881, study PRJNA513362) | rock metagenome | isolation source: Antarctica rocks | place: Antarctica: Victoria Land, Knobhead nord | collected 2015-12-19
GACCAGTGCGACACACAGGTCGCCTGATGGGGCGGCTTTTCATGACATCTCTACTGTTCAAAGTTCGCTTGACAGACTACTAGTAGCCGATGAACGTTCGGCAGAGAACGACTTTATGGGCAAAGCCCAATCGCCCTTATCGTACTCGGCGTGTGTCAGCAAGTGCTTGATGTACACACGCTCCCATTGGTAGTCGATGCCTACAATGAGGCGGTAATCGTTACCTTTGATGTTGAACACCGTGAACCCTTCCACGGCGTCGGCGTGCGCGAACGTTTCCCGCACCTCCATCAGATTGTGCCAGCGCGCCGCACGTACTAACCGTATCCACGTCGCCACCTGTTCCAAACAGTCGCCGTGATCCTCGGCCATCCGCTTGAGAGTGCTCTCGGCGATGATACGCATACCTAGCCGCCCTGGCCTCTTTCACTAACGCGCCACGCTAATGCTGACTTGATGTTAGCAAAATGCTAACAATACGGCAATGAGCTATATCCTTAGACCGTTACTACCGTTACAATGGCCCAAATTCCGCGCATAGGCGCACGAAACGTGCTATTGCCGCGATACAGGGCCGTTTCGTATGGTATTGACGTGAACACTGTAGAGATACCAGAGCAGGAATGTCCCAACTGCCACGAACCTATACCTGTCGATGAGGGCTACCCGACCTGGTGCGACCGCTGCGACTGGAACGTGCGGCCGCCACGGACGGCTGTATCAGACGCGCCTTTCGCATCGTTGTACGCCAGGCTGGGCGAGAAGTCCGGGCGGCGCTTGTTCGAGCAACTGATGCAAACGGAGACCTTGCGGTCCACCATGACGCCCGTCAAACTCCTTGGCTTCACCGCCGCCACTGCCGTCCACGGCGCGACACTCCTGAGCGCTTGACCTGATGTCGCACGCCTCGGTCCCACGGATACAGATAATGATAATGCACGAGCCCTAGCGTGCGGGGTGAGCGGCCAACGGAATACGCGGACGGTAGGGTAATATACGATGAGGGGACGGGACCACGCAAGGCGGCGCGGCCTTACGGGCCCGTAACATAGTGGAGGGATAGGGTCATGACCGTCGAATCCGTGACCGTGCGTGTACCGCGCGAACTCTACACGCGGCTTAAAGAACGAGCCCGGCGCACACAGCGCAGCGTCGAGGATGAACTCGTCGAAGCATTGATGGGATCTGGCGCCATTGACGACGAGCCTCTGGCCGCCGACGTTGCCGCCGCTCTGGCGCCCCTGGAAACGCTGCCTGATGACGCTCTATGGGAGGTAGCCCGCTCCAGCCACCTTTCGCCCGCCGCGGTCGGGCGCCTGGAGGATCTGAACGACAGGCGTCAGCGCGAGGGTTTGACGGTAGACGAGCAGCGCATGGCCGAAACGCTGCTGCATCAGTATGAACGGGCCATGCTGGTGCGGGCGGACGCGCTCGCTAGGCTCCAAGAGCGCGGCTGCGACGTTTCCGCCCTCTTGGAGCCGCTTACACGGTGAGTACCACGCGCATTCCCGCCGCGTTGCGGGAGCGCGTGGCGCGTCAATCGCACTATCGATGCGGATACTGCCTCACCGCCGAGCACGTCGTCGGCACGGCAATGGAGATCGACCACCTCATCCCCGAGGCCCACGGTGGCCCGACCGCGGAAGAAAATCTGTGGTTGGCCTGTTCGGACTGCAACGGTTTCAAGGGAGACCGCGTAGCGGCGCTCGACCCCATGACCGGGGAGAGCGTATCGTAGTCTGCCGGATATGCAACACCCGCCTCAATGTCGTTCATCGAGCAAGGTGAGGAAAACGGCGGCAGGCGCCTTTGCCTGCGATGTCTAGCAACATCCGATATCCGTTGAGAAGCCAGCAAGGGTGTATAAGCTTGCAGCAGCTTGCATAACGACGCGATGTCGCGGTGCATGTCGACAAAGCGCCAATTAGATACGCAACTCGCCTATCGCGATTGAGAAGCATCACTACGCAGGAGCAATGCGCCGCTCTCTTGCATAGCATTGCGGTAAAGATTGCCCCGGATGTTTGCTCCTTGCCCCGCGCGCCTGATCGACCCACACCCGCGCGTCTACGTCCGCATCTCGCGCCGTGTACCGTTCCCCGGCATATGGACCTGGGCATCGACTACCAGTACCGCGCTGGCGTGACCTGCACCCACCCCGACCGCTTGACCAACGGCGGCCCCGGCCTCCACAGCGACGCCGCCCCGGATATGCCGCACACGCCAGGGGCTATGGCAACGATGCGGGATTTCTTGGGCCGATCCGTCCAGATAGCGCTGGTCGTGCTGATCGCGGTCTGTGTCCATCAAGGAAGCAGACGCTCTCGCACCAGGACGTTAGCGGGCTGCCGCGCCGCGTCGCCGCACCAACGGCAGGTACACCTGGTCGACGATCTCGACGATCACGCTGTCGGGGACGGTGGCGACCCCGCGGGTGACGTATTCGTTACGCAGCAACACGAGGGCCACGGTGGCGACGCGTGGATGAAGCGCGTCGGGCCGCGCCTCCCCCCGGGCCACGGCGCGTCCCAGGATCGTCAGCCAGACACCGGACCCGCCGTCGCCGGCCTGTTCGAGGAGCTGCGTCAGCAACTCCGGCTCGTCGCTGACGCTGGCCAGCAGGCCGCGGAGGATGTCGCCTTGGGGCGCGGACAAGGCGCGATTGATCCGATGCAGCAGCGCTAGCACGTCGCCGCGCAGCTCCCCGGTGTCGGGGGGCTGCAGCGCGGCGTCGACCATCTGCCGGTACGCGGCGATGCCGAGCGCGGCGCGGTTCGGCCAGCGCCGGTAGAGCGCGTTCTTGTTGGTGCCGGCGCGCTTGGCGACCCGCTCCATGGTCAGCCCCGCGTAGCCGGACGCGGTGAGCTCGTCGACCGCGGCGCGCAAGATGGCCTGTTCCAGGGCGGTTCCGCGGCGCCGCGCTGGCGCTCGCCCCGCGTCGTTGTCCACACACTCTCCTCTCTCCCCTCATTGATACTCATCGTACCGTATGCCCGCCCTGGCCGGTCGGATCAGCGCGGCTCTTGCGGCTATAAGGTACTCATGGTACCCTATAGCCATGTGGCGCCTCGACGTGGCGCCGAACCAAGGAGCGCGAAGGAGGGACGACACATGCGCGCCTACGGCATCAACTATGACGTCGGCTTTTCGAGCTGCGGAACCACCACCCACGAGCCCTTCGACCCGGACATCGTGCGCCGCGAGATGCAGATCATCCGCGAGGACCTGCACTGCGACGCGGTGCGCATCACCGGAGCCGACCCGGACCGTCTGGAGACGGCGGCACGTCACGCCGCGGCGGCTGGCCTGGAGGTCTGGTATTCGCCGTTCACCAACGGCCTCACGTCAGACGAGCTGATGGAACTCCTCGTAGACGGGGCCGAGCGTGCGGAGCGGCTCCGTCGGGAAGGGGCGTCCGTCGTGTTCCTCACCGGCTCCGAGATCAGCCTGTTCAACGGTGGCTTCGTGCCCGGTGACACCCACGAGGAGCGGCTTCGCGCGCTGACCGACCCCGCGCGCAGGACCGCCACGCTCCTCGAACTGCGCGCCACCATCAACGCCTTCCTCGCCCGAGCCGTCACCGACGTCCGCGAGCGGTTCGGTGGCCCGGTCAGCTACGCCTCGCTGCCCTTCGAGGGCGTGGACTGGACCCCATTCGACGTGATCGCCACCGATGCCGGCTACCGCGACGCCACCACCGCGCCCGGCTTCCGCGAGGGGCTGCGTGCGCAGGCCTCGCAGGGCAAGCCGTTCGCCGTCACCGAGTTCGGCTGCGCTGCCTACCGCGGCGCGGCCGCGCGCGCTTCTCGCGGCGGCGAGATTGTCGAGTACGACGCGCACGCACGTCCGGTCCGCCTGACCGCTGCCGTCATGCGGGACGAAGAAGAGCAGGCCGGCTACGTGCGCGAACTGCTCGATCTCTACGACGCGGGGGACGCTGACGCGGCCTTCGTCTACACCTTTGCCCGCTGGGACCTACCAACCTCCTCCGACCCCGAACGCGACTTCGACATCGCCAGCTTCGGCATCGTGAAGGTCCTCGAACAGGGCCGCACCGGTACGACATATCCGGGGTTGCCGTGGGAACCCAAGGCCGCGTTCACCGCTCTCGCCGCCTACTACCGTGGCTGACCGCGCGGGTACGCAGTCAGCGGGCGAGCGTTGACGAGACCTTTTCTTCGCCGGGAAGCCACCGACGTGCCGCAGCCCAACACGAGGTTTTTCACCGGGCTGCGCTCTTTGCGCCCCATGTAAACATCGGGCGCTTTTCACACCTCGCGCATACGTGATGTGCGTGCTCATCGCCTGCCGTGACACACCATCCAAACGTCTCGTCCGTCGCCATCAGTATGGGGCTCAAAGAATTGGTATCCCAGGCAGCAACCTGCATAACTATGCGATCCTCGGGCCAGCAACAAAGGGTCTGTCCAGTAGGCATCACCAAAGGCCCATTCTCCCAATCCAGTGGACCTGTGAACGACATGCCCTCAGAGCACGCGCTCAGCATTGTCCTACCACATCATCTTGTAAATGCGTCACTTAGACATAGACGATGAGGTGATCGCATCCTTCCATCGTCGTAGTCGACGGCGCATCATAGTTGACGCCGCGCCGCAGCGCCGTCCGTCCACTCAGTCCGCGCACAACGCACGGCCACGCCCGGACGCAGGGTTCAGCCTCCGCCGACAACAACGTTCCACGGCCGTACGCGCCATGCGGTTACCAAGCCTGCTCTGACGTATGGATCCTCCGCGGCGAATCGCTCGACCACCGCGCCATCCTCCACCGTGAAGACCAGGGCCGCGCCATCAACGGTATCGTTACCCAAGGCTCCGGCGAGCAGCAGTTCTCCACGCTCGTGAGCGGCGCGGGCCAGCCGGAGATGGGCCTCGCGTAAGGGCGCCCGACGCGTGATATAGTCGTCCACCAGGTCGTAGAGCAGCAAGTAGTAGGTCACGTCGTTTCCTTTACATGTGTAACTAGCAGGGTTAGCGCACCGAGCCGAGACTGGGGCAGACGGCGAGGACGGGCTCGGTGACCTGCACGCCGATCTTGGCGCGATCGGCCACCGGGATGTCCGCGCCGTCGACGACGGCGACCTTTGGGCCCGTCCCCGCGTCGACGGTGCACTCGAAGTCGCCGCCCTTGGTGACGAACAGCACCGCGTTCACGCTCTTGCCGCCCTTGCCGCCGAGCGGCATGGCCTTGACACCGCCGCCGCCGCGTCCCTGCACGGGGTAGTCGTCGAGCGGCGTGCGCCGCGCGTAGCCCGTGTCGCTGAAGGTCGCCACCAGCGGGAGCCGCGGCGTAACCACGATGGGGCCGCGCGCCAACTCGTCGCCGTCGTCCAGCTTGATGCCGCGCATGGCGCCCGCGACGCGCCCGGTCGCGCGCACCTCGTCCTCCTTGAAGCGGATGGCCTTGCCCTGACGCGTGGAGAGCAGGATGTCGGATGCGCCGTCGCTCGTGTCGACGGCCACCAACTCGTCGCCCTCGTCCAGGCGCAGCGCCGCGATGCCCGCGCCGCGCGCCCCGGTGTACTCGCCCGTGGCCGATCGCTTGACCTGCCCGCCCTTGGTCGCGAACACCAGGAACGGCGGCGGGGTGTCGCTCACCGCGACCGCCGCGACGATGCGGTCGTCCGTGGCAAGGTCGACCAGCGCGCCGGCCGCCGCGCCCTTGTCGGAGCGCTTGGCCACGGCCCCGATGCGGTGCACCGGCACCCCGTAGACCTGTCCGCGCGCGCTGAACAGCAGCAACGTGTCGCGCGTGCCCGCGTCGACGTACAGGATGATGGGGTCGCGGCCGGCGTTGCGGCCGCTGCCGTTACCATCGTCAAGCCGCTTGATGTAGCCGCCCAGCGTCAGCGCCACGGTCGTCTTGCCGCGCGGCACGAGGTCCTCAATGTGCGTCGGCGCGTCCTTAGCCCCCGCGTCGAGGATGCGCGTGCGGCGGTCGTCGCCGTACTTGTCCTTGAGATCGCGCAGTTCGCGCTTGAGGATGTTGAGCAGCTTGGTCTTGGAGGCCAGGATGCTCTCCAACTCGCGTACCAGCGCCGCGACCTCGCGCAACTCATCGACGATCTTCTGCTGCTCCAGCGCGGCCAGCCGGCCTAGCGGCATGTCGAGGATGGCGCGCGCCTGGATCACTGTTAGGTCGAGGGAGCTTACCAGGCCCTCGGTCGCGGCGTCGCGGTTCTTGGAGGCGCGGATGACCCGGATGACCGCGTCGAGGTTGTCGATGGCGATCTTGAGACCCTGCAGTACATGCAGGCGGTCGTTAGCCTCGTCGAGGTCGAACTCGGTGCGGCGGCGGATGACGTCCTTGCGATGGTCGATGAACACGGCCAGGGCGCGCTTGAGCGGGAGCGTTTGCGGCGCACCGTCGACGAGGCCGAGCATGTTGATGCCGAAGGTGATCTGGAGGTTGGTCTTGCCCAGCAGCGTGTTGAGGACAGTGTTGGGCTGGACGCCGCTCTTGACCTCGATCACGACGCGCATGCCGTTGCGGTCGCTCTCGTCGCGCATGGCGGCGATACCCTCGACCTTGCGCTCGCGCACCAGCTCAGAGATCTTCTCGATCAGCTGCGCTTTATTCACTTGATATGGAAGTTCGGTGACGATGATCGACTCGCGCCCCCGGTGATCCTTCTCGATGGACGTGACGGCGCGTAGGGTGATCTTGCCGTTGCCCGTGCCATATGCCTGCGCGATGCCCTCGCGGCCCATGATATAGCCGCCGGTGGGGAAGTCGGGACCCGGCATCACGGCCAGAAACTCCTCGACCGCGGCGGCGGGGTTGTCGACGAGCACGGTGATGGCGTCGACAAGTTCGCCCAAATTGTGCGGCGGAATATTGGTAGCCATGCCCACGGCGATGCCGTCCGAGCCGTTGAGCAGCAGGGCGGGCAGCCGCGCGGGCAGCACGGTCGGCTCCTGGAACTTGCCGTCGAAGTTGTCGACGAAGGGGACGGTGGCCTTCTCGATGTCGGCCAGCAGTTCCTCGGCCAGGCCGGTCAGGCGCACCTCGGTGTAGCGCATCGCGGCGGGGTTGTCACCGTCGACGGAGCCGAAGTTACCCTGGCCCTGCACCAGCGGGTAGCGCATATTGAAGTCCTGCGCCATGCGCACGAGCGCGTCGTAGACCGAGGCGTCGCCGTGCGGGTGGTACTTGCCGAGCACCTCGCCGACGATAGCGGCGCTCTTGCGGAAGGGCGCGCTCTGGCGCAGGCCCATCTGCGCCATGCCATAGAGCACGCGGCGGTGGACCGGCTTGAGCCCATCGCGCGTGTCGGGCAGAGCGCGGCGCACGATCACGCTCATGGCGTAATCGAGGTACGACGAGCGCATCTTCTCGTCGAGATCGATCTCTTGCATGTTCTTCGCTGCCGCGACCATATATCCTCCGGAGTCGTGAGTCGTGAGTCGTGAGTCGTGAGTCGTGAGTCGTGAGTCGTCCTCAACGAATCGGGCGGCTGTCCTCTTCTTTGTTGTCTACGTGCACAATGTGTTGGATGGTATCGGGAAGACGCCGTAGCGCCGTGCGCAGGAACGTGGGGTAGAGTGGGACGTGTTCGAGCGCGTCGAGCCGATGCCAGGCGAAGATCAGCTTGACATCGTCCTCGATTCCTCGAAACGGCGCACCTGTATCGAGCGCTCGCGCATCGTGCGGCAGGGTGAGCGCATAGAACAGGGACAACTCGTGCGCGTCGATACCATCAATCCAGGGGAAGAAGTTCTCGACGATCCACACTAGCCGCTCGACGCGCGCCTCAACGCCCAGTTCCTCACGAATCTCGCGTACAACCGTCTCGGTCGAGGGCTCTAGCAACTCGGCCCGCCCTCCCGGCATGAACCAAAAGTCTTGCCCCTCTTCCTGGCACAAAAGAACGTGATCGTCGTGGCGGATAATGGCGGCGATACGGTAGTTGAAGCGCGCTCCGTCGGCGTCGAACGTAATCATTGTTGCTGTAGCACACCTTGCATAATGGCGAATATCCGCCGCGCCAGGTCTAGCGCCTCGGTCGCGTCCTCGCATTCCGGCATCCGGTCGGGCAACGCGCCGGCTATCGCCTCAGGGTAGCGTGTCGGTATATAGAATTCATCCAGCGAACCAACTTCGGCGGCGACATCAGCAAGTTTGTTCGCGGTGTCTTCATCCAAAAGGGCCAGCAACTCGACGATGTTGTGAATGCGCGGATATCCCTTACCGTGAGCGATCAGGGCCGCCTTGAGCATCTTTTCGACGCACTGCTGCGCGTGGAAACATGTCTGCCCCCACAGGTCGGCGTCGTACAACACCTCGGCCGCGCGCAGGTCCACGGTCGCGTACTCAACCCACGACTGCACATCCTCGTTCATACACCACCTTCCCTTTCCCGGCGATCTCCTCACGCACAAATATGCGTGATGCCTTCAGGCTTGCCCACTCGTCAGGGGTGTAGACGATCACGTCCATGCCTACGGTGGGGCGTACCTGCATGTAGACTTGCTTCAAGCGCTTGTAGAACGGCAAGTCGGTCTCCGCGACCACGACGAGGTCGAGGTCGGACCACTCGTGGATCGGCCCGTTGGCGAACGATCCGAACAGGATGATGCGCTCGGGACGCATGTGCTCCACGACGACCTGGACGAAGCGGTCGAGTTCGCTCGTCAACTGTCGCGCGCGCTGCTCAACGGTCGTTGTCACTGTCGTTCCCCTCCCCACGCGCTACACGTCCAGGTTGCTCACGCTATGCGCGTGGGTCTCGATGAACTTCTTGCGCGGCGGCACGTTGCTGCCCATGAGCATGGTGAAGGTCTCGTCGAGGTGCAGCAGGTTCTCGGCGGTGACGCGCAGCAGCGTGCGTTGCGCTGGGTCCATGGTGGTCTCCCATAGCTGTTTCGCCGACATCTCGCCCAGGCCCTTGTAGCGCTGGATATCCGGCCGCTTGCGGCCGCCGCTCCGCTTGACGATGGCGTCGCGCTCGGCGTCAGAGTAGGCCCAATGTACGTCCTTGCCGACGGCGATGCGATACAGCGGCGGCTGCGCCATGTACAGGTGGCCGTCGGTGATGAGCGGGCGCATGTGGCGGAAGAACAGGGTCAGCAGCAGCGTGGCGATGTGCGCGCCATCGACGTCGGCGTCGGTCATGATCACCACCGTGCCATAGCGCAGCCGGTTGGCGTCGAAGTTATTGCCGATGCCGCCGCCGAGCGCGGTCACGAGCGCCTTGATCTCCTCCGATTCAAGCAGTTTATCGGGCTGCGCCTTCTCCACATTGAGGATCTTGCCGCGCAACGGCAGGATAGCCTGGAAGCGGCGTTCGCGGCCCTGCTTGGCCGAACCGCCGGCCGAGTCGCCCTCCACGATGAAGAGTTCGCTCTTGGCGGGGTCGCGCTCCTGGCAGTCGGCCAGCTTACCCGGCAGCGTCGAGACCATCAGGGGGTCCTTGCGGATCACCAAATCTTTGGCCTTGCGCGCGGCCTCGCGGGCGCGCGCGGAGAGCCAGCACTTCTCGATGATCTTCTTGAGGTCGCCGGGGTTGCGGTCGAAGTGCGTGGCCAGCCCCTCGGCCAGCGTGCCGTCGACCTGCGAACGCACCTCGGCGTTGCCGAGCTTGGTCTTGGTCTGGCCCTCGAACTCGGGTTCGAGCAGGCGCACCGAAATAACGGCGGAGAGCCCCTCGCGCACGTCCTCGCCCGTCAGGGACGCGTCGCCCTTGAGGTAGCCGGCCTTGCGGCCGAGGTCGTTGAGCACGCGCGTGAGCGCGGTGCGGAAGCCGGTCAGGTGCGTGCCGCCGTCGACGGTGTGGATATTGTTGGCGTAGGCGTAGGTACTCTCGTTGTAGCCGTCGTTGTACTGCAGCGCGATGTCAACGCCCGTGGTGTCGACGGTGCGCGCGATGTAGATGGGCGCGTGCAGCACGGTCTTGTTCTCATTGAGGAAGCGCACATAGGAGACGATGCCGCCCTCGAAATAGAACGAGTAGGCGCTCTCGGGCTCGGCGCGCGCGTCGACGATCTGCACGGTCAGGCCGGAATTGAGGTAACAGGTCTCGCGCATGCGGTCATGGATGAGGTCAAGCTTCCACTCAGCGTTCCCGAACACCTTGTGGTCGGGCCAGAAGGTGATCGTGGTGCCGGTGTCCTTGGCGCGGCCGACGTTCGCGACGTCGGCGACCGGCTTACCGTCGGCGAACTCCTGACGATAGAGGCGGCCGCCGCGGCGCACCTCGGCCACCAGGCGCGTGGAGAGCGCGTTGACGACGGAGACGCCGACGCCGTGCAGGCCGCCCGAGACCTTGTAGGAGCCTGAGCCGAACTTGCCGCCGGCGTGCAGCACGGTCAGGGCGACTTCGAGTCCGCTCTTGCCGGTCTTATGCCGGTCGACGGGGAAGCCGCGGCCCCAGTCGGTGACGGAGACCGAGCCGTCCTTATTGAGCACGATACGGATGCGGTCGCCCCACCCGGCGAGGTGCTCGTCGATGGCGTTGTCGGTGACCTCCCACAGCAGGTGGTGCAGGCCGCGGTAGTCGGTCGAGCCGATGTACATGCCGGGACGGCGTCGGACGGCGTCGAGCCCCTCCAGGATCTGGATCTGGTCGGCGGTATACTCCTGCGCGCGCGCCATGTCTTTCGCCCTCACTGCCATGTGCTCTCGCCTCTCTCCATCCCCTATATCTAGGACACTTGTACTATAACACCCCATTATTTTACCGCATAAGGGGGGTTAGAGGCAACGTCACTATGCCCATCGTCCCTCGAGTGTACCCCATAATGAGCCCTCGATCCTACGCGCTAACGCGTGGCGCTCACCTCGCCATTTGCTCCGCAACCCGCATAGGACGGCCCGCTTGGCCTGATTCCTGTCCTGCTGTGACGGAGGGCTTTGATGATGGGCGACGGGACCACGAAGCGCAAAATCATCTGCGGGTCATGCGGAGAGCGCGTGCTCGAATCGAAAGCGAAGGAAGCCTATCGTATCAGCGAAGACGGCGGGTTCACGCGGTTCAGGGACCATCAGGTCACCGGGAGCACACTCACACATTTGTGCCCCGAGTGCTACGGGGAGTGGGATGTGGACACGGATGGCGTGCGCCACTAGTAGTCCGTCACCCGTCTTTTTGACAGTTGACCGTTGAATAGGGCATCCTCTTACCAAGAGCCGTAGGTGGACACCTGGGAGGAGGATACGTCGTGAATAAGAAGTATATCGTGAC
>JAABUV010007698.1_pt1 | contig 11191 bp, 11 predicted proteins | sample 5559971 | NCBI WGS metagenome assembly JAABUV01 (sample SAMN10711881, study PRJNA513362) | rock metagenome | isolation source: Antarctica rocks | place: Antarctica: Victoria Land, Knobhead nord | collected 2015-12-19
ATCGGTTTCTTGGTCTCTCTGACGATCCGGACGGCTCCCTCACGGAACTCCGGGTCAAACTTCCTGCGAATCTCCGGCATGACTACTCCTCATAGTCCATGCCTCCACGCTTCTGGGGGATGCTCAGAAGCCCCTTGCTTGCTTGCGGTGGCGGCGGTGGCGGTGGCGGTGGCGGGCTCTCGACGGAAGTGGCTGATCTGCGGTGACTGGCCGCCTTTCCCGCAGCCGGTAAGATCGTTTCCCGAAACTGAGCTGTCGGCTGGCGATGCTTGCAAGCAGCAGCGGGTTGTTTGCAGCGTGAAGCCAAGGGCTGTGGTGAGGGTGTTGTCGTTACGGCTGAGCGGCTTGAACGGCTTGTGAGGTAGTGCCCGTGCCGCGCGGGTGTGTTGCTGTCCGTTTGCACTACAGGTCCTTGAACGCCTCGGCTGCTTCCTCGTCGGCGTCGAGGAGACGCGTTTGGCCTAGCGTCCCTACTGCCCAGCGCCGTCCCGGGTGGCCGCTGTTCTCGGTCAGCAGCCAGCCCTTCGGGTTGGGGTGGGCGTCCAGGCGGGCGGGTGCGGGCCGGTCTGCGAGGGCTTCCTTCAGGGAGGCCCGGGCTTCCCGCTCGCTGAGGGGTGGCTGTCTTGGGGCCCGGTCGCCCTTTCCGACGGGGTCCTTGGGCCAGCGGACCCCGGCGGTCGCGAGCAGCTCCCGGCTGATCTTCGGGGCGAGCAGGATGCTGCCCAGGAGCGTCTCCTGGTCGAGTTCCAGGTCGGTCAGCTGGGTGATGACGCTGAGCAGTTCGGACAGTTCAACCGACCACTCCGACGGCCAGACCTGGACGACGAGGTCGCTCAGCGGTGACCTTCGTTTGCCGGCCGGGTCGGCGCGGCGGTAGGCGACCCACGAGTCGAGCACGTTCCTGCCCCCGACGGTGTACGCCCGGGCTTCCTCGGTGACCCCCGTCCAGGCCCCGTCTCCGAGGTGAAGGGTCTCGCGTTCGGGGTCGTACAGCAGGCCGGTCGGCATGCGGGTGCCGACGGGGACGGCGTAGACCGGGTGCGGGCCCGGTGTGTCGCGCACCCTTGCGGCCCCGCTCGGGTGCCGTCCCCGCTCCCCGTAGGTCTGGAGCCAGACGGCGTGTTGTCCGAGGGCGACCGCCTGGTCCCACAGGGTCCGGTCGGCTGTCACCGGGACCCGCAGCCCTGGTGTCCTGAGTTCCTCGTCGAACTGTTCGACGTAGGACGAGTGCGCGACGACACCCGCCACGTAGAACATGACGTCCTCCGCCGCGATCCCCGGGCCGAGGGTCGCGCCGAGCGCCGTGAGCAGGCCCGGGGGGAGGTTCGGGGTCCCGTCGGGGTGGAGCAGCGGAAGGGCCCGCCCGCCGCCGCCCCTGTTGTTGAAGTAGTGCTTCTCGGGGAGCAGTGCCGTGAGGCTCAGGCCCGGGCCGGCGCCGGGGTGCTCGGTGTGCATCTCGCAGGCGAAGACCTGCCCGGGGATCCGTCCGGCCCACAGCGACGAGGGGCTGTGCAGGAGCCGGGCGTCCGCGATGAGGTACTGCCGGTCCAGGGATCGGTAGCCGATCCTGACGATCTTCGGGTCGGGCGCGAGGAGGACCTTCCGGAACGGCAGGTCGGTCTCGGTCTCGACGTCGGTTCCCGGCAGGGCGGGCTTGGGCTTGTCCAGGCTTGCGTGGTGGCTCGGTGAACAGGAGCGACTTGCGGACGGGGTCGTCCTCGTTGAGCAGCGCCCGGAGCCGCTCGTCGAGTACGTCGGGGCTCGGGGCGTAGACCCAGGTCCGGTTGGCGGAGACCCCCGGTGCGGTCCAGGGGAAGAAGTCACCGACCGCCGGGTAGCCCTCCCACTCGCTCGTCGACCCGGGGCTGAACGGGGCGCGCCAGTCCGTGCGGACGGCGGTCCAGCGCGGGTCGTCGAGCTGCAGGGCCGCGAGCTGGTCGAACTTCTCGCGGGTCGTTCCGTGGACGTCGAGGTATCGGATGTCGGCGGGTGTGTCCGGGTCCGTCCCGTCGGTGCGGGCGAACAGGGCGATCGCGACGGGCGTTCGGATGTTGAACACTGCGTTCTGGGCCGGGGGCTGCCGCCCTTCCGGGGTGACGTTGACGATCCAGCCATGCGAGCAGGTCCGCCGGAGGTACTCCCTCATCCCGCGGAAGCCGCGCCGTTGAGGTACCCGGTCGCGGTGATGTAGCAGACGATCCCGTTCTGGCCGTCGCGGACGTCCGGCCCGTCGGTCGACTCGAACACCTTCCAGGTCGACCAGCGCCAGAAGTAGGCGTAGAGGTTCCTGAGGTGCTGGTTGTGGTTGGCGTTGTCCTCGGTCGTGAACGCGTCGAGCGGGGCCTTCCCGGTCCGCGGGTCGACGCCGTTCTCGATCCAGCCGCCCTGGCCCTTGGACTTCTCCCGGTAGGGCGGGTTGCCGATGCTGACCTGGACGTTGGTCTCGCGCTTGACCTTGTTGGCCTGCTGGCGTTGCCTCGCGATGAGCTGCTCGGTGTAGGACAGTTCCCTGCTGCTGCCGCTGTACGGGTCCTCCAGCGTGTCAGCGACGTAGAGGTTCATTCCTCCGGGCGGCATGCGGGCGCCCTCGGCCTTCATTGCCTCGCTCAACCGGAGTTCCGCGACCGAGAACGGACCCGCCTGGAGCTCGATGCCGTAGAGCCGCGCCGCCATGCTCGTCACGGCCTCCGGTCTCGCGCCGTCCCCGAACTCCGTAGCCGCGGAACGCCCGACGTGCCGCAGGACCGACAGTGGGTACGTCCCGGTGCCCATCGAGCTGTCGATCACCGTGACGTGCGGGTTCCGGAGACCTTCCCGGCGCCCGAAGTCCCGTTTGAGGACGTCGTCGGTGAGCCGCACCATGAAGTCGACCACTTCGATCGGGGTGTAGTACGACCCGGTCGCCTTGCGCTTCTCGGCGTCGTACACGGCGAGGAAGTGCTGGTAGAGGTGCAGGTAGACGTCGTCGCCGCTTGCCGGGTCGCTGATCAGTTCCCAGCGGGCACCGCTCAACACCCTTGCGATCATCTCGACGGCGGGACCCGCGCTCGTCCGGTGGATGTGTTCCGTCAGCAGGTTCAGGGCCATGCCCATGAGCGTGTGATGGCCCTCCAGCCGCCGGCTCACCTCGTGGAGCGTGGTCTTGTTCAGGTCCACGCCGTCCGTGACCGCGAGCAGTAACGCGAAGACGACGGTCTGCGCGAACCCGCCAGCGAACTCGTCGTCCTTCGCCTGCGGGAACAGCATCTTGCGCCAGTCCCGCGAGAGCCCGAGCAGAGGCAGTTCGTGGTCCTCCCGGCCCGCTTTCCTGGCCCTGCGTTCGAGTCTGAGGGACTCGGCGACTTCTTCCCGGAGCATCCGGGCGAGCGGGGCGAGGATCTCGACGAGTTTCGCGACGGACGTGATCGGCACCGGCGTCCAGCGGAGGAAGTCCGTCAGGAGGGGTTCGAGGGCGGGCGGTGCGGTGAGGTCGCCCGCGACCCTGGTCAGGTCAAGCGCGTGGACGTGTACGGGTGGCACGATCGGTGTTCCGTAGCGCCACAGCCGCCACTCGGCGCCGTTCGTGTGCAGCAGGTTCGGGAGTTCCTTGAGCCGCTGCCACTGCCTGTGGTTGTGGGTGGACCTGCCGTAGGTGTCCGGGTCCAGGGGGGTGCCTGGTGCCTTCAGCTCGACGTGCCCGGTCAGGACACCCTCCACGAGCACCCCGAGGTCGGGCTTGACTGCACCGTCGAGTTCGTGGACCTGCTCATGCGTGCTCACGGCCAAGCCGAGGAGAGCGCCACACGCCTCGACGAAGCGGGAGACCGCAGGGGTCAGTTGCGCCTCGGGTTCACCCGGGCCCCGCAAGGACGTCCTGGCCGTACGTCCGTAGTCGGCCACGGCCTGCGCGAACGTGCTGGTGTCTGTCAACAGAGCCCTTCTTGATGAGCGGCCACCGCCGTGAAACACCTATCGGCCCGGCAGGTGCCGCGCGCAGGTGCGGTTGAGGGACGATAGTGCCGCGGACGGCCTCGTGTGGGCGGCGTGCGATGGTCAGGGCCGGTGGAGACGGCGGCTGACCGGGTCGGCCTGCGAACTGGACTGCGTAGCCGATCAGGACGGGGCACACTGCTTCACCCTCACGCGCCCGCCGCACCACGGCGAGCCCAGCACGCCACCGCTAGGCACCCCCGTGCCTACGCTTGTCGGATGCTGGACTGCTGGGTGGCGAAGGCCCTGGGCGAGGACGGGTGCACGGTCCGGGCGGCGTTCCGGGTGTCCGCCTGGGCACGCGGACAGCGACCTTGGGCGCGCGCATCGCTGCGGCTCAACGGGATCGGCGCCGCTCCTAGACGCTGCTGGCTGCTGCGTGTTACCAGCCACCCTCGGCGTTACGCAGGTTGTACACGTGCTGCACGAAATCGCCGCAGGTGACGAAGCGGACATCTCGGGTGGCGCCGCCCTCCACGGGCAGCGGTCGGACGCCGAGTCCGTGGACCTTCCCGTCCCAACTGATGACAACATCCGCCAAGATGCTCGATGCGAGGCTGGCGACGTTCGCGTCGTCCTCACTGTCCCCGACGATGTGCGTGACGCGGAACCGCGGCCGGATGGACTGGCCTCCGCTTGCAGAGACGACCCGGTCGAGTTCCGACAGGTACGGGTCGACGACTGAGGCGGGGAGCTGGAACTCCTCGCCGATGTTGCCCAAAAGCACCTCATGAGTGAGGCGACGGAGTTCCGGCGAAATCCACAGCTCCCACAGGTCCTCGTCGTGGAAGACGCTGATGGCTGCGGCGTCCAATGGCCGCAGATCTGGGGGCACCTCGGGCCACCGCCCGTCTGCGGCGATCCACTGCGCTCCCGCCTTCGCGAGGACGTTCACATCCGCGACGACACGCCCGCGTTCGCAGTCCGTCAGGTCACGAAGCAACAGCTATGAGGCGCGGGTGGCCGCCGCGACTGCCTGGGCTAGGCTGTCGTCGTCGAACTCGCCGCGGTGCATGCGTGCCACGGCAGCCTGGGCCAGCCGAACGCCTTCCGGGTTCAGCCCGGCACTTCGCCGCGGAGTCCGGCGCCGTCGTTCCTGCAGCCGGTCCGCCGGGGCGTCTCCTGCGCAGCGGGTGTTCATGTCGTCCATGCTAACCCCCTCCCGGTCGTCGTGGATACCCGTCCGGTGTCGACAGCAGCACAGCCGGACCTTAGGCCGTGACGGTTTAGGCTGGCTCATCCGGGTTTCCCCGCGTGCGTGCAGACAGCATGGTGCGCCAGTGCCGGGCGGTTGCTTGGTCCTGTCCACGTCCCGCGACGAGCGCAGCGGCCTCCAGGATGTAGTCGCGTGGGCTCACCATCGGCACGAGCACCGGGTCGCCCGCGAGGGTTCGCCCTGGTTCCCACAGGAACGCGTCGCCAGCGTCCTCGTCGTCGTAGTTCGCCACGATCGCCTCCGCGATCTCCAGCACCTCGTGGTCGCGTGACAGCAGTGCCAGCGCCAGTGCCTGGTTCGCGGAGTTGACCATCAGCCCGTACCCCAGGTCGTTGGCTAGCCGAAGCGCCGCGAGCGCCTGCTCGGGGGCGTCGGGGAGCAGCGCGAAGCCGTAGTTGTTGTGTGGCTCCGGCAGGTCCCAGTCGAGTTCTCTGACCGCCTCGAAGACTGCGACGGCTGCGGCGCGTCGGCCGGCGCGCAGCAGGTCCAGGCCCTTCTGGCGCAGCGACGACAGGTGTCGTTCCGGTCCAACGGGCGCCAGGACGGCCGCCACCGCGATGGTCCGGGCCAGGTCGTCCTCCCGCCGTTCCCGGAGGTCCATGAGCGCCTGCGCGCACGGCGGCTCGCAGTCGTTCCTGAGCCAGCGGAACTCCAGGTGGCGGCTCTCACGGTCCCAGTCGTCGTAGTAGGCGACCGTGAACCGGTCGACAAGCCACCGCTGCCGGTTGCGTTCCTCCGCCGTCGGCTGCGGCTGCTCGGTCTCGGCCGGGAACCGGTCGAGACCGGGCGGTGTCCAGGTCGCAAGGGCTGCGAGCGGGGCGCTGACAATCCACGCCATGAGCCGTCGCGGGAACGAGCCGCGCAAGATCCGGGCCAGTTCCCTGGCAGCACGTACCTTGTCCGGGCCGATGCCGGCCGGCAGCGGGAGCTCGGAGCCCTCGCCGGGCTCCACGGCGAGAAGGTCGTCCAGCAGCTCCTGCCAGCCCTCCGGTGCGTCTGACAGCGTTCCGGCTTCCGGCCGGCCGGGACGTCGTCGCCCCGGGCGAGGCGGGGGATGACCGTGCCGAGAAGCACAGCCTCCATGATCTCCTCGCCCATGCCGAGCCGGACCAGCGCATCAACGTCGAAGTCGCGGCGTGCCAGTTCCATCAGGCACAGATCTACCTCCTCGTCGCGGGTCCTGCCCACGACGTCGACGTCCGCGCGGGTCAGGTGCTGCTTCAGTGCCCAGAGCAGCGCCGGGAGCGACCACCGCGACAGGCGTCGGTCCTGCGCCTGCAGGTAGGCCGCGCTGGCGTCGAAAGCGGGGGAGACCGAGAACGGTCTGGAGGCTGAGGGGGCCGGGGGGCTTCCTGGAACGTCGGCAGCGGCAGCCCGTGAGCGCGGGGGATGTCGTGGCACTGCTCGCGGCAGTCCCTCACGCCCGGACGGACCTCGACGGCGAACGGGCAGCCGGGGGTGAGCGTCGGGTGCTCGCAGGCCGCGCTCATCACGAACAGCGCCTGACGGGCGTACTGCTCCTGCGCGGCGCCGCCGCCTGCGTCCTCGCTCATCCGTCCTCCTGTCGCGCTCACCCTAGGCGCCGCTGCGGCACCGCCACCGTCAACCAGCCAACCCGAGGTCGGTTCATGAGAGGCGCAACAGGTCCGGTTATGAGGTCGGCAGCACCTTCTCGACGGCTTCAGCGGCGTGTTCAGCAGCCCGCCGGACCTCGCGGAGCCGTCCGAGGAACTGCGGTGGGCCGAGGCTGCCGGCGTGTCGACCATCTGCTTTGGCTGCGGCGCTGCGCAGGACGCTGACGGCGGCGCGTAGCTCGAGGAGGGCCTGGCCGGTGAGGACGGCGCCGCTGGTGGTGGCGAGGAAGCCGACGTGCTCGGGTGGCCGGGTCTTGCCGTCGAGGGCGTCGCGGAGGGCCTGGCGTTCGAGGGCGACGGCCTTGGATCGTTCGTTGGCGAGGTTGCGACCGATGGTGGTGTGCGCGTCGCAGCAGTAGCGTCGTCCGCTGCCGGCGAGCCGGGTGGCGTGGCAGTTCGGGAGGTCGCACGTCCCGGCACCGGGGACGTCGCAGGTACCGTCGGTGGCGGGTGCGTCCACGGGTCTCCCGTCGGGCGGGGCTGGGATCTTCTCGACGCGTCTGGCTGGTCCCGGACGCGACGGCGGACCCGATTGCGGGCCCGCAGGCGAATGTCTACAGCACGCACGCAGGCTCCGGGGGCGGTTCCGGGGTGCGGATGTTCCCCCGCCGCTGCACGGCCGCCGTCCGGGCTCGACGAGCAGACCTCATGAACTCGATCTTGTCGGACGTCGACGATTGGCTGGGTGCTGTCCCCGCCTGGCGTGACGGCGGCGGGGCCGCGCCGGCTCACACGCCGACGGACCGCCCCCCACTGGCCTGGTAACCGAAGGGGCGGTCCGTCGCTCGACTGCCCCAGGGGGACCGTCATCGACGACCGTACGGCCCACGGCCGACAGAAGGCGTCCCGTCCGGGACGCCGCGCTGGCGTGCGGGTGCGCCTTGACGGTGTCCCGGGCCGCAGCCCGTCACCGGGTCGGGACGCGGGCGTGAAGGGCGTCCCGCAGACCCCGGAGCAGGCGAACACCCGGATCGACCGGTGGCGTGGCGCCAAGGGCACCAGCGACGCTGTCGTGCAGTTCACCCGCGAGGCGGTGCGGGACGCGATGTGCGCCGCGCCGCAGCCGGTCACGAGCGCGTGGCTGTCCTACAGCACGTGCGTGGTGGGGAGGCTCGCGAGGACCGCCGAGGCGCAGGGCAGGCCCCTCACCCGGGATGGCCTGTTCTCCCGCGCGCGGATCGACCGGTTCCTGTCGGTGGACTGCGCGGACATGGTCAAGCAGGCCCGCTCCGGGTACCGGTCCCGGCTCGACGTCATCGCCGGGGCGCTGCTCCACGGTCAGGTCGTCACGGCGTGGCCCCGCGCGACGATGAGCGACCACAAGGACAACCTCACGCCGTGGGGGACCGCGCAGGCCGCCCGGGTCGCCCTGTGGACGACCGGGCTGCGACCGGCGACCCGCAGGCTGCGGATGCGGACCTGCCTCGGGGCGACCCTCGGTGCGGGACTGCGCCGCAGGGACATGGTCCTGGTCACCGGCAAGATGGTCCGCGTCGACGACCTCGGCGTGCACGTGACCGTCCCGGTCACCGACGCGGAGCCGTCCCGCACCGTGACCGTCGCCCGGGCGTGGGAGCAGACGATCGTCGACGCTGCCGCGGCTGCCGGCAGCAACCTGCTGATCGCGCCCGACCGGTCGTCGCTGCTGGTGGACGCGCTCAGCAGGACGATCGACACCGCGAACCAGACAGCACCGGCCGGGGACGAGTTCGTCATCGGCAGGGCCCGCAACACCTGGCTTCTCCGGCACCTCGCCGCCGGGACACCCTTGAACGTCCTCATGCCGCAGGCGGGCCTGACGACCACGCAGCACCTGCAGGACCTCCTGCCGTTCCTGCCGAAGGTCGACCCGGCGAGCGAGGCCGCTGCCCGCAGGATGCGTGACCTGACCCTGTGACCGGTCTCGGGTACGACGACCAGTTCGGGAGCCTCGTCGCGCTCCCGGACGGCGTCGACGTGCCCGAGCTGACCACGCGGATGTGGGACCGCCGGGACCGCCTGGACGAGACCCTGCCGTTCGTCCTGAGCATGGTCCGGGCCAGCGACCTGCCCGCCTGGTTCGACCGGGAGATCGCGGCGGAGAAGAAGCGCATCAAGCCCGACACGAAGCAGGGCCGCCCGCGTGACGTGACCGTCGCGGCGGTCCTCGTCGGGTGGCTGACCCTCAAGATGATGGGCCGGTCGTCGCTGCACAGCGAGGTCGCGCGGTTCCTGCTCCACACGATCAGCGACGAGCAGCGGACCGCCCTCGGGGTCCCGCTGGTCACCGCAGACCCCACCAGCGGGACGACCAACGACAGGGCGTTGCTCGACAAGCAGGCGGTCGCCGCCAGGGTCACCCGGCTGATGAACCGGATGTGCGAGGTGCTGAACCCGAGCGAGTACGTCCAGCCGCTCGACCTCAAGAGCAAGCCCCTGAAGGAGGCGCTGCGACGCGACGCCACGACCGAGGAGCTGGCGCGCAAGCAGGCGAACCTGGACCATGTCGTCGGCGAGATCCACGCGATGGCCCTCAAGGCGATCCCCCGCCGGCTACGCCGCCAGTACAAGGGCGACATCAGCGTCGACGACACGCCCCTGCCGCTGGCGTCACGCAAGCCCCGCGGGAAGGAACGCGCCGCCTGGGACGTCGACGGCGGGTACTACCAGCGGACGAAGGCCACCGGCGACCGGCACGCCCCGAAGGTCAAGGGCGGGAAGGGCGCGAAGGTGCAGCAGGTCACGAAGTCGATCTGGGCCCTGGACCTCGCGCTGGTCGTCGCCTGCGACCTCACCCCCGGTGACAGCATCTACTTCCCGAGCATCCCCCTCGGGTTCAGCGCCCACGCGCCGAGCACCGACCCTGCCGGGAACAGCAAGCGGATCGTCGACCTGCTCGCCGCTGCGGGAATCGCCACCCGGTACGCGACCGGGGACCGGCTCTACCCGCACCAGGACGTCGACAAGTGGCACCTCCCCGCTCGCGGAGGCCGGCTGGCAGGCCGTCACCGACTACCGGATCGACACCCTCGGACGGCAGGGCATCACCAAGGGCGGTGCGTTCCTGGTCGACGGCGGGTTCGTCTGCCCGTGCACCCCCGACCCGCTCATCGACGCGACGTACGACCTGCGGCGCCGCGACGGCCAGCAGATCGACCACGCTGCCTACCAGGCCCGGCAGGTCGAACTCGACGCCTACCGGCTCCAGAACAAGGAGAACGCCGACAGCAACGGCACGATCCGCAGGCAGTGCCCCGCGCTCGGCCCGTCGCCGACCGTCATCTGCGAACTCGCCATCGGCTCCGACAAGCCCCGCCCGAAGCCGCAGCCCGACGGGACCATGGGCGACACCCGGATCGAGGTGCAGATCATGCCCACCCGCTTCGAGGACGTCGCCGCGACCGCAGCCGAGGCCAAGGCCGTCGCCGAGGGCAAGGGCCCTGCCGAGGTCAAGCGGATCAAGGCCGCCGCCCGGATCGCCTCCGTCGGTGGCATCCCGACCCTGTGCAGCAGCGGGACCACCAGCATCCGCCGGGACGTCCTCACGAAGTTCCGGCAGCCCCTCACCTACGGCAAGTCCCTGCACACCGCCGTGTACCGCGCCGGGCGCAACAGCCAGGAAGGCGCCCACGGCTTCGCGAAGGACGAAGCCCAGGAGTCCCTCAGCCAGCCCGGTCGGCGCCGCAAGCGCGGCCTCGCAGCCCAAAGCCTCTACGCCGCCGTCAGCCTCGCCGTCACGACCCTGCGCAAGATCGCGTCGTTCCTCGAACACGCCAAGCCCGACAGCACCGGGCGGCTCTGCGTCCCCCGCGACACCACCCCCGGCAACGAGAACGTCGCCCTCGGAGAAGCCGGCGGATACCGCGACACCGGAGACGACGAACAGTGGGTCCCCTGCGAGGACGACCCGCCCGAAGCGGCCTAGCACCGACCTGCGAAGCACCACAGCGCCACCCGGACCGCCCGCCTCGCGCTGCCCCCGGAGGCGCCGAGCAGGTGCGAACCGCCGTCAGCCGACCCCGATTATGGCCGGGCGGCGCCGGTGAACCTGCCAGAGCGGCCCAGCCGGGCATGCGGGCGGCCACCAGCACCACCAGCACCGCAGTCCCCGTGCTGCGGGCACGGCGACTGCGGACTTTCGTCGGCTGTCCGACGGACTTCCGTCGGAAGCCCGGTGGCGGTGGCGGTGGGATTTGAACCCACGGACGTGTTGCCACGTCACACGCTTTCGAGGCGTGCTCCTTCGGCCGCTCGGACACGCCACCGTGAGAAAGCCTAGCGAAGACCGCGGCGCTGCTCGAAGAACGAGCGCAGCAGCTGTCCGCAGTCCTGCTCCAGCACACCGGAGACCACCTCGGGGCGAGAGTTGAGCCGCCGGTCGCGGACGACGTCC
>JAABUV010007700.1_pt1 | contig 11191 bp, 11 predicted proteins | sample 5559971 | NCBI WGS metagenome assembly JAABUV01 (sample SAMN10711881, study PRJNA513362) | rock metagenome | isolation source: Antarctica rocks | place: Antarctica: Victoria Land, Knobhead nord | collected 2015-12-19
CTTGTGATGAAAGAGATGAACTCACTCACGCATTCTTGCATGCATGTTTTGGCTTCTTTGGCGATTTTAGCGTTTTCTGGCAACGCTGTCTTCATGATTCGAGCAACTAGTAGACATTTACAAACTTTAGCATTAAATACATAGCCATGATGTCTGAAATCACATTCTAGAGAAAAAATTTGAGACGCATTGATTCAAGAAACGAGTATGCGTGGATGACCTGAATGACTAACCATTTGCTATTGGCAGCCATCTGTCCTGCTCCTTCACCTCAGAATTATAAGCAAGCTCTTGCGCTTGTACTTCTGGATCGCCTTTATCCCAACGGTCCAAGGTATGAGGCAACGGACTTTCGTAATCCATGCCTTCCTTCAGCCGAGAAACCGACATGCTGGCGATTTAGTGGTTAATCCACCACAAGAATGTGCGGATAACCAACTCAATGCTGATCTTTGTCTCTCTAAGTGTGGCACTGCGTCGGAGTGTGTCGACTTGAAAGTTTTTGCTTCATCAAAGAATAAGGGACTCTGTAGAATACAAGCCAAACACATGGCTTCAGCAGTATAACACCACAGTTGATCCAGCGGTTCTAATCCTGTAGTTAGCGATCTTCGACCACAATTTCATCTGAGGCTACTGCAATGCAACCATGACTCAAAAGGGAAAGGGTGCTCAGGCAAGAGGTGTAGCGGGCCGTGCATTGGCAGAAGAACAAGTCAGTGGACCGAACGTTATGCCGGAAAGATTTACGAGAACCACGAGCATGCTCCACATGCATTGCGATAATCGGATATATCCAAGCCGCCTCAATGTAAGATTGGGCGGGCCGGGGAAGCATGTAATCTTACGATTCCGGGCTCCGGATAGATCCACCGGAGGCCAATCAAGATCCAGACCGGAACCAACGCTTGAAACACGCCAGTTATCCATGCATGACAAGGGACAGAAGACTCACAGCCAGCGAAATATCGGCTTCCACTTCAATGTGCTCGTTGTAAGCATTGTAGGCTCAAAGACGCGCTTGAATGGGCAGGGAGAGTCCTACAAAGGAGGGTGATGTTGACACGGGAGGCTCTCGAGGATCTGAGGAGACTGGACGCGTCATGATAGAGAACAACAGATCGTGTAAAGTAGTATAGGTTCCAACTAGGGAGATAGACACAACCCACTGGTAACGTCAAATCAACAAATACCAATAGGGGAGAGGTGGGCCTTATTTATACACCATTATTTTGAGGTTGCTTTCGGTCGGTGGTGATGTCTGCTCCGTCTGGCGCATTATCAATGACGAAAACTTGTTGTTAACCTTTCGATGCAGGATTAGTAGTGGCCAATCATGTACCATCTCACGGCATTCAACAAGATTCGAGGCAACGCAATTGGAGCTTGCTACCTGGCATGACTCATAGACATTCACCCTGGCAACATCACCATAGTGCAAGATCGAGGTGGATTTTCTCATGGATATAAGTTTGATCGTTGAGCCTGAATTTAATACATTCCCTCTCAGGGTACAGTCACTGTGATGTGTGTCACAAGCAGGCTCTGTTTTGGCTGCGGGCATGGATTTGAGCTTCAATGCCCCTGCTCCATCTGGGTCTCCACTGGTCACTGCGTCGCTGTACAAGTTTCGACCCGGTCATACATGGAAGCGCAATGTCGACAATCCTTCTGCAATGTCGTTCCCTCCAAAATGATTCTCTTGGAAATTGTAGATGGGCAATGTCAAACAAGCCCTGCAGATTTGTTGTAAGTCAAGCTAGCTTGTGGATATCTCATGCTGACCAGGAAAGCTCAAATGATCCAATCCAGACAACATTTGACCACATACCCAAGGATCACGGACTCTCAGACATAGAGGGTTTCCTTTTCTCTGACAGCACCTGGAGAGAAAAGGCTAAGGAGACCGAGCAGCAGCTGGCGGAGGAGAGGACGATGATGGGAGAAGTTGGACAGGAGAGTGAATGTGTCGTGGAGGAAAGGGATGGGGACCATTCAGTTGGAAAGCTGTGTTTCTAAAAAGGCCATGATGAAGGAGACACGGGTTAGTCTGGGCTTTTGAGGTTACGCCTCAGTACAGCTTCGTGAGACGAAAGCTTCGTAGCTTTGCAGGCAGTATACGAAAACTCCTTTATGTTTGAGCAATGAATCCTTTCCATCTTTATGGCTTGGCTTCATCTTGGTTTCAGACTTATGATGCTGAGAAGGACAAGCAGGAACAGTGCTGTTTCAGCAGATTCAGAATCTGATTTGGAAGGCCGTCGCCGAAGCTGCAGCTTACACAGGAAAGGCGATGCTAAAGAAGCAGCATTGTCGTAGTCGGACTTGTATGATTCGAAGGGAGGAGGGAGCACTGTTTCGGACTCTATCGAATCGAGTATCCGTCCAGATCGGTGTCGAGTTGTACAGAAGAAGATATCTTCCAGCAGAGACTCCTTGTGTGGAACACAAAAGAGGTGCATCTAAGAAGTGGAGCAGCACAGAAATGATGAATAGATGTAGGGAGGTGGATTACGGGCCTAAGATCGTGCCCTAAGTACTAGAATTTACCACGCTAGGATGGGCTTTGGCTATAAGCTCACTACGTTGCGCGGCGTGGCCAGCACGAATTGATCATATGGTAGAACTTTGAGTGGAAGAGCGATGAATCGAGATGAAAAACTGGAACCGTATTCATCCTCTGTCGGGGAAGGAGGAATGCTTCTCTATACTGGAGCATTGGCAAAGTGTGAAGGCCTCCTACATTAAACGTGATTTCATGGACTCAGTGAAAAGAAACGAACAGGACCCATCGATTTCTAAATGCGTGACCATAGTCCTACCCCAGAGATTTCAAAAAAGAATTGACTAAGCAAAGAGGGTAAAGGGTCTACAGACAGCGGTCACTTGGATTTGTCGTCTACAGTTCCGCTTATTGTTGTAGAGGATAGGGCAAGAAGGGTGTCCGGCAACTTCCGGATGTGTTACACCACCAACTTATAGGGTATACAGCTATCTTAATTGGCTGGAACACGCCTTGCTGTGTATTGAGAAGAGAATAGTCCGTCGGTCATCGAGTCATATCGAAGACACAACTCCGGTCGCCAGCGGATTTGTCGACGCCAACATTTGCTCGAATATGAGACTGACTGCAAATTGCAAAACAATTGTGCGAAGTGATCAAAAGCCAATCTCATTCTGACGAGATGCTTCCCTTTGAGATAGCCGCTGAGCTCGCAGCCAAGTGGCCGGTTTTATCTTCATCATCATTTCAAAGATCCTTCCTTTTGGGAACCTTCGCTTCTTTTAAGCATGTACCTGAAGCCTTACGCTTCAGTGAAGTAGGTGAAGTCGCCGACCGCGCAACACCCTTCTGCTCGCCCTGCATTATTACCCCAGGGACCACAAACCCGGCGGCACGGCCAATTTGGGAATATGCTTTATGTGACTGTTCCTGCGGGAACACCAGGTCGCGAGGCAACGACGACTCGTTCGTCTTTTGCCTTGGTGCATCCTGAGTTGAAGCATCGCGAGGTGGAGTATCCGACTTGAAGTCATGAAATATCCTGCTGGCAAGCGGTAATTTGTCGCCGTTGATGCTGGTAGACTGGCCGCCATATGGTTTAACCGTAACTGGATATCCGTTCGATGTCTGACCGAGTTCTGCTGGAGCTGGACCTAATTGGACCACCGCGCGGAACGAGCAGTATAGAGCTGTTATTGTCCTTTTTGCGTTGACCTTCTGAATGTGGTTATTGTTTTCGTAGCTATTGTGCTTCTCGCGCCATTCTGAGTACATCCCAGCGAGGAGGCTGGCTTTTGTCGGATATTTCTCCAGATAGTGATGGAATATCTCTTCCATCTTCTTCTCCACGGCTTCTTTCTCCCAATTTGTCTGCTCCTCGGCTGACAAGGCCCCTCCTCTCAGCATATGGATGAAAAGCCTGAGCTCTTGGCGGTCGAGTTGATTGAAAGGTTCCAAATTGGCACCGTTGTTTTTCGCCCGGCGAAGCCAGCTAAGACCAATGGTTTCGATCGGTACAAAGGCTTCTCTTGTCGGGGAGGGATCATGCATAACAAGACCGGTGTAGCCTGTGGAGAGCGAAGGGATCTGAGTACTATGTCGACGTCAGCGCAAGAACTGGGCTCGGCACTGCCACACATACTCTGATCGTTGCTTCAGAAACGAGCTTGTGCTGTTGCCTTGAATGTTTGATGTTTGTGCCGTAGGAGGACTTTGTGGTTGCGCGGTCATTGCGCAGACGTGAGGTCTCTGTCTTGGGTGGGAATTGGAACCAACAGTTGTTCCCTGACGATGGAATGTGCGTTGGATACAGACTTGGCCTTGTCCACAACGAAGTCTACAACGTGCCTGGTAAATAAGACGTCCCACTTGGCTCAAGCATACCTAAAGACGCCTTTAAAGTTTCAGCAAGATCTCTCTCTCAGTGACATGACGCCTTCGAATCTCTCGGCCGCGTTAACGATCTGGTCTGCCTTGCCGTCTGGCTCGATATCTCGCATAGCAACTAAAGTACGCTCGGCCTCTTAGGAACACGTTCAACGCGATGTTAGGATGTTCTTGAAGCACGTAATTATGATGCTGCTCTATATAGGCGCCTTGTTGAATCAAAGCTAGCTTCTCTGTGTGTCGGCAGGTCCCATCGGATGTGACTGTCACATGCTGCCTCAGGAGAGAGACGCGGATCGAGGTTTTCCGAGCCTTTGTTATGTCTTGTTCCGCGCTTCCCCCTGTATGTTTCTGTAGGCCACCCTCTCAATGATGGATTTGTCTATGCTGCGCAGTAATGCTGATCATGCCGAACAGGCCTAGCTACCAGCTAGGAATTCAAACCATCGCCACCTTGGATACTCGATTGGAACGGTTATGCGCGCCAGGCTGAGCATCCTCCTCGTCCTTCATATGCTTAATCAACCAGTTGAGATGCTGCATGACGCTTATATGAGACCCAAACCACCCTGAACTTCTGAAGCAGCGCTCGGGAGCGGTGATCATATCCCCCAACGACGAGAGGTTATCATTTGGCTCGCTTCTTTATGCCTGCCAATATTGCTGCCCTTGGCTCCAAGCTGAATGAACTAGCAATTTTGATATATCCTGTGTTCTTTAGAAGCGTTCAAGGTGGCGAGAGCAACTCATTCCGTTAAAAACGGCACTACTGAGTATACCCTGCCATCATACTCTTGGATGTTCAGTCCATGTTTTTGCGTTCAGTCATTGTATGCAGCTTTACCGTCAGAGTACTCACAATGTTGGGGCTCGTGCTTAGGCGATTGCAGATGGAGCTAGGAATTGGTATAGAATTCAACTATTATTAGGTTCTGGAGAATGTACACGCAGCAATGTTTTCCTGTGGGACAGTTTTAAAGGAATGTGAAAGGTCGAACACCTCAAGGCCGAACGCCTCAAGGCCAATCCAATCTCGTCTTATCCTTTTATCCAACACGAATGTCCCAGATGACGGATCAGTAAGGCGGCTTGATGTCCAGCGATACTGAATCAAGGCGTGAAGTTGAGCGTTTTTATCCCTGGGTGATCGTGATAGTCGAGGGTGATGACAAGCTTTCCCTACGTTCGCCGAATGTTAGCATACTCAAAAAAAAAGAGACACTAAAAAAATGTATCTGTACCTAGACGACACAGATGAAGCATCATGCTCACCCTGCCTACCAAGTTCGTTGTCTGCTCCGTAGATTTCCTTCTTTTCCATTGCCATGGTTGATGCAAGCCGCCTCTCTAAACCGGCATTCTCTTTCCGCAAAGCCTCCGCAGCCTCCGTCAGAGTCCTTTTCTCCCCTCGCAGAGCGATGATGGCTTGGTTTGCGTCCTTTAAGCTCTGTTTCTTTACGTCGACGAATGTTAGTATAAGTTCGATGAGCGGGATAATAATTATTTACTCTACTTTTGCATTTGCCAACTAAGAAGTTAACGTGAGCAATAAGACACTGCACGGAAACAATAAGGCTCCGACAATCTTTCTTATAGTTCATGTTATAATCATCCTCGTTTCGTTGGCGTTGTAGATTGTTGACATGAGTTTCAATGTCTTCGATATCGACTGGGTCAAGAACAGGATGAAAGGTCTTCCGGAAAGGAGACGTTGCCATTGTGAAGTAAGGATCTCTGACAATTATTCTTCAAGGATTCGATGAATCTCGCAGAGTCGTATTACCCTATGATTACGTGTCAGAGTTATAGTCCGTATAGAATGGGCTGCGGGGAGCTTGTGATGCAAGAGTTTACTAAAAGAGATCCACTGGCTGGATTGATGATCAAGGAAGGTCAGCCACGACGGAACTAACCTACTCTGTGGGTACTGCAGATGCCGCTATGTAAGTCAAGTACCGGGATGTGTAGTCTAGATTATGCAAGGATCAGAACGGTGTTTCCTCAAACACAAGCTCAGCAAAAAATGGGACCACTCGAGCGGGCGTTGAGTGCATATCCGCAGCATAGGCTGGTCGTACAAGAAATTTCGTTGAGCCTTTAGACTCGTTAAGGGGGAACTGATAAGGCCTTCGAATGTTACGGCCAGATATGGCTAGGTGCAGGATCCTGTACATACAAGGGGGAGGGAATCTCCTTCACATATTTCCGAGCGCCTCTTGGAAGGCTTTCAGAGCGATGAGCAGGGGAGCGTATTCAGCACAACCGATCAGCTCCACAATTGCGATCCTGAGAGCATGTTGTCTTTTCTCAATCTGCTGTTTGCCGTGATCAGTCAGCCGGCACAAGCTTCATTTTTGAGGCTCTTACGAAAGTACCTTTCCTAACGTTCAGTGAAATCAGTACTCGTTTTCATATTGCACTACATTTCAAACCTTCACTCAGCCAAAAGGGTGTGTAAGAGCGTAATTAGAAACTTGGATGAAGAACAAAAATGACGCGCCAAAAGGGAATACTTCTCCCGTTAATCAGAAGTCAGTTTCAGCGAGTTTTAATCAAAACTCTTTTAAAAATTCACTGTTAAATATGATTCTTCTTAAATTGCTTCACAGAACACTTCATATATTCAACACTGCAGCATTTCCGGAAAATCTCACGTATTTTCCAATCTGACATGCCATCTTCTAAGGAGAAAGGCAGCTCAGCGATACGAGACCTCCATGGATCAGAATCTGTCAGCGTCACTTATCGAATCGACTCACTCATTTGTGATCTCGAGTCACGTATCGTAGAATGATTTTAGTCCACTTGACTTGAAACTCCGAGCGAGCGCAAGAATAACTTGAGTAGATAACTTTCGATGGGGAACGCTAGACAGAGGCCGAAATCATATGTTCGACCAGAGCCTAGGGCAGCTTCCCCCAATGTCATTGACGACATTTCAAGATGATTGTACTGTACCAGGGGGCTCGTCCGGCAACGTACGATCAAATTTCAATTCCATTTAAGCAGCTCAACTGAAATATGGGATCTTTCGGTAGCAGTTCCTGACTGATTTCCTCGTTAATCGAACAGCTGCTGAATGCGGTCTCTTTTGACCAGCGTAAGATATACACACCATCGATTAAGGTTCATGACAAGACCGGCGGATGCGGGGCCATACGACCCCCGTCATCGGGTCTGCGTCTTACTGGTTGATTTGGGACCTAGCCAAACTTGCACAACTCATTGAAACATACATGGATATTATGATTGATTGTCATGAACTCGGCTTCTGATATGAATAGAACCTTCACAAAGCGCGAAGCGTACCGAGAAAATTGAGCATTGAGACAGCAGCTCTTGTCCTTTAGGAAAGAGTTAGATCACCATTTGTCATACTTCTCGCAGGCAGATTCTTGACTGCCGGTTCCTGTTCCTGTTGGACACAGCGCTGATCTCAGAGCGCTGTTGTAACGCAGGAACGATAACCAGCAATGTGTACATCAACCGTTACAACGAACGCAGTGGGGCGCTTCTGAACGAGAATGTTGATCTAAGCTCTTTAGTGAAGGGGGACTGAAAGTCATCCCCCGGTTGGTGAGACTGCAAAAGTGCTGCAGGTTGCTATGTTTCAACTTCAGAATCAGAAAGAATATCTGATTCATTTCAGCACTAGCTGTGTTTGCTCATGCACTGCTTGTTACGTCATGGCTCTTCCCGGGTTGGTTCTACTCAGTGAAGCATAATGAAGCCCATACAGCGTTTGTACGCTGTGCATCCTGGCTCCGCATCGTTTGAAACCAGAGCGCACACAATCGGCGCTGGCGGCCTTTGAAACTGGGTCAAAGCTCTGCTGTCGCGTCTACGCTGCGCAGTGGGGGGTGTTGTGGCCAGAAAAACGTATCGTGTTGCGCAGCTTCGTTATGTCGCGATGATTTTAGCTGTATTTTAAATGTATGCGCTAGGGGCGTTTTAGCATCAGACACAGTACCTATTTGACTCTGAACATTTGTCAAGTATCAAGATGACAACGTATACGTCTAATCTGCCATGATTGATGCGCTTGCAGTAATTGATGTTAAACCGTAATTGAATGTAAGTTGGCCTACCTGACTCAGGCTATGTTACAAGAGGAGCCCCTGGGTATCTATTAAATATCCTTCGTCTTTCCTTTCTGCGATGTACATCTTGTACGGCCAAGGGACACGACCAAACCAGAATGACTAGTGTCTCAGCAACTGCTGTGACCGAAGAGTTCAACACAGTCCTCAGAGAGCCAGTAGTCTCGCCGAACATTCCATATCCCAACGGCCAGGAACCTGAGCTTTTACGATTGAGCGAACTGATCAGAGATGCTTACGATCAAGACTACCTGCAGGATGATTATGAGAACGATATCAAGGTGAGGAAGCTTATTCTTTTGTTCGAAGAGTATCCCATTAATCCACCTTTTGTTTTGGTTCGTTAGGAGGTAGAACCGAGTTCCAGAAACATTTCTTTGAATGATGCCAACGGAATTCAAATTGAAGGAATTTGTGGTCCTGCGTCATGCTACGATGGTGCCGCTAGATCGAACCGCTTCAGTGCAGGGGTTGAGAGGGTCGTCCTGGATCACAACATTGAAGTAGATCTGTCTTCCTGTATTCGCTCTGATTGCCTTCACTAATCGCTGCTAGATCTGTCATCCTCAAATAAAAGAACAATACATGCAGAATGTTCTCTTTCTATGCCTGAACTTACTCGAAGATCACTCCTCTGATCTTGTTCAAGAGCTTCTCCAGCGAGACTTGGATGATTGGCACAGACACATCCAGCAAGCTCAAGACTGGTTCCATGACAAGATAAACGTTCAAAAATACTTATGCCAGCTTCCCATGACGTCTCGGCTTCCGACTATAGGCTGGAAATGTCTAGAGTCTCAAATGGTGTTCCTACTTTGTGAGCTGCTACGCTTATCCGGCGGTAAAGTCGTGCGTCAACAGTACGAGGTTAGTCAAGTAGTCGATTTCACGTCCCTCGAAAACTTGATCTTATATGGCCTTGCCTTTGGATGTCACATTTTGGATCCGAAGCCATTTGGAACATTGGATCCCCGAGAATTACGCAAAACCCTTGCAAGGTCCAAGCTCTTTGTTCGTGTCTCGAAGGAGAATGTCATTAGTTCAACAGTTGTTCCAGATGTGCCAGATTGGATTATGAGCTCGAAGATGTTTTTACCAGTTGGGTTTCCCGACAAGTATTTGGTATGAACGTCAAATTTTCGGCGTTGACAAGTGCTTACACGTCTCAAGGATCTTCCCAAGACGTTACTAGATAATATAGGTGTTCAACAAGTGGGAGTTATTAGTGTACTCTTGTCGGTATTCCACCTCAGAAATCCAAAGTCGCTTCTGTTAACGAGTATCAGCGAACAAACTTATCGTGAACTCTCATCTCTTCGAAAACCGGGAAACGGCATTCTCTTAGTTTTTGTCTTTGTTTCTACATATACCGGCCGGACCCTTTCAACCATGCGCGACTGGGTATCATCTGAAGACGGACAGCTCTTGTACCAGCAGCTACTTATACGTCTAAGATGCTCAGGACCACCTGCTGAGCTTGCGTTGCTCTTAGCTGCCTTGTTATCTCTTGAGCAATTTCACTCATATATTCAGCCCAAAAATGCTCGGCCATCTCAAGGAAACGATTTAGCTAATTGGAACTTCTTTTTGAAGGGACAACCTACCCTTGATGCCCCAATCATGTTGGAGAATGTATGCTTCTCTTTCATATTGGCTGTACAGCGTACAGTCGGTATGAATGAAAGTCGAAACATTTTCCGGCTGCTAGGGTTTGTTTTCGATGTCAATGGACCGATACTAGAGAGCTCGGATCTATTGTTAGATCAGTACTGGATGAGGAAGTTTCGATCTCACCTCAATCATGATCAAGTTCTCTATGCGATGTTAGAAGACTATAAGCTCACTATTAAGTCAATTTCTGCCCTGGTCGATGTAAGAGAGACTCAGACCGCACCTGAAGCCAACCATTCCTTAACGATAGCAGCGAGCCGATTATCACAAGTACCAATTACGGAAACCGATCAAGAAGATGAGGGATTCAAAGGAATAAGAGATTTCTTTTGTTTTTAGTATAGATAAACATTTGATAAAATTACATAGAAAGAAGTTTGTATGCTTTATGTTTTAATATTTATAGAATAATTAATACATCAAGCAACAAAGTTAAAAGCTTCTTGACTTTACCTTTATTAATCTAAACGTTTCAAATAAACTGAAGTTTAGTATACTTAATAAAAACTTATCGTCAAAAGTATTAATATTTATACACTCAGCATTTTTAAAGATTATACTATTTTTTAATACTAACTTATTTATAAAATTTATAATTAATTTATCGTTTACGAAAAATAACTTTGATAACGTAAGCAATAATGATAATTTATTCTTTATATTTAAATTTATCTCAAATTTTTATTTGTTACAGTTAGACTGACTGCGTCGGGTCGGGTATCCGAGTTCGGGTCGGGTACTCGACCCGAAAAGTGTCGAATCGAATTGAAAGATTTTTGGATTCGGGTCGCGTCGGGTTGGAAATTTGAACTCGAGAACTCGGATCGGGTTGGAAAGCTGAACCCGACAACCCGACCCGACAACCCGATCCGACCCGACAAGAAGTAGATAGATAGGTGTAAATAGCTTGGTCGAACAGCCTTCATGATTTCCCGTCATGACTTTCTACCAAACCTTCCTACCAAACGGCCTTCATGATTCCCCGTCATGACTTTCTATCAAACCTTCCTACCAAACGGCCTTCATGTTT
>JAABUV010007702.1_pt1 | contig 11187 bp, 14 predicted proteins | sample 5559971 | NCBI WGS metagenome assembly JAABUV01 (sample SAMN10711881, study PRJNA513362) | rock metagenome | isolation source: Antarctica rocks | place: Antarctica: Victoria Land, Knobhead nord | collected 2015-12-19
ACCTCCGTCAAGACCTCAACTCGTCGTAACTCCTGCTTGCTCATCTTCAGCCAACCCATCTGCCGCCTCCGACCCTCAACTCAGGATGGGGCAGCGACACTTTGGCTTTGCAGAGCTACGACATTATTATCGCTTTGCGCTTACACGGTGGCTATACGGAATTCAGCTTATCGGACTTAACCCCTTGTAATCATGGATATACATCCATGGTAAAGGACATTATCATGCGTGAAATTTAACCATGAATTGCCCAATGAGTGAGTTGACGATGATGCAACAGTTGATCCGAGCAAGGCGTGACTCACTTCCGCTTTGTCGGCCACCCGGGACTCATTCAATTGGAAATAGAAACGAGTATCGCGGTGGCTGACGTGAGCAATTGATCAATCTCACACGGCGTCCGAGATGAAACTGCGTTCAAATACATACGCTAGGATCAATTACTCAAGCTTTGCGTACTCAGTCCGGGCTTGTTTCAGGATGGGAATATCGGCGTCCGCTCCCTCCCAAAGTGTGAAGAAATCCTTGTAGGCAACTTTTGCCTTAGCCTTATCTCCCGATAAACCGAACGCTCTTCCTAGTTGCAGGTGCGCCAGAGCGCCGATCGGATCGCTGACGACGATTCCACGATGGTCGAGAATTTTCTGGAATTCGATCGCCGCTGCGGCACCCTTGTGTGCGGCCAGTTGGGCCTCACCACGCACATAGACCGGATAGAGCGCCCCGAAGAGCGCACGGGACGAGCCCAGTTCATTGGGAACGGCAACTTCCAACATCGAGAGAGCTTTCGAAACGTTGCCGTGATTTAGTGCGATGCGCGCGCGAAGTGCAGGCAGGTAACTGAATCGGACTGTCGTATCTTCCGGGAAACGCATCTCCAGGTCATCCGCGAGTACTTGTGCCTTGGGGGAATCCCCGGAGAGCGCCAGTGCAAACGCCGCGCCATACTCCTCCTCCCGTCCCCTTGAGAGGTCGAGTGCGGCCGCCGCCCTCTTTCCTGCTTCCGAGGCGTTGCCGAAGAGAGCTTCCCGAAGGGCCGCCCCTGCTTCCCACTGACCCGCCCTCTCGCGCTGGCCCTCCTGCTCTGCCTGATCGACCGCCCGCTGGGACATGTTTCGTGCCTGTTCCAGGTGACCCGAGTATGCCAGGGCAAACGACTCCTGGTTGGAGATCCAAGTCTCCGCTCCGGACCTTGCTCTCGCCCGGGCAGCTTCCCGTTCCATTCCCGGCTGATCGCCTCGCAGGAAGGCGATATTGTGTGCAAGCATGATGAACTCGTCGATTTCCAGTCCGCGTCCGGCCGCCCGCCTGAGAGTGTTGTCAGCTTCGTCCAGGCGGCCCAGATAAGCATTGTTGACGGCAAGGTTGTAATACGCGATGGCAAACCCCGGGTCGAGTTCGATAGATTTCCGGGCTTCGGCGAGCGCCGTTTCGTATCGGCCCGCGACTTTATTGACCATCCCTGACATCAGGGTATGAGGCAGAGCCTCACGAGGATAGGCTCGCGCCCACGCCTCACCGATCTGCCGCCCCTCTTCCAGATTTCCCGTTACCAGCGTGTCGTATCCGGCAGTGATAAAGAACTTCTCTCGGTCACTAGCGCGATCCCGCAACCGCCAGGCTCTGCTGGTGCTTTCCGCGGAGAGATCAGACTCGTCGAGATCGGCGTAAATGCGCCCCAGCGATGCATGTGCCATGGCGAAATTGGGATCGATCTCCGTAGCGCGCCTGAAAAGCCGCAGAGCAGCCATAGCGCCACTTGAGGAGTGAACCTTCCAGGCCGTGCTATAAACTTCCAGCGCTTCGAGGGACGGCGTGGTCGCCTCGGCGAGCGGAGTATCGTACTTTTCGATCGTGGACAGCGATTCGCCGACGCGAGTCCTGAACTTACTGGCAACTTGAGTGAGCGCATTCAGCACATCCTCTTTGCTCGCCGCCTGCGCCTGCTCATCATCGAGTATGTCCCCCGTGCGGCAGTTCTTTGCGCGCAAAGCCAATATGTATTGGTTACCCAAGCGCGAAATAGAGCCTTCCAGTACCGCAGCACTTCCGGTACGCTCGCATATTTCCCGGGTCAGTTCGGGGGTCAGCCGCGTATCCGGCGGCCGGCCCATCAAGCCTAGCGTCCGCTGGATGTGTGCATCGGAGACGAGGCTAAGAAACGGCGACTGCTCCAGTTGCACAACCATGCCCTGTCGCAGTGCTCCGTCAAAGACGGAGTCGCCGGTGGAATTGGAGAAATCGGCAAGCACGACTGTGTCTTTTGCACTGAGAACGGTCCTACGATGCGAAGCAAACCAAAATGTGCCGGAGACGGCGACAAGCAGGATGACCACGGCTACCGAAACCCATCTCCACGGGTTGGTCTCTTGGACATCTATTTGTACGCTGGAGTGACTGGCGGCGACGATAGTGACTTCCTGCTCTGGAACCAGACGCACATTCTCGGCGAGCCGATACCCTCGTCCCGGCACTGTGACGATAAACCGATGATCCTGTGCCGTCTCACCCAGCGCCTTTCGCAGCATGAAGATGTTGCGGCTGAGGTTCGCCTCTTCCACGAAAGTGTCGGGCCAGACCATCTTCATTAGATCGTCTTTGGTGACTACCTCTTTGCTGTTCCGGATCAGAACCAGAAGTATCTGAAAGGTCTTCGGAGTCAGGGGGACAGGCTCGCCGTCGCGACGCAGAGTTTCTTTTCCGGGATCAACCCGAAATGGTCCGAACTCGTAGATTTCCTGAGCTCTCTGGTTTGGGCTCGCGGACATTGGGAGCACCACTTCAGAATCCGACGCCTGGCGTCGGATTCTAGCATGGGCCGAAGCTAAGCCCGGGGCGGTTTCCCTCGACGCCGGTCCTGGCAAGTTTCTGATTGTTTGCCACTTACGTGAATGCGAGAAGTTATCAGAAGTTTTCAAGCAATTTACAAGGACTTTTCGCCCGGATTACCGGCAGCCTTCTCTCGTTCCAACATTCGGTCCACCTCGGAAAGGAGGGCTTATGGCGAAGCAGACGACAATCACCATCGAAACCGATTCCTTGTTGATCCTGCGGGGACGGAGTTCCATACGCGCATGGTGTTCCCGATGCGCGGCGGAAGTGGAGATGATCGCAATGAAAGACACAGGAGTGATCTCGAACCTGGACCAGCCTGCATTGGAGGAATGGCTCAATTCGGAGGAGCTGCATCGGTTGCAGGCAGCCGATGGCTCCGCGCTGACTTGCCTGAATTCACTGCTCGCTCGCGTGCAGAAAACCAAAACCAGCTAACTGCGGAATCGCAGTTGGGAACCAAACCAAAGGAGACGATATGAAATCCACGATGCTGCTTACCACTTCACTGCTTTTTCTGCCGGCCGCTCTAACCGCGCAGGACCTGTCAAACCGTCACGACCACAAAAAAACGCACTACACGCTAACCGATCTGGGCCCGGCCGGGAACCCGTTCAGCCAGGGAACCTTCATCAATAGCTGGCGGCTAATAACGGGCATTGACACCGCTCCGGACGGCACCGCGCACGCGGTCGTCTTCGATTACGGACAAGTCCATGACCTCGGCACACCCGGCCTGGGAGGGCCGAACAGCGGGGCATTCGGAGCCAACGATCGCGGTCAGGTTGCTGGTCAAGGGGAAACATCAGCGAAGGATCCCAACAACGAGAACTTCTGCGGCTACGGAACCGGCCTCCAATGTCTTTCCTTCATCTGGCACCACGGGGTGACCACTCCGCTGCCAACTCTGGGAGGAACCAATGCCGGTCCTGGGTCTATCAACAATCTCGGCCAGGTGGCCGGATACGCGGAGAACAGCCATCGAGACCCAGATTGCCGCCCCGGAGTGGCAGTCAACGGCACAGGGCCACAGGTCCTAGACTTCGAAGCAGTGATATGGGGACCGAAGCCGGGAGAGATTCGGGAACTCCGTCCGCTACCCGACGACACCGTCGGAATGGCTTTCGGGATCAATGACTTAGGTCAGGCCGTCGGCACCTCGGGTACCTGCGCCAACACCGTACTTCCAGGCCCCGCCGGTGGTCCGCACGCGGTATTGTGGGAAACGGACGGCTCGGTCCAAGACCTAGGCAGCCTCGGCGGCACCATCGATCCTGCAGTCCTCGGTTCCGGAACGATCGCATTCAGTATCAATAACCGCAGTCAGGTTACCGGGACCGCGGCTCTCCCTGGCAACGCGGTCAATCATCCCTTTTTCTGGACCAGAGAGAAAGGCATGCAGGATCTTGGTGTGCTGGATGGCGATCTGATCGGCGCCGGCCTGGGCATGAACAATCGGGGCGACGTGGTAGGCTCGTCCATCAGCGCGCCCGGCCTACCGAGCGGGAATGCACGCGCCTTTTTGTGGCGGCACGGCCACATGAGCGACCTCAATACCCTTGTCCAGGCCGACGCGCCAATGTATTTGCTGGCCGCCTTCGCAATCAACGACGACGGCCTGATCACCGGGTTTGGCGCGGTGACTAGCGGCCCAGATGCCGGCAAAATTCACGCTTTCCTGGCGACCCCACGTGAAGACGATAGCGATCAAGTGCAGCACCGCAGAGATTGACTGGGCGCAGAGGTCCGAGGAGACGAGGCCACCTAGGCAACCAGGGCGTCGCCGATGGAGAAGCCTAAGTCGAAACGAACGAGGGTGAGCGATGGGTGAATTCTCAACGCTTACCCTTTCGTTTCCCACACAATTCCGATTTTGATCCAGAGCGAAATACCTTGAATCTCAGTTGGCGATAACAGGCCAATGCACTTATTGAAGTACCAGAATGGTTATGGCAACCCATCGTTCAAAGGAAGTCACGTGGCTCTCCTGAGCTGACCTTTGGGTTCATAAACCAAAGGGGCCATGACCAGAACCCCTCCATAAAAGAAGTTATGGGTGGTATTTTCATTTGCTCCTGACACCTTCGCGGAAAGCCGGCAAGGCTTTGCGGAGCCGCATGGACCTCTATAGAGTTATAGAACTGGAATGATGACCCCAAACGGTTTCCATCCCAAAACCGAAGAAGTCGCTGAATGGCTTGTTGCTTTCGAAGCTGCCGATGACGGCACTTTCGCCGCAGATAAGCCGGAGACGTGTCTTGTGTGCGAGAAGATTCGCCGACGTCTCGGTTCTTTGGCTGGATCAGCAGGGTATCGTACCAGACCTTCTTCCGCTGCAGAGCAGCGCGCTGTTGTCATTGGAGCCACAGCTGCGAGCCTTCGGAGGCGAGGCGCGGTGGCTACAGGTCGGTCGCCCAATTCACCGAAGCATGGAGGTCGTCCACCTGCGCAAATGCCTTATCGTTGGTTACCAGAACCGCTCCCGTGGCAATGACATGGGCGGCGATCATCATGTCCATGTTGCCGAGCGTCAGCCCTACCCTCTCCAGCTTGGCTCGGAGTGCCCCGTACACTTCGGCTTCGTCGCGACCCCACGGCAGAACATGGATGCTGGCCAGAAATCCGTCCATCAAAACTTTCAAAGCCGTAGCCTCCGGCCTCTTGGCGAGGCCGTAGCGGATCTCGGCTTCGGTGACGGCGGAGACACAGGCGACCTCATCGTCTTTTAGACCGAGCAGCTGCGTGCGAGCGGAGAGCGACTGGCCCTTAGCGATGTAGCTGACCATGTTTGTGTCCAGCAGGTAGGTGAACGTCACAGCTCCGGCCGTTCCTGCGGGGGACGTTGATCCCGTTCGGAAGGTGCCAGAAAGTGCTCGGGAACACCCAGTTGGTCGAGCGCGGCGAAGATCTGCGCCAGGCTGCCCGGACTCTGGGACAGGATGACGTCACCGTTCTTCTGGTCGCGCCGGATGTAGACCTCATTGCTGGTGAAACGGAACTGTGCCGGGATACGCACCGCCTGGCTCCTCCCACTCATAAACACCTTTGCTTTTTCGAGCTGTGCCATGGCGCTACCTCTTGAGATATACCATGCTGTATATGCAATGACTTGTCAAGGTTGGCGTACGCTGGGATGCAACCTCAGGAGGGAACTTTTATGAGAAATCGGAGAAGCACGCCGGACTCGAAACCTGCTCGCCACAATGCGCGGCATGCCGCAGATCTACTCCGGAGACGAAATCGCCATGCGCGGCGGCGAAGACCCGGATAATCGGCGGGATTTTCCCGGAGGCTTTTCCTCTGGGCCGGGGAACTCCTCGCTCAAGGTCTTTCCGAAAACCTGCACTCAAGAGCAGCAGCAGACGTTTGCCACTGTCAAGGCGCTTCTCATCTTTCGCCGCTCCAATCCTGCACTGCTGACCTCATCGCGCTCGAGTGCACGGATCTGCTTCTGTTCTCCCGAGGCGCCTGGCGCATAGGCGACGTTCGTCACCTTCAGTTTGGGGTCTCCAACAACGCGCACGATGCGGGCCCCGAATGTCTTTTGGAGATGCTGCGCCAGTGCCTCCAGCGTGGTCGCCGGAAGAGTAAAGAAGAACTGTTCGCCGGGCTTGCGAAACGTCTCCCAGCCGGCCATCCTGACCCAACCTTCGGCGATGCCGTCGGTCTTCCGGAGATGCCAGCCGTCGTGCAGCCGGAAGAGCACTAGGTGATGCTCACGAATGTAGGCGATCTTCTCGTTGTAGACCGGATCGCCAACGAACATGGCTGGATCATCCCGGTGATTGTAGAAGCTGGGCTCGTGCGTAATGATCAGGTTGTCACCGTTCGCAACTGCCTTGCGCAGCACGGCCATGGTCGGAATGAAGGTCGTAGCGACGCCCGTAACCAATGGTCCCTGGATCACCTGCCTTGATGGTGTCCACAGTATCAACTGGCAAGGGAGCGGCCAGGCTAGCCTTCATGCGCTCGATCACCTCGCCGGCTGTGATTCCATGCGTCGGCTGTGACGTCGATCTGGATATCGGGTTTTGAGCCGAAACGATGCCCCCGAAGAAGCTCCAAAGAGCTCCCGACAGAACGGAGAGGGTGGCTGGAGTACGACGGTTGCGGGCTATTCTCATTGCGTTTCGGAATGACCGTTCGGACGAAGAATAGGGTTGGTAACTGGTTGTACGTTACCTTTGGATATGCTCCATGTTGCTGCAATTGTGATTCTGGCCTTGGTGCTCTGGGGACTCATTGCCAACTACCGCATTGAGAGCAAAGCTAAAGGCAAGGAGATACTTCACAACCGCATCGTGCAGCACCCGGGTAGGCCGCGAGAAAAAGGAGATCTACGAAGAACAGGCTGAGAAGCACTGAGCACCGGTTGATGAGGTCTTCAACGATTCCACTCGACATCCGAGTGGATTACTGCGAGGGAGTTCGGGGCAAACGAGATCTCAGCACGTTTCGCGCCGTCCTGGTCAGGGCGTCAGCAAGATCCAGGCACTGTGCCGCTGTCAGGACGAGGTGAATTGACTCACTGTCCCCTCTTTCGAGTTCCTCGGTGGTCTCTGCATACTGAATCGCAGCAAGAACGGCGACTCCTGATGCGTCAGTCACGGTCCATCCTTTTACAGGCTTCGCGAGGACGGTTCCGTTGTTGTCAGTTTCGAATAATGGCAAGGCGGTTTCTCCCTTGGAGACCGAGTTCATCGGACAAAAAGAATGGCCCTCCGAAGAGGGCCGCGCAATGGATTACCCGACCAGACTAACAGGTCGACGATGCCTTCCCTTACAGAAGTCTCACTCCCACTACTGCGGACAGGCCTTGCCGTGGTCCGGCCGATCGCCTTCAGCCTTTGCGGCCGCTTCGGAGAGGTATTTCCCATTCTTTGTGGTGCCGTAGGACCTCGTTCCGGAGCAGTGATAGACCTTGCTGGTCGTGTTCACCCAGACCATCCCCGGACCTCCACCGGCAGCCTGCGCCCGCGACGCTGCCGATGTGGAGTTCTGTGGTGCGCTTGCCTGCGCTGGAGAGGGCTTTTGTGCTGGTGCTGATGCGGGTATTGGCGTCGTTGTAGCGGCTGGAGTTGGTGACGGAGAGGTCTGCCGGGGAGTTTTAGCTGGGGACGTTGGTGCTGGTGTTGCGCCGGATTCTGCGTACCAGGTCTGGACGCCCTTGTGGCCGCTACAGGCTCCAGCTTTCTTCGCTGCTGTCGAATAGGTGCCGTCTTTGCATTGGCCGGTTGAACCTGCCGGAGCCTGGGCCATTGCACCTGCCGACAGCGACGCAACGGTAGCAAGCATGCCAAGCCAGAGCTTAAATTTCATATGTTTACCTCTTGGGAGAATGTGCTTCAAGCAGCAAGCTTACGTGGCTTTTCGTCAGCATCGTCCTTATCTTTCGTGGCCCCTCTCCGGCTGCATCTCCCCCGACTCAAGACGTCACCTTCAACGGAAACTAGGACAAGTACAGCCTCGTGACCCTCCACTACAAACCTCCCTTCGAATCCAATCACCATCACCCTAGTTGCTCCTCCGTTGACGAAACGCAGACTCGGCCGGCATTGGAACCTACACCATCGACGGCTCGGGCCCCCTGCGCCATGCCGGTTGGGTGCTTCTACATCAACGCCGTAGGTGCTTGAGAAGACGTGGATCGAACTGCGCTCGCGTGCTCTCAGCGATCTGAATCCCTTGGGCTTCCGCATGCAGCGGGTTTAGAAGGAGGTTCTCCGTATTGGGCAGAATGGCCGAGGGAACGCGAGCAAGAGCTGTAGCCGCTTTGCCCAGCCACTCATCTCCGAGCCGGCGGCTAAAATCGTGATTCGCCTTCCATGCATCCCCTGCCGGAACGTTGAGCTGCTCGATCACAATGTGTTCAGGCACTCTTACCCGGAGAAGGGCGTAGGAGTGAGGCAGCTCGTCCTCCTCGAGCTCCAGGTGAACAAGAATTTCCACCATGGCGCCAGCAGGAGAAGTGGCAAGGTACACGATGCGTCGACCCGCGCTGTGCCACCGTGCCGCATGCTTCAGGCCACCTTCCCCTGTGAGCGATTGGTGGTTGCTGATCCGCCAGAGATCCAGCATTACGCGAACATGCCTTCATCGATCTGGCCGAGCATCTCCTCAACCATGCGACCGCCAAAGTCGGTGCGTAGCATATGCAGTGGAGTTCGATCGTCAAAACGCTTCTTCGGTTTGTTGAGCCACCTGCGCGCCTGGTCAACCTCCCCAAAGACAGAGACCGCCTGGTCGAAAACCCTCACTAACCGCGCCAGCTTGTCGGACTCATCCCGGGATAAAGCTTCCTTCCGTGACCGCCGATGTTTCAGGGTTCGGGCGGGAATCACGATCTCGTAGATGTCTTTGAGCTCTACACCGGAAGCGGAGACAAACTTCGCCATAGTCTCGACGGGAACCCCAGCCTCCACGCTCTCCAGAGAAATTCGCAGAGCTGCGAGGAAGCGAATACCGGGTCTGGGTGCGGCCGCTTGCATCATGAGGACATTATGCCACATTCAATACGGCATTGTGGCCGTTGTTCAGCGTTGTCTTCCTGCTCGGCTTGGACTTCGCGCCCTCTTCTGTGCCACCCATCGTGCCTCTGCGCGGATGCGATGCGGGCCTGCGGCTCACAGCCTAAGACAAAAATTAATCTCGATCTTTGTTGACCAAATGCGAGGCCCGGAGTACTACTTCCAGCCGCCAGCCCCAGAGAACTGTTCAAGGAGATGAGACATGCGGAACATCGTTACTCTGGGTCTTGCAGTTGGACTGGCCGCAACCACATTCGGCCAAAACACTAACCACCCGCCTTCCGGAATGCAAACGCCTGGCGGTCAACAGACATCTCCCTCTCCGGTCACCGGTTCCGAGAGCCCCGGAACCGGGCAGACGGACCAGGCACTCGCGGCTTTGGACGCCAAAGGGAAACAGGCTGCATTGAGCGGGGACACAACCTTCCTCGAAGAAAACCTCGCCAGTGACTTTGTCCGCATCGGGCCAGACGGCGAAATGCTCTCCAGGGACAAAATGATCTCCAATCGCAAGAGTGGAGTGACGAAGTACACGTCAATCGACGAGCACGATCGCAAGATCCAAATGTTCGGCAACACGGCCGTCGTGACCGCGATTGCTGACGTCAAGGGGACTTCCAATGGGCAAGCCCTGAGTGGCACCTACCGATCCTCACGCGTCTGGGTCAACCAGAACGGCGCCTGGCGGCAGGTGCTCTTCACCTCGACACACGTGAATACTCCGACCACGGCCAGGCTCGAAGCAAAGTAGCCCTCATACGCACCGCAAAGGACCCCCGGCTGAACGGCGCGCCGCTCCCCACCATCGATCTCTAAACGGTTCGGGAGCGGGCTGTTGCCCCGCGCTCGTCATCGACCGGCACTTCGCTGTTTGAATTGGGAGGACGTCCACGCTCCCGTACGGAGGCAGACACTTAGCCGTTTTCCTATCAATACGATTTAGGCGAGGCGTGGCTACAGGTCGGTCGCCCAATTAGCCTGCACCGGTTCGCTCGCCGGGCTCGATTGGACCAGTGCGTATGCCCAGCCACTTCGCATGAGCCTTGATCCCGTCTACTCACCCAGACCCAAGAATCCCGTTAGCCGCATGCGCATACGAGGCGCCAACTGCGATGATCAGCACTAAAACCCCCACGCCTGTCCAGATTGCGATCTTCGCTTTTTTCGACAGACCAGGCCCCTGCACCTCGCGCACGTTCGCGAACGGAACCTCGACCACTGGCTTCGAACCCACCTGCATTCCGAAGGAATCCTCACCCATCGACACAATCTTTCCCCGCAGAACTGTGCCGTCTGCCTCATGCACCTTGACCCCTGTACCTACGCCCCGCGCCGCAATCTGCTGCTTCGCACTCGCTGCGTCAGGACTCGACGTCGCAAATGCCGCGCGCTCGGTCACAAACGTCAGCGCCAGCAGGAGGGCTGTCGCTCGGCTAAGTCGCAGCATGATCCGCATTGATTTCTCGCAGTCCTGAAAGGGATGGAGAACATGGCCCGACAGCGAACAGCAGACGCCGACCAAACTAGCGATAAGTAGCGCCCATGTCAATCCTTTTACTGCACCCTCTTCTTGTTCGTCGCCTGCACCGGATCGAAGCCCGGACAGCAGGGTCAGCATGCCATCATGAACCTGCTCTCAAACGGAGACTCCTCATGCGCCTCAACCCACCCACCCTCCCATCCCTCACCCTGATCGGCTACTTCATCGATTGATCGGTTTGCTTCAGGGTGGCTTCAGGCGTGTTTAGAGGACGTCTTCCCTGCCCCGATCGCTTGTGGGGCCGCCACGGTCCAGTCTGCAGCGCTAGCCTATGCCACAATGCAGCCC
>JAABUV010007703.1_pt1 | contig 11187 bp, 8 predicted proteins | sample 5559971 | NCBI WGS metagenome assembly JAABUV01 (sample SAMN10711881, study PRJNA513362) | rock metagenome | isolation source: Antarctica rocks | place: Antarctica: Victoria Land, Knobhead nord | collected 2015-12-19
GATCCAGACCAAGATCCGCGACGAGCCGCGCGCCCGCGGCGGCCTGATTCGCGTGCGCGAGTTCACCATGAAAGACGCCTACTCCGCGCACGTCTCGGCCGAGGACCTCGACCGCTACTACCCGCTCGTCTACGACGCCTACCTGCGCGCCTTCCGGCGTTGCGGGCTCGACGCCGTCGCCGTCGAGGCCGATCCCGGCATGATGGGCGGGACCACCACCCATGAATATATGTACCTCACAGACATCGGCGAGGATACACTCGCGCTCTGCGCCGCCTGCGGCTACGCGGCCAACCGCGAGGTCGCGGACTTCCACCAGGATACGCCGGCCGCCGAGGAGTCGCGGCCGCTTGAGGAGGTGGCGACGCCGGGGACGGCGACGATCGCCGCCCTGGCCGGCCTGCTCGGCGTCCCCGCGTCGCGTACCGCCAAAGCCGCCTTCTTCATCGCCGACCCGCGCGATGAGCCCAGTGATCGTACGGGTGAGCGCGAGGATGGGCGTTTGATCTTCGCCGTGGTGCGCGGCGACATGGAGGTGAACGAGACCAAGCTGGCGCGCGCCGTCGGCGCCTCCACATTGCGTCCGGCCCGCGCCGACGAGCTGGAGGGCACGGGCATCGTGCCGGGCTACGCCTCGCCCATCGGGATAACGGGCGCGACCGTCGTGGTCGACGACCTCGTCGCGCGCTCGCCCAACCTCGTCGCGGGGGCCAACCGGCCGGGCTACCACCTGCGCAACACCAACGTGCCGCGCGACTACCGACCGGATATCGTGACCGCCGTCGCCGCGGTCTATGAGGGCGCGCCGTGCCCGCGTTGTGGCGCGCCGCTGCGCCTCGCGCGCGGCGTCGAAGTCGGCCACACCTTCAAGTTGGGCACGACATACAGCGCGGCGCTCGGCGCGCGCTATCTGGATGCGGAGGGACAGCTGCGCGACATCGTGATGGCCTCATACGGCATCGGCGTGGGTCGGCTGATCGCCTGCGTCGCCGAGGCTTGCCGCGACGAGCGCGGGCTGATGTGGCCGGCGGCGGTCGCCCCATACGACGTCTACCTCGTGGGGCTCGATCTGACCGACGACACGGTCCGCGCGGCGGCCGGCGACCTCTACACGGCGCTGCAAGCGCGGGGGATTGACGTGCTCTACGACGACCGCGACGAGCGCGCTGGCGTCAAGTTCAACGACGCTGACCTGCTGGGGATCCCCTTGCGCGTCACGGTCAGCCGCCGCACCTTGCGCGACGATGCCGTCGAGCTCAAAGAGCGCGCCGGAGGCGAGCCACGTCAGGTCCCGCTGGCCGACACCCTTACGCATGTTCAGGAAAGTCTCGCCCAATCCAAGGGGTTTGCTATGACGCCCATGCCGTAAAGATAATATGTCGAGGGCGGATATGCGTTCGTTCGGCGAAAACAGGCTCCATTTGCCCCCGTTTTACCCTTGTTAAAGCGTAACGTAAGCGTTACGCTTGTAGTGGATCGGAGGGACATAGGATGACGATGTTAGACACGAGCTATCACAAACGCCGCCTTAACGAACGCATGCGAGATCCTGAGTTTCGGCGTGAGTATGAGGTTACCCAGAAGCAGATAGCCCAAGTTGACGCCATTGTGCGGGAACTCGATTTCTACGATGAAGGCAGGCTAACATGGGGGAAGGATGCTGACGGTGTGATCGTCACTGTTGACGACGAAGACATGCCGTGTGCGGGCATCGACGGCGACAACCGTGGGATATTTGCCCGCGCCAATCGTGCATAGATGCTGACCTGTGCGTGCGTCAAGTACCCGCACCGTCTGGCTGTCGTGGTCGAGGATGAAGGCGCGCTCCGTTCCCTCATCCACGGCGATAGCGCTGATGCTCTGCCCCATCGCCACGGTGCGCAGTACGATCCCACGGCGTGTGTCGATCAGGCTCACGAGGCCGCCTTGAGCGCTGCTTTGGCCGACGAAGGCGCGACCCGTCCGCTGGTCAATCCCGAGCGCGACCGGATTCATGACCCCAATAGTTCGTACGATGCGTCCGGTCGTCGCATCAAGCATCGTGAGGTGGCCGAGGCCCGACCCACTTTCGTCCTCGAAGCGGGGCGGGAGGCTGAGAACGAAAACATGTGTTGTCCGCGCGTCCACGGCCACGGCCGCAAGCGTTCCTGGGGAGGGTCCAAGCGTGATCGTTCGCTGAACGCGTCCCCGCCTCACGTCGATGAGACTCACCGTGTCGCTTACGAAGTTCGCGACGAAGGCGCGCCCCAAGGGCGCGTCGATGGCGATAGCCGTCGGGTACAGGCCGACACGCATGGTCTGCAGGAGCGCCCCACTGCGGGCGTCGATGATGCTCACGGTCCCGGCGGCGCCGGAAGCTCCGCGGTTGACGACGAGGACGCGTCCCGCCTGCTGATCCACCGCCGCCGCGGCCGGCGAGATGCCGACCGATACCGTGCGTAGGACGCGTCCCGCCCCTACGTCGATGACACTCACGCTGCCGGGGCCGGTCTGGATGCCGTTACTGTCGAAGGCGCCGCCATCCACGACGAAGGCGCGCGCCGTCATCTCGTCTACGGCGACCGCGTTAGGGTCTATCCCAATGGAAACTGTCCGCAGGACGACACCGCGGCGTGTATCCAGGATACTCACGGTTCCTGGGCCGACGGGGTTGCCGATGTGGTCCAATGCCCCTCGCGCGATGATGAAGGCGCGCGCCGTCATCTCGTCTACGGCGATCGCGGACGGATGCTGACCGACCATTATGGCGCGGGCGCTGACTACCGGCGCCCTCGGCACGCGCACCACCCCAACCCCACCTGCTACCTGCACGCCGACCAACAGGGACGCCACCATGATACGTTGTATCCGCCCCTGGCTCACATCCATATCGCGTCCTCTCTTTCTTACCCATGCCGTCCACACTTGAATCGAGGTTAGAGGGCCGTAGCGATCCATAAGCGAACTCGCGCAGAGATTATTGTGTCAAAGCCGGCTTCCCCAAGTGCTGCACGAGGTCTAGCAGGACGACGCCACGATCCTGACGCCGACCCCCGACCCGCTCCATGGCTATACACGCGGCAGGGCGTCGGCGACGACAATAGGCGTGGTCGAGCGATGCACGCTCGATACACTTTGATTGAGCGCGATAGGCTGACCTGGGGGAGACGCGAGGACGCGCGTCAGGCTCTCGGCAGCCTCCTTGTTGTGGCGTTTCCGCTGTGTATGGCGCCTTGCATGGCGTACGCGCCCGCTGACGTCAATAAGAGCGGGAACGATGGAAAGCGAGCTTGCGCACACGACGAACACAGCCGGTAACCGACTGTACGTACGTCGACGCGCTGCCAGCACGAGAAGGCTACCAGAGGTGATGGCGACGGCGCGTCCCAGCGTCGCGCGTGTCACGCGCTCGCTGGTTGAGCCTGTGCATCCACAGGGCACGTCCGCTCGACGTCGCGTGACATCGAACGAGCCATAGGCGAAAACGCTTCCCAGCATCGCGCTCACGAGGGGGCAGAAGGGATACAGGCGTCCTAGGAGCAGAGACGCGGCCGCGAATAGCTCGGCCCAGGGCAAAGCGAATCCGGCGGCTCCCTCCAGCCGTTGCGGCGCGACACAATAAGGGGTGACGGTGCGTCCTGCCTGATCATAATGGGCCAGTTTCAGGGCGGCGGAGTAGACGAACATCGTCCCTAGCCAAGCCCGCGCGGCCAGTGCTACACGTTCCATCATATACCTCCCATTGTCCACTATCTATCTGATCTGTCGATGATCTAATGATCGGCCGCCAGTTGCATGTGTAGGGGTAAGCCTGCGCGGCAGAAGCGCGCGGTGAGCGAGAACTTATCCAGCAAGGCAACAGTAAGGCAACAGTGCGGTCTGCCAACCGCGTGTTCTCCGAAAGTTCGGTTGGCCGACCGCGTCTGCTTGTGATGGATCTGCACGTTTTCGGGTGGACTCGTCCGAGGCTAGCGCATGTACTGCCAGGCGATGGCGACATCGCTGCCTTGTGTGCCCGTTCGACGCGCTCTCAACTCCAAATCCTCGTGGCCCTGAAACCACCATTGGGCAGGCGCAAACCCACGGCGCCTACGTAGGAGCCGATCACGAGAGCGGCCAGCCCACCGACAAGTGGAGATCTGTCCTTCACACTGATGATGTCCTTGACGACATCCAGATAGGGTGAAATTTCGAGCGTATGAGAAACGCCGCGCGCGTCCTGGAGCGTGAGGCTTGTGGGGGAAAGCTGCGTAAGCAACCCGTCCTGGCGACCGATATTGACGAAAACCCATCCGCTCGTGGCCTGAAGGCTGCCATCCGTCAAGGGTGTTCCCTTAACGTCCAACCAATCGTTCAGTTTGATCAAGCTCGGAGGGCCCAGGGTTTCTTTCCAGACCTCGGCGCCTGGGGCAATTCGTACGGCCCGTGTCGTTGTCCCTGCCTGCAAGATCACCCCATCGGCCGTTTGCGATACGACGATCCCTTGAGCAAACGTCGGATCAAGATCACTCGCCACCCCCGCGTCGGTCGGCTTTGTCCCCCGCCGCGCGCCAGTCCGCTCGGCTGCCTGGCCCATGCCCGGATACAGGAAATTGAGCGTGACCGCTGCGGTCCCCGCCGCGATCTTGAGGAATTTCCCTCTTCCCATCGATGACATGATTTCCTCCTTCATTGGTAAAGGGTTTCTGGTGCGTGGCACACGAGGTATGGGCACTATGCATGCACATACATAGGAAGGAAGGGCCGTCAAGACATCGGACGGAGTGTTCTATGAGTACCTCCTCATGCTACGCCGAGAAAGCATCCCTCCTCGTCGCGTTGGAGAGGATGCGGCGCTTTTATGGCCGCAACGAGCAAGCGGTACACGTACATGCACGATCACTTTCTTACTCGCGTTAGCGTGACGCCTCCGGTCTCGGGTGACCGTATCTTGATAGTACACCGCTAGCCCCCGATGCACATGAGGCCAAAATCATGTGTTTGCCCATGACTTTGACCCTACGACCCATGACTTTGACCCCATGCGCGATGTGACGCTTTGGACTAGAATAGGGGCAAAGCAGGATTGCAGGATGAAAAGGAGGGCCGGATGGGTATGCAGCCAGAGGCCGGAGGGATAAGGTTGGGTATGCGGCCAAAGGCGCTCGCGCTGGATAAGCCCAGCCCGGCGCGCATGTACGACTATTTCCTGGGCGGCTACCACAACTTTGAGGTCGATCGCGCCGCCGCCGCACAGGTCATGGCGGTCTATCCCGATGCGCCGCGTGTGACGCAGGCCAACCGCGCCTTTTTGCGCCGCGCCGTCCACTTCTTGCTCGACCAGGGCGTGACCCAGTTCCTGGACATTGGGTCCGGTATCCCTACGATCGGCAATGTGCATGAGGTGGCCCAGCAGGCCAATCCCGCCGCGCGCGTCGTCTACGTGGACAGCGACCCCGTGGCCGTGGCGCACAGTGAGTCTCTGTTGCGCGACAATCCCACCGCCGCGATTATCCACGCCGATGCGCGCGAACTGGATGGCATCCTCGCGCACCCCGAGGCCCAGCGTCTGCTGGACTTCGATAAGCCGGTCGCCGTCCTGCTCGTCGCCCTCCTGCACTTCTTCACCGACGACGAGGCGGCCCATCGCTTGATGCGCGACGTGCGCGGCGCGCTCCCGCCGGGGAGCTACGTCGCCATCTCGCACGGCGTCATGGACGACAGCACGCGCGACATGATGGCTAAGAATGACAAGATCTATAGCCGCTCGACCAACCCCACCAAGGCCCGTTCGCGCGCCGAGATCGAGGACCTGTGCGCGGGGCTCGACATGGTCGAGCCCGGTGTGGTCTACACCCCGCTTTGGCATCCCGAAGGTCCGCGCGATGTTTTCCTCGACCAACCGGAACGATCCCTTTGTTTGGCCGGTGTCGGGCGCACGCGCTGACACAATGCTATAGACAACCAAATATAAGAGAAGGCCCCATGATGAACGTCCATGACCGGGAGCGCTTGCGCTCCATCCTGCATGAGCGCCGGGACGCTGTCGCCGACCGCTGGTACGACGCCATCGCCGGCACGGGCTTCGTCCCCATCAGCGCCGGCACGGCGCGGCGCCGCCTCGGCGGCCTGCTGGATCGCGTTATCGCCCTGCTGCTGGACGAGCCCGTCGAGCGCGCGGAGGCGCGGGCGCTCGGCGCCGCCCTGGCGGAGATGCGCTACACCCATGTCGAGGTCGTGGGCCGCACGCTGGACGCACTCGCCACGCCTCTCCTCGCCGGGTTGCCGGCGGCGCAGGCCCTCGCGCTGTACCCCCGCCTCATGACCCTGTGCGGCGAGTTGGCGATCGGGCACGCCACACGGGCGCGCGCTATCCTGCTGGCCGAGCAGGAGGAGCTGCGCGCCGCCGGCGAGACCGCGCGGCGGTGCGTGGAAGATGATTTGTGGGCGAGCGAGGCGCGCTTCCGCGCGATTTTCGAGGACGCTGCCGTGGGGATCACCCTGGTGGATATGGCGGAGCGGCGGGCGCTGCTGGGCAACCCCGCGCTGGCCCGGATGCTCGGCTACGAGCGGGAGGAATTGTACAACCTGCTGTTCAGCGCGGTGACGCACCCGGACGACGAACCGGCCAGCATGACGCTCTATCGGGAGTTGGCGGCCGGGCGGCGCGATCACTACCAACTGGAGAAGCGCTACGTCCGCAAGGATGGGGGCATGATCTGGGGCCGGCTCACCGTGTCCCTTGTCCGCGACCCATGTGGCGGCGCCGTGTTCTCCATCGGCATGATCGAGGACATCACCGCGCGCAAGCTGGCGGAGGCCGAGTTGGCCGAGGCCCACCGCCGGTTGCTGGACGACCGCGACGAGAGCCGCCTCCACCTGGCGCGGGAGTTGCATGACGGGCCGGTCCAGGATCTCCACGGGGCCGCCCTCCACCTGGGACTGCTTAGGGCGTATGTGCGCGACCCCGCCGGCCTTGAGCAAGTGGCCGTGGCGCAAGAAGTCCTGCGGCAGGCCGCCGACACGGTACACGCCGCCTGCCACGAGTTGCGGCCGCCGGCGCTCGCCCCGTTCGGCCTGGCGGCCGAACTCCGCGCGCACGTCGCGCGCTTCGGGGAGGCGCATCCCGAGATGAGCGTGTGCGCCGAGCTGGCGCCGGACGGCCAGGCGCTCCCCGAGGTGACGCGGCTGGCCCTGCTCCGCGTCTGCCAGGAGGCCCTGTCCAACGTCGCGCGCCACGCCCACGCCGCGCGCGTCCGGGTACGCTTCGCGGTGGACGCCGAGGGGGCGTTGCTGGAGATCGCGGACGACGGGCGCGGCTTCGCGGTCCCCGACCGTCTGACCGCGTTGATACACGGGGGACACCTGGGGCTGGTAGGGGCGATGGAGCGAACCGCGACGATCGGCGGATGCCTGGAGGTGACGTCGGAGCTTGGTCGCGGCACGACCGTCCGCGTCGTCGTGCCCAGCGTGACGGAGGGCGGCCTCGATGGATAGCGCTCACGTTGGAGAGATGGCCCAGATCCGCGTCGTCCTGGCCGACGACCACCCCATCGTGCGCAGCGGGATTCGCGGCCTGCTGGAGCGGGAGCCCGACATCGCCGTGGTCGCGGAGACGCGCGACGGCGTGGCGGCGCTGCGGCTGGCGCGTGACCTGACGCCGGACGTGCTGCTGCTGGACCTGGAGTTGCCGGAATTGAGCGGCGTCGAAGTCGCCCGGCGCATCCGGCAGGACGGTTCGGCGGCGCGCGTCCTCGTCCTGAGCGCCCATGACGACGAGGCGCACATTCTGGGGCTGCTGGCGCATGGCGCGGCCGGCTACCTGACCAAGGCCGAGGCGCCGGGGCGCATCGTCGACGCCGTGCGCGGCGTCGCGCGCGGGGAGACGGGCTGGTTCAGCCAGAGCGTCGCGGCGACGGTCGCGCGGGCGGCCCAGGAGAGGGCGCGGTCAACGCGGGCCGACACGCTCTTCACGCTGACCGCGCGAGCGGCAAGTGTTGATCTTGCTGGCGCGCGGCCACGACAACACGCGGATCGCGGGCGAGTTATACGTCTCCGAGGGGATTGTCAAGAACCACATCACGAACATCTACGATAAACGGCTAGTATTGGCCTCCGTTAGTGCCGTTGTCGCGGCGCGCCGCATCCGCCTCCGCGGCCAATGCGCGCAGGACGGCAAAGAACGCCGGCGATTGGCCGATAAACAGCCCATCGTCCGTTAGGGCCTTGACCGCGCCCCTGGCCGCCCCCTCGGTCTGAGTCGGGCGAATGATCGAGCAGGCCGGGAACGTGCGGCGCAGGAAAACGGTGGGCTCGGGCATGATCAGGTTGGTCTGGAAGTCCTCCCCGCCAAACGGCGGCGCATTGAGGTTCGGAAACACCAACCCATTCGTAGGGTCGGTCAGAGGCGGCGCATTGCCCGCCTTGTCGTGCCAGGTCTGAAAGTGCGCCATCTCGGTGGGGCCGATGCTGAGCAAAATGCGCAACACCTCCACATTGGTCACTCGCTGCGCCAGTGCTGGGTACAGGCTGGCGCCCCCTTGCTCGATGAACCCGAAATGGAAGCCCGCCGTGCTGGCGATCGCCTGGATGTGGCTATCGGGAGCAAGGTCGTTATCGTCGCGAGGAATGGCCGGGAATTGCCCCCGGCTCAACCCTGGGACGGCTTGAGGGAAGGTGTCCCCGCCATCGGGGTTCTGCGTGCGGCTGCGGTAGCGCGTCCACCAACTGGTGTCCACCGTCAGCTGCATCAGGTTGGTGAGCCGGCCGATCTGCTGGGCGCCGGTCGCTCTGCTGCTCGGCAAGGTGCGGAACCGATCCAGGTTGACGGGGTCCGCGCCCCGCGCGACCAGGTAGGCGTTGAGGAAGGTGAAGTGGCTGATCTCATCCTCGGTGTTGTCGTGGATGTACTGGGGCATATCCCCGTCCAGCACTTGCAGTTTCGCGGTGTAGGCGGCGCTCCCACTCCCGTCGGGGACTTCGCCGTCCGGGATGCCGCCGAGCTCGTTGTACTGCTGCCACAGGTCGCTCTCGAGGATTTCGGCCGCGGCGAGGAAGCGGAGAATGGCCACGTCTCCCCGTGTGAGACGGCCATCGCCTGCTCCGTCGTCGGCGAAGGCGGGCAACGCATGGGCCACCATCCCGGCGCCGATGGTTCCGGCTCCGACCGCGAGCCCGGTGCGTAAAAAGGACCGGCGGCTGGGGGCATCGTCTGGCTGTTTTGATCTCTGGTCCATGATCTTGTGCTCCTGATCGTGATTGCGTCCACCCAGAGGCACAGCATGTCGGGTCGCTGTGCCACATGGACAAGATATGTTTAAGTGATCAGTGCGGGTTCTCCCGCGTCGCACGGCCGTGCTAGTAAGTAATACGCGGCGGGTTACAGGGCACACCGGGTAGTGGATGGTTGCATCAGTGTAGCGGCGCTGTGCAGGCGCATCCCGCATCTGGTTGCCTAACATGGCGCTTGTCCCGCGGCTCGCAAACCAGCATGCGCGCGTTTTAGCGTACAATTGAGGCATGTGGGAGATAGTGGGCACGGATGAGTTCGTCTGATGCAGGACGGGTTAGCCTCGGCGCCGTTGTCGCGCCGGTTATGATCGAGGTCTACCTGCCCGCTGTTTTCCTCGGCCCGTCCCGACCGGGCCGCTACGTTCAACGGCATGACTAATGCTCCTGATAACGAGACAACAGACGGCGCGCGTCACGGAGGGGACGACCATGCGTAGATGGGCAGGAGGGAGCGGGTATCTCCCGCGTGTAGGGCTGCTGATGACACTGCTGGGGGTGGGCGTGGCCGCGCCTGTGGGGCGGGGGCGCCTCCCTTTGTTCCAAGCCAGTGCGACGACCGGGGATGGACCTGGGCGCATGGCCGGACAAGTGGAGCTCCAGCTAAGCGCGCGGTCGCCGCCGCCGTCGCGGCCTCCCCCACGAAGGCGGCCTCGTCGCTCTCGCGCGACGCGTCGCCCCTGGTGCTGCTGCCCCCGCTGGCCGTCGTCGCGGCGGGGCCGTCCGCCGCGCCGCGCGCCGCGTATCCGATCGCGTTGGGCTTACCGTCCTCGGAAACCGCACGCGGATGCGGCACGTCGCCGCAGGCGAGGCGCGTCTCTCGTGTCCCGGCCTCGGTGGACCTCTCGGGCGATGATCCGCCGGTGGCGGATGAGGGGCCGGTCCACGCGGGTGCCGCGTGGGCGACCGGGTATACGCTGCGGGGCTGGTGGGCCAGGAAGTACGGGTATGCCGAGACCCTCTTCGCCCCTCTCTCTGTCTACGCGCCCGTCACGCGCGGCCAGAACCACCCCGTGACGCTTGCGGCCGCCCTCGTTCAGGAAGCGCGGCAGGGCGTCGACACGCAGGTGGACTATTGGCAGGGACCCGGCGATTATTGGGACGCGCCGACGGGGGCCGAGCAGGCGCGGGCGCGCGGCTATCGTCTCACCGGCTACAGGTGCGTGTATGCCCCTGGCCGCCATGCGGCCGCGGCGCGGACGGTGATCCAGTCCACGCTCGCGGGGGGCCAACCCCTGGTACTTGGCGTGTCGGTGTACGATGATTTCCTGCGCGCATCGCTGTCCCGACCTTACGTTGATCTTCCCAGGCGTGGCGCTGTCCTACGCGGGGCCGAGGCGGTCGTGGCGGTGGCCTATGACGGAGCCGGCGTGTGGGTCGAGAACGAGTGGGGCGCCCGGTGGGGCATACGAGGATACGCCTTGCTCTCGTGGCGCTTCGTCAACCAATACACGCGGGAAGCCTGGGTTATCGGCGTCACCCCGCCCACGGCGGATAGGTCGGGACGACGGACGCTCGGGCTAGCCACGCCCCCGGCGTTGTCGTATCCTGGCGGCACGGCCGTCCCGGCGTCGAGCGCGTCCCCGAGCGCCGCTACCTACTGTGCGCCGGGCGCGACGCCAACCGTATCCGCGACGAATACGCTCGTATCCCCGACCGCGACGCCCCCGTCGAACGCGACGCCCTCATCGACCGCGACGACGCCCACGGTCACGCCCCCGTCGAACGCGACGACGCCCGATGCGACGGCCTGCGCGTTGAGCGCGGAGCCGTACCCGACGTACGCGGCGTATCCGACGGATACCTCGGCCTATGCCTATGCTACCGCCGCGCCGTATCCGACGTACGACGCCTATTACGCCGACGCGACGCCCTATCCGTATCCGACCTATACCCCCGCCTACACGGCCACGACGACCTCTACCTACACGGCCCCACCCA